>Ga0193752_1001454_pt1 | contig 19642 bp, 18 predicted proteins | sample H1c1metaG_FD_144924 | JGI IMG/M metagenome (GOLD analysis project Ga0193752, IMG submission 144924) | Soil microbial communities from a riparian zone of the East river system, Colorado, United States - H1c1 | ecosystem: Environmental > Terrestrial > Soil > Riparian zone | place: USA: East River...
GGCAGGAGATGAAGAAGGCGGAGCTGTTCCTGCCGGTGGCGGTGGGCGACTACAGCGATTTCTTCGCCGGCATCCACCACGCGACGAACATGGGGCGCATGTTCCGCCCCGACAGCCCGCTGCTGCCCAATTACAAGTGGGTGCCGATCGGCTACCACGGCCGCGCCTCGTCGATCGTGCTCTCGGGCACGCCGGTCCGGCGCCCGCACGGGCAGGTGAAGCTGGATGAGAAGCCGGCCTTCGGTCCGTCGCGGCGCCTGGACTACGAAGCCGAGCTGGGGTTTATCGTCGGACCGGGCAATCCCCTTGGGAAGGGAATCGGGATTCGAAAGGCGCTCGACCATGTGTTCGGCGTGGTACTGCTCAACGACTGGTCGGCGCGCGACATCCAGGCCTGGGAGTACCAGCCGCTCGGGCCGTTCCTCGCCAAGAGCTTCGCCACCACGCTCTCGCCGTGGATCGTGACGCTGGAGGCGCTCGAGCCCTACCGCTGCGCGGCTTTTTCGCGCGAAGCCCAGGATCCTCGACCTCTGGAATATTTATTTTCTGAAGAAAATGAAAAACGAGGCGGCTACGACATCACCCTCGAGATGCATCTCAGGACGCGAGCCATGCGCTCGCCGGTGCGCGTGTCGCGCGCGAGCTTTCGCGATGCCTACTGGACGGTGGCACAGATGGTCGCGCACCAGAGCTCGAACGGCTGCAACCTGCAGCCCGGCGACCTGCTCGGCTCGGGAACCATCTCCGGCGCCGCAGCCGGCAGTGCCGGCTCGCTGATGGAGCTCACCCAGGCGGGAAAGAGCCCGCTCGAGCTGCCCGGCGGCGAGAAGCGCAGCTTCCTGGAGGACGGCGACGAAGTCACGATGCGCGCACGCTGCGAACGCGCGGCGGCAGCGGCTATCGGCTTCGGCGAGGCGGCGGGCAGGATTACTGCGGCGCGCGCTGCGCCACGCTAGCCGTGACCGGCTGCTGCTCGACGTAGCTGCGCAGGAAGTCGCGCATGTTCGTCGCGCCGACGTGGTCGTAGCCTTCGCAGTGCATGCGCTCGTGCTTGATGAAGGCCGCCGGCGGCGGAAAGTCGGCGCTGAACCACAGGTCGCAGCGGCGCTCGACCAGGTTGAACTCGGCGCACGCCTCCGGCGACGCGCCGAAGGGGGTGTACTTCACGCACACGTCGCGCATCACGTGGTGCGGCACGTAGTGCTCGACCACCGTGAGCTTCGGCCAGCCTTCGACCTTTTGGTGTCCGATCGTCGTGCACGCGCCGAGGAATAAAACGAGGATTACCGCATATCTTGCCATGCAACCGATTGTCGGCAGCGTGTTGTTGAGCCGATCTAGGCATGCCACCATCCGCCCGGCGCATTCGAGCCATTGGAGCTATGAGAACTGACAAGAGAGTGATGTTTGCGGCCGGCGCAGTAGTCTGTGCGGCACTGTTGAGCTTCGGCTACTACCTGCAATACGTGCAGGGGCTGCAGCCCTGCCCGCTGTGCATGGTGCAGCGAGGATTCTTCTTCCTGGTCTTCGCCACGTTTGCGCTCGGAGCGGTGCACGCCCCGGCGGGCCGGCTCGGCACCGCGGTCTACTCGGCGTTCATCCTGTTCTTCGCCGCGGGCGGCGCGGCGACGGCGTCGCGCCAGGTGTGGCTGCAGAGCCTGCCGCCGGACAAGGTGCCGCAGTGCGGGCCGGACCTGTTCTTCATGCTGGAGAACTTCCCGCTCGCCCGCACGATGGAGAAGCTGTTCTACGGCAGCGGCGAGTGCGCCGCAGTCGACTGGAAATTCCTCGGCCTGTCGATCGCCGGCTGGTCGCTGGTGTGGTTCGCGATCCTCGGCGTCTACGCCATCGGGCTGGCAGTGAGGAAGCGCCAGTCTCCGTAAGCGACGGCTAGGCCGCTTTCGCCTCGAACTCGCGCACTTTGCGCGGCCGCACGTACACGCGATCGCCTGCCACGACGCCGAGCGCGCGCAGGTCCTCGCGCGACAGATCCGCCTCGATCGTCGCGCCGCCGTCGGCGGCGCGCAGCTCGACGCGCACCGCCGCGCCGCGCGGCGCGACGTGCTCGACGGTCGCGGCGATCGACGACTGCACCGACTCGCGGAACAGCTCGACCTCGTGCGGCCGCGCGTAGCCGCGGCCGTGGAACAGGTTCACGTCGCCGAGGAACTCGTAGACGAAGGGCGTGGCCGGGTTCTGGTAGACCTCGTCGGGCGTGCCGACCTGCTCGATGCGGCCCTGGTTCATCACCACGATGCGGTCGGCCACCTCCATCGCCTCCTCCTGGTCGTGGGTGACGAACACCGTGGTGGCGCGCACCTCGTCGTGCAGGCGCCGCAGCCAGCGGCGCAGTTCCTTGCGCACCTTGGCGTCGAGCGCGCCGAACGGCTCGTCGAGCAGCAGCACCTTGGGCTCCACGGCGAGCGAGCGTGCCAGGGCGATACGCTGGCGCTGGCCGCCGGAAAGCTGGTGCGGGTAGCGCTCGGCCAGCCAGTCGAGCTGCACCAGCTTGAGCAGTTCGGTCACTCTGCGGGAAATTTCCGCTTCGGAAGATCTGTTTTTCTTCACCCGCAGGCCGAAGGCGACGTTCTCGAAGATCGTCATATGGCGGAACAGCGCGTAATGCTGGAACACGAAGCCGACGTTGCGGTCGCGCGCGTGCGTGTCGGTGGCGTCCTCGCCGTGGAAGCGGACCTGGCCCTGGTCGGCCCACTCGAGCCCGGCGATGATGCGCAGCAGCGTCGTCTTGCCCATGCCCGAGGGGCTGAGCAGCGCCACCAGCTCGCCGTGCTCGATGTTCAGGCTGACGTCGTCCAGCGCCTTGAAGGTGCCGAAGCTCTTGCTGACGTTCTGGATCTGGATGCTCATTTTCTGCCTTCCACGAAAGACTTTGCCGCCAGGGTAACGAGCGCGAGCAGCGCGAGCAGCGAGGCGACGGCGAACGCGGCTGCGAACTGGTACTCGTTGTAGAGAATCTCGATATGCAGCGGCAGGGTGTTGGTCTCGCCGCGGATATGGCCGGAGACCACCGACACGGCGCCGAACTCGCCCATCGCGCGCGCGTTGCACAGAATCACGCCGTACAAGAGGCCCCACTTGATGTTGGGCAGCGTCACGCGCCAGAACGTCTGCCAGCCGCCCGCGCCGAGCACCACCGCCGCTTCCTCCTCTTCCTTGCCCTGCGCCTGCATGAGCGGGATCAGCTCGCGCGCGACGAACGGGAAGGTGACGAACACGGTGGCGAGCACGATGCCCGGCACGGCGAACACGATCTTGAGGTCGTGCGCCTGCAGCCAGGCGCCCATCCAGCCCTGCAGCCCGAACATCAGCACGTAGATCAGGCCCGAGATCACCGGCGAGACCGAGAACGGCAGGTCGATCAGCGTGATCAGCACGTTCTTGCCGCGGAAGTCGAACTTGGCGATGGCCCAGGCCGCGGCCACGCCGAACACGGTGTTGAGCGGCACCGCGATCGCCGCGGCGAGCAGCGTGAGCTTGATCGCGGCGTACGCATCGGCATGGGTGATGGCGGCGAGGTAGACCTGCCAGCCCTTCTTCAGCGCCTCGTGGAACACCGCGGCGAGCGGCAGGAACAGGAACAAGCCGAGGAAAGCGAGCGCCGCCGCGAGCAGCAGGCCGCGCACCAGCGCGGGCTCCTCGCGCGCGGAGCGGCGCGCGGGAGCGGCCGGGCCCGACGGCGGAAACTCGAGCACCAGGCTGCCGAGCACCGCGTCGTGCAGGATCAGGTCGTAAGGTCGTGCCGGCGACTGCGCCATTGGAGCCAGTTGATGAACAGAAGGAGGACGAAGGAGGCAAGCAGCATCACGGTCGCGATCGCGGTGGCGCCGGCGTAGTCGTACTGCTCGAGCTTGGTGATGATGAGCAGCGGCGCGATCTCGGAGACCATCGGCATGTTGCCGGCGATGAAGATCACCGAGCCGTACTCGCCCACCGCGCGGGCGAAGGCGAGCGCGAAGCCGGTGATCAGCGCCGGCGCCACCGCCGGCAGGATCACGCGGCGGAAGGTCTGCCAGCGATCCGCGCCCAGGGTGGCAGCGGCGTCCTCCAACTCCGGCTCGAGGTCCTCCAGCACCGGCTGGATGGTGCGCACCACGAACGGCAGGCCGATGAACACCAGCGCCACCAGCACGCCGAGCGGCGTGAAGGCCACCTTGATGCCGAGCGGCTCGAGCTGGCTGCCGATCCAGCCGTTCGGCGCGTAGATCGCAGTGAGGGCGATGCCGGCCACCGCGGTCGGCAGCGCGAACGGCAGGTCGACCATCGCGTCGATGAATTTCTTGCCGGGAAAGCGGTAGCGCACCAGCACCCAGGCCACCACCAGCCCGAACACCGTGTTGATCGCCGCGGCGATGAGCGAAGCACCGAACGACAGCCGGAACGATGCCAGAACTCTTTCTGTTGTTATGGTTTGAATAAAACCGGAAAAGGTCAGCGTGAACGTCTTGACGAACACCGCCGACAGCGGGATCAGCACGATCAAACTCAGATACAGCAGCGTGAAGCCCAGCGCCAGCTCGAAGCCGGGCAGCACGCTGCGCTTGCGGGCGAGCAAGCCGGGCATCAGGCAGGCTCCCTCTGCGTCGCGATGCTCTCGACGGGATGGCCGAGATAGAAGCCCTGAAAGAGATCGGCGCCGCTGTGCTGCGCCGCTTCGCGGTCTTCGGCGTCCTCGATCTGCGCGGCCACCAGGCGCGCACCGCCGGCGCGCGCCGCCACGGCCCATTGCCGCAGGTCCTCGGCGGCGCTCACGCGCACGAAATCCGGCCGCAGCCGCGCCACGCGCGGCAGCAGATCGGCGCCCTCGAGGTCGAGCGCGATGCGGAAGTTGCGCAGGCGGTAGCTCGGCAGCACGGCCTCGAGCAGCCCGGGAACGCGGGCGGCCGCCGCCGGCAGCGCAATGACGACGCGCGTGGCGAGGATGCCGAAGCCGGCGAGGATGTGCTGGAACGTGGTGCCGTGCTCCTCCGGCACGCAGCGCAGGAGGCGGTGGTCGACGCTGAGGAACAGCGGCAGCCACGCCTCCGAAGCGGCGAAGCGGTTGAGCGCGTGCACCGTGCGGCACATGCGGTCGAAGCGCACCACCGCCTCGTCGTCGGGCAGCCCGTCGAGCAGCGCGCGCGGCGACACCGCCCCCTCCGGGCCCGCGGCGCGGAAATACGCCTGGTGCGCGAACACCGTGCCGGCGCGGTCGACGATCGGCTGGAACACGCTCGACACGCGCAGCGCCCCGAGGCTGCCTGCCACGCGGTCCGGGCCGGCGCGGTGCAGCACGCGCTCGGCGTCGGCCCGCTCGGGCAGCCGCGAGAGGTACAGCCGGATGGTGTCGAGGCTCATGCCGACTGCCTCATTTGCCCTTCAAATAGATCTGGTCGAACGTACCGCCGTCCTGGAAGTGCGTCTTCGACGCCTTCTGCCAGCCGCCGAACGACTGGCCGATAGTGAACAGCGACACCTTGGGGAACTGCTTTTCGTACTTCTTCGCTACCTTGGCGTCGGTCGGACGGTAGAAGTTCCTCGCCGCGATTTCCTGGCCTTCCTCGGAGTAGAGGTACTGCAGGTAGGCCTCGGCCACCTTGCGGGTGCCCTTGCGGTCGACATTCCTGTCGACCACCGCCACCGTCGGCTCGGCCAGGATGGAGAGCGACGGCACCACGATCTCGAAGCGGCCCACGCCCAGCTCTTTCTGCGCGAGGAAGGCCTCGTTCTCCCAGGAGATGAACACGTCGCCGATGCCGCGCTCGACGAAGGTGGTGGTCGAGCCGCGCGCGCCGGAGTCGAGCACCGGCACGTTCTTGTAGAGGCGCGTGACGAATTCCTTCGCCTTATCGTCGCCGCCGTACTTGCGCTTGGCGTATTCCCACGCGGCGAGGTAGTTCCACTGCGCGCCGCCCGAGGTCTTCGGATTGGGCGTGATCACCGCCACGCCCGGCTTGGCCAGGTCGTCCCAGTCCTTGATGCCCTTCGGATTGCCCTTGCGCACCAGGAACACGATGGTCGAGGTGTACGGCGCGGAGTTGTGCGGCAGGCGATGGTCCCATTCCGGCGCGATCAGGCCCTTCTGCGAGATGGCGTCGACGTCGAAGGCGAGCGCCAGCGTGACCACGTCGGCCTCCAGGCCGTCGATCACCGAGCGCGCCTGCCGGCCCGAGCCGCCATGCGACTGCTTGATCGCCACCTTCTCGCCGGCCTTCGCCTGCCAGTGCTTGGCGAAGGCGGCGTTGTATTCCTGGTACAGCTCGCGCGTCGGGTCGTAGGAGACGTTGAGCAGCGTGACCTGCCCGTGCGCCGCCAGCGGCAGCAGGAACAGCATCGCTTTAATAAGGATATTCATCTTCATTCCATTTAGTTATATAGAGGTCAAAAAAAATCGCCCATCCCAATCACCACCTTGTTACGCGCTCGCCTGCCGACAACGCTCGGCCTCCGTCGCCATCGCTTGCTCGGCCGCCTCGCCGTAGACGTCGCCGACCAGGATCAGCGCCGGACCGTCCCGCTTCTCGACCTTCGGGGGCCGCGCCAGGGTTCCGTAGGCGACGCCCGCCCCGGGAAGCGAGACGCTCTCCACGACGGCGACCGGGGTCGACATCGACTTGCCGGCGACGATGAGCACCGCCGCGATCTCGGCGAGGTCCTCCGCCCCCATGTAGATGGCGACCGTGTCCGCCGCCAGCGCGGCGCGTACCCAGCTGCTCTCCGCCGTGCCCTCGCCCACCCGCGGCGTAACGAACGCGACGCTTCTTGCCTGACCTCTTTTCGTCATCGAAACCCCCAGTTCCGCGCTCGCTGCGAGCGCGGCCGTAACACCTGGAACGACTTTCACCGGAATGCCTTTCCTGACCAGATAGCTGATCTCCTCGTGCGCCCGGCCGAACAGCATCGGGTCGCCGCCTTTCAGCCTGACCACGGTCGGGTAGCGCTTCGCGGCGTCGAGTAATTGCTTGTTGATGAAGTTCTGCGCTGTCGAGAGGCGTCCGCTGCGCTTGCCTACCGCGATCTTTCGCCCCGATGTAATCAATTCCAGGATCGCCTGTGGCACCAGAGCGTCGTGGAAAACGATATCGGCCTCGCCGAGCAGCCGGGCCGCCCGCACCGTGAGGAGGTCGGGTGCCCCCGGCCCGGCGCCGACGAGATAGACGGTGCCGCGTGTAGCCGAGCTGTTATTCGTCACTTGACCAGCCCCGCGGCGACGGTGTGGTTGGTCGCCTCGTCGATCAGGATCAGCGATCCGGTCGCGCGGACGATGTCGTAGGAATCGACGAACAGCGGCGCGTTCAGCGTCAGGTGAGCCTCGCCGATGTCGTTGAGGGCAAGCGGCGCCTGGCTCTGCACTTTCGCGAGGACCCGGCGCGAGCCCTGCTGCGCCAGGTAGCGGCCGCCGGGGCGCAGCGCCTCGTGGCCGAGCCACACCAGCGTGGCGTCGAGCGCGCGCGTCTCGCGCGGCGGGTTGACCGGATCGGCGATCAGGTCGCCGCGCGCGAGGTCGATGTCGTCGGCCAGCACCAGCGTGACCGAGTCGCCCGCCACCGCCAGCTCGCGGCTCGCGCCGTGGGTCAGGATCTGGCGCACGCGGCTGCGCCGCCCGGAGGGCAGGAGCGCGACCTCGGTGCCGATGAGGAGATGGCCGGACTCGATGCGGCCCATATAGCCGCGGGGCGCGTCGCCCGTCGGGCGCGAGACGAGCTGCACGGGAAAGCGGAACGGCCCGGCGGCGGCGCTCTCGGTGCCGGCGTGCAGCGTCTCCAGGCGCTCGAGCAGCGTCGGGCCGCGGTACCAGCCCAATGACTCGCCGCGCTCCACCACCATGTCGCCGAGCAGGGCGGAGCCCGGAATGATGTCGAGGCTCTCGAGCCCGAGGGGTGCCGCGAAGGCCTTCAGGCCCGTCGCCGCGGCGTCGAACATTTCGCGCGACCAGCCGACGGCGTCCATCTTGTTGAGGAAGGCGACGACCTGGCGGATGCCGAGCAGCCTGGCGATCTGCAGGTGCTTCTTGGTCTGCTCTTTGAGTCCTGCCTTCACGTCCAGGAGCAGAACCAGGGCATCCGCATTGCTCGCCCCGGTGGCCATGTTGCGCGTGTACTGCACGTGGCCGGGACCGTCGGCGATGATGAACTTGCGCCGCGGCGTGGCGAAATAGCGGTAGGCGACGTCGATGGTGATGCCCTGCTCGCGCTCGGCCTCCAGGCCGTCGGTCAAGAGCGATAGGTCGATCTGCGCCGTCCCGCGGCGCTGCGAGGCGCGCTCGACTGCGGCGAGCTGGTCTTCCTGGATGGCGCGGGCGTCATACAGCAGGCGCCCGATGAGCGTGCTCTTGCCGTCGTCGACGCTGCCCGCGGTGGCGAATCTCAGCGGTTGCATCTAGAAATACCCTTCCTTCTTGCGCCGCTCCATGGAAGCATCGGAGGTCTGGTCGTCCATGCGCGTTGCCCCCCGCTCGGTGAGCCGCGCAATGGTTGTTTCTTGAATAATAGAAACAACATCAGACGCGTCGGATTCAACCGGGCAGGTGCAGCTGATGTCGCCCACGGTGCGAAAGCGAACCGACATTTCCTCGATGATTTCGCCCGCCTTCGCGGGCGTAATCGGCGTCACCGGCACGATCAGGCCGCGGCGGCGAACCACCGGGCGGCGGTGGGCGTAATAGATGGAGGGCACCTCGAGCTTCTCACGCGCAATGTACTGCCAGACGTCGAGCTCGGTCCAGTTGCTGATCGGGAAGACGCGCACGTGCTCGCCGGGGTTCACGCGCGCGTTGTAGGCGCTCCACAGCTCGGGGCGCTGGTTGCGCGGGTCCCACTGCCCGAACTCGTCGCGGAACGAGAACACGCGCTCCTTGGCGCGCGCCTTCTCCTCGTCGCGGCGCGCGCCGCCGATGGCGGCGTCGAACTGGAACTCGGCGATCGCCTCGAGCAAGGTGATGGATTGCGCGGCGTTTCTGCTTTGATTTTCAGAAATTAGACGAACAGAACCCCTTCGGATCGAATCCTCCAGATTGCGCACCAGCAGCCGCTCGCCCAGCTCGGCGGCGCGCCGGTCGCGGAACTCGATCACCTCGGAATAGTTGTGGCCGGTGTCGATGTGCAGCAGCGGGAACGGGAACTTGCCCGGCCGGAACGCCTTCTCGGCCAGGCGCAGCAGGCAGATCGAGTCCTTGCCGCCGGAGAAGAACAGCACCGGGTTCTGGCACTGCCCCGCGACTTCGCGCAGGATGTAGATGGCCTCGGACTCGAGCCAGTCGAGGTGGTCGCGCTCAGCCAGCATTGATGAGTTCTTTTCTCTTGAAAGAAATCTTCTCTTGAGAATCGGAAGCAATGTGCAACCCGCACTCTTTGTGCTCCGGCTGCTCCCACCACCAGCGGCCGGCGCGCACGTCCTCGGTCGGCAGCACCGGGCGGCTGCAGGGCGCGCAGCCGATCGAGCGGTAGCCCTGGTCGTAGAGGCGGTTGTAGGGAACACGGTGCAAGCGCAGGTAGTCCCACACGGCGGCTTCGGTCCAACCCGCCAGCGGGTTGAACTTCTCCAGGCCGTGCGCGGCGTCGAACTCGCGCTCGGCGAGCTGCGAGCGGCCGGCCGATTGCTCGCGGCGCTGGCCGGTGATCCAGGCGCGCTTGCCGGCGAGCGCGCGGGCGAGCGGCTCGACCTTGCGGATCTCGCAGCAGCGCTTGCGCAGCTCGACGCTGCCGTAGAACGCGTCGCGGCCGTGGGCGGTTACGTACTGGGCAACTGAAGTTTCTTTGGGTTGGTAGACTTCAACTTTCAAGCCGTATTTTTTTTTGACTTCATCAACAAGAAGAAGCGTCTCCGCGTTGAGGCGCCCGGTATCCAGAACGAAGATGCCGATCGGCAGCTTGGCGCGCGCGATGGCATGGGTGAGCACCATGTCCTCGGCGGACAGGCTGCTCGCCAGCACCGCGGGAGCGAACTCGTCCGCGATGGTGCGCAGCACGCTGCCGAGCATCAGGCGGCTCCGCGGCGGCGGAACAGCGGCACCGGCTGCGCCACCGTGGCCTGGTAGGCCTCGCTGAAGTCGTCGAACGCAGCCAGCGCGTCGTCGACCTCTTCCCCATCCCGCAGCAGGAAGGCGTCGAAGCCGCACTGCTCCATGTAGTAGAGATGATCGCGCGCCACCTCGCCCACCGCGCGCAGCTCGCCCTTGTAGCCGTAGCGCTCGCGCAGCAGGCGCGCGATGGAAAAGCCGCGCCCATCGCCGAACTTCGGGAAATTGATTTCTACCCGGGAAACTTTTGGCAGGCGTGCGGCGACCGCCGCCGGATCGTCGGTCGGCTCCAGCCGGATGACCTCGCCCTCAGGCAGCGAGGGCGGGTTCGCGACGACGCGCCGCTCTTTGATCAGCGTTGCCATAGACAGCCGTTTTGAAGGGTTCAATGCCGATGCGGTGTACGACCTCGATGAAGCGCTCGACTTCGCTTTCTCTTTCGCTCACGTAGAAACTAAGCAATTTTTCGATCACGTCGGGGACTTGCGCGCGGGCGAACGACGGGCCGAGCACCTTGCCCAAAGCGGCTCCCGGTCCCTTTGCATGGGTGTTGCCCTGATTTCCGCCGATCTCGATCTGGTACCACTCCTCGCCGTTCTTATCGACGCCGAGGATGCCGATGTGGCCGACGTGGTGGTGGCCGCAGGCGTTCATGCAGCCCGAGATGTTGAGGTCGAGCTCGCCGATGTCGTGCTGGTAGTCGAGGTCTTCGAAGCGCTCCTGCAGCGCCTGCGCCACCGGGATCGACTTGGCGTTGGCCAGCGAGCAGAAATCCCCGCCGGGGCAGGCGATGATGTTGGTGAGCAGGCCGATGTTGGGCGTCGCCAGGCCGAGCGCGCGCGCCTCGCGCCACAGCGCCTCGAGGTCGCGCTGGCGCACGTCGGCGAGGATCAGGTTCTGCTCGTGCGACACGCGCAGCTCGCCGAACGAATAGCGGTCGGCGAGATCGGCGATCGCGTTCATCTGGTCGGTGGTGACGTCGCCCGGCGGCACGCCCGTCTTCTTCAGCGACAGCGTGACCGCCGCGTAGCCCGGCACCTTGTGGGCATGAACGTTTCGCTTCGCCCATGCGCCAAAAGGTCCTTCAGTCGAAATTCCTTGATTTGAAAGCGCCTCGTACTGCGGGCGCGTGAAGCGCGCCTGGATGCGCTGCAGCTCCTGCTCGATCACCGTCGCCGGGCCGTCCTTCAGGTGCGCCCATTCGGCTTCCACTTCCTCGCGGAACCTGTCCGCGCCGCGCTCCTTGACCAGGATCTTGATGCGCGCCTTGTGGATGTTGTCGCGCCGGCCGTAGCGGTTGTAGACGCGCAGGATGGCGTCGAGATAGGTGAGCAGGTGGCGCCAGGGCAAGAAGCTTCTTATTTCCGTTCCAATAATTGGAGTTCTTCCAAGACCGCCACCGACCAGGACCCTGAATCCGACCTCGCCCTGCTCGTTCTTGACGGCATGCAACCCAATGTCGTGAACCGCGACAGCCGCGCGATCGTGCACCGCGCCGTTGACTGCGATCTTGAACTTGCGCGGCAGGTAGCTGAACTCGGGGTGGAAGGTCGACCACTGCCGGATCAGCTCGCACCAGACGAAGGAGTCCACAATTTCATCTGAAGCGACGCCGGCGAAATGGTCGGTGGTGATGTTGCGCACGCAGTTGCCGGAGGTCTGGATGGCGTGCATCTCGACCGTGGCGAGCTCGGCCAGGATGTCGGGCACTTCCTCGAGCTTGGGCCAGTTGAGCTGCAGGTTCTGGCGCGTCGAGAAGTGGCCGTAGTCGCGGTCGTACTTGCGGGCGATCTCCGCAAGCTTTCTTAGTTGTTTGCTTGATAGCAAACCATACGGAATCGCAATGCGCAGCATCGGCGCATAGCGCTGGATGTAGAGGCCGTTGCGCAGCCGCAGCGCGCGGAACTCGTCCTCGGAGAGCTTGCCTTCCAGGAAGCGCTGCGTCTGCCCGCGGAACTGGGTCACCCGCTCGTCTACCAGGCGCTGGTCGATCTCGTCATACCGGTACATCCCCAGATGCTATGACGACTTGTTATTCTTACAAAGACTAATGCGGAAGTATGTTATACCCTCAGGATATATGAAGATCCAACAGCTCCGCTGCCTCATCGAGGTGGCCCGGCGCGGCCTCAACGTGTCGGAAGCCGCCGAAGCCCTCCATACCTCCCAGCCCGGGGTATCGAAGCAGATCCGCGCGCTCGAGGACGAGCTGCAGATCCAGGTCTTCGCCCGCCACGGCAAGCGGCTGGTTTCGGTGACCGAGCCGGGTAAAGCGGTCCTCGCCATCGCCGAGCGCATCCTGGCCGAGGCGCAGAACCTGCGCCGGGCTGGGGAAGAGTTTTCAAACGACCAGATAGGGACGTTAACGATAGCGACTACTCACACCCAAGCTCGCTATGCACTGCCTAAAGCGGTCGCCGCCCTCAAGCGGCGCTACCCGAAAGTGGAGCTGGTGATCCACCAGGGCAACCCGACGCAGATCTGCGAGCAGGTGCTCGCCGGCGAGGCCGACATGGCGGTCGCCACGGAGGGAATCGCCACCTACCCCGAGCTGGTGTCGCTGCCGGTGTACCAGTGGAACCGCATCGTGGTGGTGCCGCCGAAGCACCCGCTGCTGAAGGGGCCGCTCACGCTGGAGGGGCTCGCCGAGCACCCGATCGTCACCTACGATTTCGCGTTCGCCAACCGCTCGCTGGTGCAGAAGGCCTTCGAGAACCGCGGCCTCAAGCCGCACGTGGTGCTGAGCGCGCAGGATTCGGACGTCATCAAGACCTACGTCGAGCTCGGCCTGGGGGTGGGGATCCTGGCGAAGATGGCATTCGACGAGAAGCGCGACCGCGAGCTGCGCGCCATCGACGCCGCGCACCTGTTCGAATCGAGCACCACGCGCCTGGGAATCAAGCGCGGCGCCTACCTGCGGCGCTACGCCTATGAGTTTATCGAGCTGTTCGCGCCGCAGCTGCCTCGCAATATCGTCGAGCGAGCCGTGGTCGGCGCCGAGGGTTCGCGGTACGAACTTTGAACTTACCGGGCGTGAACTTTGATGAAGTTGCTGACCTGCGGAAAAATCATCTCGCGCCAGCGGCGGCCTGAGAAGATGCCGTAGTGGCCGACGCCCTTGGCGACGAAATGCTCGCGGCGATCGGCGGGGATGTTGAGGCAAAGGGCGTGCGCCGCTTCCGTCTGCCCGTTGCCCGAGATGTCGTCGAGCTCGCCCTCGATGGTCAGGAGCGCGGTCTCGCGGATCGCCTGCGGCCGCACCAGCTCCTCGCCGACGAACATGCGCCCCTTCGGTAGCGCGAAATCCTGGAACACCGTCTTCACCGTGTCGAGGTAGTACTCGGCCGGCATGTCGAGCACGGCGTTGTACTCGTCGTAGAAGCGACGGTGCGCCTCCGCCGAGTCGCCGTCGCCCTGCAGCAGATGACCGTAGTAGTCCCAGTGCGCGCTGACGTGGCGGGAGGGATTCATCGCCACAAACCCCAGGTGCTGCAGAAATCCGGGATAGACGCGCCGCCCATAGCCAAGGTACTTCGGCGGCACGCGCTGGATGACGTTCTGCTCGAACCACGAATAAGGCTTGGTCCGGGCGAGGTTGTTGACCGCGGTCGGGCTCTTTCGCGCGTCGATCGGCCCGCCCATCATCACCATGGTTCTCGGAACCGGTCCCTGATTGGCGGACAGAAGCGAGATTGCGGCGAGGACCGGCACCGTCGGCTGGCAGACCGAGATCACGTGCAGGTCGGGCGACAGGAGGCGTATCCACTCCTGCACGTAGCGCACGTAGTCGGCGAGGTGGAACGGCCCGGCGGAGAGCGGCACCATGCGCGCATCCACCCAGTCGGTCACCCAGACATCGTGCTCCACGAGCAGCGACTTCACCGTATCGCGCAGCAGCGTCGCATGGTGCCCGGAGAGCGGGGCCACCAGCAGCACTTTCTTCTTGCCCGCGGTTTCCTGCTTGAAATGGATCAGCTTGCAGAAGGGCTTGTCGAGCGCGACCTCGACCCCTTCGATGCCCCACTGCGGCTTCTCGTAGCGGCCGGTGATGCGCAGGAACAGATCGCTCGCCGCGGAGAGGCGGCTCGCGAGCGGCAGGTAGTGGAACGGGCTGAACGGATTGCCGTACCAGCCCTTGGTCAACTCGGCCAGGTAGCGGTAGGGCGTGAGCGCGGTATGCTGTGCTTCGTACAGGCTATAGAGCATCTAACCTATTGTTATAGCAGAATTGACGCACCGCCGCAGCGATGAAAGTCATAGGCCGACTGGCCGTTTTTACACTTCTCGCCGCCCTGCTCGGCGTCGCTGTGCTGTATTTCCTCCTGCGCCAATCCCTCCCCCGCACTGAAGGCGAGGTCCCGGTCGCCGGACTGTCCCGTCCGGTGGAAATCCTGCGCGATGCCTACGGCATCCCGCACATTTTCGCTGCGTCGCTCGACGACGCGCATTTCGCGCTCGGCTACGTCCACGCCCAGGACCGCCTGTGGCAGATGGAGATGAACCGCCGCGTCGCCGCCGGGCGCCTCGCCGAGCTGCTCGGCGCCGGCGCGCTCGAATCGGATCGCTTCCTGCGCACGTTGGGCGTGCGCCGCGTGGCCGAAGCCAACCTGAAGCACCTCGACGCCGATACGCGGCGCACGCTCGACGCCTACGCCGCCGGCGTCAATGCCTTTCTCGCCGCCCGGCCGGTGCTGCCGCCGGAGTTCTGGCTGCTGCGCGCCACGCCCGAACCCTGGTCGGCGGCCGACTCGATCGGCTGGATGAAGATGATGGCCTGGGACCTCGGCGGCAACTGGCGCAACGAGCTGCTGCGCATGCAGCTCGCAAAAACGCTGCCGATGGCGCGCGTCCACGAGTTCCTGCCGCCTTACCCGGGCGATCCGGTGCCGGAGATTGCGGATCTGAGGCTGCTCTATCCCGGCCTCGAGAAAGAGCCTATCAAGCTCAGCGTTGAGAATCCGGACACCGCCTCCGGCTCGAACAGCTGGGTCGTGTCCGGCGCGCGCAGCGCGGGCGGCAAGCCGCTGCTCGCCAACGATCCGCACCTCGGGCTGAGCGCGCCGCCGGTCTGGTACTTCGCGCACCTGCACGCTCCGGGCATCGATGCGATCGGCGCCACGCTGCCCGGCGTGCCGGCGATCCTCATCGGCCAGAACCGGCGCATCGCCTGGGGCCTTACCAATACCGTCTCGGACGTGCAGGACCTGTATCTGGAGAAGCTCGACGGCCGCTTCGCCCAGCGCAACGAGACGATCAAGGTGCGCGGCGCGCCCGACGAGACCCTCGCGGTGCGCGCCTCGCGCCACGGTCCGGTGATCTCCGACGCGCTGCGCGCCGCGCTCGACGCCGCGCCGCGCGGCTACGCCGTCGCGCTCGCCTGGACCGCGCTGGCAGAGGACGACCTCAGCATGCAGGCGGCGCTCAGGGTGGCGCGCGCCCGCGACTGGCGCGAGTTCGGCGCGGCGCTGCGCGACCTGCATGCGCCGCAGCAGAACGTCACCTACGCCGACGTCGACGGCAACATCGGCTTCATCGCCGCCGGGCGCGTGCCGCTGCGCAAGCCCGGCAACGACCTGAAGGGCCTCGCGCCGGCGCCGGGCTGGGACCCGCGCTACGACTGGGCGGGCTACGTCCCGTACGACGAGCTGCCGCGCGCCTTCAATCCGGCGGGCGGCGCGATCGTCAGCGCGAACCACAAGATCGTGCCGCCGGGCTATCCGCACCACATCAGCTACGAATGGCAGGCGCCTTACCGCGCGCGCCGCATCGAAGCGCTGCTGGCCGGCGAACGGCACACCCTGGGAAGCTTCGCCGGCATCCAGATGGACGTGGTTTCCCTGGCGGCGAGGGAGCTGCTGCCCAAATTGCTTTCTACGGTGGGGAAGGACGAAGCTTCGCAAAAAGCGTTGCAGCTGCTCGCCGCGTGGGACGGCAGCATGTCGGCCGAGCGCGCGGAGCCGCTCATCTTCGTCGCCTGGTGGCGCGAGCTGGCGCGCGCGCTCTACGCCGACGAGCTGGGCGAGGCCTTCGACGCGAACTGGGCGCCGCGCGCGCTGTTCATGGCCAACGCCCTGGGCGCGCAGCCGCGCTGGTGCGACGACGTGCGCACCGCGCAGGTGGAGTCCTGCGCGCAGATCCAGGCGGACTCCCTGCAGCGCTCGCTCGCCGACCTGCAGCGGCGCTACGGCGATCCCGCCGGCTGGAAATGGGGCGAGGCGCACGCCGCGCGCCACCGCCACCGGCCGCTCTCGCGCGAGCCCTGGCTCGCGCCGTTCTTCGAGTTCGCGGCGCCGGGCGCCGGCGACACCTACACCGTCAACGTCGGGCGCACCGACTTCAACGACCGCGCCGACCCCTTCGCCAGCCGCCACGGCCCGAGCCTGCGCATGCTGAGCGACCTCGCCGACCTCAACGAGTCGCTGTTCATTCACTCGGGCGGCCAGTCGGGCAACCCGCTGTCGGCGCACTACCGCGCCTTCAGCGCCGCCTGGGCGCGCGGCGAATACGCGCCGATGCTCATCGAGCGCAGCCGCATCGAGGCGGCGGGCGTTCAGCGACTGGTGCTCACGCCGCGCAAATAGAGGTTGTTCGCGACCAGCGCGCCGATCACCACCAGGGCGCCGACGATCTCGACCGCGGCGAAGCTGCGACCGAGGGCCGCCTCGACGCCGAACACCCCGATCGGAACCAGATTGAGCATCAGCATGGTGTTGAGCGGGCCGAGGCGGCGCGCCGCGGCGTTGAAGCCGAGCACGCCGAGCACCACCGTGCCGACGGACAGATAGAGGATTTGCCAACTCACCGACACGACGGCGTCAAGGGAGGGCACCTTCGAATAATTCAGCAGAACGGCAACCACGTTGGCGGCGAGCAATCCCGCGGTTCCCGGAATGCAGGTGAGCACTGTCATGCGCAGCGGCGACCAGCCGGAAAACTTCCATGCGCCGGCCAGCGTGTAGCCCACCCACGCGAGCGCGCCGCAGAACACCAGCAGGTCGCCGAACAGCTCGCCGCCTGCGATCGCGACGTGGGGATCGCCTTTGGTGATCACCAGCACCACGCCGGCGAAGGCCACCACCACGCAGCCGAGCGTGAACGCCGCCGGCGGCTGCCGGCGCAGCGCCCACACGGCGAGCGCGGTGAGCGCCGTCTGCAGCGCGAGGATGATCGAGGCGTGCTCCGGACGGGTGTAGCCCAGCCCCAGCCAGACGAACAGGTTGAACCCCGTGATGCCGAGCAGGCCGTACAGCGTCGCTGCGCCGAGCCGGCCCTCGTAGCGCAACGCCTGGCGGCCTTCGAACGCGACGAGCAGCAGCACCAGCAACGCCGCGCCGAAGAGATAGCGCACCGAGCTGAGCGCGAAGGCGTCGAGTTGCGGCAGCGTTCGCTTCACCACCGAGAACATCGGCACCCAGGTGGCGATGGCCAGGCTGGCCCAGGCCAGGCCCTTGACGAGATTGACGCGGGTAATTGCTAGGCGGCTTTCTTCTCGTCGCGCAGGGCGCGGCGCAGGATCTTGCCGACGTTGGTCTTGGGCAGCTCGGTGCGGAACTCGACGTACTTCGGGCGCTTGTAGCCGGTGAGCTCCTTCTTGCAGTGCTCGAGCACGTCGGCTTCGGTGAGGCTCGGGTCCTTCTTCACCACGAACACCTTGGGCACCTCGCCCGAGTGCGGGTCGGGCACGCCGATCGCCGCCACCTCGAGGACCCCGGGATGCATCGCCACCACCTGCTCGATCTCGTTCGGGTACACGTTGAAGCCCGACACCAGGATCATGTCCTTCTTGCGGTCGACGATGCGGATGAAGCCTTTTTCGTCCATCACGCCGATGTCGCCGGTGTGCAGGAAACCGTCCTTGCCGAGCACCTTGGCGGTCTCGGCGGGCTGCTGCCAGTAGCCCTTCATCACCTGCGGCCCGCGGATGCAGATCTCGCCCGGCTGGCCGATCGCCACGTCCTTGTCGGCGTCGTCGCGCAGCACCACCTCGGTCGAGGGCATCGGCACGCCGATCGAGCCGCTGAACTCCTTCAGGTCGAGCGGGTTCGCGGTCGCCGAGGGCGCGGTCTCGGTCAGGCCGTAGCCCTCGATCAGCGTCGTGCCGGTGACCTGCTTCCAGCGCTCGGCGACTGCCTTTTGCACCGCCATGCCGCCGCCCACCGCGAGCTTGACGCCGCTGAAGTCGAGCTTGCTGAAGTCCGGGTTGTTGAGCAGCGCGTTGAACAGCGTGTTGACGCCGCTGATCATCGTGTACTTGTGCTTGGCGAGCTCCTTGACGAAGCCGGGGATGTCGCGCGGATTGGTGATCAGCACGTTCTCGCCGCCCACCACCATCATCACCAGGCAGTTCACCGTCAGCGAGAAGATATGGTAGAGCGGCAGCGCGGTGATGATGACCGGGCGCGTGTCGCCGATCGCCGGCCCGAGCCACACCTTGTACTGCAGCAGCGCGGCGATGACGTTGCGATGGGTGAGGATCGCCCCTTTCGAGACGCCGGTCGTGCCGCCGGTGTACTGGAGGTACGCGATGTCGTCGTGCCCCAGAGCCGGGGTGGCGAGGGTCTTGCCTTTCCCGGAATTGAGCACTTCTTTGAAAGACACCGAGCCCGGCAGCTCGTAGGGCGGCACCATCTTCTTCACCTTGCGCACCACCAGGTTGACGATCAGTCCCTTGACGCCGAGCATCTCGCCCAGGGAAGTGACGACGATGTGCTTGAGCGAAGTCTTCGCGCGCACCTCCTGCAGGACGTGGCCGAAGTTCTCGAGGATCACGATCGCCTCGGCGCCCGAGTCCTTCAGCTGGTGCTCGAGCTCGCGCGGCGTATAGAGCGGGTTGACGTTCACCACCGTGCAGCCGGCTCTTAGCACGCCGAACATCGCCACCGGGTACTGCAGGCAGTTCGGCATCATGATCGCGACGCGCGCGCCCTTGGCGAGGCCCTTCGCCTGCAGCCAGGCGCCGAAGGCGCGCGACAGCTCGTCGAGCTCGGCGTAGGTGATCGTCTTGCCCATGTTGGTGAAGGCCGGCCGCTCGCCATACTTGCGTACGCCGACCTCGAACAGCTCGACCAGCGACTTGTACTCGTCAGGGTCGATGTCCGCGGGAACGCCGGGGGGATAGCTTCTCAGCCAGATGCGCTCCATGCCTCCTCCTAGAGGGATCTTTGATTCATTCTACCCACGAGAGGAGCGGCGAGGCAGCCCGCACCGATGGCGCCATAAGCCACCACCCACGCGAAGGGCACCCCGGCGCCTCCCGCCAGGTCGAGCGCGGCGCCGAACAGCACCGGGCCGAGCATGCCGCCGCCGAAGCCGATGAGCGAGTAGAGCCCCATCGCCGCGCCGCGCAGCTCTGCCGGCGCCGCCGCCACCAGGCCGGCGGTGAGCGTCGCCGACTCGGCCATCACCAGCATCGAGTAGAGCACCACCAGCGCGAGCACCAGCGCCCAGTGCCAGGGCGCGGACAGCCCGACCAGCATGCCGGTCATGCCGGAGCCCGCCATGGCGATCAGGATCCAGCGCCGCCGCCCGATGCGCAGCGCGATCTCGTTGCCGAAGATCGACGCCGGCACCGACAGCAGGTTCACCACCGCCGCGATGGCAGCGGCCGACCAGGGAAAACCCTCTTTC
>Ga0193752_1001455_pt1 | contig 19633 bp, 13 predicted proteins | sample H1c1metaG_FD_144924 | JGI IMG/M metagenome (GOLD analysis project Ga0193752, IMG submission 144924) | Soil microbial communities from a riparian zone of the East river system, Colorado, United States - H1c1 | ecosystem: Environmental > Terrestrial > Soil > Riparian zone | place: USA: East River...
GACGCCTTCCTGCTTAAAATTCGCTGATCAAGCAGTTCCAGCCCCGGTTTAACATCGATCTGAAGGACGACAAGTCCTACCCCTTTATCGTATTCAAGAATGAACCCTTTCCCCGGATCTTCCTCACCCGTAGGAAGATCGCCGATGGTTCAGAATACCTGGGACCCTTTACCTCGGTTGCCCGGGTTCGTGAGTTGCTCGACTTTATCAGGTCGACCATCCAGCTTCGCACCTGCAAACTCAATCTGACGGAGAACAACATCCGTAAAGGGAAGTTCCGGGTTTGCCTCGAATATCATCTCGGCAACTGCAAGGGGCCCTGCGAGGGAAAACAGACAAGTGAAGAATACAGGCAGAGCCTGAACCAGGTGAAGAACATCATGAAAGGCAACCTCAACCCTGTGATCCAGCATTTCCGGGGGGAAATGAAGCAATACTCCATTGGCCTGGACTTTGAGCGAGCAGAGCTGACCCGCAAGAAGATCGAACACCTGGAAAACTACCAGGCAAAATCGGTCATTGTCAGCAAACATGTAAACAATGCAGACGTCTTTTCGCTCCTGCGGGAGGGCGACCTTGCCTACGTGAATTATCTGACCGTACAGAATGGAACCATCGTTCAGACCCATACCTCCCAGCTGGAGATCCACCTCGACGAAACAGACGAGGAGATCCTGGCTTTCGCCATTGCGCGGCTGCGTTCAACCTTTAACAGCATTTCAACCGAGCTGATCCTTCCCTATCCCATTGAGTACCCGGAAGAGGGCCTGGTGATCACTGTGCCCAAAGCAGGCGACAAAAAAAATCTCCTTGATCTCTCGGAAAAGAACGTGAACTATTTTCGCGACGAACTCAGGAAGAAGAAAATTCTCCAGCTCGAGGGCAAGGACGACACGCAGCGCAAACAGGTGCTCTACCAGCTGCAGACGGATCTTCAACTTCCTGAAGTGCCGGTACACATTGAGTGTTTCGACAACTCCAATTTCCAGGGAGCCCATCCGGTTTCGGCCATGGTCTGTTTCCGGAATGGATTGCCCAGCAAATCGGATTACCGCACCTACAATGTGAAAACCGTACAGGGCATCAATGATTTTGCGACCATGAAGGAAGTGGTATATCGCCGGTATAAGAGACTGAAGGAGGAGCACGAACCCTTTCCTCAGCTGGTGATCATTGATGGCGGCAAAGGCCAGCTCAGCGCAGCTGTGGAGGCAATGGCAGAGCTGGATCTTCTTGGTGTCACCACGCTCGTAGGACTGGCCAAAAATGAAGAGGAGCTTTTTTTCACCGGTGACCAGCAATCCATCCGCCTACCCTACAACAGCGAGAGCCTGAATCTGATCAGGAGGATCAGGGATGAAGTGCACCGCTTTGGTATCGGTTTTCATCGCAACAAACGAAGCAAGGGGACCTTCCACAACGAACTGGAAACCATCAGGGGCATCGGGAAAAATACCGCCGATCAGCTCTTAAAGGAATTCAGGTCGGTTAAAAAAATCAGGGAGCTTTCTGAAGAGGAATTGGTGAGGGCGGTTGGTGCATCCAAGGCGAAACTGATAAGGACTCATTTCACTAACGGAAGGGAGCACACGAAAGATCTGTAGAGAGGCATAAAAGAAAAAGGGGCCAGGATAAAAATCCAGCCCCGTTTTTAAAATCCAATATCCTATGAAAAACCGTTGTAAAAATAGGAAAACGACTTTATAAAACAATACCCTAGTTGGGGTATTTTCAAAAAATGATCCTTTTTCTTTTGTCCTGAAACCCCCGTTCCTATTGAATGACAGCGCCAGCCTTTTTCCCAATTTTGGATTTAAATGGTTTCTGGGAAAGAAATAGGTGTTTTTACATATTAGGAGTGGGGTGGTTACTAGAAAAAGAAAAGGCGCTGAAAAATCAGCGCCTTAAATATGTTTACCTCTTGGCCTAATATGACCAGAGATCCTGTTCGTAATTGAAGACCTTTTCCTTTACGTTTTCGCCTTCGAGTAAAGCAAGGATAGGATCCTTTACATAAGAACTGATGAAAGCGTCGTTAGGGTTGTTTACAGTGGATTTGATCACCCTGCTGGCAAACATCCTGCTTTCGAACAATTCTTCCCAGCTCATTTTTGCACCATAGTTTCTTCCGTTGTACACGTCGAACTTGGCAAGCATCGGCCTGAGGTCGGGGTAGTAAACCCAGAAAAGTGGGGTTACCGCTCTAAAGGAGCCGTCTTCATTAAGGATGGTCTGCAGGGGAGCGATACCCAGGATTCGGGTATACATCCTGGAAGACTCCTTGTCGAAAACCACGTCTTCCTTGATCCAGTATCTCTCAACCAGGTCGGGATTGAATTCCGCGCTGATGATTGTATCCTTCATGAGACCTTTTGAACCGTCGGGATCATTAGCCCAATCGGGGATCTGCTGAGTCTTTGGTTTACCAACCAGCATTTCGGCAATACTGCCGAAGGGCATGGGTGTTGTGAAACGATCATCTCCACCTGCGGCGCTGAAAGCCGTGATCTCATTGCTTTTGATGGCATTGAGCAGGATGATGATAAAGCGTTGGTTGCCGTTGTCGCCTTCTGCTTTGTACACGAAGGGGAGGTTCAGCTTTTCATGAACATCGATCTCGCGCCATACGCGCTGCATGTAGGTAGCGTCGTCTTCACGGATGTGTTCATAGTCCAGGGGTGTACGATCCTTAACCAGGTTACGCTGGATAGCGTTGTCGTTGCGCAGGGAAGGACGCGGGGCGTCGATCTTCAGTTCAACTACAGGCGGCGTGACAGCAGTATCCTTGGGAGCGGTATTCAGCTGTGCGTTAGCGCCGCTGTTACTCCTGTTGGTGGAAGGCTTCTTGGTAGTGGCCGTTCTTTTTGTTTTCTTTCTCGTTGGTTTCCGCGTCTGAGCGTCAGCGGCTTCAACCACGAAGCAGAACGCACATGCCAGCAGACACAACCTGATCATTCGATTTTTCATCCCTGTTCTATTTAAAATTTATGAAAGGATGATGATCGCTCACCATCCTTTTTTTTTGTTATTTCAAGTTGAATGACATCTGGGGCAGATCCCTGACTTTGCCGTCCGGGCCCTGTACCTTAATGTTATCAAAAAATATGCTTGTTCCGGGTGTAGCGTTGTTGATGATCGTTGATGCCGATCCGTTCCACCTGTTACCTTCGTTAAGTGAGGTCTGGTACACGGGGTATTTTCCACCCAATGCGCCGACGTTGTAGCTGATCACTCTGAACGCTGCTTCGAAGTCAGAATCTTCGAGCCTGGCGATCACGCCGCCCATGGCTTTCAATTCTGAAGCGGACATCGGACCACCTCTTTTACCACCTACAAATGCTGCAGGGTTGGGAAGGAATTTCACACGGTATTTCACCGGGGAAGATTTTCCGTCAACGATTACATTGACAAACTTCTCGCCCTGGGCTGCAGCCAATGGCTTAACAACCCATTTTGGTCCGTTTACCCTTGCAATTGTTCCCTGTCCTGAAAAGCTGGCAGTTACTTTTTCGGCGCCGACACCTGCTGTAATGGTCAGCGGATTATCAACACCAATGTAAAGAACGTTCATCTTATCTGCAGACACCGCAACACCTGAAGGCTGACCTACTGTGTATTCCAGGGGCTTGGTAATTACTTTGTCGATACCGTCCTGATCCTTGTAACGGATCACAACGTTTACTGTACCTGAACCAGCAACAGGGAATTCAGTTTCAGCAATGCCGTCGCCATTGGCAGAAACAGGCTTGCCGTTGATGCTGATGCTGGGAGCGGCTCCTGAAGCGGTAGCGCCGAGGGCAGCATACACTTTCAGTTTCTCGCCTGGCATGAGGTAGCTGGAGCTAAGTCCGCCTACGAAGCCATACTTATCAAACCGGACAGCAACTTCACCGATCTTGGTGTGGCAAAAGCTCACGATCTGATTTTCTGAGGTCTTTACATCGTTCTCAAATTTATTCAGGATGGTGATCGCTGCAATGGCCGGGGTCATGTGAAAGTAGTTGGTCGTCCAGTCGTTGTGTTTTGATCCCGTCTGTGATGGGGGAACACTGAGGTCGATGGGCAGCTTGTTGGCAAACTCATTACCAATTTCCGGATCGATAGCCAGGAAATCTTTCTTAAGTTTTGCCAGTTCAGCCTGCAGTTTCGGGCCCTCGCCTTCGTTGTCCATCACTCTTGTTGGACCATCGAGGTTTGCTTCGTAACCAAGACTGTCTTTCGCACCTACTTTGAAGCCGGATGCTAGTTTAATCTTTTGTTTGATCTGTTCTATTCGGGCAACCATGACCGCGGAAAGGGCCTTGGCGCTTTCGGCTTTTGGTTTCCAGATTGCGGCCTTTGCGGCTGTTTTCGGATCCTTCTCTTTTTCTTTGAAGGAGTTGTAAATAACATCGTTATTATTATTCAACACGAGGTTCGCGTTGTCGAGTGTTCTATTTACTGTCTTGAAGGCATTCAGAATCTCGGCAGATACATTCAGTGCCAGCAATGCTGTTAGCACCAAATACATCATGTTGATCATCTTTTGCCGGGGCTCTTTAGGTAGAGACATGCGGAATTAGGTTTTTCGGTTTTTACAATTTCTATTCATCTGTGAACCGGGATACGGATTCTTTTTGTCTTAATTTCTTCCCTGCATAGCCCCAAGCATGTTACCATAAATGGTATTCAGGTTGGTCAGGTTACCAGCAAGTTTCGCAATCTGCTCATGCGCTTTCTTGGCGTCTTCAACACTGTTCTGCATAGTCTGCGAAGCATTGGTAAGGTTGCCGTAAAATACATTCATTGCTTTCAGGTGATTGTTGGTATCCTGCAGTTCGATTTCATAGATCGCGTTCAATGAACCAAGATTCTTGGTAAGAACCTGCACCTGCTCGTGGAAATGTTTGCTTCCTTCTGCGGCTGCAGTGAAATGACCTATTGAAGTCGTAGCACCCTGGTAAGCAACTTTCATTGCATCCATTGCTGCTGTGGTTTCCTTTGTTTTCGCGGCGTAATCACCTGTTGATTTAACCACGTCAGATACATCAGAGATCCTGTCGACCTGAGTACCCAGTTTTTTGAATCCTTCGCTGAGTTTGCTCAGGTTAGCCGGATTGATGTCGGCATCCTGAAGCATCTTGTCCATCTTGGCAAGAGCGGGATTTCCCGAATTACTTCCGGCAAGTTTAGGAAGCGCTTCTGCGATGGCATGCATTTCGCCACCGGGAGGAGGTAAAAATGCATATACAACAAATATGATAGCCTCAGTGATCAATCCTGCGGTGAGGAAGAAATCAGCCAGGGGCTGGTGAGTGATCTTTTGCCATGCACCGAAAATTACAATTGCTGCACCCATACAGACAATGATGTTTACAATTCTGTCGGTGGATTTAGAAACGCCTGCCATAGTTAATTAGTTTAATAGGTTTTGTAACGGATTAGGGTATTGTTTATGAAATAGTTGCTTCTTCTGAATTACTGCTGTTACTTTCAGAAGTATGTCTTCTGAATTACTGCTGTTACTTTCAGAAGTATGTTATTCAAACGGTAATGCTTAGTTTAAATTTTACCTTATAACAGAATTTATTTTTTCTTCTGGGTTGGAGGTAAATCAATCACGCAACGGAATCCGATATAGGATTTTGTTGTATCCTGGTACTCATACGTACGCGTGCTCGTTTGCAGGAAGTAGCCTACGTCTTTCCAGCTTCCACCACGGATTACTTTACGTTTCATCCTTGGGGCGTCAGAATCCTTGGCTCCGAAACGGATGTCAGGGTTCATATCGTGCTGGAAATTGTAAGCGCCTTCATAATAGAATGATGAGGTCCATTCTGCCACGTTACCTGCCATGCAATACAGACCGAAATCATTAGGCCAGTAAGCATCTGCACGCACTGTGTAGAAACCACCATCTTCAGGATAATTCCCACGACCCGGTTTGAAGTTCGCCAGGAGACAACCCTTCTTGTTTCTCAGGTAATAGTTACCCCAGGGGAACATGGATTGTGACCTTCCGCCTCTTGCCGCGTATTCCCATTCTGCTTCTGTAGGCAGACGGAAATCAGACTCAGTCGTTTTCTTCTTTGATTCAAGATAAGAGTTGAGGTAATGCGTTCTCCATTCGCAAAAAGCAGTAGCCTGTTTCCAGTTTACGCCAACTACAGGATAGTTGCCAAATGCGGGGTGGGAGTAATATCTTTTTGTAGCTGGTTCGTTGTATGAGTAAGTGAAGTCACGGATCCATACCAGGGTATCGGGATAAATCTTAGTGTCGCGCTTGATCATGAACTGTGAACGTGGCTTGCTGGCATTCTCTCTCTTCGAGGCTTCTTTCAGCTCAAAGGTTTCAGAATGATAAACCAGTTTCGAAGGATCCAGGTCCTTCTTGCCAAAAACTCTGTTCTCAGGAGTCAGGATCATCTGATCGATCTTTTCGACAGTTGCCTTGTCAGCCCATTTGATGGTCTGCGCTTTTTTCCAGTCGATGGAAAAACGGCCGTCCACTTCCTTACCAAGCTGCATCAGTGTGGCAGCAGTTGAATCCCTGACCCAGTTTACAAACTGGCGGTATTCGTTGTTGGTAATTTCAGTGGCGTCCATCCAGAAACCATTGATGGAAACCTGCTTGTTACGTGCTGTATAAGCAAAGTTCACATCCTCATCGCTGGGGCCCATGTGAAAAGTTCCAGGCGGAACGTACACCATTCCGGGTGGTTTTGTCTGGTTGTAGCGGGCTCCGTTGGCAACTCCATGGAGCTGGCCATCATTAGGCGTACCCTTTGATGACTTCGTGAGCTTTCCGCAGCTGGCCGCGAACAAAGTGACAGCCAGTAAGGTCAAAGCGGCGAACAAAGTGACAGCCAGTAAGGTCAAAGCGGACAGGGTTTTCATTTTCATATTATTATAGGGTATGGGGCGAAAAGAATGTATTACCGACTTCATCACAATGTTTTGTATTTAATTATTGAACAGCATAATAACATCATCTGCCAAATCCTTAAACGGGCATGATACACAAATATTGTATCAATTAAATTAAATTAAAAGAGTTTGGCGAGTAGAATTTTTAATGCATCCAATTGATTTACAGGACTTTGACACGAATAGTCTTTGCATAGGTAGATCACTGGAGTTGTGGAAAACGATTTTCCTGCCAACAGGGGGAAATCTGGAGCTTCCGAAGGGGAGGATTGAACTATACGGAACGGGATGAAAATACGCAATAATTCCTTAAGAAGTGCACCGGCTGATGATCCCGTGAGGGCAATTTCTGGTATCCCCATGGACAAACCCTGCATCACCGAGGCCCAGACCCCGAATGATCCTGGGTATTTCCTTATCACTTCCCTTAAGCCGGCACACATATTCACCGCTCTCTCCTTCCATTCCTGATTGTCGAAAAGGATGCCGGCATAAGCCAGATTCCAGGCCATCAGGGAATTTCCGGAGGGTGTTGCGCCATCGTACAATTCCTTTTTCCTGAGTATTACGTCTTCCTGTTGCTGATTAGTAAAATAAAAATAACTGCTTTCCTCTTCCGAAAATTGTTCAATCACCGATTTTACCAAAGTTTTTACCTTTCGGAGGTAGGTCTGATCACCCGTGATCTCCTGCAAATGGATTAATGCCTCTATCAGTTGGGCGTAGTCATCAAGAAAAGCAGGAAACCTTGCCACCCCGTCTTTGTAGGTATGCATGAACTCCACTTCCTTTTCACCCTGGAACCTGGCCAGTAAAAACTTCATATTGCTCACCGCCAACATCCGGTATTTTTCGTTGCCTGTGGCCTCGAAAGCCTTGCTGTAAGCGGTATTCATCATCGCGTTCCACCCCAGGAGGATCTTGTCATCCGTTTGCGGACGCACCCTGCCACTTCTCCTGACCAGGAGCTTCTCCCTGGAGATACGTAAAATCTCTTCCAGACGGTGCAATTCCAATCCATTTTCCTTTACAAAATTTTCGGGCGGAATCAGCACGCGAAGGATATTCGAATGTTCCCAGTTGCCTGCCGGTGTTATGTCGTAATATCTGCTAAAGAGGTCAGCATCCTCACCCAAAACCTCGTTGATCTCCTCAGCAGACCAAACATAGAATTTGCCCTCCACCCCTTCGCTGTCGGCGTCCAGGGCTGCATAAAACCCGCCTTCAGGAGAAAGCAGTTCACGTTCGACAAAGTCCAGCGTGGAATTGATGGCTTCGAGGTATTTTCTTCGTCCTGTTATCTGGTAGGCTTCACTCAAGGCCATCACCAGCAAGGCATTGTCGTACAACATTTTTTCGAAATGCGGGGCCAGCCAGACCTCATCAGTTGAATACCGGGCGAACCCGCCTCCTATCTGGTCGTTTATGCCTCCGCCGATCATCTTGTCCAGGCTGAGGCAGGCCTGGTCCAAAGCCTTTGGATCTTTAGTATAAAAATGATTGTGGAGGAGGAAACGGATGCTGAAGGACTGAGGGAATTTCGGCGCGCGACCAAAACCCCCATCCTTTGTGTCCGCAGTCTTGAGCAGATTACTTGCCAGTTCACCCAGTTCCTCCCTGCTGAACAATTTATTACCATCCCCTGGCGCAGAGAGGCCAAAACGATTGGAAGCATTCAGCTGGTCGGTCAGATTTTCCGCATGCGCGTCTATTTCGTGCCTTTTCTCGTGGAATGCCGAAGAAATTGAGGTAAGGACATCCTTCCAGGATGGTCTGTTGTAAATGGGTGTGGGAGGGAAATACGTTCCGCCGTAAAATGGCTTCTTTGATGGTGTGAGGAACACATTGAGTGGCCAGCCTCCGCTGCCGGTGATCGTCTGCACGGCTTCCATGTAGATGTGATCGAGGTCAGGCCTTTCTTCCCGGTCGATCTTGATGTTGACAAAGAGTCTGTTCATCAGGTCGGCAGTTTCCTGATCCTCAAAGCTTTCCCTTTCCATGACGTGACACCAGTGACAGGCGGCATAACCAATACTGACGAGGATAGGCTTATTTTCATTTTCTGCCTTGTCCAGCGCCTCCCTGCCCCAGGGATACCAGTCGACTGGATTGTGCGCATGCTGAAGCAGGTATGGACTGGTTTCGCTGATTAGCCTGTTGGGCATGCAAAAAGTTTACTTTCTTTTCAGGATAGCAGAAAGGTATTGCTCGAGGGCGGCAACCATCGAAGGGGTCTGGGGTTGTGGGGCTTTAATGTCAAGGGTTAATCCGGCTTGTTCGATGGCCTTGGAGGTATTGAGGCCAAAGGCGCCGAGTTTGGTGCCATTTTGTGTGAATCCGGGGAAACTGTCCAGGAGACTTTTGACTCCGCTGGGAGTGAAAAAGCAGATGATGTCGTAGCTTTTGCTGCCGATGATCTCTTTTACATCATTGCTAATCGTCCGGTACATGAATGGAGTGGCGTATCCGCAATTGTTGGTTTTCAGCCAGTTGACAATCTCATTGTCCTGCTGATTTTCCGAACAGGGATAGAGAAATCTTTCGTTTTCCTTGTGTTTGTTGATGACGTCGAACATACTCTTATTGGTACCATCAGCGCCATTGTAAAAACGACCGCTGTGAACCCAGAAATCTCGATTTTCTGTTTACGGAAATCTTTTGCCAAGATCCCTTCAACACGGATGAAGGGAAAAAAATCAAGAAAGACATCATACTTCCGGGCAAGCTCAAAATAAGGTGATCTCTCGGTATCTGGCTTGGGTTGAGTGATCAGGATGCTTTTCACCGTGTTCGTAGATGTGTTTACCCCGTTTTTAACCATACTAGTGCCTTGTGTTACAATGTTGTTTAAAAACTGCTGTGTGAATAAGCCAGTAACACCCTGTAAATCAATAATAGAGGTGCTATTTCAAAAGCACAAAGGTAAAGAAAAAAATGTAATCTGTTTAGTTTTATTTCCGCTCTCACGGGCCGGAAGGATATGATAAAACGGTACAGAATCATTACTGCTATCATGATATACGAAAGAATCGTCACCGTCGGCAGGATTTGGGGATTAGGGAACGCAATCAGGATCAGGAGGAAACGCAATCAGGATCAGGAATGAAAGCAAAAATATGCCGATCATTTTGTTTGTAAGAAATACGATGAAAATATACGTGTTGGTCACCTGTGAAATCCCCGAAATCCACCCAAAGGTCTTAAGTACAAGGAACTTACCCAGGTAAACGGCTGAAACGATAAGCACCCCCAGCCAAAATCTGGTCCACAGACCGGCGGCAGGAAAAAAGCCAATCCTCCCCGCCATGAAGGCGAGCCAGGCGCCTGTGACGATCACAAAAAATATATTTAATAGCAGGGCAGGCAGCGGCGACTGGAGCATTTGTTCCCTGAGCTGTTGCTGGCGCATAGTGGCCCTGAAAAACAGGGTAAACATTGTTGACATGTACTTTGGAAAGAACAGCCTCATCAAAGCGAGGTAAAGAACGAGGGACAGGATGAAATAAAAAATGCCTTCGTGATGGATCGTTCGTTTTTCTTCAACAACCAGCGAAACAGGGGGTGCGCCAAACCGGTAGTTGGGATTAGCCGCCAGCAGTTTTTGTACACCATCAATGAGATCGTGTCGTCTCGTGATGGCCAGCTGCTTTCTAAGCGAGTCGGCGGCATTGCTGATATGCTGCTGTGTCTCACGAAGTAATTGTGTTTTGAGTTGTTCCTGTTTATATAGTTCAGCGGTATCAATGGCAGCCTTTTTAATCGCAGCCTTTTTAATAGTAGACTTTTTAATTGCAGCCTTATTAATGGCAGTCGTATCAATGACATTCGCAGAATCCGATTGCGCCCTGGTAGTGAGTGATAAGGAGAAGAATAATAGTAGGAAGGCGTATTTCAACAGGAATTGTTTACAGTGCAAAAATCAAAACTTAAAAATGAAAAAAATAAAAAACTTTCACCATGCGGATTTTATGATGAGCTGTTTCCTCTCAGGTTAATGTTGAGCTTTAAAAAAAGTTCACATACCCCAAATGAATCTTCGACTGCCTCAGATTAAATTTATCCTCATCACGTTTGCCTGCCGCATAGGAAATATTGAATATCCCTGCCTTCGTTTCAAACGACATACCCAGTCCCGCTCCCAGAAAATGCTGCGTGTCGGCAGCGGGCAGAGAACGGTTTGTACTGAGACCATAGTCTGCAAAGACTGAGAAAAATGAATTCAGCCCCAGTAAGTAGCGGTATTCCACCGAAGCCACACCATATTGAGAACTGAATATGCTTTCCTCATCAAATCCCCTCAGTAGCTTGTAACCGCCGATCTGGAAGAGTTCGTTCCGGAATATATCCGGGCTCTGGAACCATCCACCCGACAGTGATGTTTTAATAGTAGATCCCCTTGTAAGCGGGAAGTAGTGGGCTGCATTAAGTTTCAGCCGGAACTGGTAAGACTTCAGCTGGAATGTGTCGTAAAGACTGGCATAGTCGAAGGAGGGATCTGAAAGGTCCTGCAGCTTCACGATCGCATTGTTCTTCCTGATGTTTTTTGTTCCCGCAGATCCACTGATTGAAAATTCATTCCCTCTTCTTGGGTTGAACCGGTAATCGGTGGTGATCCATTCATAACTGACACCGAGGTTGGTACTGTTCAGATCCGCTTCCGGCGGGAGGCGTTTGCTGTTTTTTACGTTCTGCGTGTCCACCGTCAGGAGGTTGGTGGTGAGTCGTTGTATGAAAACTGTACCCGTTTGTCGCGCCGAAACAGCATATGATACACCCAGCAGGATGCTGATGTTGACAAATGATGAATCCTTTTTGAAAAGGTCGAAATTGAAATTGGTGCCGAAGGGCGAGCCAAACAGATAGGGCTGCTGATACAGCAAATTGAGCCGCGGTGACTTCACCTGCAGCTGCTGCCAGTCGAGCCCAATGGTTTCACCGGAGCCCAGCGAATTTTTCAGGTTGATCGTGGCCTCACCCGTGACGAGTAGCTTATTTCCTTCAAGTTGACTATTGGCGGGCAATAAGCCGATCAACACATTTACTTCACTGCTTTTTCGGGGATCGAGGTATAGGTTCAGCACAGAACCCGTGCCCAGCAGGGTCATGTCCCAGGGTTGTTTTTCCTGCAGAAAGGGAAGTTCCCTGAGGCGGTTACTAACGCTGGCCAGTTTCTCTTTACTGTAAATGCTGCCATTCGGAATTCCCAGGTATTGCTGCAGGAAGGAAGAGGAAATCGAACCCTTGCCATAGTTGCGGATGCTGTCTATTTTATAAAGTGGTCCCTTTTCGATATTCAGCTCGGCATGCATGGAATTGTTGCGGAAGCTGACGCTGTCGGTGAGTATCGCGGCAAAAGGGTAGCCCATGTTTTCCAGCTGGTCGAGGAGTTTCTGCTGGAAAGTGCTAAACTGATCCATGGTGATCGGTTTGGCCGATCTTACCGGCCAGCCCACGCGCTGAAGCAGGGACCTGTCGATCGAATCCGTGTTGATGACCGCGCTCGTGTAGGCTTCGCCAACGTAGAGCTCACAAAAAGCTTTGACACTGTCATAACGGACACTATCAACCGAAGCCGACATGTATCCTTTGTTCCTCAGCAGAGCGGGCAAACCATTCACATAGAGCTGGCAGGCCTCTTTTCCCGAAAATTGCCTGCGCAGGTGGAGCGTATCCTGGATGAAACGGGCAGATTTGTCAGCAGGATTTATTTCCAGGCTGTATTGGGCCTGGCTCCAGGAAGCGGTGGCAAGCAAGACCAGCATCAGGGCAGCACTATGGTAATATCGGTTTACCTTTGCCATTCGGTTTCAAATGTATGGGTTGAATGGCGGGCATCTATGTACATATTCCTTTCTGCAGGCAGGCCTGCAATTACTGTAATTTCCACTTTTCCACATCATTAAGGCTTCAAAACGATTTTTTGGGTGCTTTATTGAAAGAGATAGAGTTACGAAGGGATTATACCGCCGGTGAAACCATCGACACCATTTATTTTGGTGGCGGGACCCCATCCCTGCTGCCCTCCACCCAGATCGAGCGCATCCTGGCAGAACTAAGGTTGAAATTCACGGTAGATGCCGGGGTGGAGATCACCCTGGAGGCAAACCCGGATGACATCGCCCCTGGTCTGCTGGCCGAATGGGTGAGGCTGGGCATCAACCGCCTGAGCATCGGCGTGCAGTCGTTTTACGAGGCAGACCTTCGCTGGATGAACCGCGCCCACAATGCAGCGCAGGCAATGGACTGCATCCCGATGGCGCAAGATGCGGGCATCAGAAACATCAGCATCGACCTGATCTATGGCACTCCGGGCATGCCTGACGGCAACTGGCAAAGCAACATGGCGAAGGCCGTTGCGCTTGGCGTACCCCACCTCTCCTGTTATGCGCTCACTGTGGAACCAGGCACAAAACTGGGTTCGATGATCAGGAAAAAAAAGGTCACACCGGTGAGCAATGAAGACCAGGCCAGGCAGTTCCTGCTGATGACCGATTTTCTGCAGCAAGAGGGTTTTGATCATTATGAAATTTCCAATTTAAGCAGACCGGGCTGGAAAAGCAGGCACAACAGTTCGTACTGGAGCGGGGCCAGCTACCTCGGCCTGGGGCCATCCGCGCATTCATTTAACGGCAGTTCGAGGCAATGGAATATTGCGAACAATGCACTTTACATTCAGGCCCTGAACAGTGGAGACCCTTCTGTTGAAATGGAATTGTTGAATGACCAGCAACGCTTCAATGAATATTTGATGACCTCCGTGCGCACTTCGGAAGGTACCGACCTGGGCAGGGCCTTGCAGATGGCCGGTCCGGTGCACGCGCCTGTTTTGTTGAAATACCGTGACCAGTTTATCGGCAAGGGATGGATCTCAGGTTCTGATCAGCGGATGGTGCTCACGCGGGAGGGAAAATTATTTGCGGATCATATTGCGTCGGAGATGTTTATGAATCAGGCACAGAAACAGGAAGAGGCAGAAACAGGAACAGAAAGAGAAAGAGAAAGAGGATGAGGCTAAAGTCAGAAAGGGAACAGCCCGCCTTCGCCCGACATAGTGGCGACTTTGTTCGTCGACTTTGTCTATCGTAAGCGCGCAGTAGCAAAGATTATAGCTGCCTTGGGATATACTTAGACTGTACCGGATAAGTCTCAGCTGACACTCATGTATAATATAATACTTAGATCAGTGTTAGATGAGAGTCGAGTCAGATCAAATATTGACTAGTTCATTTTAAACCTGATTCTTTCTCGTCCTCTTCCTCTTCCTCTTCCTGTTCCTGTTCCTGTTCCTCTTCCTGTTCCTCTTCCTGTTCCTCTTCCTGTTCCTGTTTCTGTTCCTGTTCCTGTTCCTGTTTCTGTTTCTGATTCTGATTTAAACCAGCCCTTCCTCAATCATTTTAAAACCCTTTGCAGGCGACAATTGCTCCCAGAGGATTTGATAAATAGTATCCGCAATAGGCATCACGGCGCCGATGCGGTTATTGATCTCATGTATGCAACGGCTCGCATTGTATCCTTCCGCTACCATGTTCATTTCAAGTTTCGTTGCGCTGACCGAATAGCCTTTGCCGATCATCGTTCCAAATGACCGGTTACGACTGAACAACGAATAGCAGGTCACAAGCAGATCACCCAGGTACACCGAGGCGGCATAATTTGGACTCTTCTTGTGTGTGATGCCGTCCTCGGCCTCATGCACACCAACTTCCATGTGTGGAATACCCGATCTCTGAAGAAAGCCCGCCATCTCATCGGCGCAGTTCGCGATCAGCACACTCAGAAAATTATCTCCATACTCGAGCCCGTGCGCAATTCCAGCTCCCAGTGCGTAAATATTTTTCAGGATGGCCGCGAACTGCACCCCCATCACGTCGTCATTCACCACCGTATTCAGGTATTCCGTTGTAAAACAGGCGGCGATCTCGCGCGTGGCGGTGGCAACGGTTCCTGAAAAGGTGAGATAAGACAATTTCTCGGCAGCCACCTCTTCGGCATGGCAGGGTCCCATCACCGTAAAATATCGCGACTCAGGAAATCCAAATTGTTGATTGAGGTACTGATTCAGCAGAAGATTATTCTGTGGGAGTATGCCCTTAATTGCAGACAGTACCATTTTATTTTCCAGTATGCCTGCATCCAGTTCCTTCAGCACATCAACCGCATAAGCCGAGGGAATGGCGATGACAATACAGTCGGATGATTCGACCACAGCTCTGACGTTGGTGTGTAACCGAAGTTTTGAGATGTCGAAATAGACCGAACTCAAATAGTTCGGATTGTGTTGCCGCAGATTCAGGTGACTGATCACCTTTTCACTTCGTACCGCCCACTGAATAGTATGATTGTTGCCGGTCAGGATCTTGGCCAGGGCGGTTGCCCAGCTGCCGCTGCCGATGATGCCAAATCGCATTCAGTGAGTTTAAATGATGAGCACTATTTCGTAGGCGTGAAGAGCTGTTCCTTTGGCACTACCTTCACTTTCATTCCATCCTTCAGGGTTTTGCTTACCACATTATATGGAGCGGAGATCACATTCGCACTGTCAGTCAGCCCGCTGAGCACTTCGATGTAGTTGATGTCCTGAATCCCCGTCTTTACTTTGTGCTTCTTCACCACACCTAATTTGTCTACCGTAAACACCACTTCATCAAGGTCGTTTGACAAAGAGGATTTATCATCTTCCTGTAAACCGGTTTCAGGCGCTTTTTCATCCTTCTTCTCCTTATCTCCGGCAGGCTGGTTGGAGTCCTTCTCCCTTGTACTGACACCATTGATAGGCACAGAAAGCACGCCGGTCTTCACGTTGGTCTGGATGTCGGCGCTTGCGCTCATCCCGGGACGGAAGGGAAAATTCTTTGGCCTGGAAGGATCGATCAGGTCGGAATAAGACGAGGGCAGCAGTCGGATATACACCATATAATTGGTGACGTCGGTTGAAGTCTGGGAGGAAGAACCCGATGATTGTTGCGAGGCGGCCAGCGCGCTGCTGGCCGCGATCTGTGTGACCACGCCGCGGAATTTCCGGCTGTTATATGCATCAACTTCTACGAGCGCCGAGTCGCCAAGGCTCACCTTGGGAATATCGTTTTCTCCCACGTCAACCCTGACTTCGATCTTGCTCATGTCCGCGATCCGCATCATCTCTGTGCCGGCCATCATGGAATTACCCACTACTCTTTCGCCTCTCTTAACGCTGAGCAGGCTTACAACTCCGTTCATCGGTGCAAGCACAGCCGTACGGCTAAGGTCTTTGTCCGCTTTTTGCAGACTCGCCCTGGCGCCAAGTACACTGGCCTGGCCGCCCCGAATCACTTCCACTGCTGCATTATAATTCGCCTCCGCAGTCTGGTACTGACTGAGTGCCTGTTCAAATTCGGCACGGGAGATCACCTTGTCGTCGACCAGTTGTTTCTGCCGCTCATAAGTCTTCTTCGCAAAATCGCGGGCCGAGAGCAAGCCCGGCAATTGGGCCCGGCTGTTCTCCATCCTGGACTGTTCCTGGGTTACTATTGCTGAGGCCTGGTCACGTTGAGTGGTGTAGATGTCGGCGTAGATCTTTGCCAGCACCTGGCCCTTCTTGACGCTGTCGCCTTCAAGGACCGCCAGTTCGGTGATCTCGCCCGAGATGTCGGGACTCACCTTTACTTCGATCTCGGGGTACACCTTGCCGCTGGCGTTGACGGTTTCTATGATGGTTCGCTTTGCGGCTTTTTCCGCAGTGACCTTCACCCCTTCTTCCTTTCCAATCACCCCACTGGTTTTGAGAAACACGAACACGATGATGATGGCCAGCAGTGAGCCAATGATTATCCAGGTCTTTTTACGCATGATGCAAATTTATTGTGTTTCCTTAATCAACCTTAATTCCCTGACCTTTATAAAATTCAAGGAGTTTTAAACGGAATATATAATCTACCTGGGCCTGGGCCAGCTCTACGCGTGCCCTGTTCAGGTTGTTCTGATTGGTAAGCAGGTCGATCGTGGTCAGTAATCCCAGTTCATATCTTCTCTGCGCGAAGTTGTAGGCCTTCTCGGCAGTTTGCACACTTTTCTTTCCGGCCCCATAGCGCTGGAGCGAGCTGGCCGCATCGTTGTATGCGGTATAGATGTCCTGTTTCAGGGTCTGCAGGTCGAGGTCTCTTTGCAATTCCAGCGAGGTGACATTGAGTTTGCTCCGTTGCAACTGTGTCCTGGCCACCCCATTGTTGAAGATGGGAATATTCAGCTGCACCCCGATGTTCTGCCGGAAGTTGTCGCTTATCTGGGTATTGAAGGGGATCTTATTGCTGGTGATCACCGTATTGAATCCAGGGGCATAGATATCATAGAGGGTGCCGTTGACCAGCGCCTTTGCACCGGTAGTGTCCAGCGTTCCCGTGGGAATCTGGATTGCGGTAGGTATTTTGTTGTTTGCATAATTCGAACCGAGCCCACCAAAAAGGGACAGGCTGGGATAGAGCTGGCCCCGTGCGGCCTGGACATATTTCTGGGCGGCCTGTATGCGGAGGGCATTTACTTTCTGCAGAGGAAGGTTTTGAATGGCGATATTATATACATATTCGGGTTGCAGTTCGCCGAGGGGAAGAACCGGGATCTTGTCGAGGGGAGGTGATTCGATGGCAAAGGGAGTGCCCGCATCGAGGTTTAAAATGGCTTTAAGTTGCAGCAGGTTCTGACGGACGGTGTTGTTTGCCGTAAATAATGAAGAGCTGTCGAGTGCCAGCTGAGCCTCCAGTTCGGCCACATTCAGTTCAGGCAGCGCGCCGGCGTTCACCCTTTTGCGAGTGTTGTCGAGGTTCTGCAGGGTCTGCTGAACGGCTACCTTGGCGATCTTCTCCTGTTCTTCGGCGACCAGGATCTGCAGATAAGCGGTGGCTACATTCAAGGCAACGTCGTTCCTGATCCTTTCCACATTGATCCTCGATGCTTCACTGTCGTAGCGGCTTCCAAGGATGTTGTTCCGGATGCTGAAGAAATTAAAAACCGTTACGGCGGAGGACATGCTAAATCCGGAATTGAATAACTGTGTTGTCGTAAACTGGTTGGTTGTGGGGTCGATAGAACGCCCGAAATTCAACCCCGAACTCAGTCCCGCAGAAAGATTGGGAATCTGCTGCAGCCTGTTCTGGTTCAATGTCAGTACCGCCAGACGCGACTGAATGTCGGCCTGTTTGACGGAAATATTGTTTCCCAGCGCGTATTCCACGGACTTTCTCAGTGTCCAGGGCTCCTGTGAAAAAGCAAAAAAACTGACCAGCAATAATAGAGTGGAGAGAGAAGCTTTTCTCAAATTCATGCGGCAAAAATAAAAGGAATTGAAAACAGGAGTGCACTATTTTTTGCAATTCCGTGAGTTTTCGCTGTTTATTCACAGCATCGGGCGATTGAGCCTATCTTTAGTTCCTTATTTTACATTAGATATCTCATGAAGAATTTTGTTGTTGTTGGTGTGACATTGATCAGTATGATCACAGTAGGATATGCCAGCTGGCTAGATTCAACAATACTTCACTGGTGTCCGCGCTGAACACCGCCGCGGGGGTAAGGATGGAAGAAAGATCGCCCGGAAGTTACCGTTTAAACATCAGAGGGAGTTCTCTTCGGTCGCCCTTTGGTGTTAGAAATGTAAAGGTTTACTACAACGGCATTCCCTACACTGATCCGGGGGGCAACACCTATCTTAACCAGCTTGGTTTTTATAATATCACCTCAATGGAACTGCTCAAAGAACCCGGCAGCAGTTTGTACGGCGCGGGGACCGGCGGCGTGTTACTCCTGAGCAGCGACCAGGTTCCTTTCAGAAGAGGAGCGACCGTGGATTACACCGGAAGCAGTTATGGCGGCAACAGCTTTCATGCAAATATCAGGGGAGGTACCCCGATATTCAACTCCTCAATGAGGATTCAATACCAGAACAGCGACGGCTACCGTGATCAAACGAAGATGGAAAGAAGGGTGGTCAGTTCAGACATGGAAGCCAAGGTGGGAAAGAAGGGCGTACTCAGGGCGCATTTCCTGCAGGGAGATTTATTCTATGAAACACCCGGTGCGTTGACTGCCGCGGAGTTTCTTGCCAACCCGAAGGCAGCGAGGCCAAGAGCCGGACAGACCCCGGGTGCTGAAGAAGCCCATGCCGCCATCTCACAGAAATTATTTATAGGCGGACTGAATTATGTGTCGGTCTGGAACGACCACTGGCAGAACTCGGTGGCGCTTTATGCGGCGTATTCGAGGCTGAACAACCCCACTACTACATCCCGCGTATATACAAATGTGCAGGGTAATCCCGATTCCCTTACATCCGATGACGAGGTCACCAACAAGGCAGCATCGTTGTTTACCCAAGGAGTGTTTGAGCTTGCTTCGGGATGGAGCTTCACCGGGGGGTTAAGTTACAACCTGTTTGGCGTGAGACTCCAAAGGTTCTCAAGGCCGCAGTCGTACCAGGAGAAAGAATACAACAATCAGGCCGCACCGAGAGTGGCGGTTTTGAAAAAAATCAATCCTCGTCTGTCCGTTTACGGTAGTGTGGCCAAGGGATTCTCACCACCGACAACGGCCGAGATACTGCCATCCACCGGTGTGATTACCGCCGACCTCGAACCCGAGACTGGCTGGAATACCGAGCTTGGGCTGAAGGGAAATTTTTTTCGGAACCGGTTATTTCTGGATCTGAGCGTGTTTTATTTCGGCCTGAAGAACACAATTGTTCAGAGAAGGGATGCCTCGG
>Ga0193752_1001456_pt1 | contig 19626 bp, 13 predicted proteins | sample H1c1metaG_FD_144924 | JGI IMG/M metagenome (GOLD analysis project Ga0193752, IMG submission 144924) | Soil microbial communities from a riparian zone of the East river system, Colorado, United States - H1c1 | ecosystem: Environmental > Terrestrial > Soil > Riparian zone | place: USA: East River...
CGCAGAAGTTTTTGCGCGAGCTGGTAGCCCAGCTTCACATCCACCGCTTGTGCCAAGTCTAGGCTTGCAGCTACCAGCTGCGGATCGTCCTGGCCGAATCGCGCCCGCAGGTCTTCCGCGAGAGCCAATAGTTCTTCCGGCTTCATCACACCGCGCGCCAACTCGAGCGCCCGCAATGCATGCGTGAGGCGCACCGGCAGCTCCGTGCTCGCCGCTGCAAACACCTGCAGCGCAACTGCGCGCGCAGCCTGATCGGCCTGTAAATGCGCCGTCTCGGCCGCTTCGACGTGCGCCTCGAACTCTCGCAACTTGCGCTGTGCCAACCGATCCAACAGCTCCGCGGCCCGCGCAGGTTGCGCGAGCGACTGACACAGCTCAGCGAGCTTCTGCACGCGCTCCGCCGAAGCGTTCGCCAGATCCATCGCCTCGATGTCTGCGACCACTCGCTTCAACGCGGCGGCTCGCGCCGCCGCTTGGCTCGGCTCGATCGCGGCCCACGCCTTACGATCGATCTCGAGCCGCAGCTCTTCCGCGAGCGAGTACAAGCGCAGCTCTTTTGCCCGCTCGAACACGCGTGAGCCGGGCGTGAGCAACGGCGCGACGATGTGCCGCGCAGCTACGAATTGCCCGGCCTCGACCGTCTTGCGCGCGACTTGCAACCGCAGCTCGGCGTCGTCCGGCCGCCGCGAGAGATCCAAGTCGAGATAGATGAGCGACAACGCATCCGGCAAGATCTCGAGCGCGAGCGTTTGGCGACGTACCGCCGAGGGCAGCAACATGCTCAACACCACGACAACCGCGGCGCTCAGCCCGAGCAGGCCCGACCGGCTCACGAGCGGCCGATACGCTTCACCCGTCGCATCGATTTCACCTGGCCGTGTCATTCGCTCGCTCCACATCGCAGCTCGCTCGCGCCGGTATCATGCTCCGACAAGCGCAGCTCCAAGCTGCGCCCCGCACTCGTCGTCACGCGCAGGTGACGACGGGCGAGGCGCAGCTCGCAGCGCGCCGACGGAGGCAATCCGGCGAGCGTGAGTTGCAAACTTTCTGCTCCTGAAACTTCGAACTCAACGCGACCGTTCTTCGCATCGAATCGCGTGAACTGGCCATTCGCACTGACCACGTGCGGCTGGTCGAGACTCGGCGCGCCGAGGACCAGCTTGCGCGGGCCTTCGCCGGCGAAGCTCACGTAGCGGCCCTGAGCCAGTGTGCTCACCGCTGCGACGCTGCTGCTGGCTGCGAGGTCCGGCAGGCCGAGCTCGCTCGGGATGCGCACGGTCCGCAGCGCCCGATCGCCGTACACGAACCACGCGCCTTCGAGATCGCGTGCGACAACCTGATCGCGAAACGCGTGAACGCGCGCGGTGTACTCGGCGATGCGAATCGGCAGCACCTGGTGCGACGCGAGCCAACTGTAGATACGCTTCAAACTTTCGAGGCCGGCCGGACTCGAAGCCATGTACGCGTGGTAGTGCAACGCGATCGGCTTCATGCGGCGCGGGCCGTCCGTAAACTCCAGCGTCTCGAGCACGCGCTCGAACGGGTAGCTCTCGGCATCCCCCGGAACGAAGCGGCTGTCCCAGGCGATCGGAGCCGGAATTCCCAGGCCGTTCGACTGCTGCGTCGCCATCGCTTGTACTTGCGTGAGCGAGCCGAAGCTGCCGCGCGGATCCGTTTCACCGTTCGGCAGTGCATCGGCGTACGCCGATGTGAGCTGCAGGAGTGACTTCACCGCTTCGCGGTCGCTGTCCGTGGCCGAGCCGTGCAGCGCGTGCGGCCAGCCGGACGGTGCGAGCACCTCGTCCCGAAGCACGGTCCAAGTTGCGGGCCGACCACGAAGCCGGGCGCGTTCGCCGGCGCCTTGGGTTTCGACTACGAACAGCGCGAGCCGCCGCCCGTTTTCGGTCGTCACGTCCGGTACCGGCATCGCCGGCAACTGAAGCGCGCGAGTGAGAAACGCGAATGGATCGAGAACCCAAGCGCGTTCGCCGTGAAGGCCGCGAAGCCCGAACACATGACTCGAAGCGACGCCGCCCCAAGCGGCAGTCGCGACCGCATCGCAGACGTTGCCCGCTTGGTCGAGCGCGCGAAGATGACGAGTCACGCCGGCACCTTCGAGCACGAGCCCCGTGCCGGGCACGGGATGAAGCGGCGGTTCAACTTCGAAGCCGATCAGCCCATCCCGCACGACGATTGTGCTCGCCGGGCGCGAGCCGTCCGCCGCGCCGTTCCAGCCACCACGTGCCGGTGCAAACCCCAACTCGCGTGCTTCGGGGGACGATGGATCGAAGCCCAACGCTCCAAACACCGCGAAATGCGTTCCGCTCCGCGTCTGCTCCAGCATCCAACGCCCGTATGCAATCGGCACCGAACCACCCTCGAACCAGCTGATCACGCCGGCGTACCGGCCCGCCAACGCCTCGCTCGGAAGTCCCGCGTGCACGCTGTGCAGCTCGGGCACGTAGCCGAGGTACTCGAGAACCGGCGCGAGCCACGACAGCGGACCACTTCCAACTGCGGCACCGTCTTTTAGCGGCGTGTCGGTCAGCAGCATCACGCGACGCGGGAAGATCTCGTAGCGACCCACACCGACGTCGCTCAAGTCGCCGTTGCAGACCCAAGGCTCGAAGCCGAGCTTCAAAATGCGTTTTGCGGTCTCGCGCGCGGCCGCTCGTTCTTGGGTCGGCCGGTAGTCGATCACCGTCACTGGCAACCGATACTTCACGTGCGCTTCCTGCAACTTCGCGACCAGCCATTCGCGATCGGCTTCCGGAACGCGGGTGTACTGCTTGCGCCCGGCATCCCACCGATCGAACAGCGACTCCGCAACCACACCGCTGACGAGCGGCGCGATCTGCGGCAGCAGCTCGAACCCGCGATTCACGATCAGTTGCACGCCGGCATGCCGAGCCTTCATCGCGCGAAGCAACTGAACGATGCCATCGCGCTGTTTCGTGCGAGCTTCTTCCGTTTTCGCACCGAGCTGGTAGCTGTCGAGCGTGTCGAGAAAGAACCGCGAGTAACCGCGCGCGTAGAGCGCTTCGAAACGCTCCAGCTGGTACGCGCGATAACCGGGGTTCGCGCGTACCAGCTGGAGACTCGCCCACGCCGTATTCCGCGCGAGCACCCAGCCAGGCGCGAGCGCGTTCGCTTGCGACGGCGCCGCCTCACCCACGCTGAAGTACGCGACCGGTTCCGCCCCGAGCGCTTTGATCGCCCGGGGGTCACCCACGTGCTCGGGCTGCACGACCACTTGATCGTAGACAGTCGCGATCTCCCGCGGGAGCGCTTGGCCGTAGTAGAACGCCGTCGACGACGACTGTGCAGCGGATGGCTGCGACCCACGGGACTGCGCAAGCGCGCCCGCACTCGCCGCCCAACACAACCCGGAGACCAAGGCTCGAACGAACGCTCTCATCCCGCACTCCGCTGCAACATGAACGTGTCGCGCACGAGCGTCGAAAACACTCGGCTCAGCATCCACAACCCCGCCAAGCTCGTGATCGCCATCGCGCTTGCGAAGCCGTACCCGTAGTACTCAGGCCCGAGCTGCTGCGACGCCCAAGTCAGCACCGCGTTGCTGACGACGAGCAGCACGACGAGCGCACTCACGGCGCGCCGCCGGTCCAAGTAGAAGAACATGCTGGTGACCGACAACAACAACACCTGCAGTGCGACGCCCGCCGCATCGATGTAAAACAGCGGCAAATGCAGCACCGAGATGCCGAATAACTCGAGTAACCAAGGCCCGAGACACACGGCCACTACGAAGCTCGCGCTCTGTACCTTCATGATGCCCATCACCGCGCGCCGCGCAGAGTCGGTCATCTCGTTGCACAGCTGCTGGATCTTCCGCAGCGACGCACCGTGCCGCACCGCCCCGTAAAACGAAGCGTGCGACTCGGCGAAGTCGGTTTCTACGCGCACCAAGAACACGGCCATACCCGGCACGAGCGTCAGGTACGCGAGAAAGATCGGCAGGTCGTACACCTCGGACGAGCGCAGCGGCCCTAACACCGCGCGGCTCGTCTCCGGGTTCGACCAGAACATCCACTTGTCGACCCAAACGCCGACGTTGTAGAGCACGCCGACCAACCCGAGCTCGAAGAACAACGACTTCCGGCGCATGAACCGAAACGACGCCGGAGTGCGACTCGGCATCGACCGCACGATCATCGCCAGAGCGGCGAACAACAGCGTCGCCTGACCCACCACGAAGCCGCTCAACATCCCGACTTCACCGAAGCGCGCGAGCACGAGCGTGGCCCCGAGCGTCACCGCGTAACCGAGCACGAAGCTCAGCAACACCTTGTCGTGCGCACGCAAACCCGTGAGCACGACGATCACGATCCAGATGTCACTCAGCGTGACGAGACCCATCCCCAAGAGCAGCTTGAGGAACAAGGATTCCTGCGGAAACAGCGGCGAGAGCGCGAGTGCGACCGCCGCGGTCGTGACGCTGGTGAACGCCAGTGCGCCAAACAGGTTCGGCACCGTGAGATCGCGCTCACCGAGGTAGTCGCGATCCGCGATGAACCGCGTGAACATCAATTGCAGCGGCCCGGTGAGAATCAGCGAACCCGCAAACAGCCAAGTCACCGAGACCTGAAACCGCACGAGCATCGCCGGATCTGGTACGAGCGCGCGGCCGAGCATGCCGATCAGCAGCAACGTCATGATCGAGAGCAACCACGGACCACTGCTGATCAAACCGGCAGCGCCGTAGAGCTTCAACAGGCCGGTGTAGCCGCCGTCGCGATGCAACGTGCGTAAACTGAAGCCGACGCCAGCCATCAGCCCTCCACCGCGCGCAGGTAGACTGCGCGGTATTCTTCGAGCATCGTCGACTCGGCATAGAAGCGCTGCACGCGCTCGAGGCCGGCAGCTTGGCAGCCCTTCCAAGCTTCGAAGTTGGCGAGCAACTCGAGCGCTGCATCACCGAGCGCGCGCGCGTCGGCAAACGGAGCGATGCGCCCCGCGCGACCGAGCGCCTGATCCTCTTCCGTTCGGCCGTCGATCTGCTCGCGACACGCACCGACGTCGGTCGCGACGCACGGCACGCCCGCAGCAAAACCTTCGAGAATCGCGAGCGGCTGCGCTTCGCTGATCGAAGTCAGCATCAGCAGACCGAGCTGCGGCAGAATGTCAGCGACGTTCTGATGCCCGAGGAAGCGAATGTGCTTCTCGATTCCGAGGCTGCGCGCGAGCGCACGACACTCTTGCCCGTAGGCAGGATCTTCGTCTTCGCTGCCGATGATCCAGCCTTCCGCTTCCGGAAGTTGCGCCGTCACCAGCTGCATCGCCCGCAGGAACGTTTTCACGTCCTTGATCGGAACGACGCGACCGATCAGCCCGACGACCAGCGGCACTTTGTTCTGCGGACGGGTCGCCCGCGCGGCCTCGAAACGGTTCGCGTCGATCCCGTTCACGATCACGCGCGTGCGCTCGCTCGCTGCGCCGTCGCTCGCCTGCCGCTCGCGGTTGCCTTCGTACAGCGAAATGATCGGGTCCGCTGCGCGGTAGGTCAGGCGCCCCAAGCTTTCGAAGTAGCGGATCCAGAGCTTGCGAATCGCAGCCGAGCCGTCGCTCCAGGCCGAGTGCTGCGGACCTCCGAGATCATCGAACCACTCCGCTTGGTTCAAGTCGATCCGCCGCTCTTTTGTGTAGATGCCGTGCTCCGACAAGATCAAGGGGCGACCCGAGTGCCGCTCGAGCAATGCACCTAGAAAGCCGGCGTACCCGGTCGACACCGTGTGATAGACGCGCGCGAGCGGTGCTTGCGCCGCGATCGCCGCGAGCTGAAACAGCGGCGCGTGCAACAGGCGCAAGGTCCAGAAGTAGTCTACGAACGACGCATCCGGATCCGTCGCTTGATGGGCTTTGCAGATATGCTGCCACGCAACTTCGCTGCACAAGAAGTGCTCGAGCTTGAGGCCGCCCGGGCGCTCCATCCGGACCAGCGCTGCATCCACCGCGTGCTCGAGCCGGTTGACCGCCGCCTTCGACGCTTGCGACCGACCCGCGCGTGCATCCAAGTACTGATGAAGCTGTTCACTCTCGCGCGCGAGTTGCGCCGACGGGTTGGTCGGCTCCGGCGGCTCGTGACGCAGGCCGTCTTCGAGATAGTGCGTCTCGAGGTGGATGACGTTTTGCGGCAACTCGTAGCGGGGTTTGCCGTAGTCGCGGCGGCGCCCGCCGAGGAAGATCAATGAGAAGGTGAGCTCCGGCATGCCGGCCAGCAACTGATGCACCCAGGACGACACGCCACCGCGCACGAAGGGATACGTCCCTTCCAAGAGCAAACACACATCGGCTTCAGGTTTTTGTGCGGCGTTCATGTGGCACTCCGAGCGGTCCAAAAGCGTGCGACTGGTTCGAGTCGTGCTGGATGCATCGGGTCATCGGCCACGCGCGCGAGCAGTCGCGGGATGGCGTCGAATTTCCTCATCAAAAATGCGGCTTCCGCCAACAGCGGCGCACACACGCCAGGAGCGACGCCCGCGCGTTCGGCGGCGACGATCAGTTCCCAGGCGGCTTCGGGTACGGATTGCTTGAGGCGGACGCGTGCGAGGAGCAGCGCGGTCGTACCGTCGAATTTGTCTCGCAGCGCGGCTTCTGCCCAGCGTGCGGCTTGGTCGAGGTTGAGCTTTTGGCCGTCGCCTTCGCTGAACTCGCCGTAGACGAGCTCCCAGTGATCGTTGGCGAGGCCGCGCAGGCGGGTGAGTTGAGCGTTGTCGGTTTGCGAGACGTCGCCACCGACTTCTTCGCGCAGCTCGGCGAGTGCGTGCGTGATGCGCGCACGGATCTGTTTTTCGCGGCGCTCGAGGATCGCGTAGGCGAGGAGCCGCACGTCTTCGCTGCGATCGCCGAGGGCGACGCGAAGCAGCGGGACTGCGCGCTTCGGATCCATCCGGCGCAACGCCATGACGGAGCGAACGCGCTGTTCGATTGGGCGCTCGGGGGCGAGCTCGTCTTCGATCGATGCGAAACCGCGTTGGACGTCGAGTGTGACGCTCTCGTGTGAATAAAACGTGGGGAGCTCGAGCTCGAGAACATGGTCCGCCGTCGCGCGGCGTGATGAAGCCATGTGCGGCAGCACGACCCAGACGAGACCGAGAAAGCCGAGGCCGGGAAGGGTGAACGCGAGTGAGGCGGTCACGATTGCGGCGAGCTCGGGTCGAGCTTCGGGAGTGCCGTTCGCTGCGCGATTGCCGGCGAGCGCGCAGCTCAGAGCGGCGATCGTGTGCCAGGCGAGCGCGGCGACGACTTGGTCTGCGGCGAGGAGCAGGAGCGCGGCGGTTTCAGCGCCGAGCGCCAGCAGCAGGGCGCAGACCAGGCTGGTCGAAGACCGAAATGTGTCTGGATGCGGCACGGTGTACTGATCAAAGCGAAGAGCTCGAGCGAGGGGCGACGCCGGTCCGCGCTTGCGTGCGCGAGCGGGGTTCGGCCGCCGGTTGAGCGACGCTGCGAACAGCTGCAAAGCCAGCAGGAGCGGGTGGGGCGGGGAGACGCGCTGCACGTCCGGAAGCAGGGGCTTTCGCCGGTGTTGCTGGAGCCGCGACGCTCTGCGTCTGGACTACGCCGGAATCGTCTTCGCGAGTGCTCGGCTCGGAGATCACAGGTTCGACACTGGAGCTTCGCTCTGTGTTCTCGGTGAGACTTGTGGTCGCAGCTTCCATCGCGGGTGTACTCGGGCGACCCTTCTGCGAGATCGAGCGTGCTTTGGCGAAGGTCGCGAGCATGTTCGCGCGAGCCTCTTCGATCGAGGGTCGCTTCGAATCGTCGAAGACAGGCCGCGGAATGCTACGAGCAGGAACGACTTCGCTGTTCGCTCGCACGTCGTCGGTGGGACCTGCCTGGGGTGCCGAGCTCTCGGCGGCAACGCTGTGTACAACGTCGGCGTCGCCAGGCTGAGCGGTAATCGCGGTCGTGTCGGCAGCAGGAGCGGGGGTCCGCGTTTTCTGGAACGCTGCGCGTACTGACGCGCGTGCGTCTTCGGCCTTGGCTGGCGTGGCAGGCACAGCTGCCGGTACGGGTGCGCTCGCGGTACGCGCCGGCGCTGCTGAAACGCTCGTGGTGTTCGCGCGGATACTGTTCGCAACCCGGCTCGACCGGAAGGACGCTGCCATGACCGGCCGTGCGGAGGTCGTCGAGACCGAGTCCTCCGAGCGCGCTTTGCGCGCGAATGCAGCGAGAATTGCGGTGCGCGCGTTCTCGACGGGAGGCGGCAAGATGGTTCGGGGTTCGCGCGCTTCCGTCACGCTGATTTCTGAGTCGCGGATGTTGTCTGAGGTGTCGGTGTTCACGCAGCCTTTGTTCGTTCGTTGAGCTGTGACAGTCGTCCGACCGAGAATCACGGGCGAGCGGACGCTCGTTGTCGCGACTGGCTCGACCTTCTTGGCTACGGGCGCGGCAGGTGCCGGCGCAGCAGGGATTTTTTCGGCACTAGCGACCATCGCCGGTGCAACATTGCTCGTCGCAGTTGGTTCGACGGCTGCGGTTGCTTCGACAGTCGCGGTCGCCTCAACCGTCGTGGCAGGGACGTCCGAGGTCGCCGCGTCTGCTTGCGGAAGCGCTTGCGGCGAAGTCTGTTCCGAGCTCGGCGCCGCAGCGGCAGTCTTGCGCGACTGCGCCAGCAAGTGCTCCGCTTTGGACGTGTCGGCTTTGGCGCGCCGTTTGTTCTTGCGCCCTCGTGCCGGAGCGATCGCGCGCGCAGGTCGCTCGGAACGACGTTCTTCGTCTGCAGCCACCAGCGGCAGCGTCGGCTCGGCTGCAACCGTCTCCGTGCGGGTTTCGTCGACCTGAGTTTCTCTCGCCACTGCGCTACCTCGTTCGAAGACACCAACCACGTTCGCGGCCAAAACCGAGTCGAGCTCCCGTGCTGCGACGCTGACGGTCTGCGTGTGCTCCTCGCTGCGAAGGGCCGAAATCTCGACGGACGCACGGACGCGTGTCCCCGAAACGACCACGACCTCGTCGGTCCACATCGAGTACACGGCCGATACGGTCACGCGGTCGCGAACGAGCTTGGTGGTGATCCTATCGGCGGCGCGTTTGGCTTCGTCGACGCGAGTCGCGCGTACGTTACCGACGGCAGCTACGTTGACTGTCTCCGTGACCGGCGCCTCGTCAGCATCGACTTCGATCGAAATGTTCAGACTCTCGTCAGCGGCCACTGCACTCTCGCTCGTGTTGTTCGTGTTTGTGTTCGACTCTGCCAACGCACCCGGCTCAGACCCGAGCGCCCGGTAGTCCTGCGCGCCCACTGGCGACAACATCGATTGCACCATCACCGAGGGCCGCACATCCCGCTCGCGAGCAAGTTGCGTCTCCCCGTGCACCTCGCTCCACCGATCGAACAACAGGTCGGCCAAATGCCCCGCCAACACGAACACCTGATTCAGGTGCTCCTCGTGAAACATCATGAACGGCATCTGGTGCACGGCGACCACGCCAACGGTCCGACGCCGCGCAGTGATCAGCGGCACCGCAGCCAAGACCGAAGTGTCATTCCGAGCCGCCTCGACCTGGTCGACGATCGCCGCCAGCTTGTTCGTGGCAAATGCGCGCACGACGAGCGGGTGAAGCGCGCTGCTAGCACCGGTGCCACCGAAGCTCGCGACCGGCTCCGACAGCAAGATGCCATGGTCACGCGCCGCGACGTAGAGCGTAGCCGAGTGCAGGTGCCCCTGCGTCGCCAGTACGTCCATCAACACCTGAGCGAGCTCCTGCATCGAGTGCCCTTCGCCCATCCGCCGCTCCGCGTCGTCCATCGCACCCGAGAGCGACGAGCGACTCGACACGACGCGCTCTTCGAGCTTCGAGTGCGACAGCTGAATCAAGTGGCGCGACCGCTCCGACCGCTCGAGCCGGTCTTGCAGGTGATCCGCGCGCTTCGTGAGCTTGTCGGTCCGGCCGCGCACCGAGTCGCGAATCTGACCTGCGATCAACGCCGTCAAACCGCAGCCGATGCTCCAGCTCGTGAACGACTCCGGGATCGAACCTTCCGACAGCGCATGCCAGGCTGCGAGCCCGCTCAGGAACACCGAGCTCGTGAGCCCCGCCCACAACCCGTGCTGCAAGGCGACCGCGAGCGGCGCGAGCAGGAGCCACGGAAACGGGCTGTGCAGCAGATACGGATCGGCTGGATTCACGAGCGAGCCGAGCACTGGCGCGGCAGCCGTGATCACCATCATCTCGGGTGCCCACCCGAACCCGTGGGCACTCCCAGTCTTACCTCGTCCGAAGAACATTACTGAACTCTTCTAATTCTAAGGCGTGATTCAGTGCGTGATCCCGACAGTCACAAGCACGAATCTATGTATTAGTTCTGACCCCAAATCGTGACATGTCAAGCTAGTGTCAGCTTGTGTCACTTGATGACAAATCAAAGTGTTAGAGACGCAAGACGCCGCTGTGAGCAGCAGCCCTCAGCGGCGAGTTGGAGTGCTCCCCCCTCCGAGTTTTTACTTCACGTAGCCGACGGTCGTAGGCAACGCGATGTTCGCGTTCAGGCTGGTGTTACGCCAGCCCGTGCGATAGCCGCCGTAGCTCACGACGGTCGACGGCACGCTGCCGCCGGCTGCCGGAACCGTGATCGGGATGTTCACGGTCGAGAGCCCCGAGACGGTCAACGTCAGCTGCCCGCTCTGGACGTAGGCAGTGACCTTCGAGCTCGCCGCCGTCCAGTCCGCGAGATTTTTCAGCTCGGTTCCGGCCTGCGTCATGCTCGGATTCACGATCGGGGCGCTCGTGGCGAATACGCGCTTGTAGTTGGTCAGCAGCTTCGTGAGGACTGGATAGAGAATCCGATCCTCCGCGAGGTTGCTCTGGTGGGCGTAGTGCGGGCGCGGGCTGTTCGACACCACGTGCAACATCGCGATCCGAGCCTCGAACGGCACGATATAGCCGTCGAAGCCGAGCTCGGTGCTGAGCGGCGCGATGCAGGTCGAGAGCGGGTTGCTCTCGCACAGGCCACTGCCGCCGTCGGCGGCCGAGTTGTAGATGTAGTTGTACTCGTCGACGGCTTCCGCCTTCTTGCCCGTGTTGTAGTAGATGTTCATCGGGTAGCGCGGCAGAGTCGTCGCCGTGTTCACCTTGCGCGACGTGCTCTCGCGCGAGTTGTCCGAGCCGATCCACAAGATGCCGTCGCTCTTGAGCGCCGTCAGCAGGTTCGGGTTGTCGGAAGGCTCTTGCGGCGTGCGGCGCAGGCCCGAGTGCTCGCCGGTGACGAGCTCGCTCTTCGTGATCGCTAGGCCGTTTTTCGTCGCGAACGCTACGTTCAGGTCGATCTCGGCATCCACATCACCGAGCGTCGTCCAGAGGGTCTTGCCCTTGCTGTCGGTCGCGCAGTGGAACGGAATCGTCGAGAAGTCCTGGATGCAGCCCAAGTACATGTGCGAATACGTGTGGTTGACCCAGCGGAACTGCGCTTTGCTCTGAAGCAGCTTCGTGCCGATCGGATACGAACCGAGCGCTTCGACCGCCTCGACGTGACCGGCGCCGTTGAACACCATGTCCAACTTGAAGCCGTTTGTGTTCTGCCACGCGATCAGGAAGTCGACGTCGGCAGGCGTCATGAGGATGTCCGGCTCGATCACCGAAGGCGCGCAGTCGTCGCCGACCGTGCAGTTGTTCGCGCGGCTCCAGCGAGCGTCGGCGAGGAACACGTCGTCGACGTGCATCGTGAAGTAGTTGCGCTCGGTGCCGAGGTGAACGCCGTACGTCAACCAGTTGAGAATGCCCTGAAACAACGCTTGCTGTTGGAACTGGTACTGGTTGATCGCGCAGGTGATGACCATCTCCTCGCGGCCGTTGTCGTTCCACACGCCGATCAGCGTGCCGCTGACCGTCTCTAACGGAATCGGCACATCGACGAGGCTCGTGAACGAGCGCTTGTTGATGGTGTCCGCCGGGAGCGGCAACGCCAAGTAGCCGTACGTCTCCATGATCGCGGGGTCGTTGTCATCGAACGGCACCGGGCCATTCAAATAACCGAAGTAGTTCGCCTTGCCCGTCGCGTTCACGTTCGCGGTGTAGCCGTCGAACGGACCGGCAAACGTCGGCCCATTCAAGCCGATCGCGGCGGACGGCCACACGTACGTGCTGAGCCGGCGCACCTTGAACTCGCGCTGATACTTGTCGAGCGAAGCCTTTTCGGCTGCGGTCAGACCCGTCGGCGCTTCGTTCGGCGTGATGATCGCCTGGAACTTGCCGCGCTTCACGAAGAGCGAAGCCGCGTCGGCCAAATACGCGTCAGTGATCTTCTGACGGTTCGCCGCGTTGAGATTGATCTCGGTGAACGGCACGCCGCCTTCGCGGAGGCCCGCCTTCACCATGTCGGTGCCGACGTCGCCGGCCGACAAGACGAGTACGTTCAAGTTCACGCGCCGCGCGAGTGTGAGCAGCTGCGCGGACGCTTTCGGCGCGCTGATACCCCACCCGATGCTGGCGCACGCCACCACCAACGCCGTCTCGAACAGACGACGGCTAAGCCACCCAGACTTCCACATGACCAACACCCAAGCGTCGACGACCCCGGATCTCGCGCCGACGGCAGGTGCTTCCTGGCACCACGCAACACGCTCGGAACTAGCTCAGTTTGGGAGGGGTCGTGTACGACAGTGTTGCAGGGTGTAGCACTTCCGAACCGTGTCGCCAGTTAGCGCATCGGGTCAATTCCGGACGATCCGCGCCATCAAGTGTGCAAACGAACGGCGAAGAACACCAAAAATACAGGAATCATCGGCTGTTGCGAGATGCGCGGCCGGAAGTCAACTGTACAATTTTTGCTCTAGCGAATAACTGAGCGATGGCTTGTATTCACTATGATTTGTCCCTCAACGAGGACACATCAGATGCAATCGCCTGGCGGACACGCGATGCCAGCTCCTCGCGCCGCTCCGGCCCGTACTGGGACGGCTGCACGGGCTCGTGGACGGTCACGCGTACTTCGACGCCCTCGTGCACCGTCCGACCGTGGGCGGCGAGCACGCGGGCTGTCCCGTCGATGGAGACCGGCAGGATGCGAGCGCCCGCACCGAGCGCGAGGTGGAACCCGCCCTGCTTGAACGGCAGCAGTTTGTCGCCTGGACCGCGCGTACCTTCCGGCGCGATCCAGATGCTCGTCCCGCGAGCGATCGCGTGCTTCGCGCTTTCGAGGCTTTGAATCGCAGCGACGCGATCTTTGCGATCGACCTCGACAAATCCGGCGAGCCGCATCGCCGGACCCCACCCCGGAATCTTGAACAGCTCCTGCTTTGCGACCATCCGCACGCGCCGGCGCAGTGCTTGGAACATCACCGGGATGTCGTAGTGCGATGAGTGATTCGACATCACGACGAACGCTTCGTCCGCCGGCGCGCGCTCGAGCCCTTCGACGTGCAACGAGATCTTCGCTTGTAGTAGCAAGCGGCGCGACCATTCGAGCAAGCGCTCGTCGCAAAGTTCGGGCGTGAGCTTGCCGGTCAGCCCTTCCACGATCGTGGGTGCAGAGATTCGTGCAGTCTCCGCCACGGCCCGCGCTAGGTGCCACATTGTCATGGTTGGTTCCTCGGGACTCGCTCGAAACTGACCACGTCAGTAAGCGCTCGGCAACCGACCCGTCAACCGCAACAGCACGCGCGCCGCCGAGAAATCACCGGCCGCCGTGCGCGCGTGGCTTCCCTGCATGTCGAGACGCCGCCACACGAACGCGGACGAGCCTTCCGCGTTGATGCCGTATCTCGTCGTGACGGCATGTCGATACCCAGCGCGCTCGACTGCGCGCACTGCGCGATCGTCGTGATCGCCGTTCGGATAACAGAACGATTGGATTTCGAACCCGAGCTTCTCGCGAAGCATGCGGCGCGAACCCGCGATCTCGTCGTCGAGCTGCGAATCGGAGACGAGCGGCAGGATCGCGTGCGTGCGGCTGTGCGATCCGATCTCGTGTCCCTCGTCGTGCATCGTCCGAAGCTGTTCCCAAGTCATCATCCCGTCCCAGTTCGGACGGCAATCGCCCCCGGCACTCGCTTCGACTTTCTCGACCCAAACGTCGCGCGCCTCGGGAGTCAGCTTCTTCACGTGTGCGACAGCCGCGTTTTGCGGGTCCGCGTCATCGATACTCACGCCGAGCTCGCCGAGCAGCGGCACCGCAGCCGGGCGGTCACGCCGGAGCAAGCTCGCGACGGAGTAGGCGATTCGATCGTGCCACAACGTCTGATTGTATTCGGTCGCGTCTGCGACGACGAAGAAGCTCGCGTGAGCGCCGTGCTGCGCGAGCACTGGGCGCGCGTATTCGTAGTTGTCGCGCTGACCGTCGTCGAACGTGATGCCGAGGAGCGGCCGCTCCGGGCGATCGCCGAGCTCGAAGCGCGTTCCGACTTCGCCCAGCGTGCCGATCGTGTAGTGGCGATCGAATAGCGCGAGCAACCAATCGAGCTCGTCCGGCGTCACCGCGATCGAGGGGATCGGATACTCCGCCAGTAACTCCTTCGGCAGCACGCGATGAAACGTCACGATCGTCAGCTTGTCGTGGGCGAGCCGCGTCGGATGCAGCACCGTCGCCCGGTACAAAAGCTCCGCTCCGAGGTCGCGCACGAGCGGCCGCAACCGTCCGAGCACTGCCGACTTGAGCGAGCCGAAGACCGACATCGCGCTCAGCCGCTCTGAGCGGCGCGGCGTGCGGCGAGCACGTCCGCCAAGTTCTCGCGCCAGTCGCGTGAGGGGCCGATCAACGCATCGGTGCGGCTCAAGTCGAGCACGCTGTAGGGGGGGCGCACGGCTGGGCGGGCAAATTCCGCAGTCGTACATGGATCGACGCGCGCGCTGCCGCCGGTAGCTGCAACGATCGCCTTCGCGAACTCGAACCACGTGCACTGGCCACCGTCGGTCACGTGAAACGTCCCGCGTGCGTCTTTTTCGATCAGCGCGAGCGAGCGTTCGGCGAGGTACTGCGCGCTCGTTGGCCGGCCGTGCTGGTCGTCGACGACGCGCAACTCCGGCCGTTCGGCACCGAACTTCGCGATCGTGTCGACGAAGTTCTTACCCCACGGCGCGTACAACCAGCTCGTGCGGACCATCAAGAAGGCGCTTCCGGAGCTCTCGAGCAGCTCTTCGCCGCGCGCTTTGGTGCGCCCGTAGGCAGTTTGCGGGCGGCGCGGTGCATCGACCGGGTAGGGGCTCGAAGCCGCGCCGTCGAACACGTAGTCGGTGCTGTAGTGCACGAGCAACGCGCCCGTCTCGTGACAGCGTGCGGCGAGGTTTGCGAGGCCAGTCGCGTTCACTTCTTCTGCGTCGGACTCGAAGCGCTCCGCGCGGTCGACGTCCGTGTAGGCCGCGCAATTGATCACGACGCGATACTTCGGCTCGATGAAGTGCGCGATGCTCGAGACATCGCGAAGGTCGAGATCGGGAAACGATCCGCCCGCGCTCTCGATGCCATGCGCCGCCAGCAACGCTTGCCAGGCTCGGCCGAGCATTCCGTCGGGGCTCACGATGAAGAACGGCTGCGCCGTTGCCATGTTGGAACCTCTCATGCGCGCGGCGTGTAGCGCGGCAGGCGCTCACGCGGAACGTCACCGAGCGGTAGGCCCGCTTCGTCTTTCGCGGACAGCGTGGGCTTATCGACTGGCCATGCGATCGCGAGCGTCGGATCGTTCCAGAGGATGCTGATCTCGGTTTCCGGGTGGTACAGCTCGGTGCACTTGTAGCCGAGCAGCGCGTGGTCGCTCAGCACGCAGAAGCCGTGCGCAAACCCCTCCGGGATGTAGAGCTGGCGCTTGTTTTCGCCGGAGAGCCGCTCGCCCACCCACTTGCCGAACGTCGGCGAACCGATGCGTACGTCGACCGCGACGTCGAACACTTCACCTTCGAACACCTGCACGAGCTTGCCTTGCGTGAACGGGTTCTGCAGATGCAGCCCGCGCAAGATGCCCTTCTGCGAGCGCGAGAGGTTGTCCTGGACGAACTCACGCGAGACGCCCGCTTCGGCGTAACGCTCGCGGTGCCAGGTCTCGAGGAAGTAGCCGCGCGAATCACCGAACACGCGGGGTTCGATCGCGACCACACCTTCCAGAATCGTCGGAGTCACCTTCATGATCGATTTTCCGCAGCCACGTCGTACAGATACTGCCCGTAGGCGGTCTTCTTCAACGGCCCCGCGAGCGATTCGAGCTGGGTGCGGTCGATCCAGCCCAATCGAAAGGCAATTTCCTCGGGACACGAGATCTGAAGCCCTTGCCGCTCTTGGATCGTCTGTACGAAGTTTGCCGCTTGAAGCAGTGCATCCGGCGTGCCGGTGTCGAGCCACGCCGTACCGCGGCTGAGCTTTTCTACGCGCAGGTTCTCGCGCTCGAGATACAGGCGATTCAGATCCGTGATCTCGAGCTCGCCGCGCGGAGACGGTTTCAACTGCTTCGTCATGCTCACGACTTCGTGATCGTAGAAGTAGAGCCCGGTCACCGCGTAGTTCGACTTCGGCTTCGTCGGCTTCTCTTCGAGCCCGATCGGCTTGCCGCGCGCGTCGAACTCGACCACGCCAAATGCCTCGGGCTTCTTCACCCAATAGCCGAACACCGTCGCGCCGCTGGTCTGTTGCGCCGCGCGTTGCAGCGCACCGGAGAGCCCATGCCCGTAAAAGATGTTGTCACCGAGCACGAGCGCGGCACCGCGACCCTCGATGAACTTCTCGCCGATCAGAAACGCTTGCGCGAGCCCATCCGGACTCGGCTGCGTCTCGTACGAAATCTTCATGCCCCAGCGCGTGCCGTCCTGAAGCAGCTCTTCGAACAACGTCCGATCTTTCGGCGTCGTGATGACGAGCACGTCTTTGATGCCGGAGAGCATCAACGTCGACAGCGGGTAGTAGATCATCGGCTTGTCGTAGACCGCCATGAGCTGCTTGCTCACGGCTTGCGTCAGCGGATGGAGCCGAGTTCCCGAGCCTCCGGCCAGAATGATGCCCTTGTCGATCACGCTCACCTCAGCTTGCAGGTTTAGCGACTCACGCGACTAACGCTCGTCGTAGTTCTTCGCGATCCAGTCGCGGTATGCGCCCGAACGCACTTGAGTGACCCAGCTCTCGTTGTCGAGATACCAGCGGACGGTCTTGCGCAAACCAGTCTCGAAGTTTTCCTTCGGCGAGAACCCGATCTCGCGCATCACCTTCGTCGGATCGATCGCGTAGCGAAGGTCGTGACCGGGCCGATCTTCGACGTATTTGATCAAGTCTTGAAGCGGCTTGATCGGAACGCCTTTTTCTTCGGAGACCAAGCGAATGATCGCGTGCACGACATCGAGGTTCTTCTTCTCGTTGCGGCCGCCGATGTTGTAGGTCTCGCCGAGCACGCCCTTTTCCATCACGGCCCAGATCGCTTCGCAGTGATCGTCGACGTAGAGCCAGTCGCGCACGTTCTCGCCGCGTCCGTAGACCGGCAGCGGTTTTCCCTCGAGCGCGTTCAAGATCATCAACGGGATCAGTTTCTCGGGAAACTGATAGGGCCCGTAGTTGTTCGAGCAGTTCGTGAGCTTCGTCGGGAGCTTGTACGTTCGGTGATACGCGCGGACAAGGTGATCACTTGCGGCCTTCGAGGCGGAGTACGGGCTCGAGGGATCGTACGGAGTCTGCTCAGTGAACAGGCCGGTTGCGCCAAGCGACCCGTAGACCTCGTCCGTGCTCACGTGATGAAAGAGCTTTGCCTGGTCCTTCGGGAGCGCCCTGAACTCCTCGAGCAGGTTGAACGTGCCCGTGATGTTGGTCGCGATGAAGGCGCCCGGAGCATGGATGCTCCGGTCAACATGGCTCTCTGCGGCGAAATGCACCACCACAGCCGGCGTTGTCCGCTCGAACAGTTGTCTGACCGCTTCCCGTTCGGTGATATCGACCCGCTCGAGAGCGTAGTTCGGCCGGTCCGCGACGCCCGCCAGGTTCGCCAGGTTCGCGGCGTAGGTCAGGCTGTCGACGTTGATCCAGTGATGTTCGGGGTGCCTTGGCACCATCAGATTCAAGAAGTTTGAACCAATGAAGCCTGCCCCGCCCGTTACGAGGATATTCATAATGTAAAAACCGCTCGACCGCGTTCATGCGGCGGAGCGGTTTTTTAGTCTAGTCGAAGCCAGCGCCTTGGGGTGCGCAAAAGCGACCGCGTGACGGCCGCGTGAATTGCCTACATGTTGCAGGCATGCGGTGAGAAACGCCGCGTTTCGCGGGCGATCAAACCGACTGACGACGCTTGCGATCCGCGATCACGAGCGCGCCACCGATCAACAGTGCGAGCGCCGAGCCCGCGGCACCCGGGTCGAGCTCGGGTACGTTCACGGATGGACCACGACGCTCCCAGCCGACCTGGCCGAAGCGCGTTTGCGCGATCTTGTCCTTGTAGGTGTTGACGCGCTTCACACGCTCCGACAGCGCTTCCGCCTTGCGGGCCCGAGCTTCGAACTCGGCCTGCGTCTTCAGCGGCTCGTCGCTAGCCTGCACCGTGGACACGGTCCCCATCCCCAACACGCTCACAAGCACCAGACCCGACAGAATGCGATTCATAAACACTCCTCTATGCGTCCGGAGCATATGCATTCGATGTGCCAGCGACCCATGTTTCCGGTCGCCACGAAATTGCTCAGCATTTTCGGACACGTTTCAGAACGAGGCTGAGAACCATGTAAGGACAGGTGCGTAAATTCGGCGCCTGTACAATGGATTGCACAAGCTGCGCGTGTCGGTTCACTGCGCCGGAGTCGCAGTTGGTATCACCGAAGACGCAGGCGGATCGCGTATGAACACGCGATAGCCGGTATCCGGGCTCCCGACCTTCGCGTTGAGATCGCGCGTGAGCTCGCGTGCGTTCGCTTCCAGCCAGCTCCGCATACGCTGCGCTGCTACGTCGCTCTCGCCCGACGCGATCACGTACGCCGTCAGCTGCATCGCCGAAGTTGGAAGCGCCTCGGGCGCGGTGTCGAGCTCGCCGAGCGCGATGCCATCGCGATCGAGATAGCCCTGCAAGACATTGTGATCACGGGCGAGGTAACTCGGATAGCCGGGCGCTGCCGCTGACAGATGCGGCGCCAGCACGCTTGCGATCGCGCGATAGGGTGGCGGCTCCTGACGCAGGCGAGGCTGCAGCACCGCGTAGCCGCACAATCCAGCGAAGCTCAGGATGGCGAGCTCGCGGGTGACGAAGCGCGTTCGCATCCAGAGCTCGCCGAGCAAGATGCACAGCGCGGTGCCGGTCGCGTGCGCCACCAGGTACGAGCTGCCGAACGCGCTCGAGACGCCGAGCGCGTAGAGGCCGACGACCGTCACGCTCGCTGCCACCGAGAGCACCATCACCACGCGCACCACGGCCGTGGCTGCGGGCCGCAGCTTGTTCGGCGCGCGCGCGAACGCGGCCAAGCACAGGCCTGCAAATGCGTACAGGAACGGTGTGACCGCGAGCACGTAGCGCGATTCCTTGTAGGCCGGCACGGACAGCGCGACGACGGCCATGAGTGCGCCAAGGATCATCGCGAGTAGGCGGCTCGTACGCGGTTTGGGAGAGCGGAGCAGCTCTCCCAGGCCGAACAGTGCGAGCGGGACGAGGAAGAAGTGATCGCGGTACAGGACCAGCGGGTAGTACAGCACCGGCCGTTCCCGCCGGGCGTATTGCG
>Ga0193752_1001457_pt1 | contig 19623 bp, 8 predicted proteins | sample H1c1metaG_FD_144924 | JGI IMG/M metagenome (GOLD analysis project Ga0193752, IMG submission 144924) | Soil microbial communities from a riparian zone of the East river system, Colorado, United States - H1c1 | ecosystem: Environmental > Terrestrial > Soil > Riparian zone | place: USA: East River...
GGTCGCGCGACCAGGACGGCCACCTGGCTAGGCTGCTCGGCCGCTTCGCCTTCGCCCGCTCGCGCGACCGTGAACGGCGGTGCCCGCAGAGGTAGCACCGCGGTGATATCGAGCAACAGCGGTATGCCGGCATCGACCTCGATGCGCAGGCCGCTCATGATCCCGAGCCACAGCCCGGTCGGCGCATACGACCGCTCGTAGCTGCGGCCGCGCGCGTGCAGCGCACCGAGCGCCGCGCCGGTGCACAGCGCGAGCCGCGTGCCGCTCGAAGGCCTGCCGCCCGCACAGCAGCGCAGGTCGCCGCCCACGAGCGTCGCGTCGAACTCGCCGGACGTGCCGGCGACCGTGTTGTTGCGTGCGTGCTGCCCGAAAACCTCGGCGCGCGCGCCGAGCCAGGGCAGCCACCACGCTTCCGCTCCGACCGCTGCGCCTAGCGACCAGCTCGGTAAGAGCGCGCTCGCGCTCGCCAGCTGCACGGTGAGCGCGAGATCGAGCGAGGCACTCGGCTCGCGCTCGATCGGCAGCAGGCTGTTCATGACCTCGGGCTCGATCGCGAGCGCGATCACGAGGCTCACCGCGGCGTGCGCTTCGTCGCAGCTCGCGGGCATCGGGTCGAAGCGGCGCACGCTGGTGGTGCCGTCGCGCTCGATCAGCAGCTCGACCGTCCGCGCGTGCTCGGCATCGCCGCGCACTTGCACGCGCGCGGTGGTCCGAACGTTCGGTCGCCCGAGCCACATCGCGACCTGGGCCGCGAGGCGCTCGCCCGACAAGCACGATAAGCCCGGCGTAACCTCCAGCCAGCGACCTGGCTCGGCTTGCGCAGGCGCCGCCGCCAGCAAATACAAGAGCACCGCGGCGCGGAGCAACGGTCGCGCGCGACGAAAATCGGCGCGCCGCACAGAAGGATCGTCGCCTCGCGCGCAGTAGGTAGTCATGAAGCGAACGCAGCTCGCGGTTCTAGCATTGGTTAGTGGGCTCACGCTCGCGTGCGGCAGCGATGGCCCGCGCGGCCTCCGCGTCGGCATGAATGGGCCTGATGCGGGCTCTAGCGGCTCGGGCGCCGGCGGCATCGATAATCCGAGCGGCGGCACTTCGGGCACGATCGTGGACAGCGAGCAGGCGCTTGCGGTCGAGATCCAGCACGAGGCGCTCGCGGTCGAGCTCGTGACGCTGCGCTGCGCCGGCGAGTGCGCCGAGGTCGAGGCGGTCGCGAGCGGCGGTCACAAGCCGTATGCGTTCGCGTGGGACGACGGGCCGACGGCCGCCACGCGCATGCTCTGCCCCGAGCAGACCACCGCGTTCGGCGTGGCGGTCACCGACACAGGGTTCGAGACCGAGGAGTTTACGTATCGGGCGAAGACCGAGCGCGCCGAGGTCACCGCGCGCGTGCTCGAGTGCAGCGATGGCGGCACACCGCTGCCCGAGGCGTGTATCGAGAATCCATCGCTCGAAGGCGTCGTGACGGCGGGCCAGCTCGAAGCGTTCGATGCGCCGGGTTGGAACGCTTGCTACGCCGGCGGCATCGCGTACGCGGCGATCGGCAACGCGACGCTGTGGCCGTTTCAGAACTGGACGTTCCCCGATGCCTCGGATGGCGAGACGTACCTCGCGCTCGGCCAGCAGCTCGCGTTCGCCGGCCGGGCTTCGCAGACGCTGTGCGAGCCGCTCGAAGCGGGCGCCACGCGCTCGTTTGTCATCGATCTCTCGCGCGCTACCACCACGGACGCAGGCGAGTCGCTGGACCAAGTGCTAGAGATATTGGGCGGCAGCACGGAGTGCGCCGAGGAGACCGTGCTGTGGACGTCGCCTCAGCTGACGGTCGATTGGCAGACGCACTGCGTCACGCTGCGCCCCGAGCAAACCGTTACGACGATCGCGTTGCGCCCCCTCGGGCGAGACGGTGGCCTCGTCGAAGCGCTCGTCGACGATATCCGCCCGGTTTCAGCCTGCCCGTAGTTTGTGTAGGGTGCCGGCCCATGAGCCTGCCCTTGCTCGCGACCGGCGTTATCGCGCTGCTCTATTTTGGCTACCGGTATTACGGCGGCTTCATCGCGCGCCAGTACCAGCTCGATGACAACACCGTAACGCCGGCCGTCGCGGTCAACGACGGCGTCGACTTCGTGCCGACGCGGCCGTTCTATCTGCTCGGCCAGCACTTCTCCGCGATCGCGGCCGCCGGCCCGATCGCCGGCCCGATCATGGCTGGGCAGCAGTTCGGCTGGTTGCCTGCGATCCTGTGGATCGGCTTCGGTGTGATCTTGATCGGCGCCGTGCACGACTTCTCGACGCTGGTCGCTTCCGTCCGCCACGGTGGCAAGTCGATCGCCGAGGTGATCCGCGCGCAGCTCGGCAAGTCGGCGTGGCTCGCCATTACCGTGTTCATCTGGCTGGCGCTGATCTACGTGATCGTCGCGTTCACGGACGTCACGGCATCGACGTTCGTATCCGGCGATGTCGAGCTGAAGGGCCTCGAGCAAGGCCACTGGAACCCGGGCGGCGCCGTGGCGATGGCCGCGCTGCTCTACATGGTGCTGTCGGTGGTGCTCGGCTTCGTCGAGCGCTTCTTGAAGCCGCCGTTGTGGCTGACCACGGTCATCTTCGTGCCGGCGACGCTGGTCGCGGTGTGGCTGGGCACGCAACTGTCGACAGTCATCACGCTAGGCGCCAGCACCTGGGCAGTGCTGATCCTCGCGTACTGCTTCGTCGCATCGATGACGCCGGTCTGGGCGCTGCTCCAGCCGCGCGGCTACCTCGGCGGCTTCGTGCTGTACCTCGCGATCGGCGCGGGCGTCATCGGCATCTTCTTCGGGGGCTTCGAGGTCGTGCAGCCCGCGCTCTCGACCACGCCGCCGAGCCCGACCAACCCGATGTTCCCGTTCCTATTCGTGACGATCGCGTGCGGTGCGTGCTCGGGCTTCCACGGCCTCGTGTGCTCGGGCACTACGTCCAAGCAGATCGAGAAGGAGACGCACTGCCACCCGGTGGGCTTCGGCGCGATGCTGCTCGAAGGCTTCGTCGCGGTCATCGCGCTGACGACGGTGATGATCGCGACCACCGAGCAGCTGGCCGGCAAAGGCCCCGGCGCCGTATACGGCCAGGGGCTCGGGCAGTTCCTGACCGTGCTGATCGGCAAGGACAACCTGCTGTTCGCGACGACGTTTGGCGCGATGGCGTTCTCCACGTTCGTGTTCGACACGCTCGACGTCTCGACGCGCTTGGGCCGCTACATCCTGCAAGAGCTGCTCGGCCTTCAGAGCCGCGCCGGCGCCGTGCTCGCCACGGCGATCACCTGCGCCGTGCCGCTGATGTTCGTGCTGATGTCCGGGCCCGGCGCGTACCGCGCGTACTGGACGCTGTTCGGTACGAGCAACCAGCTGCTCGCCGGACTCTCGCTGCTCGGCATCAGCGTCTGGCTGAAGCGCTCCGGCAAGCGCTACTGGTACACGCTGTGCCCGATGATCTTCGTGCTGACGATCACGCTGTGGTCGCTCGTGCTGCAGATTAAAGCGGCGTTCGGCGCGGACAGCCCGACCAACGTGCAGATCATCAACGGCGTGGTGTCGATCACCTTGCTCGGCCTCGCCGCTGCGCTGATCGTGTTCGGCGTGCGCGCTCTGCTCGAGCCGGCAGGCTCGCGCGGAGACCTGCAGCCGGTCAGCTGAAGCCGCTCACGTACAGCCGCTCAGTTGAAAGTAGTCAGCGGCAAGGTCACCCGAAACGACGAGCCCTTGCCGAGCCCGGCGCTTTCGGCGGTGATCGTGCCGCCGTGAAGCTCGGCGATCCGCCGCGCGATGCTCAGGCCCAAGCCCAGGCCGTTCTCGTTGCCGCGAGCCTTCTCGACCTGCACGAACGGCTCGAAGATGGTTTGCAAGGCGCGCGGCGCGATGCCTCGTCCGGTGTCGGTTATGATCACTACAGCGGCCGTTTGCGCGACGCTGATATCCACCCGAACCGTGCCTCCGGGCGGTGTAAACTTGATCGCGTTGCTGACCAGGTTGCGAAACAGCTGCTGTAACCGAATCGAGTCGGCCAGGATCTCGATGCGATACGGCTGAGCCGCGAAGCGCAGTTGAATCTGCTTTAGCTCGGCGAGTGGCCGGACCTCCTCGACCACCTCGACGACGAGGCGCAACACGTTGAGTGACGTGCGTTCGAGCGTTACGCCGTGGTCGTCATAACGCGTGTTGTCGACCAGGTCCTCGATCAGCTTGGCGAGCGCGCGAACGCTGCGCGTCATGCTCATCAAAGCGCGCCGCGTGATGTCGCCGTGGTGCTCCTGGCTCAGCACGTGGAGCCAACCGGCGATCGCGCCGAGCGGCGTGCGCATCTCGTGCGCGACCTCGCCCAAAAGATCGTTGCGCGCAACACTGACGTTCTGGTTCGCGTGGCGAGCGCCCTCTGCGACCTCGCACAGCTGCTCGAACAAGTGCTGCGATGCCTCGAGCCGTTGGACGCTGTCGCGCAGCTCCTTCTCGACCTCGGATCGCTGCATGCTCGCCACTTTTTCGTCGTGGACGTCGCGAATCAGCCAGCGGATGACCGGTGCTTCTCGGTTGCCGTAGCTCGTCCCCTGTGCGGCGGCGCTCACCCAACGCTCCAGGCCCTTCCTCGGCACGATCCGAAACTGCGCCTCGATCCTCGCTGCGCTCATCAGCGCGACTAGATCGCGAACTTGCAGTCGGTCTTCGTCGAAAATGAACGACGTCAGCGGTTTACCCGCAAAGAACAGCGGATCCATGTTGAACAGCGCGCCCGCACGACGGTTGGCTTCGATCACGCACCCGTGCTCGTCCGTGACGAGGTACGCGTCCGGCGCCTTCTCGAACAGCTCGGCATAGCGGCGGCGCTCGGCGTCGAGCGCGTAGCGGGTCGCCGCGATTTCGTCGGCCTGGGCGTGCAGCTCCTCTTCAGCGACGCGCAGCTCTTCGTGCGCGATGTCGACCTCTTGCAGCGCCAACCACGCGCTGTCCTGATCGCCTCCAGTCCCGCGCTGCCGCTGAACCGCCTCTCGAAACGACCCGACACGCGCTTGTGCCGACTTCATGTCGCGCTTTAACGCCACCAATCGGCGCGACGTGAACGAACGGAACACGCCGCTCGCGCTCCCGCTGCCGCGGGTGCTCTCTTGCTCGTCCGAAGGCTGATCTTTCGCCATGGCAGTCCTCGCTATTCGGGATCTCGATGTTCTTCATCCATCAGCAAGATGATCCCTTCGGGGTGGCTGTCTTGATTAAGACGTGAAATTTTGATGGCGCAGTTGATCGACTTGCCGCGGCGATTGTTCGCGGCAAGGGCCATCTCCTGATACTCGCTTTCGCCGGCCAGGCAGGCCCGAAGCTCGCTGCGTAGCTTCTCGACGGGCAAGCCGATGTCGAGCGTGAAGAAGTGCTTGTCGATAACCTCGTCCGGCCGGAGGCCCCACATCTCTGCAGCTCGCTTACTCCATACCTGCACGTGCAGGTTGAGGTCCAAGACGATCACCGCAGATTGCAGGCTGGCCAGGATGGACTCGAAGTAGAGGTTCACGCGGCCCAGGTCGCTGGTCCGCACGCGCAAGGTGTCGTTCATGCATTGCAGCTCTTCGTTCGTCGATTGCAGCTCTTCGTTGGTGGTCTCGAGCTCTTCGTTCGTCGACTGCAGCTCTTCGTTGGTGGTCTCGAGCTCTTCGACGGTGGACTGCAGCTCTTCGCTGGTGGTCTCCAGCTCTTCGCTCGTCGCCTGAAGCTCTTCGTACGCACCTTCGAGGTCCTGCGTCGCTTGTTGCAGCTCCTGCTGCAAGCGGCGTGCGGCCGTGACGTCTACGCAGCTCAGCTGCACGCCCTGCACGCCGCCTTGGGCGTTGATCAAAGGCACGGCCAAGATGTCGAGAAACAAAGGCTCTTTGCCGTTGCGCAGCTCACTCGCGAACACTTGCGTCGGGCGGCGATCGAAGCTGGCTTGATCGATCAGTGGTCGCATGCCCGGTAGCTTGCGCGATAGCAGCGTTTCGTGGATCGACCGGCCGATGTCGGCTTCACCGATGTCGAACAGCTTGCGCGCTTGCGCGTTGACCAAGACGATAACGCCCGAGCCGGTGAGGCCGAGCTGGGCGACCGGCGCGAGCTCGAACGCGGCTTCGCGGAAGCGCCCCTCATCGTTGGCCGCGCGAGGCGTTTGCTCGATCCGTGAAGCGCCATCGGTCACGAGCCTGCCACGCGGATACGGGTGCGTGACCTTCGTGAACAGCCGGCGCTTGAGGTCGAGCGGCGCGAGCAGCGTGCTGTGCGTGAGCAGCATCTCGGCCTTCCCCAAGAACAAGACGCCGGACTCTGCGAGCGCGAAGTGCATGCTCGACAGGATCCGGGACTGCGCTTCGGCGTTGAAGTACATCAACGTGTTGCGGCACAGCAACAGGTCGATGCGCGAGATCGGGGCGTCGTGCAGCAGATTGTGCCGGCCAAAAATTACACAGCGCCGGCATTCTTTCGTGATCGCGTACTTGGCGCCGATTCGCTCGAAGTACGTGTTGACCAATTCTGGTGGGACGCTGGTGATCTCCTTCGGCGTGTAGGTCGCTTGGCGCGCCGTGCTCAGCGCGTCGTCATCCATGTCGGTCGCATAGATCTTGATGCGCCGCGCGAACGCGTCCGGCCCGAGCGCCTGGGCGAACACCATGGCCGCGGTATAGGCCTCTTGCCCGGTCGCGCAGCCCGCGGACCAAATCCGGATGGTGCTCGTGCTCTTCTTGTCGGCGAGGATTTGCGGGACGACTTGGCTCTGCAAAAACTCCCACGCTCCGGGATCGCGAAAGAAGCTCGTGGCGTTGATCAGGATCGCGTTGAAGAGGTTGTCGAACTCATCGGGATGAACCTCGAGGTAGTCGACGTACTCGTCGAACGTCGACAGACCCAACGTGGTAAGGCGTTTGAGCAGGCGCCGCTGCAAACCGCTGCGCTTGTAGCCACCAAAGTCGAAGCCGCGAGACTCGTTCAAGTACCTGAGCAAGTGGTCGAGGCCGGGCACGGCGTCTGGCTCGTCTGCGAGCGAATCGTCATGCTCTAGCTCCACGCCATCGTTCATGACCGGTCAGCCTTCGTTTCGTTCTGCCTCGTTCGAGTCGCCGCCGGGTTCTGCATCCGCTTCTGATCCCCGCTCGCTGGCCGAAAGCTCCCCCTTCATCAGCACCGCCTCGATCACCCGCGCACGCTCGAGCGCTTCCTCGGCACGGCCTTCGTGAGCTTTGGCGACCATCAATAGGTTTCGCTTGCGTGCGTTCTCCCCAAGGCGTGCCGAGGAAGCTGCGCTCTCCCTTAGCGAGCGCAGCGCGGTCCAAAGCGCTTCCTCGAGCTCCTCCGACTGAGCTTGAGCTAGCGCGTCCGGAAGATAGGCATGCCCGACTCGGCAACGAAAGCGGATCATGTCGCCCTCTTTGATTTCCCAGAGCACGCCGTGGCAGTCCGGGCAAGCGAACGGCGACGGGCTTCCGAAGGGCTGAAACGCAGCCTTTTCGTCGTGAACGCCGTCTCGAGCGATATCGATGTCGCGCTCCAGCACGGCTGGGCCGGGACCCCGCAAAGGCGCTGCTGCCGAAGCCGCGGCCACGAGCGATTCGAGCAGCGAGGCGAGGTCGGCGGTAGGCACCACGTGGTCCACGCTGACAGTCTCGAGCGCGCTGCGCGGCATGCTGGGGCAGGCCGCTTCGTCCGGGTCCTGCACGACGGCGATGCCGCCGCGCGCCTTGATCGCCGCCAGACCGTTCGTGCCATCGAAGAGCGCGCCCGATAGCACCACCCCGACCACATTGGGGCCGTGGGCCTGCGCGACTGACCTAAATAGGGGATCGATGGCTGGCCGCGAGCCGTTTTCGCGCGGGCCGATGCCGATGCGAATCCGGTCGCCCTCGACCAACAGGTGACGGTCGGGTGGCGCGACATAGATGCGCCCGGGCCGCACCCGCTCGCCGTCTACGCCGTAGGCGGCCGGCATCCGCTGGGAGCGACCCAACAACATGGGCAGGGCGCTCGAGCGAAGCGGGGGTAGATGCATCACGACGCACACCGCAGCGGGGAAGCTCGCGGGCAGCATGCGCGAAAGCTTGAGCAGCGGCTCGAGTCCTCCTGCGGAAGCACCAATTGCGACGATTCGTAGATTGGTCACGAGGATTTTCGCGAGCACTGGCCGTGCCACGCGATCATCGCTCGTACACCTGTCGTCGCGCGCGTGCCACGTCGTAGCCCCGTGCCCCGACGTGGCAGCTTTGCGCGCGGCGCGCCTGCTTAGACCATCAGCTGCGTCAGCGGCCCGCTGTAGAAGCTGTTGCCCTCGAAGTCGCGGTCGCCGAAGTACTCGACATCGCTCAGGCCCATCGCTTGCGCGATGCTGACGAGCAAGCGGTTGTGCGCCACGCGGTCGTCGCTCTCGATGTTGCGCAGCCGCAGGTAGCGCCCGGTCTTGAGCGTCTTGCCGCCGCCGCCGGCGATGATCGCCGGGTGCCGCGACTCCTGCTGGTCGTGGCCGTTGTGGCCGAACTCGTTGTGCCAAAACACGATCGTGTTATCGAGGATCGTGCCGCCCATCGGGTCGAGCGGATCGACGATGGCGTCGAGCTCCTCGAGCACGGCCGCGAAGTGGGTCGCGTTCCAGCGCAGGCCCGCCGTATAGGCCGCGCGCCGAGCGTCGCCCATGCCGTCCATCCAATAATCGTGCACGAGGTTCTCGTGGTACCGGAACGTGCTCGCGTCGTAGAGCGCGCTGATCGCCGCCTGCACTTCGGGCTGATCGCTGTGCCAGTTCGGGTAGTCGTTGAGGATCTGCAGCGTCGCGTTGCGCGCGCGGCCGCATGCGAACGCTTGCCCGATGGTGCGAGCGTGCGCGCGCGCGACCTCGAGCACCGCCGCTGAGCTGCCGACATCGCCGTTGCGCGTCGGCACGTCGGTACCGCTGGTCAGGCACATGCCGGCCGGCAGGCCGCCGCCGCCTTGGACGAGGCTCGCCATCGCGCTCATGTGCGCGTCGATCTTGTCGCGCTCTTTGCCCACGAGCCGCTCGCGCAAGCGCATCAGCGCGCCTTCGCCGTAGGTGTGAACGAGCTGCTCGCCCGCGCTGTAATCGACCGCCGGCTCGCCGCTGGTCGGCGGCACGAAGTCCTCTGGAAACGCCTGGCGGAACACTTCCTGCGGATCGGTCGTGGGCGTGCGCGATACGCCGTTGGCGTCGTAGCTCATGTTCTTCCACGGCAGGCCCGTGCCTTCGACCGACGCCGTGAGCAGCGCGGGCGCGGGCAAACGGTCATGCAGATAGAAGTCGAGCGAAGGGTGGTTGTCGTAGTTGCCGCTGTCGCGATTGCCGGGCGGCTGGGCGCCGGTCAGCACGGTGCCTTGCTCGTTGTGGCCGTGGAAGCCGTAGGTGCCGCGGGTCTGTCCGCCGGATTGATACGACGGCCCGCTCGTGTTGTTGCCCTTCACGATCTGCGTATCGAGGCCGTCGAGCACGGTGATCTTGCTCCGCCAGTCCGTCAGCGGGCTCAGGATCGCGTTTTCGTACTCGAAGGTGAGCTCCATCAGATCCATATCGGCCGAGCCGGGCTCACCGCCGCCGGTCGGGCGCGGGATCCAGTAGTCGCGGTCGACGCCGTGCGGGCTGCGCACGGCGAGGAAACGCACCGGCGCTCCGGCCGCCTGCGCGCGCACCTTCTTCATCCATTGCGGCAACAGCGCCGCGCCGATCGTGGCGCCGCCGATCACGGCGCCCAAGCGTCGTCGTGACAACTTCATGGTGCTTCCTCCGTACGGCGCTCGACGAATGCGGGGTGCCTCACGATCGCGACCAACATCTCTTCTAGATCTCCGTCCGCCTCGACCAAGCGGGCGTGGGTTTCTTCGGACCACGCGACCATCGCCGGCGAGCCGAGATCGATGCCCGCGATGAAGTGGGTGAAGCGCTGCACGAAGCAGCGCTGAAAGGCTTCGTCATCCGCGAACGCTTCCGAGAGCAAGCGCGCGTTGTCGAAGTTACCGAGGCCGGTGACCGTAACCTCGGAGTCGACCGGCATGCCGTCCGGATAGGTGTCCTGCCAGCTCGCGTCGCTCCTGAAGGTCTCGAACACCATGCCCATCGGATCGGGCAGCTGGTGACAGCCGCCGCACGCGGCCGCGCTGCCGCGCGCATCGACGACCTCGCGCACGGTCGCGTTCTCGCCGACGAGCTTGACCAGCTCGGCCTCCACGTCCACGCCCGGCGGTGGCTTCAGCGTGTTGTTACACATCGCGTCTTTGAAGATGTTCATGCCGCGGCGCACGACGTTGTCGCGCCCGTCCTTGCCGTGGCTGACCAGCCACGCGCCTTGCGTCAGGATGCCGCCGCGCTGCATCGGATCGAGCTCGATGCGCTGCACGCCCGTGCCGGGATGATCCGCACCGTAGTGCGCAGCAAGCTCCGGCTGCGCCCAGGTGTACGGCGCCGACAGCACGTCGCGCAGCGTGCCGTGGTTGGTCACGATCACCTCGCGGATGAACGTGCGGTACTCTTCTTCCATCTGGTCGACGATTTGATCGGGCAAGCCGACCTCGGCGCCCTGGCTGTACAGCGTCGACATGTGCAGCCACTCCCAGAAGAAGCGCTGCCAGACCTTCTCCGACTTGGCGACCAAGCGGCGCGCTTGCGCCTCGCGCACGTCCGGGCTCGCGAGGTCTTCGTTCTCCGCGGAGTCGATCAGCTCGTCGTCCGGCGCTTCGTCGGTGATCGCGAACGCCAGCAGGTTGGCGATCTCGAACGGCTCGAGCACGGTGTTGAGCTCGATGCGGTACAGAAAATCGGGCGCGAGCAGGATCGCGCGGATGAGGCCCGCGAACGCGTAGTCGTACTCGTAGGTCGCGTCGAGGCTGTCGAACAGCTCGCGCAGCTCGGCGATCTCAGCCGGGCTGACCGGGCGGCGGAACGCTTCGCGCGGCAACCAGCCGAGCAGCATGTCGACGCACACGCTGTCACCGTACGGCGTGCAGCGCGTCGCGCCGTCGCCTTGCTCGACGACCCAGTTGGCGACGGCGCGCATGCCGTCGGCGAAGATGCTGGCGTTGCCGAGATCGATCACCGCGTTGTCGGCGATGTTGACGATGCCGTTCTCCGACGCCGTGTCGGGCACGTTGATCACCGGAGCACCGGCGCCGAACAGCTTCGTGATCTCTGCGTTGAGCTGCTCCGGCGAGAGCCGCCAGATGCGCTGCGCGATCCGCGGGTCGCCGGGCTCATTGCCGACCGCGCCCGTGCCGCCGTTGCCGCCGCCGTTGGTACCGCCATTCGACGCACCGGCGCCGCCACCACCCATCGGATTGTTGCCGCCTGTGGCGGCTGTGCCGTTCGCGCCACCGCCACTGGGCACCGCACTCGGGTCGCCTTCGATGGACCCGCTACACGCGCTCGAGGCGAATCCTATGAGCACGCTCAGAGCGGCGGCGCGCGCTCGAGCGAGATGTCGTTCCACAGACCGGTGCTGCATGATTGGATAGTGCCCTTACTGGGGCGCACGGGGTCAGCGCGCAAGGCCATAAATGCATACGAACCGGCGGTTTTCCCTATCGTTTAGGGTACGCCTGCGGACGGCGGTGTCCCCAGAAGGTGCGCCTCTGGAGACCTCTTTGGCGCGCGCGGGCGCGATCCTTCAATCATGAGCATCACCGGTCTCGTTGCGCTCGTCGCCTTCTCGAGCTTCGTCGTGCTCGTGTTCGTGCTGCGTTTTCTCGTCGGTCGCGAGCGGCGTGTGCTGCTCGGGCTGGCGCGCGGCTTTCCGTGCGTGCGATGTGGCGCGGCTCTCACCGAGCAGAGCATCGCGCTCGCCGACGAGCTCTGGGAGCGCCACATGGAGCGCGTGCTGGCTGAGACCAAGGGCACGCCCCGCGTCGTTCGCGACCTCGACGCGGCGTGCCCCAAGTGCGGCCAGCGCTACCAGCACGTTCCCGAGATGGCGACCTTCAAGCCGATCGAGATCGCGCTTGCGTTCGAGGCACAGTAGCCGAGGGCGAGCAACGAGGGCGGCGATGCGCCGATGACTGGCTGGTGGCGCGGACGTTCCAGCTGGATCTAGCTAGCCCGTGTGACTCACCAAACATTGCCGGTGATTTAACTTGTACGGCGCAAAGCCGGCGCGTACTCGTTCGCGCGATATCACGCGGTTGAGGTCGCCGCTGGCTATCGGAAGGCGTGCCTCACCGTGGTGCGTGGATCCCGTAGGGGAACCGCGATGCACGCGTGCGCGCGCCGTGAAGTTCCCCTCACGACGGAGAATCGCGTGCGCGTCAAATCGATTGCTGCTGCGGCAGCCCTGATCGGGCTGTCTCTACTCATCGGCTGTTCAACCGGGTCCGACGACGACGAGGAATCGAGCGATGGTAAATCGCGCATCTTGTCGGCGAGCGCGCTGAGCACGCACTACGTGCGGCTCACGCTGAGCGATCCGCTGGGCTCGCTGGCCGGCGACCCGAGCAGTTATCTCATTCGTGACAACGGCGGCGCCGTGCTCGCGGTGACGAGCGCGCTGGTGAACAGCACCGGCACCGAGGTCACACTGACGACGGCGCCGCAGCAGCCGACCGAGTACGAGCTGACGCTGGCGATGAACCTCGGCATCGGCGCCGCGGGCTTCGTCGGCTCGTCGGATCGCGAGCCTTTCCTAGAGAGCGCGCTGTCGCTCACCGACACGACGGTGCAGCTCACGTTTAGCGAGCAGCTGGATAAGCAGCTCGCCGAGACCTCGGCGCTCTATCGGATGTTCGACCCGGACACCGATCGCGACGTCGACATCAGGATCACCGCCGCCAGGCTCAACGACGACCTGCGGACCGTCGTGCTTACGACCACGCCGCAAGAAAATCGGCTGTACACGGTGCAGGTCACCGGCATCAAGTCGCGCTTCAGCTGCGACGACGGTGAGGTCTCGGGGCTCACTTCGTCGGGTGGCTCCGGATCTGTCTGTGCGCCTGCGTTGCGCCCGGTCACGGCGGACGGCGCCACGGCGCGGCTCCAGATCACGGCGCGCACCGGCGTCGATCGCACTATGAACGCCAACGCCGAGGCGGCCGGCACGATCGGCAGCGTGCAGACCTCCGGTCAGGGCGCCGGCGTCGGCACCGCGACTTGCGGCGGCAATCCGTGTGCAACGGCGAGCGGCAGCGCGGCGAACGAGGAGCTGACGCTGAGCTTCGACGTGCCGACGCGCGCGGACACCGTCGTGCTCGATCTCAACGGCCTCGGCCAGGCCAACGTGGTCGTGTTCTTGTCGAGCGCGACAGCTGCCGGCTACGACCACACGATCAGCACGACGCAGGTCGAAGCGACCTCCGTGGGCGATGGCTCCGAGCTGCATCTCTCCGAGATCAGCGCGCTGCCGGCCAACCTGATGATCGATCGCGTGCGCGTGCGCGCGACCGGCGGCGCGAGCTGCTTGACCTCCGTCTGCGTGCGCGACGGTCGCACCGTCGACCCCACGCGCAACCTCGCCAACTTCTACGGCACACCGGCGCCCGACACCGTCGCGCCCACGCTCAGCTCGGTGGTCAGCGTGAGCAACACGACGCTGCTGCTGACGTTTAGCGAGCCGGTCCGGCCGGAGTCCGCGGACCCGGCCAACTTCACCATCTCGCCGGCGCTCACCGTGATCTCCGCGGTGCTCACCGAGCAGCAGAATCAGATCCTGCTCACGACGGCACCGCAGCAAGCGGACGTCGTCTACACGGTCACCGTGACCGGCGTCAAAGACAAGGCCGGTAACGTCATCGCCACCGGCGGTCGCACCGGGGTCTTCGTGTACACGGGAGCGCCCGAGAACGCGGATGCGAGCACTGCGCCGCGCGTGGTGGGCGCCGCGTCGACCAGCAACACGACGGTCGTCGTGACTTTCAACAAGGCGATGAGCGACGACGCCGAGGTGGTGAGCAACTACGCCATCGTCCAACAGAACGTGAACGCCGAGGTCGGTACGGTCTGGGTGACGGACGCGATGTTCCTGGGCACCGACCGCACCGCGGTGCTGCTCACGACGCGCCCGCAGAACGAGGTCACGTACATGGTGATGGTCACCAACGTGCGCGACCGCTTCGGCAACCAGCTCGCGCCCAAGGAGCTGCAAGCGGGCGTGGTGATCGATCCGCGCAGCGCGACTTTTGCCGGCACGCCGTGGAGCTGCACGCTGCAATGTAGCAATGGCCACGCCGGCCTTGGCGACGGCTACTGCAGCGAAGATGACGACTGCACCTCCGCCCCCGCGTGCGCCCCAGGCGCGACGTGCGACGGCGCATGCGAGCCGAGCTGCGAATCGCCCGACCCCGACGAGGACGGCCTCTCGGACTTCGATGAGCAGCGCGGCTGGGTCGTGCACGTGGTGCTCGCGACCGGCGAGACGTTCGATCGCCAGGTGACCTCGAGCCCCGACTTCGAGGACACCGACGGCGACGGCCTCAGCGATGCTACCGAGCGCGCGATCAGCACCGACCCGCGCGACGTCGACACCGACGACGACCTGATCAACGACTACGACGAGTACAACGTCATCTACAGCGACGCGACGCGTCAGGACACTGACGGCGACAGCCTCGACGACCTGCTCGAGGTCGAGTGGTACAAGACCAACGCCCTGGTCGCCGACTCGGATGGCGACGGCTTCACCGACGACGACGAGATCTTCACCGCCGATCGCAGCGCGCGGATCGCCGACATGCCGGAGCATCGCTTCGAGATCGGCAACGTGCGCCTCGCGCTCGACCACCGCTTCACGTACGTGGACGCCGAGGGCAATACGCAGTCCGAGACGATCTCGAGCTCGAGCGCGCTGCAGCAAGCGTCGAGCAGCGGTCAAACGGATCTGAGCCAGACCGTCGGCCACTGGTTGCTCGGCGCTGAGTTCGGCCTCGACACGTGTCAGTCGGATTGCACCCACATCGATTGGGTGGGGTTCGTCAACCGGCTCAAGTTCCTCGTCAACGTCAGTGGCGGGCAAGAGTTTACGTCGGCCCATACCGAAGAGTCGTCGCGGGCGACGTCGTCGGCGTACGAGCAGGCGATGGCGCGCGGCAACGAGCTGAGCGCGAGCAGCGAACGCAGCCGTGAGGTCGTCGGCGCGAGCATCAGCGTCGACGTCACGTTCGAGAACCCCTCGGATGTCGCGATCACGCTGCGCAACATCGAGATCCGCGCGTCGACGACCGATCCGAGCGACCCGACGCACATCGTGCCGATCGCGACGCTCGTGGCGGAGAGCGCGATTATCACCGGTGATCCGCTGGTCGTGAACCTCGGCCCCGGCCAGAAGCGCGGCGCGATCGTGTTCACGAACCGCGACGTGTTCCCGAGCATGATCGATGACCTGATGCGCTCGCCGCGCGGCATCGTGTTCAACATCGCGAACTTCGACCTGGAGACCGGCGACGCGCGCAACTTCGCGTCGGGCCTGCAGACGATCCGCGAGCGCACCGTCGGCATTCGCATCGACAAGGGTGATGGCACGGCCAAGCAGCTGCGCGCGATCACCTCGGGTGCGCTGAACCGCGCGCGCGACGACCTGCGCTGCTCCGAGACCGGCACCCGGCCGGGCGCGATCTGCAGCACCGACATGGACTGCGGGGACTCCGCGCCGTGCGTGGGCGGCACCATCGTCGGTGGCTTCAGCCAGTTCGACGGCGTCAGCGGTACGACCGCGCTGCCGCTCGACTTCGTGCTGCAAGACACGCTCGGCATGCGCAAGAACACCCCGGCGGTGTTGATCGCCGGCGGCACCACCGCGGGCACCATCGTGCTGCGCGGCGACGACGTGCGGGTGCCTCCGCCGGCCCCGCCGGCTGCGCAGCGCGGGCTGGTTGTGGTCGCGCCGGGTCGCGACGGCATCTTGCAGACGCCGCCACAGGGCACGAACTACGCGAGCGAGGGCATGCGCTTGCTCGCCGGCGACAACGGCACCGCGGACAGCACGGCGATCGGTGACGACGTTCAGGTCGTCAGCGCCGGAACGTTCCCGCTGGCGCCGCGCGCGGTGGTGCTCGCGGCGGGCGCCAACGGCGTGATCGACTCGCTGATCGGTGAAGACGACGTGCTGATCGGACCCGACGGCATTCGCGCCGGCGAAGACGGCGCGGTGCAGAGCTTCGCGCGCGGCGACGACGTGCAGCTCATCCCCGCCGGCACGCGCGGCGTGCCCGAGGACGCGCTCGCGATCAGCGGCGGTGAGAACGGCGTGCTCGATACGCTCACGCGCGGCGACGACACCATGGACGTCGTGACCGGCTACGAGGTCAGCCGCACCTGCAGCGGCGACACGCCGTACCGCATCCTGCGCGGCGTCAACGGCGCCGTCGACACCGTGATCGAGGACGGTGTCTGCCGCGTTGCGTATGCGCCGCACTACGTCAGCGAAGAGTGCTCAACCGACGCCGACTGCGGCGTGGACGTCGACAGCAACGCGATCGGACGCTGCGCCGGTGACTCACCGCGCCTCACGACCGATCCCGCGGAGGTCGCTGTGCGGCCGAGCGTCGAGGGCACGTTCCTCGACAGCGTGCCGATGGGCGACGACGTGTTCGTCGGCCCGGGCATCCCGTGCACCGTCAACGCCGATTGCACCGTCGGCGCGTTCGCCGGCACCTGCGACGGCACCCAGCAAGTCGTGCGCGTCGAAGAGCGCCGCCGCGGTCAGTATCGCCGCGTGTGGGCGCTGCTGATGTCGGACGACACGCAGTTCCAGACCGACTTCGGCTCGATCGTGGTGCGCCCCGGCGATGAGCTGTCGCTGGCGTTCGTACAGGACATCGATCGCGACGGCCTGACCGCACAGACCGAGTACCTGTACGGCAGCTCGGACTACCGCCCGGACACCGACGACGACGAGCTCTCGGACTTCGCGGAGGTGCGCGTGGGCTGGGACATCGGCGTCGATGGCCAGCCGCTGCGCCGCGTGTTCCCCGACCCGCGCCGCAAGGACACGGACGGCGACGGCCTGACGGATCTCGAAGAGCTCGACTTGCGCCCGACGCGCTGCGCCTGTGATGCGCGCGGCCCGAAGACCCTGCTCGGCAGCGGCAACTTGTTGAGCGGCACACCGCTGAGCGACCCCGAGCGCGGTCAAAAGTGCAACAGCGACGTCGACTGCGACGACGACGCGGTCCTGGGCTGCCAGGACGCGATGGCCTGCCGGCTCAACGCCGACGGCATTACGTATACCTGCCCGGATTGTCCGAGCGACGTGACGATCTACCGCACGGACGCGCGCCAGCCCGACACCGACGCCGACCTCGTGTCGGATCACGACGAGGTGTTCGGCTACCTCACCGGCGCCGGCATCATCGATCCGCAGCAGCGTGCGGGCGTGGCGCTCAAGCGCGTCGTGCTCGCGGGTACCGATCGCCGTGCCGACACCGTCGCGTGCCCCACCAATCACTGCATCGACGATCCCACCGAGCACTGCTCGACCGACGGCGACTGCGTAAGCCGTGTGTGCGTTCACACCGTGCGGTGTGACGACGTTCAGGTCGTGCCAGCTGGCACCCGCGTGGGCGACCCGCGCACCGTCGTTGCGATCCTCGGCGCGAGCGGCGTTGCTGCGCTCACCGACGTGGTCGAGCCTCCGGTGGCGGAAGCCGTCTCGGGCAGCCGGCTCGGCGGCGATGACGTGCTGATCGCCGGCCTCGGCCAGAGCGTGATCGATCGCAGCGTACCGGCGGCACAGGTCTGTGAGGACGGCGGAGCGTTCCTGTTCTGCTCGGCGATCAAGCCCGGCGCGAACGGGATCATCGAGAGCGTCGTAGGCGGCAACGACGGCCTGATCGCCGGCGGCACCGGCCAGCGGCTGGAGACCAGCGATCCGCTGCGCGCCGATAGCGACTTCGATCTGTACTCGGACGGTGAAGAGCGCCTCTTGGGCTCGAGCCCGAACGTCCAGGGCGATGCGGTGTTCGGCGGCGACCTCGACGAGGATGGCCTCACCGATTCGCTCGAGCGCTTGGGTACCGACGTTTCCGTGGTCACGACCACGATCCTCGCTGCGAGTCGCATCAACGAGGTCACCGTCTCGGTGCAAGAGTCCGAAGTGCTCTTGCCTGACACCGACTTCGACGGCTTGCCCGACTACGCGGAGCGCAACATGCCCTGCTCGTCGGCGCCGGTGTGCTTGAGCGCGGCCGGTGCAACCCCGGGCAACCTCTGCTCCAACACGGGCGGTTCTTGCACTGTAAACGCGGACTGCGCGTGCACGACCAGCGCTTGCGCGTGCCCGACCAACCCGAACGATCCGGACACGGACGGCGACGGGCTGAGCGACCTCGACGAGCTCTCGAGCGCGCAGCTCGAGCAGCTCGACAGCTACAACGATCTGTTCCCGGGCTACGTGCTCGACGTCGATAGCTCGGCGGCGCTCGCCACCGACCCGGGTCGCAGCGACGCCGACGGTGACGGTCTCTCCGACCACTTCGAGCTGTACGAGGGGTGGATCGTGCTGCGCGCCGACGGCAGCGTGAGCCAAGTGTTCTCGAACCCGCGCGTCGCGGACAGCGACGGAGACCAGCTGTCCGACGGCGCCGAGTACGGCAGCGTAACGACGCCGCGCCGGACTGATCCGAACGATCCGGACACCGACGACGACGGTCGCATCGACGGCCTCGAGCAGTTCAGCAATCCGCTTCGTCCCGACATGAGCGTGACCGTCACGTACTCGGTCATGAACATCACGCCGCCCGGCGGCGAGGTCCCGGCGGAGTGGGTCTGGGCGTTCCACGTCCAAGGCCCCGGCCAGCCGTTCCCCGGCAGCCGCGTCAGCAATCAGCTCGATTGCCCGTCGGCGGTGGTCGGTGGTTGCTACTGCCCGACGCAGCTGAACGACATCATTCTCAACAAGTCCGTGTCGCTCACGCTCGCGCCGGGCGAAGCGTTCGTGCTGAACGGTGCGGTCTTCGACGGCTACGAGGATCCGGGCCGCACTTGCCCCGGCGGGCAGCTCAACGCGTACCTGCCGAACCACGACCAGCACGACGGTCACTACATGAGCTTCGTGGAGCAGCCGGTCACCTACGAGTCGCTGATGTCACGGCAGTTCACAAGCCGCACGATCAACTTCAACTCCAACGAGAACAACGGCATGACGGCCGGCGTGCTCGTCGAGATCTTCGTGAACTGCGAAGGCAGCGCGCGCGGCCTGTGCCGAGCCGGCAATCGCTGCCTCTCGGACCAAGACTGCGAGAGCAGCGTCTGCGACCCCACCACGCGCATCTGCGTCGACTACTGCGGCAACGGCGCCGAAGACGGCCTCGAGGACTGCGACGACGGTAACCACCAGGCTTGCGGCACCTGCAACGCGAGCTGCAACGGCCCGACGACACCTCCGGAGCCGTGTCCGACCGGCATCCAGTGCAATGGCCCGACGGTCTGCGCCTCGAACAGCTGCGTGAGCGGCCGCTGCGCGCCGACCTGTGGCGACGGCGTCCGCGAGGGCACCGAGCTGTGCGACGACCGCAATCGCGATGCGTGCGGCACGTGCAACGCGACTTGCTCGGGGCCCGGCACCGGCAAGACCTGCGCGGCAACCGTCGGCTGCTTTACCAGCAATGACTGCATTGGCACGTGTGGCGGCCCCACGAGCGACACCCCAGGCGCCTGCATCGGTGGCGCGCCTCC
>Ga0193752_1001458_pt1 | contig 19622 bp, 16 predicted proteins | sample H1c1metaG_FD_144924 | JGI IMG/M metagenome (GOLD analysis project Ga0193752, IMG submission 144924) | Soil microbial communities from a riparian zone of the East river system, Colorado, United States - H1c1 | ecosystem: Environmental > Terrestrial > Soil > Riparian zone | place: USA: East River...
AGCCCGCGGACGCGCTCGAGGACGAACACCGCCGGCGTGTCCTCGCGCTGCTCGATCGGCCGGCAAACCCGTTCGATCGCGAGCACTTCACGCCGGGTCACGTGACTGCGAGCGCGTTCGTGATCGATCCCGCACGCGAGCGGCTCCTGCTGATCTTGCACGCGAAGCTCGGGCGCTGGTTGCAGCCGGGTGGTCATGTCGAGTCGGACGACGCGAGCGTGATCGAAGCCGCGCGGCGCGAGGTGCTCGAAGAGACTGGACTCGAAGTTCGTGCCGATCGTGCGGTCCAGCTCTTGGACGTCGACGTGCATCAGATTCCCGCGCGCGGCGAGCTGCCGGAGCACGAACATTTCGACGTTCGATTTGCGTTCGAAGCAACACACACCGATGCGCGCGCCGGTAGCGATGCCACGCAGGCGCGCTGGGTTTCGATCGCAGAGTTGTTGTCCGGCGGGCCGCACTTGCCGACCGATGAGTCGGTGTTGCGCGCGGTTCGCAAACTTACGACGAGGTACGCGTGAGTGGTCTTGCGGATGTACATGCGCATCTGACGAATCCGGCGTTGCGTGCAGCCATCGGCGACGTCGTCAGCCGGGCTCAAGCGGCCGGTTTGACGACGATCGTGAGCAACGGTTTGAACCCGCGCGACAATCTCGCGACGCTCGAACTCGCGCGCGAGTACCCGATCATCAAACCAGCCCTCGGCTTTTACCCGGTCGACACCGTGCTCGCGGAACTTCGAGCGAGTGGCAACGCCGATTTTCCGAGGCAAGAAGTCGAGTGCACGCGCGAAGAAGGGATCACGTTCGTGCGCGAGCATGCGTCCGAAGCGTTTGCGATCGGCGAAATAGGTCTCGACGGCTACTGGGTTCCGGAACCGTTCTGGGAGCTACAGGAGCAAGCCTTTCGCGCGCTGGTTCGGATCGCGATGGACGCGAACAAGGCGATCATCGTGCACACGCGCAAGCGGGAGAGGCGAACGTTCGAGTTGCTCGCCGAGCTCGGAGCGCCGCGCGTCGATTGGCATTGTTTCGGGGGCAAGCTCAAGCTGGCTCGAGAGATCGCAGAGCAGCCGGGTCACTATTTTTCGATTCCGGCCAATGCACGCCGTTCCCAGAGCTTCACGCGGATGCTGGAGACACTGCCGCGCGATCGCCTGTTGTTAGAGACGGATTGCCCGTATCTGTCCCCCGAACCAGGTTCGAGCAGCGAGCCGGCGGACGTAGCAAAGACAGCAAGTTTTACCGCCGAGTTGTGGAAGACGGACGCGGCGAGCGTGCAGGCGCAGATCGCAGAGAACTTCGAGCGCTTGTTCGGCTCGCCGCCGTAGTTACTCAGACTTCTTACCGATGGTGATGCCGAGGAATTTGCGCTGACCACCGCTGTCGGTTTCGTTCGCGTTCTGTTTGCGCCGCTCCAAGATCACGATGTGGCGCTCCGCGTCTTTGTTCGTCTTGTCGAGCGCGTGCGCCTTGCGGAAGTACTTCTCCGCTTGGTCGTCCTTCTTGTCCGAGAGGTACAAGTTCGCGAGCACGTAACAAGCAAACCCCGCGTGCGGCGCATCGGCGATGAGGCGCTTCGCCAAGTCTTTCAACATCGCGAGCTGGGCAGCATCGAGCGGTTGCAACGCTCGAAGCTGTGCCCACAAGTGGTACGCGCGAACCGTGTCGTCCGCGGGAGATTGCTCCACGAGCGCGCGCAGGATCTCTTCTGCCCGCGCGTACTGACCGTCTCGCAACGCCTCTTGCGCGGACCGTAACTCGCGCACTGGATCGCGACGCGGCGTCGCCGCTTGCACCGGAGCACCCTCGCCCGCGCCGGCGTGCTGCTTGCGATTCATCAACTCTTTGAGGTGCGCCTTCTGGTACTCGGGCGAAGTATGCGCCGAGGCAGCGCCTGCCCCGCCGCCGGTCGCATGCGGCGCATTCAGGTTCCGAATCGCAGCAGCTGCAGCCGCCGTGGGCTGCGCCCCACTGCGAAGGGCGTGATTCCCGCTCGAGCTTCCGCTCGACGGCACGACCGGCTCTTTCCCGCGCGGCGCTTGAGCTTGCGAACGGCCGGCGAACGCGGACGGGTCGTACTCCATCGCCCCGATCGGCACGCGCTTTTCCGGAACCTTCGGCTCGCGACCGAGATGCGGAGCACCGCGTCGATCGCGCGCACGCGCGCGCGCTTCCGCGAGCGCTTCAGCCGCAGCATCGCCACTCGACTCGGCCCCGTCCGCCGCCATTGGCTGCGGACCGGTGAGCGGACGACTCGGCGGATTGTTCGCACCTGACTGCGACAGCGGATTCTGCGGCGAGCTAGCGGGGCGCGGCCGCGAGATCGAAGGATCGGCTGCCGGCGCGCGCCAAAACGCGTTGTGCGCGCCCGAACCTTCGTTGCGACGCGGCGGATTGAATGCACCCGAACCCTCGGTGCGATCGTTCGACTCCACGATCGGACGTCGCGGCGCGTTCCAAGCGCCGGAGCCGTCGTTCGGACGCGGAGCGTTGTGCGCCCCTGAACCCTCGTTGCGGCGCGGAGCGTTGTGCGCGCCCGAACCATCGTTGCGACGCGGTGGATTGAATGCACCCGAGCCTTCGGTGCGACTCGTCGCGGGCGTGGTGTTCGGCTCCATCCGCGGATCGTTTCCAGCGTCCGGCCGCGGAGTCACCGCCGGCATTCCCGCGCGCGAGCCCGAGCGCGGCTCGTAGACTTCTTCGCGAACCGCTGGGATCCCGCCGCGCGAACCCGGACGCTGCATCCCCACCGGCGTACCCGCGCGCAGCCGGCCCGTGTCCGGTCGCGCAGCACTCCGCACGCCGCTTCGCTCGGCTTCGGGCGCAACGAACGCCGACGCCGAGAACTCGCACATGCCGCCGATCAGCAAGAGGCCGATCAACTGGAGCGCGTGCGAAGTCTCGAGGTCGGACCGCTCGAACCATTCGACCGCCCTCACCTGCGGATCGATTCCATTCAAGAGCGCGACTTCTTCGTAGTCCAGCTCGAAGAAGCGCGCGATCTCCGCCGGTGCTTTCAACAACCGCAGATAGTTGCGCTTGAAGTCCGGCAGATAACTGCGAAGCACTTCTTCTTCGTAAAACGTGCGCACGCCCATGTAGACGGCAGCACCGACGTTTTGCGGGTATTCAGCGACGCCGCTGAGAGCATCGGGTGCGTCATCGAGCTCGACTTCGCACTCGACGAGCGCAATCGATTGGATCAGCTTCGAGCGAACCCGCTCCGACAGCTCACGCCGGATCTGCTCTTCGCTCAAGTACCCGAGGCTGACCGCGTGCTCGCAAGTCGCGACGTCTTCGTTCTCGACCAGGTCTTCGGTCACGCGCGCGATCAGATCGGCGTACTCGTCGCGCGTGAGGATGCCTCGGGCGACGAGATCATCCGCAAGTGAGGACTCCGGCGCTGAGCTGTCGACCATCACCGGGATGCCGTCGCGGAACGCGAACGTCATCGTGCGTGACTGCGAACTCACGTAGGCGAGACCGGTGAAGCGACGTGCGTGCAACCGCAGGAAAAGACCGGCTAAACGGCCGTGATCGACGCTGGATGTCCCGGGCTCCGCGTCAGGGAAACCTACGGAATCCCCGAAATTATCCAACATCATTGTAAGGATGTGCGAAGGGTTTCGGGGTGTCAACGGAACGCGAGGACGCATCGGAGGCGTGGCCTGCGCTGTACTCTCCGGCCGCACATGAAAGCGGTCCGCGGCACACGCGTTTTTGGTTCACTCGGGTTTCGGTGTGTGTGTGCGATCGGTGTCGCGCTCGCACTCACGGCGATAACACCCGCGTTGCGCGCAGCACGCGCGATCGCGGTGCTCTCGGAGCTGACCGGCGCACGCGCGCCGTTCGAGTGGATCAATCAGCTGCGCGCGCCCGTGCGCGAGGAAGTTCGGATGCTCTCCCTGCCCTCCGGGCCCGTGCGCGCGCGACTGTTCATTCCGGAAGGCGTGCGCGATGCCCCAGGAATGCTCGTGCTCCACGGCGTACATCCGCGCGGGATCGACGAGAAACGTTTGCGCGCGTTCGCGCACTCGCTCGCCGCTGCCGGTGTTCAAGTGATGACGCCGGAGCTGTCCGAGTTGATCGCATATCGCATCGATGCCTCGACCGTGACGAAGATCCGGCAGCTGTCGGCGGCCGATGCGGAGCTCGTCCAACGGAAGTCGGCCGGCATCATCGGCATCAGCTTCGCGGGTGGACTCGCGCTGATGGCTGCAGCGGAGCAGAACGGCACGACGCCGATCGGGTTCGTCGTCAGCGTGGGCTCGCATCACGATCTCGCACGTTTGTCCGACTATTACGCGGGCAAACCCGTGTTCGGGCCGAACGGCGAACACACGGACGTGGCACCTCACCCGTACGGCGCGCGCGTGATGATTCGCGAGCACCTCGACCGGTTCTTTTCTCCGGCGGATCTGCCGCTCGCGCAGCGAGCGCTCGATAGCTACTTGCGCGATCGGCACGACCTCGCGCGCCGTCAAGCGGTAGGGCTGTCGCCGAGTGGCCAGCCGACCATGGCGACGCTGCTCGACGACGCAACTTCGCCGGCGCTCGCGCAGCTGCTCGAGAGCGCGGCAGCGGCAGCGAGCGATCAACTCGCGCGAGCTTCGCCCAAAGGCCATCTCGCAGGATTGCAGGTGCCGGCGTTTCTCGTACACGGCGAAGCGGATCCGATCATACCGAGCATCGAGACGCGTTGGCTCGCGCACGAGGTTCCTCCGCAGACCTTGCACGCACTCGTGATCACGCCGCTGTTGCGGCACGCGGAGTTTCCGACACCGCCGACGTTCGGCGAGACCTGGGAGCTCGTGCGTTTGATGCGCGACATCCTGCAGGCCGCGGGCAGCGCTCAACCGTTGAGCAAGCCGCGAATGCCGAACTGAAACAGCGCTTCCGCCAACTCTTGCCGGCTCGGAACTGGACCCCCGGGTTCCAAGTTGCGGAGGAACACTTCCTTGAACGCGCCGATCAACGCAGCTGCGACGACCGGAGCATGCACCGCCCGGGTGAGCCCAGTGCGAGCGCCGTTGATCAGCGCGCCTTCGACCATCTCGTGCAAGAAGCCATACAGCCGGTCGAGCTTCTCGTCGATGTCGGTATTGAGGCCGCGACTCTCGCGCAAGACTACTCGCGTCAGCTCCGGATGTTCGAACGCCACGTCGACGACGCGCTGCACGTTCTCGAGAATGCGCCGCGCCGGTTCCGGCCCTGCCGGATCCACCACTTGCAGCGCCGACGTGACGAACCCGATGAAGCGTTCGATCAGCTCGAGGAATAATGTCGACTTGCCGTCGAAGTACAAATAGAACGTGCCGCGTGAGATGCCGGCTGCGTCGATCACCTCGGTGATCGATGCCTCGTGATAGCCGAGCTTTCCGAACACGCGTTCGGCGGCGCGCACGATCGCGTCGCGGCGTTCGCTCCGCTGGCGCTCGGCACGCAACGCACGCCTATCGGTATCGGCGACTTTCATGGTCATACCAACACGTCGAGTGCGCGGGGTAAGACTTCGATCTTCGTCGGCTGGCGGCGCAAGACCTCGCCATCGATCATCAAGTCGATCGGTTGCGACTCGAACAACTCGATGCTGCGCGCGCGCGCCGACGTGATCTGGTGATGATGCACGTGCTGGCCGCTGAAGATCTTCGGAAACGTCGACAAGAGCGTGCGCCGATCCATCGCGCCGCACACGACGATGTCCAGCTGGCCATCCCCGGTGTCTGCATACGGGGCCATCAACATGCGGCCCCCCGTGTAGCGACTATTGCAGACCGAGACGAACACGATGTCCTGTTCCCACAGCTCACCCCGATCGACGCGCATCCGCAAGGGCCGCGTGTGGAGATGCGCGAGTGCAGTGATCACGCCGAGCCCGTAACCACCCGCACCGAGTGCTTTGAAGCGCGAGTTGGTGATCGAACAAATGTCTGCCACGAAACCAAAACTGAGCAGATTCAGCGAGTGAGTCACGCCTTCGGTGTGTTCGAGTCGGAGGACGTCACACGTGCGGCGCCGGTCCGCCACGAGTGCTTCGGTCGCGTGCTCGATGTCGCCCGCCCCGAAGTCTCGCAGGAACGAATTGCCGGTTCCGAGCGGTAAAAAGCCCAGTTGCAGGCGTTGCGAGTGCCCGTTTTGCGCGAGCGCCGACGACAGGCCGTTCAGAATCTCGAACGCGGTGCCATCGCCACCGACCGCGAGAAAGCGCGACTTGCCTTGCTCCTGCGCGCGCTTCGCAAGCTTCGACGCGTCGCCCGGTGCCGTGGTCTCGTGCACTTCGAGCGCGACGCCGCGCGACCGCAGCCGCTCGAGTGCAGCGCGTGCGAGCTTGCCGCATTTGCCGTTGCCGGCTGCAGGATTCACGATGGCGACGAACGAATCCGTACGGACCTCCGCTCAGTGTTGGGGGCTCGAAGAGAGCGGCAGCGGGCCCGCGACCTGTGCGCGCAGTGCAGCTGCCAGCTGCTCGCGCTTGACCTTCATCGACGCCGTCTTCGGGAACTCGGCCGGCGCGACCACGTAGGAGCTCACACGCTTCCAGTCGACCAACTTGTGGTTGGCCGCACGAATCGCGCTCAAGGCTGCATCGAGGCCGATTTCAGGCTTCGGGCGCAGCACGATGCACAAGCCCTCGCCGCGCAGCTCGAGCTTCGGCCAGATGAAACGCTCGGCGAACACGCTCAGCTCTTCGCACGGGACGGCATCGAACGCGGCTTCGACGTCCTCGGGATAGACGTTTTTGCCACCCGCCGTGACGATCATGTTTTTCTTGCGACCGAGCAGGCGAAGATGGCCCGAAGCATCGACCATTCCCAAATCGCCGGTGCGGAACCAGCCGTCTTCCATGACTTCGGCTGTGAGCGCAGCGTTTTTGAAGTAGCCGCGCATGATCGTCCGCGAACGCGCGCAGACTTCGCCGACGCCCTGCGCGTCCGGGTCGCGCAAACGCAGCTCGACGCCTTTGATCGGCTTGCCGACCGTGTCCGCGCGAAACGGCTTGAGGTCGTTGCAGGTGAGCACGGTGACGGTCTCGGTGAGCCCGTAGCCGATCAACACGGGAAACCCGAGCCGATAGAAGTAGCTCGCAAGGTCTGGATCGACGAACGCGCCGCCTGCGACGATCAGCCGCAATCGCCCCCCGAACCGATCGTGAATGGGCTTGAGCAAGGTGCGCGAAAGCCAGGGCTTCGGTTCGCGCATCGTCGCGAGATCGTTCAGCTGTGTGAGCGCACGAATCGCGGTCTGCTGCCACTCTGGAAGTTCGGCGATGTTCTCTTCGATCCGATCGCGAAGCGCCTTCAAGATGCGCGGCACGAGCGCGGTGTGCGTAACACCGTAGCGCTTCATCGTCGGGCTCAAGAACTCGGGTCGCAGAGTGCGCTGGTGCGCGACCGAAGCGCCGTACAAGAACGGGATGATCACACCGCACATGAAGTCGATCGCGTGGTTCGTCGGCAAGACCGAGAAGTACACGTCCGACTCCGACATCGGGACGAGCGTGCCGAGCACCTCTGCCTGAAGCAGGTATGCGTCGTGCGTGAGCATGCAGCCCTTGGGCGTGCCGCCCGTACCCGACGAGTACACGATGCTGGCCAAGTCGTCGCGTTTGCGCGGGACGTAGTGAAACGGAGCGCGCGCGGCGGTTTGCCAGGCGATCGCCGCTCCGAGCTGCGCGTTCGCCGGCGGCTCGCTCACGATCACGCGCATCGACGCTGGTTCGGGCGATTTCGAAGGGTCGCGCTCGAGCGACTGCCAGATGCCGTACTCGGTGATCAGCGCTTTCGGCTCGGCGTGTTTCAGGACTGCGAGCTGCTCCGCCGCGGTGAGCTTGTAGTCGACCGGCACGAGCACCGCGCCCGCCCAGAGCGCGCCGAACGCGCTGATTACCCAGCGCGCTTGGTTCGACATCAAGATGGCGCAGCGGTCACCCGGCTCGAACCCAGCTTCGACGAGCAACGACGAAATGCGTTCCGCTTCGGTTTGCAGCTCTCGATAGGAAAAGCGTGCGTTCTCGCGCAAACGCTGCGCTTCGAGCAGCGCGGTGTTCGGCTTGAACTTGATCACGGCGTCGCGAAGCGCAGCACCAAGGCAATCCATGCGCGAGAGATCGAGCATTTACTCCGCCTCCGTCGGCTGCGAGGATCGTGGCAAATACGGCTGAGCATCGGTGCGACCGACGAAGTCTGCGAGCGCAGTGCGCAACGCCGGCTCGGCCGCCATCCCGAAGAACAGCTCACGCTCGAGCGCGAGCTCCTCGTCGTGACGCGGCTTGATGAACGCCTTCGCACGCCGGTTCACCGCCAGCTCGAACAACGCGGACTGGCGAGCGGCTGCGCGGGCGACGTCGAGCGAGGCACCGGGTGCAACGAGCTGCGAGATCAGACCGAGCTCGTACGCTCGTTTGGCGCTCAAGCTGCGGCCGGTCAACACCAGATCCCTGACGACTGCGTTCGGCAGCTCGCGCCGTAACCGCGGGATGCCACCGAAACACGGGATGATTCCAAGACGCAGCTCGGGAAACCCGAAGCGCGTCGTGCGATCGGCGATCAGCACGTCGCACACCAGCGCGAGCTCGAAACCACCGCCGAAGCAGACGCCGTGAAGCGCGCCGATCGTGGTTTGTCCCAGCCGATCGAAGCGCTGCATCAGCGCGTGAATGCGTTCGATGAACTCCCGCAGCTCGGGCATGTACTCCGCCGGCTCGCGGCCCTGCATGCCGGCGTAGAGGCCGCGAAGATCGGCGCCGGCGCAAAAGCCGGCCGCGAGCGCGCTGTGCACGATCACGGCGCGCGCACTCGAAGCTTCGACCTCGGAGACGAAACGCTCGAGGCCCGCGAGCATCTCGACGCCGAGCTCGTTGCACGGTGGTTGGGCCAGCCTGAGCTCGTACACGCCGCCGCTTTCAGTCCACTCGATCGGCTGCGTGCTCGCGCCGGTGCTCTGCGCGACACCGCTTGCAGCTGAGAGCGGCGCGCTCATCGGTACATCTCCTCGATCGCGTCGCGATAGCGCGCTTCGATCATCGCACGCCGAAGTTTCTGATTTGCGGTCAGGAGCCCGTTTTCGGGCGTGAACGGCTCGGGCGCCCGGTAGAGCTTGCGCACGCGCTGATAGTGCGGAAGTCCGGCGTTGATGCGGTCGAGCGCGCGGTCGAGGAGATTCGGATCCACGTCCCCGGTCACGAGCGCAGTCAGATACGGCCGTCCGTGCCCGACCACGACCGCCTGCTGAATCCCCTCGGCCGCCTGTTGCAACAGATCTTCGATCGGCGCCGGTGCGACGTTGTGCCCCGACGCGGGCACGATCACGTCTTTGAGGCGACCGATCACGCGCAAGCTACCGCGCGAGTCGAGCTCGGCTTGATCGCCGGTGCGAAGCCAACCGTTGACGAGCACTTGCGCCGTCGCGTCCGGCCGGCCCCAGTAACCGGTGAAGATGTTCGGACCGCGACACAAGAGCTCGCCCTCTTCGCTCAGCTTGAGCTCGCAGCCTGGAACGGCGTAGCCGACGCGACCGAGTCCGACGTTCTTCGTGTCGTCGATCGTGACGATGCCGGTCGTCTCGGTCAAACCGTAGACCTGATAGACCGGCATTCCGATCATCGTGAACCAACGCTGCACGTCCTCGCTCAAGCGAGCCGACCCGCAGACCAGGAACTCGAGGTTCTCCCCGAGCATGTGCCGGATGCGCGGAAACAAGAGCTTCTGCGCGAGCATCAGCACCATCTTCTCACGCATGCTGAGCGCGCTGCGGTCCGGCTTGAGATACGCCGCTTGCGCGCGCTGGTACAAGCCGCGAATCGGGCCGCCCATGTTCGAGAGCTTCGACTCGACGCCGCGCTGAATCCGCTCGAGCAGCACCGGCACGTTCAAGAAGTAGTGCGGCTTCGCAGTCCGCATTTCTTCTTGCAGGTTGTTCAAGTCGGTCGAGACGTAGAGCGGATTGCCGCGCCAGAGCTGACTCCACAGCATGATGCGCGAGCCGGCGAAGCAGAACGGCAAGTAGTGAAACACGCGGTCTTCCGCGCGCTCGTGCACGGTCATCTCGCGGATGCGTGCGACGGTCACCGCGAGCATGAAGTCGACGTTGGTGCGCGACAGCACGACGCCCTTCGGTTCGCCGCTCGTCCCCGACGTGTAGATGATCGTCGCGGGCGCTTCCGGCAGCGCATCGAACACACCGGGAACCGGACCGGCGCCCGACGTGGCGAGCGCCTGATCGAACGTCAGAACTTTGAACTCGCCCGGCAGTGCCGCTGCCAGCTGCGAGTCCGAGGCGAGCACCAGCGTAGCGGCCGCATCGCCGAGCATGGCTGCGAGCTGCCGCGGATCCTGCCGCGAGTACAGCGGAACCACGATCGCACCGTGCGCGAGCAGCGCGACGTCCATCACCGCCCAGTCGGACGAGTTCGGTGCGAGCAAACCCACGCGATCGCCAGGCTGAACGCCGCGCGCTTCGAGCGCTGCGCGCACGCGAGCGACGCGCGCCAAAAATTCTGCGCCCGTCATCGGGACGAGCCGCGAGCCCTGCACTTCGATCAGCAGCGCTTCGTTGCCCCGCTTCTTGGCAGCTTTGACGATTTCGTGAATGAAGCTCATGCGTGGGCCTCCATGAGCGCGACTAGCTCGGGGGCCAGCCGCGGAAGGTAGTGCTCGGGTGTGCGCGGCACGTCACGCCGCGGGAAGCTCGGATATACGCGAAGCAGCTCCGCCTCGAAATCGATGCCCATCTGGCCGAGCTTCTGCAGCTGGCCCGGCACGAACGCGCGAGTTTGTGTGTACAGGCGTTCGCGCTCGGCGTAGGCGAGCCGCATCGCGTGGATCAAACGATCGCCGAGGCCCGGCTCGTCCACGCGCAGCAAGAGCTCGGAATGGCCGCGATCTTGGAGCAGGTTGCTGATGCGCTCGTCCATCGTCACGCCGACCTGCGCGACGCCTGCCGGCATCGACGTGACCATCGCGTGAAAGCGAGACGCCACTAGCAGCGAGGCGTGCCGGAGCACGCTGACGAGCGTGTACATGTCGTGCTCGTCGCTCACGAAACACGGCGCGGCCTTCGGCAAGCGCGCGACTAAGTCTTCGCACGCGCTGCGATCGAGCATCTCCATTCCGACGCACACCAGAAATGCGTCGGTCTGGCTCACGAACTCGCGAGCCGCCCGCGCGAGCCCTTCGATGTACGCAGTGTAGCGACGCTCGGACTGCTCGGACCAAGTATGAAAATACGCGGCGTCGTAGTGATCTTCGCCGAACTGCCCCGCCAGCTTGAGCGCTGCGGTCTTGATCAGGTCGGGTTTCGCGGGCCAAAAGAACGGGTTGATCGGGCACACGATCAAGAGCGGCCGCACGCCGTCCCAACCATGCTCTCGCAGGAGTGCATGACCGACTGCCGGCGCTGCCGGCTCGAACGTCCAAGCGGTGTCCGTCCCTGAAGTAGTCCGAACGCCGAGCGCACCCAAGACCTTGCGCGACGGCTCGTTGCGGCAGATCACGAGCGATTGCTGGCAGTGCTTGCGCACGAAGCGCGAGAGGCTCTCGTCCATTGCGCCGGCTTCAGCGCCGTACCCGACGCCGAGTTTACCTTCGATCGAGGCCATCCCGAGCGCGCCGCCCATCATGATCGTGAGCGCGTTCGAGAACTTCGACTTGAACATCGAACCTTCGCACGCGATGACGCCGTGGTGTTTCGGACATTCGGATGCGATGAACGGCGGGAAGAGCCGCGGCAGCCGGACCTGACGCACCGCGCGAAAGTAGTTCGCGGTCTTCGCCGGATCGAAGGTCATCGTCGTCAGCTGCAGGTTGTCGTCGCCGAGGATCGCGCGCAGCTGCCGGACGATCTCTTCGACCCGCACGTCCGAACCCGTGTTGCGGCTGCCGACGTAGTTCGCGAGGAACAACTTGAGCGGCTCGCCCTCGCGATACCGCACGGGCTCCTGCGCGAGCGCGTACTTCACGCCGGCCGCGTCGATCAGCGAGCTCATCGCGAAGCAGAGCGCTTGATCGGGATCCGTCAGCTTGTTGAGCCAGCCGCGGATCATGGCGCGCTCGCAGGCTCGAGTTGCGCCGGGCCGACGCGACTGCCGCCGTCCGCTGCAGACTCGGGCCAAGGTTGGTACGGGAACTTGAACTCGTGATCGACTGCGAACTCGAGCAAACGCGTCGCGTAGCTCGTGAACGCCACCGGCCGGTCGCCGAGCGCGCTCACGACGCGGCTGTTGTCGAACACCGTGTCGAAGCACAAGTATGGCAGGAAGACTTTCAAGAGCGACGCTGGACCGGACGCCCCCCACTCGCGCGGCGTGCTCGACAGCGCGCTCACTGCGCGCTCGAACGTGCGATTCCACTTGGGAACGAAGCGCGGGTGAAGCGCGCGGCCGTGGAGCGAGAGGTGGTCGATGATCTGCTGGTACGTCAGCGAATCTGCGCCGGAGCTCAGGTGATAGATGCCGTGCTGAACACGCGGTCGCTGGTGCAGCTCTACGATCGCGCGACCGACGTAATCCGCCGGCACGATGTCGAGCCGCCAGTCGGGATTGAACGGCAGCACCGGCAAGCGCGCGAGCAACGCAAATGCGCGCACCATATCGAACTGCGTCGTCTCGGCGAAGCGGCTATCACCGAGCACGATGCTCGGGCGGAACACGATCGAAGGCACGTCCGGCAAGAGCTCGTGCAACATGTGCTCGGCGAACTTCTTCGTGCGCGCGTACGGGTCGTAGTCGCTGCGATCCCAATCGATCGCCGCGTCTTCCTGCACCGTCTCACCCGAACGCATCCCCGCAACTGCGGTCGTCGACACGTCGCTGAAGCGCACCAAGCCGTGCGCGGCGTGTGCTTCACGCGCGAGCTTCAACACTTCGAGCGAGCCGCGCAGGTTCACGTTGAGACACGACTTCGCGGACTTGCGATTGAGCGACGCGGCGATGTGAACGATCGACTGGGTGTCGGCCACGAGCTGCGCGTAGGCGTCGTCGGACAAGCCGAGCCGCGGCAGCGTGATGTCGCCGAGGTAGAGATCGACACGCGTCTGCAGAAAGTTCTCGAACTCCGGCCAGGCGCAGTGCAGCTGCAGTGACGTCCACAACCTGCGCCGTGCCTGCTCCAGATCTTTCGCGCGCACGAGCAACGCAACGCGCTCGCGATGTTCGCGCAACAGCCCCGAAACCACGTACGAACCGAGATAGCCCGTCGAACCGGTGACGAAGATCGCCATCTACGCCTCCGACGCCGCGAGCCGATTGGACGTGAGATTCTCGTCTGCAGCTGCGGGCGGCGCGACCGCCGGCGCCAGCCGCACGGCGTGTTCGCACCGATAACGTTCGGGCCGGCGCCCTTCGATCAACGGGAACGCCCAGCGACGCAAACCCGGCATGTGGATCTCGAGCCAGTACTGGCGCCAGTCGAGCTTTTCGGGCTGGTAGCGAAACTCGGGCTCGAGCGGAGGATGCGCGTCGATCGCATAACTCTCGAACACGTAGAAGCTCTCGTACATGAACGGCAAGTACAGGTCGACGAGCTTTTCGATCTGCGCGAGGTCCGAATCCATCTCGTGCAACCGGCGCGCCATGCGCTCGACCTTCGCGCGAAGCTTGGCCGGTAACAGCTCCAGCGCTTCTTCGATCCCGTGCACGACTGCACGCGACGCGCGCACGCCGAGCGGGTTGTCCGGCTCGCGCAGCACCGCGTCCCAACGCGACTTCAACACGCGCTCGCCGCGAGTCTGATTGCGCTGGCGATAGTGCCGGCGATGCGAGAGCACGATCAGCTCGGCCGCACGCCCGACCGAGCAGCGATGCCGGTGCGACGTACCGACGTGATAGACCGGTCGCTCGCAACCTTGTGCGAGCGCTGCAGTCGCGATCGTCATCGCGCGACAGACTTGATCGACTGGGATCACGTCGAAGGGTGCATCCGGCCGCGCCGGCACCATTCTGAACCAGCTGCCCATGATGTACGCGAGCGGCGCGGTCCCGTTGAAGCTCTCGTTCCAGCCCGGGAATGGATACTCGAGCGAGCTCTCCACGATCGAGGGCCGCAAGATCGAAAACCGCAGCCGATCGCTGCGCTTCTCGAGCAGCGACTCCGCCATGCTCTTCGTGTACGTGTACGTGTTGGGCCAGCCGAGGTGACGTGCGCGCGACATGCCCTCGTCGACGAGCGCGTCCTTCAACGTCTCGCGTTGATGTTTGCGTGCGAGCGTCTCGAGCGTGCGATCGGTCGGAAGTGGCCGGCCTTGTGCGTGAAGGTCCGCCAGCACGTGCTCGCGCGCGGACGCCGAGAACGACGCGGCGGACCTTCCCTGCACGACTTGGGCGACGCGCTCGCGTGCGATCGCGAGCTCTTGTTCCGCGTCGTAGTTGGCCGCATCCGGCGCATAATCAGGCGTGAGTACCTCGGGGATCTCCCCGTAACGCCGGCCCGCCACGTAACAGGTCGAGATGTGGAGCAACGATGCGTGATCGCAGTTCTCGACGAAATCTGCGACCTGCATCGTCGCATCCACGTTCGACGCGATCGCCTTGCGCAGATCCGGGTTGAAGTCGACGAGCCCGGCACAGTGCACGAACACGTCGAGGTCGCGCTTCAAGCGCCGTACGACGTCCGGCGCAAGGCCGAGATCGGGCGCGGCTAGATCGCCTTCGACGACTTCGAGCCGCGTCGCGAGGTACTGCGTCAAGCGCGCGCCGTACCGATCGTGCAGCGGCTTGAACGCGGCCGAGGTGTTCAACATCTTCTCGAACCGCTGCCGCGCAGGCACCAACGCCTTCGGCCGCAGGAACACGTACAGGCGTTCGATCTCGGGCAGCTCCGCAAGCACCATCGACAACCAGACCTTGCCGACGAAGCCGGAACCTCCGGTCAAAAACACGTGGCGGCCAGACAGCGCGCGCCGGATCGAGAGCGAGGCGGAAGCAGCTGAGTCAAACATGGTAGTCCAGCACGGGCCAACGGGCCTGCGTCGCAGCGCGTCGAAGCGTGAAGTCGGGATTGACTGCGCACGGCCTTCCGACGGCGGTCAGCATCAAGAGGTCCGGTCCGTGCGACGCGTACGCCGTCGAACCCGCGAGCGCGAGCTGATGCTCTTGCGCGTACTGCGAGAGCCACACGCCCGAATCGTGTCCGCCGACCACCGGATCGACCAAGCGGCCGGTCGCGAGTCCGTTGCGGAACTCGAGGTGATTGCAGACGTAGTCGTCGACGCAGCCGATCTCGGCAGCCAACGGCTGCAGGATCTGATCCAGGCTGTCGGCGACCAAGACGACGCGGTTACCTTCGCGACGTGCGCGCTTCAGGAGCTCGACTCCGTCGTTCAGGATCTGCTTGCGCAGGATCGTCGACCAGTACTCCTCGGAGAGCTCGGCGATGCGATCTTCCGAGAGGTTCCGCAGCGACAGGTATGCGAGCCGATTTGCGAGAACCCGGTCGGTCTGGCCGAGCCACTGATAGGCCGGCGCCGTCAGTGCGACGTGGCCGAGCCGCAACGCCCGCTCTCGCAGTCCGGGCGCGTTTGCCGCGAAGTACGCAGCCGCAGACCGAACCCCTTTTGCGAGTAAAACCCCCTCGACTCGCGCAAACACCGCCTTCTGGATGTCGGTCACCAGCACCGTCTCCCCTATCTCGCCACACGCGGTGCCCAGGGTAGACTGACACGTCAGTCTAGTCTACTGCGCTGTCTGAGAATCACACATCCGCGTCACCCGCACGCCACCGCGGAAATCCGCAATAAAGCGGGCAAGCGGCGGCGGAAGGAGTGACGCAACGAGTGCCTTGAATGGACGTTTGCTGTGTACGTCGCTTGCTCACTCGTTGGGTATTTTCGTATGGTCGAAGGCTACCCAAGTGAGTACTCGCTCACCATCACGGGAGTGCAACGGATGCGTTCAAAGAAGCTGATTGGGGCCGCGGGTGTCTTCGCCTGGCTCGCTGCGTGGTCGCTCGTGTCGGCTGTTCCGGCTGAAGCCGGCAGCATGAAAGCCTCGGTGTTCATCACGCAGGCGAAGATTCCGACTGGCCTCAGCGAGAAAGCGCTGATCGGGTTCGCCAAGACGAATCATCAGAAGCTGCTTCACGAGACGACGACCGATCCCGTCAAAGAGCGCAAATGGCTCGCGACGATGGTGATCAGCTTCTCGAAGCCGGTCGACGACATGGAGTTCAGCGTGCTGTTTTACGACGTGCACGATGGACCGCGCAGGTTCGTCGACGACATGAGCACGATGGTCAACAAGCGGAACGAGAAGACTTACGTGCAGAAGGTCACGCTCGATCGCCCGAAGTTCAAACCGAACCGGAACATGGAACTCGTCGTGACGGTGCGGCGCGAGGAAGTCGGTCGCTTGAAGTTCGGCGTGCTCGGCGAAGAGATCAAGCGGAGCGGCCAGGTGTCGTTCTCGGACGACGAGACCGGCGCGAAGAAGAAGTAGTCGTAAACGAGTTCGTGAACATGAAAACGCGCGCCACGGCATCGAGCCGGGCGCGCGTTTTGCGTTTGCATTGCTCGCCGAGTAAGCGAGCGAGCTCAAATCACTTGGGCACGGGTTTCATGCGGAACGCCGTCTTGTACTTCTCGCGGAACGCTTTGTGGCACGACTTGCACTGCGCCTTGGCGCCGGCGAGATCGCCTGCCTTCGCAGCATCGGCACCCGCCTTCGAGATGCCCGACCAGCCCGGGTTCTCGGTATCCCACTTGGGATCGGGGCTCCACTTGGCGACCTTCTCGAACAACGCAGCGAGCCCCTTGGTGTCGCCCTTCTGCGAAGCGGCATCCATGTTCTGCTCCATCCAGCCTTGCAGCGGACAGCTCGGCTGACCCTTCGCACCACATGTGCCGTCAGCTTGTGCAGTCGATCCAAGTCCAGCGTGCGCCAGCGCGAACAAACCCGCGCCCAGTACCATTGCCCACAGTGTTTGCTTCATTTTTGCCCTCTGTCACGGAAAGACATTCGACATCGACGGCCGCTCCTAGCCGTCATTCAAAACGGTTTGCGCATGCCCGCTACGGGACTCACTTCACGGCGTTCACGGAGGCGAGCCAGGCCAAGACTGCTTCCATGTCCTGGTTGTTCAGGCGCGCTGCGCTGAACGGCCGCATCTTGCCGGAGCCTTCGCGGATCTGCTGGCGGATCTTCGCCGGCGTGTGCGCGTGCTCGATCAAGCTCGGCCCGACGTCTTCGCCGCCGTCGGGATGACAATCGTCACAGAAGCTCGAGAAGACTTCCTTACCGTGTGCGACGTCCGTCGACGCGATCGGACCTTCGTACTCCGCCGACTCGCCGCCTGAGCTTTCTTCGCTGTCAGGTTTACTCGAGCCGCCGCCACAGCCGACGGCCGCAACGAATCCCACGCACATGCATAACTTCGCCCAATGCATTTGCACGATCGATCGTCCTCCTTGCGCAGGTGTAACCCTGCGAGGGCGCAATAAATCCGCTTTACCGGCGGAATGCAACAACCCGCACGGTCAACGAGCGGTCAACTAGCGGCACTTCTCGGTCTGCTACGGTCAGTACCGCAACACCTGAGGAAAGGTTCTGCACGCTGACGAGTCATCGTTGCGCGTGACATTTCCGCGCGTGGGCACACTGCCACACACCCCTTGTCGGGCCTGGTGCTGCCGCCTATAACGCTTTGGCTTAACTGCTCGAGGAAAACTGATGAACACTTCGAAGAGTGAGAACGTGGCTCGATTCGGCATGTGTGTGGTCGTCTGCTCGTTGCTGTTCAACTCTGCGTGTGGCGGCGGAACGCGGGCCGTGCGCGGGGACGACGAGCCGGGGCTCGACTACAGCGCGATGAGCACGGGCCTCGATAAGCGAGACCTGCAGAAGATGCTGAACGAGAACATGGAGACCATGCGCCACTCGGCAGTGGTTCAGCGCTGGTTGGCCGAAGACCGACCGCCTGTCGCCGTGATGCCGATCCGCAACGAGACGTCGGAGCACATCGACGGTCCGCTCCAGGCGTTGATCAGCGACGTCGAGACGAAGCTGATCGAGTGGGGTGCGGTCCGCGTGATCAGCCTCGAAAATCAGCAAGCGCTGCTCGAAGAGATCAGGAAGCAATCGGGCGCCGGGTTCGATCAGGCGCAGGTTGCGTCGTTCGGTCGTCAGGTCGGCGCGAAGTATCTCGTCACCGGCAAGGTCTACACGACGGACGAGCGTGTCGGTGACCAGCGTCGCGTGCAGTACTACATGTTCATCCAGGTCATCGGGGTCGAGACGGGCGAAGTGTTCTTCCAGAACAAGAACGCCGTCACCAAGGCGATCGTTCGCGATTGAGGCAGCGGCTCGGCGGCGTTCGCGCGCGCCGAGCAGAGGAGGCTGCGAACATGCTCAGCAGACGAGTCGACCAGTTGCGCAAACGTCGCAGCTGGCGGCGGCGGTCGTTCACACTGGTGTCGCTGGTCTGGGCCGGCCTGTTGTTTGGGGCAGGCGGATGCGCGAGCTACTCCGACCACACCAAGGTCGCGCGCAGCGCGCTCGATGCCGGGCGCGCGCGCGAAGCCGCCGACGAGTACAACAAACTACTCGGCGTGAAGAGCGACTCGGAGCTCCCACCCGACTTGAAGGGCGACAAAGTCGTTCAAGTGCTCGAGCGCTCTACGATCCTGCAGCAGCTCGAGAGCTATCCGTTGTCGAGTCGCGATCTCGAAGTGAGCGACAAGAACATCGAGATGCTGGACTTCTCGCACAGCACGATGGACGACGTGTCGAAGTTCATCTTCACGGACGACGCCGGCCCGTATCAGTCGCCGCCGTACGAGAAGCTGATGATCAACACGGTCAACATGCTGAACTACCTCGTGCGCGGGGACTTGAACGGGGCGAAGATCGAAGCGCGGCGCTACGCCGTGATGAATCAGTACCTGTCGGAGAACGAGACGCAGGGCAAGACGATGACGGGGCCCGGCAGCTATCTCGCCGGGTTCGTATTCGAGAAGAGCAAGCAGCCGGGCGAAGCGCTCCGCTACTACGACGAGGCGCTCGCATACGGGAGCTACGCGAGTTTGCGTGAGCCGGTGCGGAGGCTGTCGAAGCTCGACGCGTATCGCACGCCGCGGCTGACCGAAATGATCGGCAAGGGCGAGTCCGAGACGGCGGCGGTGCCTGACGACAGTGCTGAGATCTTGATCGTCGTGAACTACGGCCGTGTGCCGGCGAAGATCGCGCAGCGCGTGCCGGTCGGTCTCGCGCTGACGATCGCGTCAGGGTCGATCAGTCCGGATAGTCGCGCGCGGGCGAATGCGCTCGCGGCGCAAGGCCTCGTGACGTGGGTGAACTTTCCCACGATCGAGTCGCCGAAGATCACCTACGGGCTGCCGAGTGGCTCGGTCGATCGAAGGCCGGTGGCGCTCGACAATGTCGTCGCGATCGACGTCGAGACTGCGAAAGCCTGGAAGGAAAACCTCGGCGTGATCGTCGCGTCGGCGATCACGCGCATGATCGCACGTGTGGTTGCGGGTGAAGCGACGCGCAAGGTTGCGGGCGGCGGGGTCGGTGGCTTGCTGCTGAGTCTCGGAACGCAAGCGACGATGACTGCGGTCGATACGCCGGACACTCGGAGTTGGTCGACGTTGCCGGCGCGAATCGCGATCACGCGGGTGCGAGTGCCGGCGGGT
>Ga0193752_1001459_pt1 | contig 19617 bp, 18 predicted proteins | sample H1c1metaG_FD_144924 | JGI IMG/M metagenome (GOLD analysis project Ga0193752, IMG submission 144924) | Soil microbial communities from a riparian zone of the East river system, Colorado, United States - H1c1 | ecosystem: Environmental > Terrestrial > Soil > Riparian zone | place: USA: East River...
GCAAGGTATAATCCGTGATGTAAAAAAGAAAACATCTTTAACCACCAGGCTTAAATATATTTTTATGCCTCCCGGCTGGAGCCCCGATGGTAGCACCAAAACTGCCAGGCAAATGCGGATGGAGCTAAAACAAGATCAAGCAACTGATTATATAGAAGAAGAGATCAAACCTGGCTTAGCAGCTATGGCAGAATAAAGCCGGGCCTACCTGACATTTTATCAAAATAATACAAGGCTTCCGCTGTTCTAAATTCCCGGCACCCCTTTTGACCTTAGCTTAACTCATCAATAACTGCTTTATCATGTTTCAACAGGCAATAGAAAAGGTCGTACAGTTTACAAGGCCCATGCATACCATTTCCAGGACTTATGGAGGTTTGATCTTACCCGGCAGTTCTACTTTCTTTTTTGTGAATGATAGTGGTGTTGCAATTACGTGCAAACATGTAATGGACCTGATCCCTACAGCTGATAATATAAACCACCAGTATCAGCAATATAAGGCAGAGAGAGATCGCATCCCTAATGATGGAAAATATAAAAGGAATATCCAGGGCCTGCAGATGAAATATAAATACCTGCCCGAAACCACGGTTCAGTTAAAGAATAATTTTTTGAATTGCTTTGATAAGATCGATGAAATTACCTGTCATGCTCATCCTACACTCGACCTGGCCATTTTGGAATTCAAGGGTTTTAATAAAACGTTTTATAATGGACATGCTGAATTCTTAAAAGACAGCAGTAAAATAAAACAGGGTAAATCTTTGGGCCGTATCGGGTTCCCGTTTCCGGAGTTTAATAATTTCAAACACAATCCCGATACGGATGATATTGAATGGACCAACACCGGTAACCCGAATTCTCCTTCCTTTCCTATTGATGGTATTGTAACACGTTTTGTTGCCACACAACCAGATAGCGGCATCACCGGTATTGAAATGAGCACACCGGGTTTGCGTGGACAAAGCGGCGGCCCATTGTTTGATACCGATGGTAAAATATACGGAATGCAGTTTGCCACCAATCACCTGCACCTGGGTTTTGACATGAAAGATTTTGAGATCATCAGCAATGGAAAGAAAAACAAAATATCAAATAACCCTTTTTTACACGTAGGTATTTGTGTGCATGTTGACAGGATAAAAGATTTTCTGCGTGAAAAGAATATCAGCTTCAGCGAAGTGGATTAACTGGCAGGATTAATTTTCCGGTTAGCAAGATAAACACCGGCCAGGATCAAAGCCAGGCAAGCAAATTGTTTCCATCCAACTTCCTCACCGTAAATGATGCCCCAAATATTTGCGATGATGGGTATACCATAAGTCACCATAGATGAGAAGACCGCTCCTGCTCTTTTTATCAGTACATAAAAAAGTATAGAAGCTACAGCAGTTCCCATAATACCCAGCAGGGCTGCATGACCGGTTGAATATAAAATCCCTGAATCACTCAGCGGCAGACTAAAATATCCGGTAAAATAAAGTACAATTAAAGCAGGGATCGCATTTAGGGTAAGTGCAACTGCTGCAATTTGAATGGAGCCGATATTGTGCAAATGCTTATGCACCATATTTACATTAAAGCCGTAACAGATGGTTGCTAAAACCACGTACGACACATACACCAGGTTCTGGCTTTCCTGCATATGACCTTTACTGAGCAGTAAGAGTAAACTGCCCGTAAATGCAATACAGATACCAAATATTTTATTGGCAGAAGTTTTTAAACTGAAAAATAAAGCACCGGTTATAATAACAAAGATGGGCGTGAGTGAATTCAATGTTCCTGCGAGGGCGCCATCGATCCCCAATTCTGCAACACAAAATAAATAGGCCGGCACCAGGCTACCCAAAACGCCCGACATAAAAATGATCAGTACCTTATCCTTAGGAATACTTTTAAAATGCTTTACAGCAGCTGGAAGTAATACAATGCCTGAAAAAATGATACGTAGCGAAGCAACCTGGAATGCTGATAAATGCAGCAAGCCCTCCTTCATCATGATAAAACTGCTACCCCAAATGATAGACAGGAGAATGAATATGAACCAGTTTAAAAAGCCTTTACCCAATTTTTTTATTTGGCGCAAAGTTGATGTTTTTATACTAAAAAAAATAATCAGGTTATACTGTTCTGTTGATAACAATTATACATAGGCATTTGTATTTATAATCATAATCCTGTACTTTTATTATACCCTCACCCGCTATAAAATTCATTTAACACCTAAAACCAAACACATGGGATTTATCAAAGAATTTAAGGAATTTGCCATGAAAGGCAGCCTGGTTGACATTGCCGTTGCATTCGTAATGGGCGGTGCATTCGGAAAAGTGGTTTCTTCTTTCACCGATGGCATTGTTTCTCCATTAATTGGCATGATCGGGGGGGCTGATCTTAGTAAAAATATGTACGTGTTAAAGGATGCTGTTATAGATGCTTCCGGCAAAGTAGTTACTGAAGCTGTTGCAGTTAAATGGGGTGATTTTCTGACAGCCATCATTAACTTTATAATTGTGGCTTTTGTAATGTTTTTAGTTATTAAAGGCATAAACAGGATGAAGAAAAAGCAGGAAGAAGCACCGCCTGCAGGCCCATCTTCAACAGATGCATTACTGATGGAAATAAGGGATTCGCTAAAAAAATAATTTTTTTTACAACTTTTTAAAGAAAAATGCAGTCTATATGACTGCATTTTTGTTCTAACTAATAAAATTATATGAAAAAGATACTTCTGTTGATCGCTACATTCACTTTCAGTGTTTCTTTAAAAGCGCAGGATCCCAGCGTAAAAGATCTGAAAAATGAAGCGTCAAAATCTGTAGCTAAAGACCCAAAAGATACTGCCAGCAAGACCTGGAAACTCGGTGGCATTTTTAATTTAAATATCAACCAGGGCTCACAAAGTAACTGGTCGGCCGGTGGCGATAAATTCTCATTTTCTTTAAATGCCTATTTGAATGTTTTTGCATTCTATAAAAAAAATAAAAGCTCCTGGGATAATAACCTCGACCTGGCCTATGGCATTGTAAACACAACCAGCCTGGGTTCACGCAAAGCCAGCGACAGGATCGACCTGCTCTCGAAATACGGATATGCCATTGCGCCAAAATGGAATGTAGCTGCATTATTTAATCTGCGCACCCAGTTTGCAAAAGGATTTGCCTATTCAAAAACAGCAGCAGGTACAGATACTTCTACACTGATCTCAAACATATTTTCTCCTGCGTATCTTTTACTGTCGCTGGGTATCGACTATAAACCAAATGATCACTTTTCTTTGTTTTTCTCCCCATTGACCGAACGTTGGGTAATCGTGACCAATGATTCCATTGCCCCGCTTTTTGGTGTGCTTCCCCGGAAAAATTCAAAGAATGAACTGGGTGCGTTTCTATCCGCAAACTATACCGCCAGGCTGGGTAAAAGTTTTGTGTACAAAACAAAATTTGACCTGTTCTCGAACTACAAACAAAAACCACAGAATGTAGATATATACTGGACCAATGCCTTAACGGCAAAGATCACGAAGTATATTAATTTCTCTTTTACCCTGGACATGATCTACGATGATGATACTAAGAATGTGAACCCGGCTAAAGGACCGGCGCCACAATGGTTACAGTTGATGGGCATCGGCTTTGCGTATAATTTCAGTAAAAAATAATTTGTTAAGGTTCAGTTTATCTGACCCGCAGTTACTACTATTGATCATTTTATTTTAATTCTCTTAACATTCTGAGGATTGTATTTGTATATTTTTGCCACATGATAAAACCCCTGATAATCCTTTTTTTATCAGCAACTGTATTAACCCAATCTTCAGCACAGGATATTACTGTGAAAGAATTTCAAAAAGTTGCATTTAAAGAACTTAAGCCATTGGAAAAAGATGGCTGGCAAAAAAACGGCACATTCATTATAAATGTGAACCAAAGCGCATTACGCAACTGGGCCGGCGGCGGTGAGCAAAATACACTTGGTGTTACAACCTTGCTGAATTATAATTTAAATCACAGGAAGGGTAAAATGACCTGGAATAATTATTTTGATATTGCCATTGGTTTTCAAAATGCCACCAGTTTCGGGCAGTTCAGAAAAACTGATGACCGTGTAGATATTACCAGTAAATACGGGTACCAGTTCTCCAAAAAATGGCATACAGCATTATTGGGTAATTTCAATTCGCAGGCATTGGCAGGATACAATTATACCGACACTATAAACACCAAGGTATCTAATTTACTTACGCCCGGTAAGATCCTGCTTTCAGCCGGTGTTGATTTCAGGCCGGATCAGACCTTCACTATTTTTGTTTCGCCCATTACCAGTCGTTTTATTCTTAAAACAGATCAGGACTTTTATACAGTTGACAAATTTGGTGTATCCCCCGAACGCAGATCATATACCGAACTGGGGTCATTTGCAACAGCCAAATACAGTAAAAAGATCTCTTCATGGGCGCTTTACACCGGCAGGCTGGATCTGTTCAGCAATTATAAAAGAAACCCCGAAAATGTTGATCTCTTCTTTACAAACCTGGTTACCATGAAATTTAATAAATGGCTGGCAACCAATATCAGTGTTGATATGGTATATGATGATGATGTTTTACAGGAAACTCAGCTTAAAGAGATACTGGGTATTGGCCTTACTTTAAAGTTATAAACCGTCGTTTTAACTCATTTTGGCTTGTTTTTCCACATTCGCTTTCGGCAGGACTTATTATTCCAAAACTCTCTCAACTTATCAATACATTTGCCACTGCTTTTGAAAAGCGCATTTTTTACAGACAATATTTATAGAGGTGAATAAGACATCGTACCAGATCAAGTTAGACCAGTTTGAAGGACCTTTCGACCTGCTTTTGTTTTTTATAGAGCGTGATGAACTGGATATCTACAATATTCCCATTACTAAAATAATCAACGATTTTCTCGACTTTATACATACCGGGGAGAAACTCAACATTGAGTTAAGCAGCGAATTCATCCTGTTCATCAGTACACTCATGCGTATCAAGGCAAAAATGCTTTTGCCACGTAAAGAGATCGATGCCGATGGTAACGAGATCGATCCAAGGCAGGAGCTGATCAATAAGATACTGGAATATAAAAGGTTTAAGGAAGCTGCCGCAAAAATGGCCGAGATGGAAGCTACGAGGATGTTCATGATGAAGCGTGGTAACCTGCAAAAAGAAATTTCACAAATTGGTGAAGAAGCCGGCGAAGGCACAGAGATACAAGCTGTAACACTTTTCAAGCTGATGAAGGCTTTTGAAAAAGTGATACTAAAACTGCAGGAACGCAATTTTAAACCGGTGCATACCGTGGTGCGATATAATTATACCATGGAACAAAGTCGTGAGCACATGCTGAATGTGTGTCAGACTGAAAAGACGGTTTCATTTGAAAAGATATTTGAGATATGCGAAGACCGCATTCATGCTATATTCCTTTTTCTTTCTTTGCTTGAATTGGTGCAAATGCGCTACATGAGTTTACTTACCGGCGAGGGCCGCAATAATTTTATTGTGGAATGGAATGAGAACAGGGAGGAAGACGTTCAGAGCTTTCTACCCGGCGAAGAAGATGCTACACTACTTAATTAACTTGATCTCCCCTGGTAAAATACCGGGGGATCTTTTTAATAGCCAATCTGTCAGTTCAATAAATCGGCATTATATTTGATGTTTAAACATTGAATTTAAAATAACGAACATGAAAACATTATTATTTAAAGCAGCAGACAGGGGAACCGCCGATTATGGCTGGTTAAAACCCAATTATTATTTCAGCTTTGCCCAGTATCACGACCCTGCAAAAGTGCATTTTGGTTTATTACGGGTACTGAATGATGATTTTATTGGTGGTGGAGGTGCTTTTGCAAAACACCCGCATGATAATATGGAAATTGTGACCATACCATTTACCGGTGCCCTTAAGCATAAGGACAGTACCGGCGGCGAAGGCGTTATACAAGCCGGTGATATACAGATCATGAGTGCCGGAAGTGGTGTGCAACACTCTGAAGCCAATGCATCAGAAACAGAACCGGTAACACTTTTCCAGGTATGGGTGTTTCCTAAGGAAAGAAATATTAAACCGCGGTACGATCAAAAGACATTTGATGTAACTGAAAGGTCCAACAAATGGCAAACCGTAGTTTCTCCAATTGATGCAGATGCTGCGTTATGGATAAACCAGGATGCCAGGTTTTCTTTAGCCAACCTGCAAGCCGGTGCAGCAATAAATTATAGCAATGCTTTTAAAGGAAACGGTGTTTTCCTTGTTGTGATCAATGGTTCAGTTGAAGTTGACGGACAACAGCTAAATAAAAGAGATGCGTTGGGAATTTCTGAAACGGAAAGTTTTTCTGTAAAGGCTTCTGAAAATGCTGAATTATTAGCTATAGAAATACCGATGGACTGATCAATAATAGATCCATAACAAGATGGGCTCCTGAGATTCATCCATATATCCTTTCAGTTGGGTAAAGAAAGGAGCAGAAACAGCAGGGCAACCTTCGCTTACACAAATGGAGGCCGGATAAACTTCGGTGTTTGGTACACCCAGATATGAATGCAATACAACAGCACGGTCTAAAGCCCTGCTGTTTGTTTTATCTAATCCTACTAATTTATAAGAAAGTCCGAAGTTGCCATTGTAAGAGCTGCCGATCTTATACTTACCTAAAGATGTGCAGTTACTGTTTGGTGTATTTGAAAAAACCAGGTCGCCTGTTTGGTTTTCCGATCCTTTACCATGTGTTACCAGGCCTGCGGCTTCGAGCGAATCTTTTAAAAGGTTGTAAACAAAAAAACGGTTCTTCCCGGATGGTAAACGCATATCTACCAAAAAGCAATAGCTTACGTCAAAACCATTCTGGTCCACAAAGTCTTTTGCGTATGAAGCTTTTTCCTTCATGCGGTTCATTACTTCAGTGTTGCTTATTACACGTTTGTCGATATTGGTAATAACCGGCTTGTGAAAAATTCTGCCTTCTGTAACTCCATTAAAAAAACCAAATAAAGATATGGCTAAGAGAAACCCTGTAGTAAGCACAAGGATTTTTCTAACAATATTTAAAAAGTTTTTATAAAGCATGAATCAATAACGGATGCATTAAAGAAAAATTGCGTACATCTATAGTTAAAATTAAAGAAATAAGTTTTACGATGTTGTTAATTCGCCATTAATTTAATAATAAATCCAGAGCAAAACAGGTTTTGATGATGCGTTAATATAGGATCTTAATTGGGTCAAAAATGACGGGGAAACAGTCGGGCATCCCCAGCTTTTGCAAATAGTTGCCGGGGCCACTTCGTCGTTGGGTACGCATTCATGCGCATGAAGTACAACAAACCGGTCAAAGGTCTTGTTGTTGGTTTTGTCCAGGCCGTATAATTTATAAGCCAGGCCAAATTGGCCATGGTATGATTTGCCGATCTTATATCTGCCCAGGGAAGTACAATTGCTGTTAGGCGTATTTGAAAAAACCGGCGTGGCGGAATAGCTGTTACCACTTCCATGTGCAACCAACCCCGCAATCTCTACAGAGCCTTCATCCAGGTTATAAACAAAAAAACGGTTCTTACCGGATGGTAAACGCATATCCAGTAAAAAACAATACCGGTCATCAAAGCCATGCTCAGCAATATAATCTTTTGCCACTTCTACTTTTTTATTGAGGCGAAGCAGGATTTCTCTTTTATCTGCTGCATCTTTTGCCTCAGCAACCAGTGCATTTGTTTCTGATGGTCTTTTGAATTTTGGTTTATACCAAAAATAATATCCAAAAGCTGAAGCGGTTAAAAACATCCCGGTAGCTAATACCAGGGTTCTGCGGGCAATTTTCATGAAAGTTTTATTGGGCATAGATCCGTAACGATGCTATTTCCATAAAACTTTTATGGGCCTTGTTAAATAAAATAAAAAAGCTGCAAGTTTTAATCATTGATCTGGATAGAATAAACTTTAAAGTCGAAATTGTATCCATTCATGATGTACCAATTGTCCAGGAAAACAAGCTCTTTATTTCCTCCTGGAATAATATCAAGGAAAGTATAGTTCAAAGAAAAATTATCAGAGCCAGTGTTAATTTCTACCGAATCTGAAGCATAAAATATCTTAAACAGCATTTGCTCGTTCCAAAAGAACTTAATACTCAGCTTTCTACCGGCACTATCATTAAAACTTAATGAATCGCTCTTTTGAGATTTGAATTTTTTATCAAGAAGTTCTCCATTCTTCATAAGGCCCAATCTTTCAAAACCCATAACTATTGAACTATCTGCAAAAAATATATCCGGACTATTTCTTTCCTGTTCATCAATATATTTATCCCTTTCTTTTTCATCTTCTATAAATTGTATATTGGCAAAAGTTCTTCTGGCCTCTATTTTCCCAATTAGTATTACTTCTATTTCGCTTTTTATGTGTGATGCGGAGTCTGAAACTACTTTAACTACATTTTCTTTGGCTTTATGCTGACTACAGGAAAATAAAAAAGCAGCCATGAAAACCATGACTGCAATTCGATATAAATTCTTTAAATAATTATTCATTAGCTTATAAGCTGCGAAACTGTAACTGAGCTCATTTCTCTCAATGTTTCTGCAATTCCATTCGCACCAATTCCAATTTCATCATACAGTTGTTTAGGGCTGCCATGCTCAACCAGCCTGTCTGGTATACCCATGATCTTTACATCGGCTTTATAACCATGTGCATTCATGAATTCCAAAACAGCTGATCCAAATCCACCAACAACGGTTCCATCTTCAATGGTTATTACTTTATTGTAATTGGTGAAAACCTCGTGAAGCATTTCCTCATCAAGCGGTTTTACAAAACGCATATCGTAATGTGCCGGGTTTAATCCGTCGGTCTTTACATCACGTATAGCTGATGCGGCAAAATTTCCTACATGGCCGAATGTCAATATCGCAATGTCTTTTCCGTCTTTCAGTTTTCTGCCGGTACCGATCTTTATTTCCCGCATTTCAGTCTTCCATTCAGGCATTACACCTTCTCCTCTTGGATAACGTATTACAAAAGGCAATTCATTTGAATCCAGCTGAGCCGTGTACATCAGGTTGCGTAATTCAGACTCGTTCATCGGTGCACTCACGATCATGTTGGGTATGCAACGCATGTAAGCGATATCATAACAGCCGTGGTGTGTTGGTCCATCTTCACCTACAAGCCCTGCCCTGTCTAAACAAAATATTACGGGCAGTTTTTGAATGGCAACATCATGAATTACCATGTCATATGCCCGCTGCATAAAGGAAGAATAAATATTGCAGAACACTTTCATGCCCTGTGTAGCCATACCGGCACTTACTGTAACGGCGTGTTGCTCACAAATACCCACATCAAATGCACGGTCAGGCATTTTTTCCATCATGAATTTTAATGATGAGCCGCTCGGCATCGCCGGTGTAATGCCGAATATCTTTTTATTCTTTTCAGCCAGTTCAATAATGGTATACCCGAAAACATCCTGGTATTTTGGTGGCTGTGGTATGTCGAATTTCTTCTTTTGTATCTCACCGGTCACTTTATCAAAAAGTCCGGGTGCATGCCACTTGGTTTGATCCTGCTCGGCCAGGTCATATCCCTTTCCTTTTACTGTTTTTATGTGCAGTATTTTAGGGCCGGGAATATCTCTCAGGTCCTGTAAAGTATCAACCAACTTGGTTATGTTGTGACCGTCTATCGGGCCAAAATAACGCAGTTTCAATGCTTCAAATAAATTGCTGCTCTTACTTACCATTCCTTTCAGGCCAGCTTCCAGCTTGCTTGCCATACTCTGGCTGAAATTCTTTCCAACTGGTAATTTACCCAGGGCCTTCCATACATTATCCCTGAAATCGTTGTAAGTATGAGAAGTGGTGATATCAGTTAAATATTCTTTTAGGGCGCCTACGTTGGGGTCAATACTCATGCAATTATCATTCAAAATGATGAGCACATTACTTTTTTCAATACCTGCATGGTTCATGGCTTCAAAAGCAAGGCCGGCTGTCATAGCACCATCACCAATGATAGCAACATGCTGCCTGTCGGTTTCGCCTTTATAATGCGATGCCATGGCCATACCCAATGCTGCAGAAATAGAAGTTGAGGAGTGGCCCACGCCAAAAGTATCGTACTGGCTTTCGCTGCGCTTGGGAAAGCCGCTAAGCCCATTGTATTTTCTGTTGGTAGGAAAATTATCCCGGCGGCCGGTAAGTATCTTATGGCCATAAGCCTGGTGGCCAACGTCCCATACCAGCTGATCGTAAGGTGTATTAAAAACATAGTGCAGTGCAACACTCAGTTCCACCACGCCCAGGCTGGCGCCAAAATGCCCGCCGTAAACACTAACCACGTCAATGATGTACTGGCGCAGTTCATTGCAAACCTGGTGTAATTGTTCTCTGCTTAATTTTTTAAGGTCATCAGGGTTATTGATATCCTTTAGTAAAACGCCTGCTTTAATTTCCATTTTTAAATTTTCCAGCGGTAAAGGTACTGTTTTTAATGGCTTCCAGAAAGGGTTTAGGCCAGTTTTTAACAGATCCGGACCAATTGATTTTTAGGTTTTTAGCCTATCTTGACAAAAAAAGCCTTGCATTTCCCAGTTACAGTTGAAATTAGCACCCTGAAGATCCTGTTGCATAGCATTTTTGAGCCATTAGGAATCTTTATCGGTTTCAGGTATTTTCTCTTTTTAAGAAAGGCCAAAGGTGATTATATTGAGAGCGGGCAAAGATTATGGATACTGATAGGCGCTACTTTCGGGGCATTAATAGGCTCAAGGCTGGTAGGTGGTTTTGAGAACCCGGTTGCACTTTTTAACGCTGATAATCCTTTAATGTATATCTACCAGAACAAAACCGTGGTTGGTGGTTTTTTAGGCGGATTGGCCGGCGTGGAGCTGACAAAAAAAATGATCGGGGAAAAACAAAAAAGCGGCGACCTTTTTACTTACCCCCTCATACTTGCTTTGATCATTGGAAGGGTCGGTTGTTTCAGCATGGGTGTTTTTGAAGAGACTTATGGTGTACCAACAAATTTTTTCTTTGGTATGGACCTCGGTGATGGTATAAAACGACACCCCGTAATTTTATACGAGATGTTTTTTTTACTGTTACTATGGATAAGCATGAGGCAGGTAGAAAAAAGATATGTGCTGGCTGAAGGTGGTCGTTTTAAGATCTTTATGATCGCTTATTTATTTTTCAGGCTGATACTTGATTTTATCAAGCCTCACTATACTTTTAATTTCGGATTATCAACCATACAAATAGTTTGTATTGCCGGATTACTGTATTACGGCGCTTACATTCTTAAACCTAAAAAACTAATCTTACTGCCAAATGCCTGAACGCCCCTACACCTATTACGATTTTACCCTGAGCCTTTGCAGTACCTGCCTGCGCCGGGTTGATGCCAAGATCGTTTTTGAAAATGGAAATGTGTACATGCTGAAAACATGCAACCTTCACGGTTTTGAAAAGGTATTGATAGCAACCGATATTGAGTATTATAAAAACATACGCAACTATAATAAGCCTTCAGAAACTCCTTTAAAGTTCAATACAAAAACACATTATGGCTGTCCGTATGATTGCGGGCTTTGCCAGGATCATGAGCAACATAGTTGCTTAACAGTGATCGAAATTACCGACCGCTGCAACCTGAGTTGTCCTACCTGCTATGCCATGAGTTCACCACACTATGGCAGGCACCGAACGGTGGAAGAAGTAGAAAAAATGTTCGACATTATTGTTGCCAATGAAGGTGAACCCGATGTGGTACAGATCAGTGGTGGGGAGCCTACAGTGCATCCCGATTTTTTTGCCATTATGGATATTGCCAAATCAAAACCCATAAAGCATTTGATGCTGAACACAAATGGCATCCGCATTGCAAAGGATTTTGAGTTTGCTAAAAAACTATCGGCCTATGCACCTGATTTTGAGATCTATCTCCAGTTTGATTCTTTTAAACCTGAAGCCCTGCAACAGTTGCGTGGCGAAGACCTGACAGCAACCCGGATGAAAGCATTGGAACACCTGAATGCTTTGAATCTTTCCACAACATTGGTTGTTACTTTACAAAAAGGAGTGAATGATGATGAGATCGGTAAGATCATTGAGTTTGCATTACAGCAGAAATGTGTTCGTGGTGTTACGTTTCAACCTACACAGGTTGCAGGCAGGGTGGAGAATTTTGACCCTGCAAAAGACAGGCTCACTTTAACCGAAGTAAGGCAATCTATTTTAGACCAGACAAATATTTTCTCATCAAAAGACCTTATACCGGTGCCCTGCAATGCTGATGCACTGGTGATGGGTTATGCTTTAAAACTGGCCGGGCAAACTTTTCCTTTAACGAGATACATAGACCCATCACACTTATTAGATAACAGCCGAAACACTATCGTGTATGAACAGGACCAGACATTACATGAGCAGATGATCAATATTTTCAGTACCGGCATTTCTGTTGACCGTGTTGAAGAAAATATGAAGCAACTGCTTTGCTGCCTTCCGCAAATTGAAGCGCCGGGTTTGGGATACGATAATCTTTTTCGTATTATTATCATGCGCTTTATTGATGCTTATGATTTTGATGTACGCGCCATTAAAAAAAGCTGTGTACATATCATTCATAAAGATGGGAGGATCATACCTTTTGAGACCATGAATTTATTTTACAGGGATGATAAAGAAACTTACCTGAAAGAACTGCAACAGGAAAGACAAGAATTGTTTATACCAAAAAGCTAATTATGAATAAACCAATAAAAGTGTTGCTCATTAACCTGGCAGCGGTTTTTGCGATCACGCTATTAATGTCCCTGTCATTCGGGAGCACCAATTCTTCAGATTTTTTGATCGGGCTCGGATTGGTTTCCCTGGGAGTGGCTTGTTTAGATCTGTTGATATCGCTGGTATTATTCCTGGCAGGTAAAGAGAATTATGAACTTGGCAAAGGTTTTTTATTAAGCAGCGGGATTTTGTTTTTGGTTGGTTTTGCAGCCTGTAGTACCATGACGCTCAATTTTCATTAAAAAGGAGGCAGCCTTACTCTGCATACTTCATCATATTCAATACCAGGTCTGCATCGGGGCAATTATTTAAATAAGACTCTGCTTCAGATATGGTGCAAACTCCGGGATAATCCCCTTCTTTTAAATACAAATTATGAATGATCTGGAAATGCAGGTGTGGCGGCCAGTTCCCGTTTTCTGATGGTTCACCAAAATGGCCAACGATCTGCCCACGGGTTATATAATCCCCTTCCTTTATTTTTGAAATATCTGCCAGGCTCAAATGGCCATACAGTGTATGAAAAGCGATCGTCTCCAATTGATGCAGCAGGATAATAGTGGCGCCATAATCTCCAAAATTATCATTGTAGGCAAAACTGTGTACCATGCCACCTAACGCTGCGTACACAGGGGTTCCGGCAGGCCCCCAAATATCTACTCCCAAGTGCAATGAGCGGCATTCTTCACCTGCAAACAATTCACTTCTTTGGTAAAGTTTGCGGTTCTCTTTATAACCACCAATACCATAGTTTGCATCATTGGATTTTAAAGTGCGGTTAACATACTCTATAAAGAGATTTGTATCAGCAATTTCAGAAGCGCCTAAAATTTTATTATTGTCTGTAAAATCAAAATGAAATAATTTTTCTTTTGCAGGATCAAATTTTATTACCGGGTGAAAATCAGCCCGGTTCTTTATCAGTGCGTTTTCAAGTTCAGTTAACATACTGCTAAGTTAACATTTTCACCTCACCCCCAACGCCCTCTCCTAAAGGAGAGGGGGCTCAGATCTCATATTTTTAAGAAACTTTTATAAAGTTGAGCGAAGCTGGAATTAAAAAAATCTGTTCTCACCCATTAATTTTATTCCGGTTGGTGAGACACCAACCGGGGCGGCCCGCCGTGGTCGGTGTCCCACCGACCACAGTTATGTATTAACTCAGCCATTCATTTTTTGTTGCAGCAGCTTTTTTTCGGCAGCCGATCTTGTAAGTTCCATGGCTTCTGCAAAATATTTATTGGCAATACCCGGTTGGTTAAGTTGCACATGTAGCTCCCCGAGCGTGGCGGGCAGCAGGTAATATTTTTTTAAGGAAGAAAGGTTCGCTATTGACTCAATGGCTTTTATGGCTTCAGCAGGCCCGCTGATCTCACTAATGACAATTGCCCGGTTCAGTTCAACTACGGGAGAAGGATAAAATTTACACATCAGGTCGTAACAGCGCAGGATATTATGCCAGTTGGTTTGTTCGTAAGTTGTTGCCCTTGCATGTTCATAGGCAATACCTGCTTCCAGTTGGTATTTACTTACCGATTCGCCTTCGGCGGATGCTTCGAGGTGATCAATTCCTTTTTGTATAAGCTCCCGCTTCCATTTTGTCCTGTCCTGTTTTTTCAAGATCAAAATATCACCATTTGCATCAAGCCTTGCTTCATTCCTTGATGTAGTAAAACAAATGAGCGACAACAAAGCATGTACATTACCAGGGTTAATAAAACTGCTGCGCAGGATAAGCTGGCATAAATGCATGGCCTCGTTCATCAGGTCTTTGCGTATCAGGTCTTCGTGTTGTGTGGAATTATACCCTTCGTTGAACAACAAATAAATGGCCAGTAAAACATTATCCAGCCTGTTGTCAAGTTCAGATGCAGGTGGCAATTCAAACTGTACATTGTTATCCCTGAAACTCTGCCGGGCCCTGGTTAATCTTTTTTCAATGGTATCGTAACCGGTTACAAATGCTTTGGCAATTTCTGTAACGCTGAAACCGCAGAGCGTTCTTAAAATAAGCGATACCTGTGCTTCGGTTGAGAGTGAAGGATGGCAACAGACAAACATCATCCGCAACTGGTCATCATCAATGGTATTGGTATTGATCGTGTCCTGCACGGTAGGCACCAGTGTGTACTCCGATTGCAGCAGCGGTGCCATATCTTTTGAGAAAGCATCCTTTCTTTTTTGCTGGCGCAAAAGATCTATGGCTTTATTTCTTGCAACGATAAATAACCAGGCTGTTGGGTTTTGCGGGAGGCCGTTTATCTTCCAGGTGTGGAATGCTTTCAGCAAAGTATCCTGCACTACATCTTCGGCCAGTTGCAGGTTTTGCGGGCCAAACAGTTTGGTAAGTACGGCCACCAGCTTTCCCCATTCCTGGCGGAAGAGGTGCTCAACTGTTTGTTCTATTTGAGAAGGATTGTCCAGTGGGATTTTTTCTGCAAGATAAGAAACCTCACCCCGCCTCACCCCCAACCCCCTCTCCTTAAGGAGAGGGGAACCGGAAGATTGAAGTTTGAGATTTTGGCGAAGAGTTTAAGATGGCATATCCATTTTCTGTATCTGCCTTACAATTACTGTCCCACCATTTTCGTAATCGGGATAATCGGCACAAAGAGCAACTGCTTCATCATAATCAGCAGCATTCACAATAAAGTAGCCGCCAATGATCTCTTTGCCTTCGGCAAAAGCTGCATCAGTAACGGTTTTGTTGGGGCCCGAAATAATTTTACCGGTTGGCTGCAGCGGTTCACCGCTATCGTATTTACCAGCTTTAGCCAGTTTGTCGATCCAAGCCATCCATTTACCCATAATAGCCTGCATTTGCTCCGGGGAAGGTTGTTGACCGGATTTCTTTCCTTCGAAAATAAGCATGAACTTTTCCATAATCTTTGTTTTAAATGTTTAGAATGTTTTTATAATGACGAACCGGAACTCCGTATCCGGACAAAAAAGGTAAAAATTTTTTTGCGGCACCCAAGATAGCCGTTTCAAAAAAATAAAAAAAGTTGTGGCCGAATTTTGTGGCCAAATTAAATGGCCACAAAATTTGGCCACAAAAATTTAAAAATTATTAATTTCAACTGTTTTTAAAGATATCAGCGTTTGGGGCATTATAAAAAAGCCTGTTGTAACCGGGAAGTTCCGGGTTACAACAGGCCTGACAGCTGCTTATCAGCATAAGATCAGCCGTAAATGCAGCTTTATATCACCACATTGATCATCTTGTTCTTTACAAAGATGATCTTTTTCGGTGCTTTGCCCTCCAGCCATTTTTGTACAATTTCGTTTTGTAGCACCAGTTCTTCAACTGCAGATTGTTCCAGGTCTAAGGCCAGTTCAATATTGGTACGCAGTTTACCATTGATGGAAACCGGGTATTCTTTTGTGCTCTCAACCAATAATGCAGGATTGAATTTTGGATAAGCTGCATCCAGTACCGAACCCTCGTTACCCAATTGACTCCACAATTCTTCCGCAATATGCGGTGCATAAGGTGTAAGTAAGATAAGCAGCTTTTCAAGCACTTCTTTTTTATGGCATTTCATATCTGCCAGTTCATTTACGCAGATCATGAAAGTGCTTACGGCTGTATTAAAACTGAAACGCTCAGTATCTTCTTCAATTTTTTTGATGGTGCGATGTAATACTTTTAGTTCGGCATCAGTAGGGACCTCACCCCCCGCCCTCTCCGAGGGAGAGGGGGCCGGAGCATCCGGTTTTGAATTCTTTTCATCAACTCCTACTCCTGCAATTTTGGTTGAAGTAGTCCAGATTGGGCCCTTTACTTCATCATTGAACAAACGCCACAGCTTTCTTAAAAAACGATGCACGCCTTCAATTCCTTTTGTATCCCAGGGTTTGCTGGCTTCTACCGGGCCGAGGAACATTTCATACATGCGGAAGGTATCGGCGCCGTATTTATCGCAGAGTTCATCAGGATTGTCTACATTGAATTTAGACTTAGACATTTTCTCTGATTCCTCTATCAAATAAATGAAATCTTCAGTTCCGTCATTTTTCCACTTTATCTCTCCTACTATTACTTCGTTTGGTTTTTCTTGATAATACCTTTCAAGATTTGTTCTTGTTAGCTTTCCATTTGTGTTAATATATTGATGACCATATTTAAATCTTTGCCTCATGGCATCGGGTTCGCCGGTTGACGAAACAATGTTAATAATATCCTCTTCACCATTTTCACTGATGCTTGTTATCTCGACCATAAAGAAATACGATTTACCAGTTATCATCCCCTGGTTAAGCAATTTCTTAAACGGCTCATCATAACCTATCAATCCCAAATCAAAAAGCACTTTCGTCCACATACGGCTGTACAATAAATGCCCAACAGCATGCTCGGTACCGCCAATGTACAGGTCAACCTGGTTCCAGTAATCACTGGCTTTGCGGTCGCAAAAGGTTTCGTTGTTGTTGGGATCCATATAACGCAAAAAATACCAGCTGCTGCCGGCATAGCCGGGCATGGTGGAGGTTTCACGTTTGACCTCACCCCCGGCCCCTCTCCCAGGGAGAGGGGAGCTTGACCCTGCTTCTTCTGCAACAGTTTCTTTATTTAAGAGTGCCTGTTCAATATCTTTTAAAACAGTATTTAAGTTATTGTTTACTACATCATTTGTAAACCTGATCATAGTAAAGCCCTCTTCCTTCAGCCATTCTTCTCTTCCTTTATCAAATATTTTTTGTTCTTCGTCATTATGATATTCTCCATCAATTTCTACAATGAGTCTTTTTTTCAGGCAAACAAAATCGGGTATATAACCTGCAACAGGATGCTGCCTCCTAAACTTAAATCCGCCAATATTCCTGTTTCTTAATTCCTGCCAGATGATATCTTCTTCTGCTGTTGCTTCTTTCCTGTTTTGCTTTGCAAACGCAATTGTTTTTTTCCATTCTTCCACTGAGCTGTTTATGTATCCGGGAGCTTCAGTCCCCCTCTCCTTTGGAGAGGGGTTAGGGGTGAGGTCAACCCATTCTTTTATATTCGCCAGCGGCCCTTCACCTTCCGCCCCCGGGCCGTATGTATCCACATGCGGTAATTCCAATGGAAGTTCTTCTGCATCCAGCGGAATGGCAACGCCATCGGTCCAGATGATGGGAAAAGGTTCGCCCCAATAACGTTGGCGACTGAAGCCTGCATCACGCATGCGGTAATTCACTTTGCGTTTGCCAATGCCCAGTTCTTCAATTTTATTTACAGCAACGCCTATGGCATCTTTCATCAGCAGGCCATTTAAAAAACCGCTGTTCTCCAAAGTGGCGTCTTTGGTTGGGTTTGCTTCTTCACCATTAAAATGGCTGCCGATAATATTGGTAATGGGAATATTAAAATGTTTGGCAAAAGCAAAATCCCGCTGATCGCCGCAAGGTACAGCCATGATGGCGCCGGTGCCATAACCAGCCAACACATATTCTGCTATCCAGATGGGGATCTCCCTGCCATCAAAAGGATTAATAGCATAAGCACCCGTAAAGCAACCGGTGATGGTCTTTGCTTCGGCCAGGCGTTCCCTTTCGCTGCGGCTTTTTACGTAATGCAGGTATTCATCAATAGCAACCTGTTGCCCTGCACTAGTTATCTGCGAAACAATTTCATGTTCGGGAGCCACCACCATAAAGTCAACGCCAAAAATGGTATCGGGCCTTGTGGTATAAACTCTTAATTTTTTATCAGCGCCCTTAATTTCAAAATCCATTTCAGCTCCTTCACTCTTCCCTATCCAGTTGCGCTGCATTTCTTTCATGCTATCGCTGAAGTCAACCGTTTCCAATCCTTCCAGCAAACGATCAGCATAATCAGTAATACGCAGATACCACTGGCGCATTTTCTTTTTCTCAACCGGGTGGCCGCCACGTTCACTCACACCATTCACTACTTCATCATTTGCCAACACCGTTCCCAAAGCCTCACACCAGTTCACTTCACCGTATTTGCTGAAAGCCAGGCGGCGGTTCATCAAAATATCTTCCTGCTCTTTTTTAGAAAAAGCATTCCATTGTTCGGGTGTAAAATATTTGTTGCCCTTTATTTCGTATTTCTTTACCAGGTCGGCAATGGGCCTTGCTTTTTTTTGCGTGTTGCAGAAATAACTGTTGAACAGCTGCAGGAAGATCCACTGCGTCCATTTATAATATTGCGGGTCGCTGGTGCGTACTTCACGGTCCCAGTCGTAACAAAAACCAATTTTATCTAACTGCGCTTTAAAGGTTGCAATATTTTTTTCGGTGGTGGTTGCCGGGTGCTGGCCCGTTTCCAAAGCATATTGCTCGGCCGGTAAACCAAAACTATCAAATCCCATCGGGTGCAAAACATTAAAGCCCTTCAATCTTTTGTAACGGCTGTAAATATCGCTGGCTATATATCCCAGCGGGTGCCCCACATGCAGGCCGGCACCACTTGGGTACGGAAACATATCCAGCACATAATACTTTGGCTTTGCAGATTCGTTCGAAACCGCATACACGTTATTGTCTTTCCATTTCTTCTGCCACTCCTGCTCAATCTTTCTAAAATCGTATTCCATTTATTTCTTTCTTTTTTGAGCCCGGCTTTAAAACTTTATTCAGCTTCATTGGCGTCGCACTCTTGTACATTATATCTTTATTGATCACCCTAAATTCTTTACATACCTTTTCTCTTAACCGCTATGCTGAATGTGAAAGAAAAGTTATTTACCTGCCATTCACAGCACATCCTTTCCATTCATAAAAATAAATACGGCAGGCAGTCGTTTTGAAGAGGGCAAAAATACGGCAAAGCAGGTAAAATCCTT
>Ga0193752_1001460_pt1 | contig 19611 bp, 19 predicted proteins | sample H1c1metaG_FD_144924 | JGI IMG/M metagenome (GOLD analysis project Ga0193752, IMG submission 144924) | Soil microbial communities from a riparian zone of the East river system, Colorado, United States - H1c1 | ecosystem: Environmental > Terrestrial > Soil > Riparian zone | place: USA: East River...
CGGTGATCGAGCAATACACCAGCCGCGGGTTGAGCGCTGACAAGGTGGCGTAATCGAGCTTGCGCCGCGCCAGATCGCCGACCTTGTAGTTCTCGATCAGCACGTCGGCCTCGCGCGCGAGCCGGCGCACCAGCGCTGCGCCCGCATCGTTGGCGAGGTCGATGGCGATGGAGCGCTTGTTGCGATTGACGCTGCCGAAGTAGGTCGAATCGCGGGTGGGCTCGCCGTGCGCGTCGGGCAGCCACGGCGGGCCCCACGGGCGCGTGTCGTCACCGATGCCGGGGCGCTCGATCTTGACGACATCGGCGCCGAGATCAGCGAGCGTCTGCGCGCAGGTCGGGCCGGCGAGCACCCGCGCAAGGTCGAGCACGCGCAGCCCGGCAAGAGCCGGACGGCGGGACTGGGCAGCGGCAGTAGGGGGCATGGTGTTCTTGGGTGCGTTGGACGAGGCAGGGTTCGACACGAATCATCAGTCTTTCACTGGTATGTGTGCAGGATTAGGCCTTGCATTTTGCCTTCCACGCTGACACTGGTTTTTATCGCCTTTTGGCGCGGAGAGGTACTTGTGGAACGCCTATTCTTGCGCAGCGTATTAATTATTAATAAATGACTACGCGTATTCAGCCGTTCAGATGATGTGCGCCTTGAAGAGTGACGACACGAGCTTGCAGGCAAATGACAAAAATAGTATGAACATGCCACCGTACAGGCGGCGCTCATCCCACGTGTTCCATGCACCGGCTTGTTCCTGCGCCTTTTTTCGCATGGACTCGAACGTTTGCTTCTCCACACCAGACTTGCTTGTGGTGAGCATTTCGCGCAAATCCCAAGCCTCGCGCAGTAGTGTGTTGATCCGAAGCGCTGACCAACCCAATAGAAAGCCGCTCAACACCCCCAACCCGTCGGCGATCAATGACCAAATATCGTCAGCGCTCATGGTCTGGAACTTACAGGACCACTTTGGCCAGCGCGACTTGACCTTCAAATTCGATCTTCAGTTTGTCCTGGCCTGCTTTTTCCACCACTGACTCATCTACCAGAAGCATGACGACTCTTGCGTGCTGGGCACGGGCGAGCGTTGCCATCTGTGAGATGGTCATGCCCCGGCTGCCGACACCAGCTTCAATTCGGCTGATCTCTCCCTGATTCACGCCGGACAACCCCTGCACCTGGCGTTGGGTCAGTCCCCTGGCTTCGCGCAGCGTGCGCATCAGCCGGCCTACCTGAACAAGTTCGTCATCCGGCGTGGCGATTGCATCAATTTCGCGATCCTGCTCCAGCCGATCTTCAATTTCCCGCAATTTAGATTTCATGGTGTCACCTCTCAAATTTCGTCGATCCGGCGCACTGCTGCCGCAAGCGCGCGAAAGTATGATGTTTCCGATGCTTCCACGTTCCAGCGACCTTCGTAGCCAGCTACGCTTAGCAGATAGAAGATATCGTCCTTTACATACAAAAACGCCGCCAAGCCGCCCTGTCTTCCACCTTGCTCGAAGAAATGGATGACCCGTCCATCCGACAGCGTGTGGGGGATGGCGTCGGGATCCATTTTGTTACTGTCTATGACAGCCCTGCGTCGCCGAAATAAAACCCTGACCAGATGGCGTATTTCAGCAAATTTAGAACTTGCCAGCACATCGATTTCGGCGAGTGCTTCGGGATGGAAATCGTGCTCAGATTCGCGCATGGCACATAATTATGTGCTTTTCCACATCAAAGTCAATTGCCCTATTTATTGCCCAGCGGTGCTTTACGCAAGGGGCAGCATGCACGGATAAGGCCAATGGCCGTAATTCGGAGAACGCCTTCCCGCTACGCTTCGTTTCATCTGGGTTGCGGAGCTATTGTTTGTAACTATTTGTTTTTATTTATTTTATTTTTATACCACGGCGATGCGTCTGCCGCAGCGCGATGCCCTACGCAATTGTCTCTGGCAACACGAAACCCGCGGCTCAGCGCAGGCTGCGAACCGCGCGCGCCTGGGCGTTAAACCCCGGCACTTCCTGCTCTGCAACGCCATCGCAAAAATAAACGATCCAGTCTTTCCCGCCGTCGGTGGTGTCGGCGGTTCGCGTGATCTGCCCCGAGCGTTCGAAAAGCCGATGCAGCCGGCAGTCCTCGGCAGAGCCGGAACCCATCAGCGCCATAGCCTCTTCCAGTGTCGGCAGGCGCCAGTCGCTGTAACCCGCAAAGCGGAGGGCATTGAGTTGCTGCACATAGTGCTGCGCGCCGTTGTGGTCGAGCGGCTGCGGCGAAGCGCGCTGCTGCCACAACAACTGATAGTGCGTCTCTTTAACGACCACGTCCGTGCCGAGCACCTGGCGCTCCAGTTCGAGCGGCGCGGCGGCGCCCGCGGCGTTCCACCTTGCATGAAAAAAATCGCGTTGCGCTACCATGGCACGCGCCTCGTCGGCAGAAACAACCGCCGGCGCTGCGCGCAGCGTCACCGTTCGCGAGAACAGCCGCGACGCGTGCGGCACCGCAATGAACAACGCCAGCATCCCGGCCACCAGTGCCAACCCCGCGACCCCCCAAAACCATTTGCGGCGTGAGGCTGACTTTCCTCCGGTATCAATGGATCGGGTCAGGCGCTCGGCGTCGTAGTCCCATCGCTCGTTGGACATCGTCACCGCCTGCACGCCGGCAAGCCGCCGCAGCACCGGCGGCAGTGCGTGCTCCGCGGGCATGCTGGCGCCGCCGACCAACACCGGAATCACCCGCCGGCCTTTATCCAGCGCCGCTTTAAGCTCTAATCGCACAAAATCTTCGGGGTCGTCCAGGCGCCGTTGCCGGGATTCATTGGTCACCGTGAGCCACGTTTCGCCGATGACGGCGAGCATCACATCTGCATTTTGAACGCTGCGTTCGATAACCGTTGCAAAGTTTTCGCCGGGCTGAATGCGGTCCACGTCCATGAAAACATGGTCTTCGCCGTAGCGCTCGCGCAGGCCGTCGTAGAGCCGCCCCGCGTAGGCGGCGGCATCGTCACGACGATAACTGATAAAAATCGTTGTCATCACATACCCTTACGGCACACGCAGCGACACGCCCACCGCTGCCCAATACGGCAATGCCACGATCAGCACCACCACAAACGCGATCAGCGTCATCCACACGCCGAATTTAAAAATTTCCGGCGCGCTGAGGTAGCCGCGCTCGTAAACGGCGAGGGACGATACGCTCTGCGCCGGGTAGTAGAGCACCGCATCGCCGCCGATCATCACGGCAAGGCCGCAGATCATCGGATTGACGCCGGTGGCGGTGCCGATCGCCATTGCAATCGGTATCGTGGTCGCGAGAAATCCGGTGATGTTCGGGATGAGCAGCCGCACCGGCACCGAGGCGACGAGCAGCGTCGCGACGACGTAGTAGGGCTCGCCCTGAAACGCGGGTACGGCTGCGGTGATGAGGCCGGCGATCCAGTCGCTGGCGCCGCTGGTCTTGAGTGCGCGTGCGAGCGACAGCGAAGAAGCCAGCACGAAGAAACTGGCCCAACCGATGTCGCGCTCGAACTCTTTCCAGGTCAGCACGCCGAATCGCGGCATCAGTATCAGTATCCACGCCAGCAGCGCCGGAATCGCCGGATGCCAGTGGTGCAGCGCATCGGTGAGCCACAGCACCGAAGCGCCCACGGTAATGACCAGCGTGCGGATCTCCATCGGCGCGAGTTTTTTCGCGGGCTCGTCCGGCAAGCGTGGCAATTTCTGCGCGAATCCCTTGCGGTAAATGTAATAGATCAGTGCGGACCCGATCACCAGCAGCACGAGAAACGGCACGCTCATGAGCAACAGCCATTGGCCCCAGCCGATGCCGCCAATCAGCGCCGCGGCGACCATCGGCGTGATGCCGCCGGTCATCAGCACGGTGGAAGCGAGGCGGTTGATCGAATTGAGCGCCATCATCACGGCGCTGGCGAGCGGTGCCTGGCGCGGCACGCCGGCCATGTCGAGCGCCTGCTCGTAGACGTGGACGAGAATGCCGGTGCGCGTGGTGGCCGAGGGCAAAATGCAGGTGAGCAGCGGAAAGGAGAGCAGCAGCTGCAGGTAGAGCGAGCGTGCGCTGCCGCGCGAACGGTGCAGGAAGAAACGCGCAACCCGTTCCGCGAGGCCGCTTTTCTGCACGGCCAGCCCGATGGTGAGCACGCCGATGAGAAAATAGGCGACCGGCTCGGCAAAGCCCGACAGCGCTTCGGGTAAACCGGACACCGAACCGGTCATCACCAAAGCCACGATTAGCACGATGGCGGTCACGCCCGCCGGCAGCGCCTCGGTGCACCACAGGCCGATAGCCAGCACCGCCACGGCAATCACGCGCTTGCCGGCCTCGGGCAGGCCCGCCGGCGCGGGCATGGCGATCAGGCCGGCACAGATGGCCACGAGGATTGCAATCGTCAGCGGTGCGCGTTTGTCCTTCGAGGCGGATGGTGGCGTTACGGACACGGCGGGCAGCAGAGGCTCGGTTGACTCAAACAAAAAAGCGGACTTGCCGAACTGTACATCCAATCCGGGCTAAATTCACGAATTCGCGACACACAGAAAAATCTGCAGGTCAGTGCGATTTCACGCCTGCCATTGAGTTGCCGTATTTCTCAAGGTTGCCACATAGGTCTTTGGGGTAGGGCCTTGTCGAGGGGCGATCGATCAAAAAAAATAAAGGCATCGAAATGATCCCGTGGGGTGATTTCAACGCCGCTTTCATAAGGGCCGGGAAAATTCTGATTCTGCATCCACCATTTCGAGTTTTCCGACAAAAAAGCAGCATTCGATACAAAGAATGAGAACTTATGCCCAGCGTCCTGCAGTTTTTTATCCACTGAATTACGGGCGGTAGGCAGTGACCAGTCTCCTTGAGTTCCAGTCGCATGATAGGCAGTGAGTGCAATATTGAAGACCTTCTTCCGGGTCAACTCGGTAAAAAAGTAAACGCCGGATTTAAGATCGCCATAGCCCCACCAGTCAGCCCGTGATCGATTGTGCGAAACATGACTGGTGTGCGCGGACAGGATCGCCCGTGCGGCGTCATGTTTTGCCATCACCAGCATTAAATTTCTGCCTTGCGCTCGATCGCGCTCGTTCCAGCTTAAAATATCGTCCGACCGTTCGTAGTGGTAAAACCCCAGCCATCCAAGCATCGTTGACGCCGAAATCGCAAGTTCAAAAGCGTCATCAGAACCAGGCTCCTTTTTCTGCTTTTTTTCCATGCCGGATTGTCTCGCGGTATTGAGCAGCGCGGTCAAACTGGCGCGACATTTTTCGTAATCGGCTTCGGGAAAAACTTTTCCGTCGTGCTGCAGTTGTCCAAGAACAATATCGATCTCGGGCCACGACGAAGCTTGATACGCAGGGCAAGAAGTTTCAATGCTTTTGAGGCGCGAGGGATCAATACCCATACGAGTGCTTAAGGCCCGAATCCTCGCGTAATGTTCCCAGGGGCGATCCCAAATATCCATGCCGCGGAATACAATCGGGTCACTCGGGTGAGCAAGATTAAAATCACACACCCACTCCCACAACGCCAGATCTGCTGCCGTAGGCATATACAGCACAGCTATCGGTGCTGGCGCCTTGGCTGTCGTGCACGACGAAACCCATCGCGCAAATTCAAGGCTTCGCAGCGTCGGGTTTTCCCAGACGATTAATCTTAAACCGTGGTTTACAACCAGATACCGAATGAGCCGTGTCTGAATTCTTAAAAATCCCGAAGAGCCATGCACACTTTCTCCGATGGCAATAACCTCGGCTGATGCGATGCGCGCGCGCAGCAATGCCGAAAGTTCTGCATCCGTGATTTTTTCAGGACTTGTGCTGAATTCAGCGACACCAGGAAGGGCACCAAATACAGACGTGCTGAGAAAAAAAACAATAATCAGAGCGAATGATTTCATGTTTAAACATTTGGCATACGCATCATTACACAACGGGTTCAAGACGGCGGTGGCGAGATGCCAAGTATTGCGCGGACGAAATGTGTGGTCTTCGTTACTACTCTTGAGGTAAATTCATAAGTATTTGTTTTTATTGATATTTTTAATTAACGCATGCGACCGGATATCGCCACAAAGACGCCGATTCCACGTTATAAATGAACCTGCGCGTGTAGTTGAAAGGCAAAACAAGGCGCTGGCATTTTTGCTATGCTTTACAGCCAGCAGCCTTCATTCGATATCGATCGCGGGCGTTTTCTGCCTCGAGGGTCGCGTTCTTAGGTTCGGCTGCTTTCCACAAGGGCGCTGCAGGAAGACTAACAAAGAATGGGCGTCCGTCCACAACCTGTCAGGAGAGAAAATATGCGCAGTTTTAAAAAGTGGCTGTTGCCGGCCTCGATAGCCGGCGTTGCGATCGTGGTTGCCGCATGTGCGGGTATGGGCGGCGGCAGTGACGGAATGTCCTTCTTCGTTACCAGCGCCGGGACGGGCAAGGGAGCGGATCTCGGCGGACTGACGGGCGCGGACCAGCATTGTCAAAAGCTCGCAGCGGCTGCGGGCGGCGGCGGCAAAACCTGGCGCGCGTATCTCAGCACCCAGGCTAAGGATGGCGCGCAAACGGTGAACGCACGCGATCGCATTGGCAAAGGTCCGTGGCAGAACGTCAAGGGTGCGCTGATCGCGCGTGACGTGGATCAACTGCACAGCGCGTCCAACAACGTGAACAAGGAAACCGCGTTGAACGAGAAGGGCCAGGTGGTTGAGGGGCGCGGCGATAAGCCCAACCGGCACGATATTCTCACCGGCTCGCGCACCGATGGCACGGCATTCGGCCCCGGCGATCCGGATATGACCTGCGGTAACTGGACGCGCAGTGGCGCCGAAGGCGCTGTCGTAATGGGCCACCATGATCGCAGCGGGCCCACCGCGGACGCGTGGGCGACGTCGTGGAATTCATCACACCAATCGCGCGGCGGTTGCAGCCATAAGGCACTGGTGGCCACCGGTGGTGATGGGTTGCTTTATTGTTTCGCGGCGAACTAACGGCGCAATCTTTCAGCGTGTAGCACGCGGCAGGGGGACGGGGCAACACAATGATTCGGCCTTGATCCCCGCCGCTGCGGCGAGCTTGATCCATTTGCCGAGTTCGCATCGGATGTATTCATAGCCAGCGACGGTTAGCGGTCGCCCTTGTCGCCGGAGTCGAGGGTCATGTCCATCATCACGCCGACGCCGGTCGCGACGCCATTGGGATCGAAGCGCACGATGAAATGGCCCAGGGTAGGCCTCAGATCGACGCGCCAGTCCCAGATGATTTCATGGCGCAAGCGCATGATTTGGCCCGGTTTGCCGAGCAACTCGCGCACTTGTGCTTGCGTGGTGACACCGGGAACCACTTTGTAGAGGCGATCGTAGGTCAGCAATTGCTCCGCGCTGCGCACCATGCGGCCGCCGTCAACGCCGAACAGCCACGTTTCCGTACCGGCGGGGCCGTAGACGTATTCCCAGAACTCGCCGCCCTGTGGATTCGGGCGCGTATCGGTGGGCTTGCCCAGCTTTTTCAATAACACGTCGGCGTCGGTGGTGTTGGGCACGATGGAGCCGGGCAGGGCGCATCCCGCCAGCGCACCCACAATCAGCAGCGCGGGAATAATGCGATGAATCAGGTTCATGACAGTCACTCCTTGTTGATGACGATTGCACATTCGACAACGCGGGGTCAGGACGTTCACTATTGCATCCGCGCTTAAATTCTTTCTGCTATATCATGCTTTACTGCGGTTCGATCTTCGCCGCTCGTATCGCCTTATCGAAAAAAACGTAATCGCGTTCGATGAACGCGGCGAATTCTTCCGGCGTGCTGCCGATGGGCCGCAACCCGGATTCTTCGATGCGCGCGCGCACGTCAGGCGATTTGAGAATGCGTGCGATTTCGGTATTCAAACGCACGATACGCTCGCGCGGCGTGCCGGCGGGCGCCCACATCGCCTGCCAGCCCGGCGTATCCACCTGCGGGTAGCCGTGCTCGGCAAACGTCGGCACGTCGGGTAACGCGGGCGCGCGCACCGGACCGCCAAGGGCGATCGCGCGCACGCGCCGCGCTTGTATGATCGGGCCGATTTGTGAAATACTGGGGAACATCAATTCGATGTGGCCGCCCAATAGATCATTTTGCGCGATGCCGGCGCCTTTGTAAGGCACGTGTGTGAGTTTGATGTTGGCTGCTGCTATCAGCATTTCGATCCCGACGTGCGTAATGTTGCCGACGCCGGCCGAGCCGAAATGCAGCGCGCCCGGCTTGGCGCGCGCGAGTGCGATAAATTCAGGCAGGTTTTTCGCGGGTAGCGACGGATGCACCACCAGCACCTGCCCGTACGACAGCGTGATTTGCGAGATCGGCGCAAAATCGCGGCGCGCGTCGTACGGCAGTTTGCGGATCAGCAGCGTGTTGGTGTTGTGCGAACCGGTGGTGTACAGCAGCGTGTAACCGTCGCGCGGGCTTTTCGCCACTAGGTCGGTGCCCAGCGAGCCGCTTGCGCCGGGGCGGTTGTCGAACACAAACGGCTGATTGAAGGCTTCCGACAATTTTTGCAGCAGCGGCCGGCCGATCACATCCGGCGGGCCGCCGGGCGAAAACGGTACGATGACGCGCACTGCGCGCGATGGGTAGTCGTCGGCGCGTTGCGCGTGGGCGGTATCGATCACGCCAATAGCGGTTGTGACGACAACCGCACAAGCGGCACGGCATGGCGCGTGCGAACGAACAGCCTTCTTCAACATTGTCATCGGCACGCGTGTGGCGGCGGATAGGTTGATGGCAGGCACCCTATGCTCCAGTTCGCAGGAGTGACAATTATATTATGCGTCGACTCACGCATGGTGCGCACACTAATTTTTTTAAGTATTTGTTTTTAAACAATAAATCGTAATTTATGTTTCAGGCAGTTACTCCTTGCGGTGTCCGCGACATCTCGCGCACCGTCGCGGGCTGCAACATTATTTCAGAGGATCCCGGTTGTCTTCACGGTCGGCCTCGAACAGCGTCACCAACTCCTCGCTGGCTTCGCGCGTGGTTTGCATCAGCTTGTTTTCGTCCAGGTAAATCGCTTGCTGGCGTTTGAGCAGTGCAAGATCGTGGTCGCGAAATTTTGCAATGGCGATGGCCGCTTCCGAAGGCGACAGGCGCAATTGCAGCAGACTTTGCAACGCCATCTCCAGACTGGTGTGCCAGGTTTCGCGGTAGTAACGTGTCACGCCCATGTCGGCGAGGCGGTGGGCATGCGTGCGATTGCGCGCGCGCGCGATGATGGGCACGCCCGGAAAGTTTTGCCGCACCAGTTGCGCGCATTTCACCGAGTCTTCCGGATCGTCGACGGCGAGCACGAACAGACGCGCGCCGCCGACGTTGGCTGCCTGCAACAATTCAAGGCGCGTCGCATCGCCGAAATAGAGTTTGCCGCCGTATTTGCGCACGCTGTCGACGTGGTCTGCGTCTTTCTCAAGTGCCACGAAAGGAATGCCTTTGAGCGAAAGCACGCGCGTGATGATTTGGCCGACACGGCCGTAACCCGCAATCACCACGTGACCTTGTGGTGCTTCGATGGTGTCGAATTCGCGCGTTTCCGAGCGGTCCAGCGCGGGTGCGAGAACTTTGTCTTCCAGCACAAACAACAGCGGCGCAATCAGCATGGATACCGTCACCGCCACCACCAGCATCTGCGAAACCGGCACCGCCAGGATGCCGGCGCTGGCGGCGGTCGCGAACAGCACAAAGGCAAATTCACCACCTTGCGCCAGTGCCAGCCCCAACTTGCGCGCGCTGGGTGCCGCGGTACCGGCGAGACGTCCGATGAAATAGAGCAAACCGAATTTGATGACGATCATGCCGGTCACGATTGCAGCGATGGTCAGCGGTTGCTTCGCCAGCAGACCCAGGTTGGCCGACATGCCGACGGAGATAAAGAACAGTCCCATCAACAAGCCTTTGAAGGGCTCGATATCGGCCTCGAGTTCGTGGCGGTACTCCGAATCGGCCAGCAGCATGCCCGCAAGAAAGGCACCGAGTGAAGCGGTGAGACCGGCAACGTCCATCAGCAAGGTCACGCCGATCACGATGAATAGCGCGGCGGCGGTAAAAATTTCGCGGCCGCCGTGGATTGCCACCAAACGGAACAGCGGGCGGAGCAGGAAACGGCTGGAAACGATCAGCGCGCCGATGATGCCAACGGCTTTGGCGGCATCCATCCAGCCGCTGGCGCCGTGCGCGGCCGCGTTAGCTGCGCCCAGTGAATGCGCGAGGAACGGCAGCGCGGCCAGGAGCGGAATGACCGCCAGATCCTGAAACAGCAGGATAGCGAAACTCTCGCGGCCATGGCGGGTGGTAAGTTGTTTTCTCTCCGCCAGGGTCTGCAGCACAAAAGCGGTGGACGACAGGGCGAGGCCAATACCTGCAACCAGGGCCGCCTGCCAGGTCCAGCCCATGAAGAGCGCTATCCCGCCCAGCGCCAGAGCGGTCGCCAACACCTGAGCTGAGCCCAGCCCGAACACCTGCTTGCGCAATACCCAAAGGCGCGAAGGTTGCAATTCCAGCCCGATAATGAACAGGAGCAGGATGACGCCGAACTCCGAGATATGCAGCATGGTTTCGACGTTGTCGATGAGCTTCATGCCCCACGGCCCGATGATCATGCCTGCGCAGAGGTAGCCCAATACCGCGCCCAGTCCGAGCTTGCGCGACAAAGGCACGGCAATGATGGCCGCCAGCAGAAAAATAGCGATTTGAGCAAGCATGAGGATCGGCCAGGTAATGTTTCAGCGAGCGAGGGATCGTGCGATGTTGCATGCGTTCGTGTCAAGGGGACTGCATTGTGCCGCCGCTCGACGCGTCGAAAAGGCTGCATAGAAAAGCCGATTCGATGATAATTTACCGTATGGCCGCTGACACTGCTGGCTTTGAAAGCCGTGTGAGCCGGCGTAACGATACCCAACCTTCTGGAGCAGGCCGATGAAAATTACCCGCGTGGAACCCATACTCATCCGCACACCTTTAGTACTCGACGACGCTGTACCGCACGCCAGCGGCGCGCCGAAGAACGATGTGCACACCCTGCTGGTCAAGGTGGAAACGGATGAAGGCATCACCGGCTGGGGCGAGGCTTTTTCCAATGCCGGCTGGCTGGCTACGCGCACCGCGGTCGAGCACATCGTCGCGCCGCGCGTGATCGGCAAAGATCCGGCGCAGATTGCGCAAATCCAGGCTGATCTGCATCGTGGCTTGTACAACACAGGCCGCAGCGGCGCCGTGGTGTTTGCGGTATCCGGGCTGGACATCGCGCTGTGGGATATTGCCGCCAAACGCGCAGGACTGCCGCTTTACAAACTGCTCGGCGGCAGCGCGCGCGCCACGCTCCCGGCCTATGCCAGTTTGTTGCGCTACGGCGATGCCAATGTGGTGGCGCGCAAAACCACCGAGGCCATTAACCGCGGCTACAGATTCATTAAATTGCATGAAAATAAGACTGACATCGTACGCGCCGCCAAGAAGGCGTGCGGCGATAAGGTGCCACTGATGGTGGATTGCTCGTGTCCGTGGACAGTGGATGAGGCGATAGCTATTTCGCGCGAATGGGCGGACATGAAACTGGCGTGGATCGAAGAGCCGGTCTATCCGCCCGACGATCACGCGGGCCTCGCGCGGCTGCGTGCCGTCAGTCTCGCACCGATTGCGGCCGGTGAAAACATCTCGAATTTTTTTGAGTTCAAACGGTTGTTTGAGGCGGGCGCTGTCGGCATTGCACAGCCCAGCATCACCAAAATCGGTGGCGTTACCGAAATGCGCAAAATATTTGCGCTGGGCGAAGCGAACGGCGTGGTGGTGGTACCGCATTCACCGTATTTCGGGCCGGGACTGCTCGCGTCCATACATGTGTGCGCCGCTGCTGCACGTGAGATACCCATCGAGCGTTACTACTGCGACTTTGCCGAGACGCCTTTCGGCGAACAAATCATTCCGAAAAACGGTGACTTTACTGTGCCACAAGAGCCGGGCCTCGGCAAAGACCCGGATATGCGTTTGATCGAGCGCATGCGGGTGGCTTAGACTTCTCAATAACTAATGCCCGACAGGAAAAACCATGCATTCAGGCCTGTTTGTTTTTACCGCGATAGAGCGCATTGTCTACGGGCAGCCCGCCGCGCAGGCGTTGCGCGCCGAGGTGGAGCGATTGAAGGCTAATCGCGTTTTTCTTATTGTCAGCGGCACCATGAATCGCACTACGGACGAGGTGGCCAAGGTGCGCGAGGCGCTGGGTGCGCGCTATGCAGGGCTTTATGATCGCGTGCCTTCGCATACGCCGCGCGAGACGGTGCTGGAGGTGGCGCATGCGGCGCGTACGGTGGATGCCGATCTGATCGTCACCTTCGGCGGCGGCTCGGTGACCGATGCCGGCAAGCTCACACAACTGTGTCTGCGCCACAACATCACCGAGTACGATCAACTCGACGCGTATCACGTGATTGTCAATGCCGACGGCACCAACACCCATCCTGCGTTCGACGGGCCCAGGGTGCGGCAGATTGCCATACCCACCACGCTGTCGGGCGGCGAGTTTCAGCATCAGGGCGGATGCACGGATACCCGCCGCAAGGTGAAACAAAGTTTTCGTCACCCGCTGCATATGCCGCTGTGGGTGTGGTTATCGACGGGAATGCGCGCGGTGGATCACGCCACCGAGGCACTGTGTTCGCACACCTCCAATCCAGCGAGCGACGCGAGTTTCATGCAGGCGTTGCGCCTGTTAAGTCGTGGCCTGCCGCGCGTCAAAGCACATCCCGATGATCTCGACGCGCGTCTCGATTGCCAGCTTGCGGTGTGGCTCGCCATGACGGGCCGGCAAGGCGGCGTGCAGATGGGGGCCAGTCACGCCATCGGTCATGTGCTGGGCGGAAGCTGCGACGTGCCGCACGGACATACCTCATGTGTGATGCTGGCGCCGGTGTTGCGTTACAACCGTTCGGTGAATCAGGAGCGGCAGCGATTGGTGGCCGAGGCGATGGGTCATCCGGGCGAAGACGCTGCCGATGTGATTGCGGCTTTCGTCGCCAGTCTGGGACAGCCGGGGCGGCTTGCGGATGTGGGGGTGAAGCGCGAACAGTTTGCGATGATCGCCGAACATGCCATGCACGACAGTTGGCTGCATACCAATCCGCGCAAGATTACTCATGCTGCACAAGTCATGGAGATACTGGAGTCGGTGGCTTAATAGTTCCCTTCCGTGCGTAGCGGGGGAGGGGCGATGCAATGGCATGTGTAGATATTTATGCTGAAATAGAGCATGGCGAATCAACCAAACCGGCATTGGCCGATAAGACATGAAGACGCAAGCGAATAACCTGAAGCGTGCCGTCTGTGCCATAGCGTGGCTGTTGCTCTCTTGTGCAGTACCGACGACCACGGCGTGGGCGCAACCCTACCCCACCAAGCCGATCCGTTTCATCGTCGGCTTCGGCGCCGGTGGCGGCAACGACATGATTGCGCGCACGTTAGGCCGCAAGTTGACGGATAGCCTGGGGCAGCAGGTGGTGGTGGACAACCGCGCCGGTGGTGCAGGCATCGTCGCTGCAGTGATCGTGGCCAAAGCGCCGCCAGACGGCTATACGCTGTTCGCCGGGAGTATCAGCACGCTGGCCACCAACGTCAGCATGCATGCCAAGCTGCCGTACGATCCGCTGCGCGATTTCGTGCCGGTGACCACCACCACGCTGAGCCCCTATTTATTCACGGTCAATCCCACGGTCCCCGCAACAACCATCAAGGAATTCATCGCATTGGCGAAAACCGCCGGCAGCAAAATCAACTATGCATCGGCGGGCAGCGGCGGCGGCAACCATCTGTCGCAGGAATTATTCAAAACCATGACCGGGATCAACATGGTGCATGTGCCGTACAAGGGCGCTGCCGAACAGGTCACTGCCCTGATCGCCGGTGAAGTGCAAATGAGTTGCATACAAGTGCAAGTGGCGTTGCCGCAGGTGCGCGGCGGCCGGCTGCGTGCGCTGGCGGTCACCAGTGAGCAACGTCTGCCCGCAGTACCCGAAGTGCCGACGGTTGCCGAAGCCGGTGTGCCGGGTTTCGAAGCCGTGTCGTGGCAGGGCGTGGTGGTGCCCGCGGGCACGCCACGCGCCATCGTCAGCCGCCTGCACGTTGAAATCGCCAAGGCATTGCAAGCGCCGGAAGTGTCGCAGCGGCTGGCGGCCGAAGGCACCACGCCCGGCGGCATTGCACCGGATGCGTTTGCCGCGTATATCAAAAGTGAGATTGCGAAATGGGCGAAGGTGGTGAAGCTGTCCGGCGCCCGCGCGGATTAAAGTGATACGGTTAAAGCAATTGCAGTGCCGTACAGGGAGGATAGAGTGAAGCCGTTTACCAGGCGTGTTGTGTCGGGCGGCGCACTGGGCGCTGCGTTGGTTGGCGGCATCATCGATGCGCGAGCACAAACGTACCCGGCGAGACCGATCCGCCTGGTGGTGTCGGTGCAGCCGGGGGGCAATCTCGATCTGGTTGGACGCTCCGTCGCCGACAAGGTAAGCGAAGGCCTTGGCCAGCGCATGTTCGTCGAGAACCGGCCCGGCGCGAACAGCACCATCGGACTGGCGAGCGTGGCGCGTGCCGCGCCGGACGGTTATACCTTTGTCATGGTGGCGCAAAGCGCCCTGGTCGCGGCGCGCATGATGCGTAATCCGCCCTACGATCCGCTGCGCGATTTCGCGGGTGTGAGCCTCATCGCGACCTTGCCGCAGATGCTGGTGGTGCATCCATCGTTGCCGGTGAAAAGCGTGAAGGCGTTTATCGCGCTCGCTAAGGCGCGGCCGGGTGAGCTGAACTGCGGCTCTTCGGGCAACGGCTCCGGTTCGCATCTGGCGCTGGAACTTTTTAACCGCATGGCCGGCGTGCGCATGATGCGCATCCCATACAACGGCGACGGCCCGGCCATCATCGATTTGCTGGGCGGGCAGGTGCCGGTGAAATTCGATAATCTGAGTACGTCGCTGCAACACGTGCGTGGCGGCAAACTGCGTGCGCTGGGCGTGACCAGTCCGACGCGCAGCGCACTGCTGCCGGAAGTGCCGGCGATCAGCGAAACGGTGCCCGGTTTCCAGGCCAGCATCTTCAACGGCATGATGGCGCCGGCCGCCACACCGCCGGAAATCCTGACGCGCATACACGCTGAAGTCGTGAAATTCGTGCAGGCGCCGGAGATCCGCAATCGTTTCGCGAGTCAGGGCGTCGAACTGCAGGCCAGCACCACGCACAGCCAGTTCACGGCGTACATCAGAACCGAATATGCGCGATGGGCCAAGGTGCTCGATGATGCAGGCATTAAAGCGGAATAAAATATTAAAAGTTGTTTAAAAATAAATACTTACATAATATCAGTATGTCGGGGGCAAACACGATGGCACAGCGGACAATCGACATGCAGTACGTGTTGGATCGAACAGCGATCCATGAAGTGCTGGTGCGCTATTACCAGGGCCTGGATCGCGGCGAACCGGATCAGGTGCGCAGTTGTTTTACCGCTGACGTCAAAGCCTATTACGATGGGCGCGATCCGATAGCGGGTATCGATGCGATGATGAATTCATTGAATACTTTTACCAGACTTGCTTCTGGCGAGTTGAAAGCCACCACGCATTTCATGGGTAATCTGAACATCAATTTTTTAGAAGGCGATGTCGCCGAAACCGAGACCTATGCCATCGCGTATCTGGCGCAGCCTGGAAAACCGGCAGATCGAATCGTCATGCGCAGTTTGCGCTACCTGGACCGGTTGCGCCGGGAGAGCGGCGGCTGGCGCATCAGCGAGCGGCGGCATACGCTGGACTGGAGTTGCGAGGCGCTGGCCACTTTTGCCGCGACCCTGGCGCAGCGCATCACAGCTTGGCCCAAGGCGTAGCATCACAGAAAAATGTTTGCAGCCGGTTTCGGCCGCTATATGCGCAGTGCGGTTGCCCAGTACGTCAGGGCGCTAAAGGCGGCGGGGAATAACAGGGCGCCGCTGCTTGCAGTGCCCGCACATTTGGTGCCTAATGTCCGCCTTCCCGCACCTGAGTATTCCAGCAATGCTCGCAGTCCGCATACTTCGCATGGTTTCCGCCGGCACAGCGCACCTTGCGCTTTGCGCGGTTGCGGTATTTGCCGGCGCGGGCGTGTGTTGGGCGAACGCCGACTTTCCCGTCAAACCCATCCGTATCATCGTGGCCTCGTCCGTGGGTGCAGCGGATGATTTTTTTGCGCGCTTGCTGGCGGACGAGCTGGAGTTGTTTTACCAGCGCAGAGTGTTGATCGAGAATCGTCCGGGCGCGGGCGGTTTGATCGGCAACAAGCGCGTGTCGCGTGCGAACGCCGACGGCTACACGCTGGGCATGATCGGCGTGACGCGCCTGATCACCGAGTTGATGCGCGAACAGCCGCCGTACAGCGCACTGGGCGATATCGTCGGCGTGGCGCATGTGGCGTCGATCACCAATGTGCTGGCAGTGACGCGCACGCTGCCGGTGACCACCGCGCCCGAGTTCGTCACCTATGCGCGGGTGCGTCCCGGCGAGCTGAACTATGCCTCGCTCGGCATCGGCTCGGCGTCGCATCTTGCGGCGGAGGTCTTTTCGCGCGCACTCAAAATCGATGCCGTGCACGTGCCGTTCAGAATGGCGACGGATTCTTTTGTCGAGATGGCGCTGGGCCGCGTGCATTACGCCATTTACACGCTGCCGGCGGCGCTGGGACCGGTGCGCGAAGGGCGGCTGCGCGCGCTGGCCGTGATGACGCCGCAACGCAGCCCCACGTTGCCCCACGTGCCGGCGATCGCCGAAGTGGGTCTGCCCGAAGCGCAGTTCGACAGTTGGTGTGGCATCGTCGCGCCGACGGGTACGCCGCGGCGCATCGTTGAGCAGTTGCACAGCGACATCGTGCGTGCACTGCGCAAAGCGGCGCTGCGTGCGCGTTTTGTGCATCAGGGCGCCGAATCAACGCCCGACAGCACGCCGGATGGTTTTATGCGGCATATGCAGGAAGAGTACCTGCGCTTTCAGTCAATCATACGCGTGGGCGGCATCAAACCGGAATGATGTTGTTTAAATAATTGTAAAAAATAAATACCTGCACAGAATCCGATCAATGCTTTTTTGACGACAAGGAGCGAACCATGACGATAAAACTTAACCACCTGCATATCAAAACCAAAAATCCGGACAAGACGGCGAAGTTCTACGTCGACACCTTCGGCGCGAAGATCACGAGTCAATCGCCGAACGGCGGCTATCGCGTGGACCTCGACGGGCTGTCGTTGAATATTACTGATCTGCATCCCACCCAGACGCGTGAACAAAAATACGGCATGGAACATATCGCCATCGACACCGACGAGCTCGACGCGGTGGTTGCCAAACTCAAGGCGCAGGGCATCGGTATTCTTGAAGAGACGGTGGTTACCGGCGGCCGCCGCGTATGTTTTTTCGAGGGACCGGATGGCGTGCAACTTGAATTCCTCGAAATGAAATAATAACGTAAGCATTTGTTTTTAAACAATATTTTTTGGAGGCAATAATGACGACTCATGATCCTTTACGTGTGGCATTTATCGGCGCGGGTGGGCGCTGGGGGCCCAGCGCGCACGGCCCTGCGCTGCAAAAGTTGCCGGAAATAAATCTCTACGCCGTGTGCACGGCGCATGCGGATACCGCGCAAGCCGCCGCCGACAAATACGGCGTGAAGAAAGCCTACAGCGATCTCACCACCATGGGCGCCGATCCGCAGGTTGAAGCGGCACTCGTCGCCGTGCGCGTGCCGGCGCATTACAAAATCGCGAACGCGGCGATGGAGGCGGGCAAACACGTTTATTGCGAATGGCCGCTGGGTGCAAACACCCAAGAGGCTGAAGAAATGGCGGCGCTGGCGCGCAAGAAAAACGTGCGCACCATGGTCGGTTTGCAGCGGCGCGCATCACCGGCGTACCAGTATATGCGCGAGTTGATACAGCAGAATTACGTCGGCAAAGTACTGTCGGTAAACATGACGCACATGGGCAGCGGCGTGCTGACGCGGACTTCGGACCGCACCTGGCAACGCGATTTCAACCTCGGTGCGAACACGTTGACGATCACCTTCGGACACTCGATGGATGCGCTGTGCATGGTCGTTGGTGAACTCACCGAAGTGGCAGCGGTCGTCAGCACGCAAGTACCGCAATGGTTCGAGACCGACACCAAAAAATACGTGGACGTGAATTCGCCCGACAACATCATGCTCTCGGGCAGACTCGAAAGCGGCGCGGTGGTCAACGTCAACCTCGGCGTGCATCCGTATCACGGCAGCGGTTATCGTTTTGAGATTTACGGCACCGAAGGCACGCTAATGATGATCGGCGGCGGCGATGCCGGGCAGGAAGTGAAACGCAAAATCATGGGTGGAAAGAAAGATGACAAGGCGTTGCAAGAGTTGCCCGTGCCGGATCGCTTCAAAACCGTGCCCGAAGAAGTGCGCGGCCTTGGCCCCTCATACGACGTGGGCCAGATGTGGGTGAGGTTCGCCGAAGCGATTCGAACCGGCGCACCCATCGAACCCGACTTCGATCACGCCGTGCGCCGCCACCGCATGCTCGATGCCATCGTGCGCGCATCACAGACGGGGCAACGGCAGAAGGTCGTGCTGTAGATTGATTGCGGCCGCTGCCTGAATCAGGGCGAAGCGCTCAGCGTTGCGGTTCCGCCTTCAGCAGCAGCCGCGCAAAATGCCGGCCCGCGAATTCCTGTCCCGCCTTTAGCGGTAGCCGGTCTTCGCCCAAGCTGGGGTCGAACAGATTCTCGGGCGCATCAGCTTCATACAGGTTCATGTAATTACCCACAGGGTCCGCGCCGATCTGCGCAGGGTGAGGCGCATGCTGCAATTGCCAGGCGCGGTGTATGCCGGGCAGTTGCAGCATCTGCTTGATGTGCTGCGCGTTGTCGGCCTGGAATCGAATTTCATCTGCTGCTGTGCCGCGGACATTGCTTTCGCAGCGCGCCCAGCAGCGGCCGGCACGTGCATCTTTTTCACTCAGTGACAGCACGCGGTAAAACACCCGGCCCCAATTGCCGATGTCGCGGCGCCAGGGTTCCTTTTCCATGACGGGCGGCAGCGGGTTTTGCGGAAACGATTTGAACAGGCCCGGATCGCTGATAGCATAAATCTGCTGATACTCCTGTTCCATCACGCCTTCGTTGTCACCGTCGCGCAACTCGCGTGTGCGCCAAGCGGTGGAGTAACCGGGCTTGTCCGCCAGTTCCTGAATATGATCATCGAAGTGGATATTGAATTTGCGGTCGAATTCCTTGTTCACCAAGTCGAACCTGACGAAGCCCAGATAGGGGAAAGCCTCAATGTCTACCATGCAACGCTCCTTTGCCCAAAAAGCTCAGCATACCATTGGGCGTCGCAGGAAATTAATGGAGTTGACCGGCCGTTCTTCGAGCGATAGATTGCAGTTTCGTAAAACAATAAGGAGCCAGCAATGCATAAGGCGGTTGTTATGCTTCTGCTGGCCGTCACGAGCGGAAGCGTATTGGCTCAGGTCTCATCGGGGACCGCGTTCAAAGACTGCGCGGATTGCCCGGAGATGGTGGCCATTCCAGCGGGACAGTTCGTGATGGGC
>Ga0193752_1001461_pt1 | contig 19607 bp, 16 predicted proteins | sample H1c1metaG_FD_144924 | JGI IMG/M metagenome (GOLD analysis project Ga0193752, IMG submission 144924) | Soil microbial communities from a riparian zone of the East river system, Colorado, United States - H1c1 | ecosystem: Environmental > Terrestrial > Soil > Riparian zone | place: USA: East River...
CGACGTGCGACTGACCTGCCAATTGCCAACCATCAGGGCGACGTGTTCGGCAGCGGTTTTCGCGTCCAGGGGTGTATCCGCATCCGCACCGGCCGGTAGATAGCGGTCGGCGAAATCCTGGAATATCGAGGTGCGCAGCGTCTGGACCGCTCCCTCTCTTCCCGGGCTGTTGAACGAGAAGTAGATGCCGACCCCTTCTTTCATGAACAGATGCAGCGAGGTGTGAAAGAACTCGGTGTCGCCCAGGTGCCCGATGACTTCGCGGCCGTTGATGTTGGTCTCGAAGAAACCGAGCTGCATCCGGTTGAGTGGCGGCAACAGCGAGGCGGGATTCACCTTGTCGAGCGGCGAGTTCTGCATCGTCGCCGCAACCTCGGGTGACAGCAGCCCCTTGCCGTGGTCGAGATGCGCGAGCATGAACTTCGCCATGTCGGTGCCGGAAGAAGACAGCGAACCTGCCGGGGCGGGACCGATGATTTCGAACTTGCCCGCCTCCTGTCCCGGCTTGTAGCCGGATGCCATCTGAGCGGTGAACGCAGCGGGCAACGGCTGACGGAAGGAGGAGTTGGTCATGCCGAGCGGCGCGAAGACATGTTTGTCGACGTAGTCATCGAACGATTCGCCGGAGACTCGTTCGATCAGGTAGCCGGTGAGCGCGGTTGCCCAATTCGAATAGGCAGGCGTCGTGCCCGGCTCATACACGCGCGTCGGGGTCCAGCGCTTCAGATATTCACCGAGCGGGACGATATGCGCCGGATCGAAGTAGATGATGTCCTTGACGGCTTCTTCGAACCCCGCCGTGTGGGTCATGAGCTGACGCAGCGTGACGGGCTTGCCGTCGTAGTCCGGGATCTTGAAATCGAGATAGGTATTGATGTCCCGATCCAGGTCCAGCTTGCCCTGCTCGACGAGCTGCATCGCTGCAGTCCACGTGACCAGCTTGCTGACCGAGCCGGGCCGGAAGAGCGTGCGCTCGGGATCGACGAGCGTGCGTTTTTCGGAATCGGCGTAGCCAAAACCGCGTGCGGTGAGGAGTTGGCCATCCTTCACGACGGTCACGACGACACCGGGAATATCGGCGGTGCGAAGTGCGTAAGGCAGGTAGCCGTCGAGCCAGACGTCGACGTCGGCTTTCGAGAGGGGCACCGGGCTTGAAGGGTCGTGTTGCGCGTTCGCTGGCGCGGCGGCGGATGCGGTTGTTGGTGTCGGCGATGGCGGCACGCTCGGCTCAGCCGCAAACGCTCCCCCAGAAAAGCCAATTGCAGTCAGTATCAGCGCCTTCAGTTTAGACATGGCCCTACCCGCGGTTTTATAGTCACGCGCCTTCGCGTGCTCGGACGGTTGTCGGGCACAAGTTCGCCCGATTGGGAGATTATTATCCTAATCGGAAAACCGATTCAACGGCTTCGGAGATTTGTCGCCCGTGGAAAAGAAACCTGCCAGTCCAACCCTGGGCGCCTTGCTGAGGGGATTGCGTCATCGCGAAGGCTGGACGCTCAAAGAGATGAGCGCGAAGAGCGGAATTCCGTTCTCGACCCTTTCGAAGATCGAACACGACCGGCTGACTCTGAGCTTCGACAAGCTGCAGCTGCTGAGCCAGCGTCTGGGGATGCGCATGTCGGAGCTTTTCGCCGAGGACAGCGGCGATCAATCGCCGGCGGTCACGGCGCGCCGCAGTCTCGGTGACATCGACAAGTCGGTGCGCGTCAAAACGCCGAACTACGACTACTACTATCTCTGCACCGAACTGCGCCGCAAGCGAATGGTCCCCGTCATCACGAAGATCCGGGCGTCATCGCGAGAGGAATTCGGTGAGCTCGTCAGGCACGCCGGCGAGGAATTCATCTATGTCATCAAGGGCCGGGTTGTCGTGCACACCGAGTTCTACGACCCCGTAACTCTCAGCGAAGGCCAGGCCATCTACATCGACTCGGACATGGGACACGCCTACCTCACGGCCGCGGGTTGCCACGAGGCCGAGGTGCTCGGCGTGATGTCGAGCGCGGACGACGACCAGCTCATGCAGTCATTGCTGAATCTGCATGAGGAGCAGAGTCAGAAGGCGTCGACGGCATCGGCCAACGCCAAGGCCCATGACAAAACAATCGCGACTCGAAAACGTTGAGCGAGCGCGTGGCGGCCGCTAGCAGGTAGTCAACGACGCGCGGCCTCGAGGCTCCTTTCGCTAGGAATCTCGGTATTCCAGGATGTCTCCCGGTTGACAGTCGAGAGCCCTGCAAATCGCCTCGAGGGTAGAAAAGCGAATCGCTCTGGCTTTCCCATTCTTCAGGATGGAAAGATTTGCCATCGTGATGCCCACTTTTTCGGAGAGTTCGGTCACGCTCATTTTCCGCCGGGCCAGCATCACGTCGACATGGACAATCATGGTCACGAGCGAAACCTCATACCGTCAGGTCATTCTCTGACTTCATGTCCACGGCGTTCTGCAATGCTCGTTCGAGAACGGCCATCGCGGTGGCAACCACAATCGAGGCGAAGAAAAAGAATCCGCCTATGACAACCCCGCCCGCATGATCATCGCTGTCGCCTGACACGATGATGACTTCTCCCAGCGCGACAAATCCGATCAGCGCGACGGCGCAATACTTTATGGTTCGCACGGATCTCACGGCCGGCGGCGAGAACTCCTGGTTTCGCCCGGCGTACCCCAACACCTTGAATGCGTGATAGAGCCCGACAAAAAATGGAATGGCTGCGAAATACGCATACGCCAGGAAGGGGTCTTTGAAGTAGATCTCAAAGAGCGTGGCGTGCGCGTTTCTGCCCTCGAGGTGCGGTTCCCAGAGTAATAACGCCAGCGCGCCCATACCGATGAGTACCAGCACTGCCCGCAGAAACACAGTCGCGCCAAATTTCATAAGCCACCGCACCTCGTCGCTCGAATGTGCGCACGCTACGAAAGGATTTATCGTTTGTCAATAAAGATTTATCGTTCTGCAGGCGTTCTCTGGCGGACTAGTCGCGCGCGCGATCTTCGGTAAAGGCCTGGAGTCGCGGGAATCCGCCGCGCGCATTCAGCGTCGAGTTCAACGCGCCGAGCAGCAGCGGCCGGCCAGCCGATCCGTTGGTCAGCACTACCAGCCCGCGCTTCTGTCCGGGCACCAGGAACAGCTCCGTTGCGATGCCGCTCTGGCCGCCGCCGTGGTGAATCACCAAGGTGTCGCGCTGCACGCCATCCTGCGTTACGACCCAGCCGAGACCGCGCAGCTTGTCACCAGCGCCGGCGCCGTTCGAATTGACAGACGTATCCTCGACGTCGCGCCACAATTTTTTCGAAAGGCCGCCGCCGTTCATCACCCAGATGCCGAAGCGCGCGAGATCTTCGGCGGTCGACATCAGGTCGGCGGCGCCGTTCGCCTCCGGCTCGTTGTCGTAGCCGACGAAGGTGTCGCCCGTGTACTCGCCGGAATAGCGCGGCGGCACCCACGCAGGCCACAGGTAGGTCGTCGTCTTCATGCCCGCCGGCTCGAATACCAGCCGTGTGGCGAGCGATTCCATTTTCTCGCCCGTGCCCCTTTCCAATGAGCGCCGTAGCCACTCGAAACCCTCGCCGGAGTATTGATTGCGCTCACCGGGATCGAAATCGAACTTCAGCTTGCCGTCACGCCAGTTCGGCAAGCCCGTGCGCTGCTGAAGCACCAGGCGCGTGGTGATGCGATCGCGGCGCGGATCGTCGGCGACATCCGGATCGACCCAGTACTTCGAGAGCGGCTGGTCGAGGTTCCACTTCCCCTGCTCGACGAGGTTCAGCACGGTCATCGTCGTCACCACCTTGGTGATCGACGCGACGCGGAACACGGTGTCCTTGGTCGTGCGTTGGTCGGCGCGATCGACGCCCCATGCGCGCGAGGTCGTGATCCGGCCGTTCTCGATGACGACGACCTGCGCCGCGCGTACGTCGTACTCCGCGAGCAGCTTCGGCATGAGGTCGTCGAGCTTTCCCGCGAGAGGTCGCGCGATCAGAAGTGTATCGAGCGTGACGGGCCGCGCGTGCGTCCCGAGCCGTCGCGTGACGGGGGTGTTCAGCGATTCCGACCCCAGTGAATCCGCCGCGCGGAACTCGTACCCGCCCGGCGGCAGCTCCAGCCTGAATTGCCCCTTGCGGTCGACCGGCGCGCTCACAAAGAACGCGGCATCTCCGCGACGTCTCACATTCACGCGCCGCGGCGGTTCTGCCCGCTCGACGCCCGACCACGCCGTCTGCCCGGTGACGATCACTGGCGTGAAAGGCGCGCTTGTTAGCCAGGCATCACCGAGCCGGGCGTTGTTGGCCGACTTGTCATCGCCCGGCGTCCAGCTCGCGCGGGAGTATCGGTCAGGGCCATCGCGGTCCAGCGCAACGATGTCGAATCCTATGACGGAGTCGTCCGCCGGCAATCCACGCGCGCCCGCGAGCTTTGTCAGATCGACCTGGAATTCGTACGTGATGCGTTCTCCGACACGTCGAACGCCCCGCGCCGTTCCGTCGAAGCGCGCATTGCCGACGCCGAATTCCTGGTGGATGAAATACTGCGCCGGCAGGTCCCGTGCCGCGTGGTGCGGCGCGTCCACGTAGATTTCCACGCCGTCCTGCGCATCCGCTGGCTGCCCATCCAGCACAATCGCGTCGTCCGCGACATCGACGGCGACGTTGAGCAAGCCGCGCCCGCGATCGAGGCCGACCGCAAACCGCGCCGTCAGGCTCTTCGGATCGGGCGATTCGAGCGTGTGCCATTCAACTTCCTTCGGCCAGTCGGCGAAGTCGCCGTCGACGACGATGCCCGCCACCGGCGCCACGACAACATGCGGCCCGGTGTGCGCCAGGAGCGGCGCGGAAATCGGCAGCGCCAGAAACAGCCACTTGTTCAGCATCGTCGCGGAGGGTGACATAAAAGTTGTGAGGCGGCAGGTCGAGGCCGCATACGCTGCGCACGTGGATGGGCGGCGACTTGACGGCCCAGGCGCCGAACCGCACGCTGTCGCGCAGTGACCCTCGTCCTAATCAGAAACGCCAACGTCTACGCGCCCCAACCGCTCGGAACGCAGCATCTGCTCATCGGCGGGAATCGCATTCTGTGGATGGGCAACGCGTCGCTCGAATTGCCCGTTCCCCTGCGCGAAGTGTCCACGATCATCGATGTCGCCGGCCTGCGGACGGTGCCCGGCCTCATCGACGGGCACGTGCACGTCACCGGTGGCGGGGGCGAGGCGGGATTTCGGACTCGTGTCCCGCCTGTGCCTCTTTCGCGCTTCACCACGGCGGGAATCACCACGGTAGTTGGACTGCTCGGCACCGACGATGTCGCACGTGGCCCGACTGAACTGCTGGCGACTCTCTATGCGCTGCGCGAGGAAGGACTCAACGCTTACGGATACGCCGGCGGATATCACGTTCCGCCAGCCACCCTCACCGGCAGCGTGCGGGGTGACCTCGTTTTCGTCGAAGCGTTGATCGGCGTCGGTGAAGTGGCGATCAGTGATCATCGCTCGAGCCAACCGACGTGCGACGAGTTACTGCGAATCGCATCCGAATGCCACCTCGCCGGAGTCATGACGGGAAAGGCCGGAGTCCTCCACCTGCACCTGGGCGACGGACCCCGCGGTCTCGAACTGGTGCGGGAAGCATTAGAGAAGAGTGAGCTGCCGGCGCGCGTCTTCAACCCGACTCACGTGAACAGGCGGCGCGCACTGTTCGGCGAAGCAGTCGAGCTGGCGCGACGCGGATCGACCGTGGACATCACGGCGTTTCCCGTCGCAGCGGATGAAGATGCTTACCCGGCCGCAGAAGCGCTCGAACGTTACCTGGCTTCCGGCGCGCCACCCGACCGGGTCACCATGAGCTCGGACGCCGGCGGCTGTCTCCCCTGCTTCGATGCAGATGGCCACGTGAGCCACATGGATGTGGGTTCCGCCGGCGCGTTGTTGGCGACCGTGCGCGAAGCGCTGGTGCGCGGTCTTGCCCTCGAAGCGGTCCTGCCCGCCGTGACGGCAAATCCCGCGAAGCTCCTCAGGCTCACTCGCAAGGGAAAAGTCGCTGTCGGACACGACGCCGATCTGCTCGTGCTCGACGCGAACGGCGCGGTTCACACTTTGCTCGTGCGCGGCGAAATCCACGTGCGTGACGGCGCGCAGGTCCTGCGCGGCACGTTTGAATGACGTTAGAATCGCCGGCGAGGAGCACACACACTGATGCCAAGCAAAGTCCTTGAAGGCGGAGCACGCGGCTGGATCGTTCCGATCGGCGGGGCCGAGAACAAGGAGAACGATCGCCGCGTCCTCGCGCGTTTCGTCGCGGTGTCGGGTGGCGCGGCGGCCGACATCGTGGTCATCCCGACGGCGAGTCGCCTGCACGAAACCGGCCCGCGCTACGAGAGATTGTTTGGCGAGCTCGGCGCCGCGCGCGTCTCCGTGATGGACTTCGATACCCGGCGCGATTGCCGGGAGCCGAATCGTCTGGCCAGGCTCGAGGAAGCGAGCGGCATCTTCTTTACCGGCGGCAACCAGTTGCGGCTAACTACCCTGCTCGGCGGCACGCCCGTCGCCACGATGATCCGCAAACGCAACGCCGCGGGCGTCACGGTGGGGGGAACGAGCGCCGGCGCCAGCATCCTGAGCGAGCACATGATCGCGTTCGGCGACGAGGGTTCGTCGGTGATCTCCGGCAGCGTGCGGCTGGCGCCGGGCCTGGGGCTGACGAACCGGTTCGTGATCGATCAGCATTTCCGGCAGCGGGACCGGCTGGGGCGTCTGATCACCGCGCTCGCGTACAACCCCTTCGCGATCGGAATCGGCCTCGACGAAGACACCGCCGTTTTCATAGGCCCGGACGACACCCTCGAGGTCGAGGGCAGCGGCGGCGTCACGATCGTGGACGCCACGGATACCACTTATTCTTCGATGGACAGCGTCTCCGAGGGGCAGCCGGTGTGCATGCTTGGCCTCCAGGTCCACATTCTGGTCGCCGGAGCGACGTTCAACCTGCGCACGCGCATCGCGTCCGCGGATCATTTGCGACCCACCAAGCAATAGGGCATCGTCGGACCAACGACTCCACCAGAGAGCGTCGCTCCGAAATGCAAATCCTCAATCGTTGGGTCTATGTGGGCCCCTCGCAGTACGCACACTTTCCGGTCATCCGGCTGGAACTGGACCTTGGTGAGCTCGAAGCGTGGCCCACCTCCCGGCTGGGCGCACAGTTCATAGACGGGCTCGCGGCAGCCTTGCCAGGACTGAACGAACACGGCTGTTCGTATCGAGTACCCGGCGGTTTTCTCAGGCGCATGCGCGAAGACGAAGGCACCTGGCTCGGCCACGTGCTCGAACACGTGGCGATCGAACTGCAGAACGTCGCCGGTGAAGCCGTCACCTTCGGCAAGACCCGCGGCACGGGCAAGCCCGGTGTGTACAGCGTCGTTTACGAATACGCGCAACGCGATGAAGGTGTTGCCGCGGGCGAACTCGGTTTGCGGTTGCTGAGCTCGTTGCTCCCCGATTCGCTCAAGACACCGGGCTCCGTTCCCGAGGGCTGGAACTGGCCCGAAGCGCGCGATGACTTCATCCGCTTTGCGCAGCGCCGCGCGCTCGGCCCGTCGACGGCATCGCTGGTGCGCGCCGCGGAAGCACGCCGTATTCCGTGGCTGCGACTCAACAACCAATCGCTGGTCCAACTCGGTCACGGCAAATATCAGCAACGCATCCAGGCCACCGTTTCGGGCCGTACACCGCACATCGCCGTCGAGCTCGCGAGCGACAAGGAAGAGACCAACAAGATCCTCGCCTCGCTCGGGTTGCCGGTGCCGCAGCAGGAACTCGTGCAATCAGAAGGCCAGGCAGTGCGCGCTGCCAGGCGCATCGGCTTTCCGGTGGTGACCAAACCCTATAACGGAAACCACGGGCGCGGCATTTCGATCCGCCTGACTACGGATGAGGAAGTAGCTCTCGGCTTCAACGTCGCGAAGGAGCATTCACGGTCGGTGATCGTGGAGACTTTTCTCGAAGGTGACGATCACCGGCTGCTGGTTGTCAACGGCGAGCTCGTGGCGGCGACACGTCGCACGCCCGGGCACGTGACCGGCGATGGCGAACATACGATCGCGCAGCTCATCGACCTCGTGAATCAGGATCCGCGCCGCGGCGTCGGCCACGAGAAAGTGCTGACGCGCCTCGAACTCGATGCCCAGGCCGAAAAAATGTTGGAAAAGGCCGGGCTCACGGCGCAGTCGAAGCCTGCCGCCGGATTCGTCGTGTACTTGAGATCGACGGCGAATCTATCTACCGGCGGAACGGCCACCGACGTGACAGACATCATCCATCCCGACAATCGCGACATGGCGGTGCGCGCGATCAAGGCCATCGGGCTCGATATCGGCGGCGTGGACTTTTTGTCCAAAGACATCGCGGAGAGCTATCGCGCGATCGGCGGCGGCATCTGCGAAGTCAACGCCGCACCGGGCTTCCGCATGCACGTGGCGCCGAGCGAAGGAACCCCGCGTGATGTCGCAGCTCCAGTCATCGACATGTTGTTCCCGCCGGGAGCGCCGGCGCGCGTGCCCATTGCGGCGGTCACCGGTACCAATGGAAAGACGACCACGGCGCGCATGCTCGCCCACATCACCAAGATGGCCGGCTACACGCCCGGACTAACTACGACGGACGGCGTCTACATCGACGGGCAACGCACGGTGCAAGGCGACATGACCGGGCCCGTATCCGCGCAGATGGTGCTGGCGGATCCGCAGATCGATATCGCTGTGCTCGAGACCGCGCGCGGCGGGCTGCTGCGCGCAGGCATGGGCGTGCAGGAAGTCAACGTCGGCGCAGTGTTGAACATCGCGTCGGATCACCTGGGTTTGCAGGGCATCGACACATTGGAGCAACTCGCAGAGATCAAGCGTGTCGTGATCGAAGTCGCCACCGACTGCGCCGTGCTGAATGCCGATGACCCTTTGGTGCTCAAGATGTCCGGCCACACCGAAGCGAAGAGCATCTGCTACGTGACGATGAACCCGCAACACGTGCTGGTGCGCGAACACATTCGCGCCGGCGGCCGTGCCTGCGCGCTCGAGGCGGGCGTGAACGGGCAGATGATCACGCTGTACGACAAGGGCGGTCACATCCCGCTGCTGTGGACGCATCTGATTCCCGCGACGCTGGAAGGCCGCGCGCTGCACAACGTGCAGAACGCCATGTTTGCCGCTGCGATGGCGTTTTCGTTCGGCATCAAGCTCGATGCGATTCGCCAGGGCCTGCGCACGTTCGACACCACTTTCTTCCAGGCGCCGGGCCGTATGAACGTGTTCAACGAGCACCCGTTCAAGGTGTTGCTGGACTACGGTCACAACGCGCACGCGGTCGGAACCATGGCGGAGCTGGCGCAGCGACTCGATGTCACCGGCCGGCGCATCGTGGTGCTCGCCGGTCCCGGCGACCGTCGCGACGAGGACTTGCACGCGATCGCGAAGGCCGTGGCCGGCCGATTCGATCACTACGTCTGTCGCCGCGACGACAATCTGCGCAAGCGCGGCAGCGATGAGGTGCCAAAGATCATGGCGAGCGCACTGCTGGCCGCCGGCGTTGCCCAGGATGCCGTGTCGATCATTCCGGACGAACAGGAAGCGATCGAAGCGGCGCTCAAGAGGGCCCAACCGGGCGACCTCGTGCTGGTATTCGCCGATGCGCTGACGCGCTCGTGGAAGCAGATCACGAAGTTCCGTCCCGCGGGTGCTCCCGAGGTGCCGGTTCGCGCCGCCGCCGCACCGCCTAACATGCCGGCCGCCACGCCGGTCGAACCGTCTCCCTTCTCGAGTCTCGAAGGCCTGTTGCGCGACGAACGCGGTATCCGCGTCGCGCCGGAAGTCGACGACTGAACGTGTCAGTCGACTTGCCTTTCGAAGACTCGCGCCGCCTGACGGGCAGCAACCTGTTCTTCGATTCGCCCGGGGCCGTGCTCGAAACGGCGCCCCTGGACGACGCGGTGCTGGCAAGCTGGCGCAGCCGCATCGCGCGCGCACGTTCGTGGCTGCACTGGCCCGAGCGTGCGACGAAATCCCTGGCTGGTTCCGACGCGCGCGTGGCAATGCCGCGCCCGCGCGCCGCGGACCGCGCCAGGTCCTGGGCCATCCGGCGGCACGCGTCCGGCGCTTCGTTGGCGCTTGCGGCGCCCGTTGACCAGCTCTACACCGCGACCGAAATCAACGAATGGGCAATCTGTGCGGCGCTCATCGAGGCCGATCCCGCGCGGGAGAATCAGCTCGAAGGCGCGCTCGTCGAGGCCGCGCGAGCAGCGGCCACGCGGGCCGGCGAATCCGCCGACCCCGGAACACATCCGCCGTTGCCACTGGCGTTTGCGGTTGCACCACCCGTGCTGGAAGAACAGGCGGCGTTCAGTCGTTTCTCGACGCTCTCGAAGATCGAGTCCGCGCCACGACTGCGGAATCTCATGGCCGCAGCCGATGAGCGCGCGCTGCTCCATGTCCTGGATGAAACCCAACTCACCCTGGGATCCGGCGCGGGCGGCCGAACCTGGCCGGTCGATGCGTTACCGGAAGTCAGCGCGGTACCGTGGGAAGATCTGAGCGATGTGCCCGCGGCGTTGGTCACCGGTTCCAACGGCAAGACGACCACCGTGCGACTGCTGGCCGCCTGTGTTCGCGCGCACGGCTTGCGCGATGGTTTCAACTGCACGGATGGAGTGTTCATCCAGGGCGAGCAGATCCAGAGCGGCGACTATTCCGGTCCCGCGGGTACGCGCGCGGTCCTGCGCGATACGCGCATCGACGCCGCCATTCTCGAAACCGCGCGCGGCGGAATCCTGAGACGCGGGCTCGCGGCGGAGCGCGCGCACGTCGCGGTCATCACCAACATAAGTCCGGACCATTTCGGCGAGTACGGCGTCCACGATCTGGCGGGACTCGCGGATGTCAAACTAGTCGTTGCAAGTGCCGTCGACGACGGCGGACTGCTCGTTCTGAACGCCGACGATCCCATTCTGCTGGCGCGCTCTGACGAACTCGATTGTCCCATCGGCTGGTTCTCGCGCGACTACGACCACCCGCTCCTGCGAGCACGGCGCGAGAGTGCTGGCGCGACGAGCGGCGTCCGCGACTACCGGCTCATCGTCAGCGGAAAACTGGGTGAACAGGATCTGGGGGCGATTGCGAACATGCCACTGACCGTCGGGGGCAGCGCCGAATACAACGTGTCGAACATCGCGGGCGCCGCGCTCGCCGCGTTGGAGCTCGGCGTGCCGCCCGCGACGGTCGCCGGGGTACTGGCCCGATTCGGCGCCGATCCCGCCGACAATCCAGGCCGTCTAATGCGTTATGACTTTCGAGGAGCGCAGGTGCTCATCGACTACGCACACAACCCCGAGGGCTTGAGCGGCCTCATGCAGGTAGCGGCACGGATGCCACGAACGGGACGACTCGCGGTGGTGCTGGGTCAGGCCGGCAACCGCAAGGACGCCGACATCGAGCTGCTCGCGGCGACCGCCGCGCGCTTCCAACCCGATTTCGTCGTGATCAAGGAGATCGAGGCGTTCCTGAGGGGACGTGCGCCTGGTGAGACTCCGGCGCTCATCCGATCGGCGCTGCTGCACGCTGGCGTGCCCGACACGGCGCTGGAAATGTGTTCGAGCGAGATCGCCGCCGTCAGGCGTGCGCTCGAATGGGCCCGGCCGGGCGATGTGCTGGTGATGCCCGTGCACGATCGCCAGGTCCGCGCCGAAGCCGTTGCGCTCGTCGCGCAGTCCAACGCGCGCGGCTGACCGCGAGTATTTCCAGAGAGCGCGGTCGAACTGATCTATCCGGGCGCCGTTTCCTCGATCGCCCTGCGCAGGCTGGCGAGCATCTTCGGCACCGCGACGAAGGAATCGTAATCCTTGCGATTCTGCGCCAGCGTCTCGATGGGTAGATAGCCGCGATATCCGGATTTCCGAATGATCGTCAGCAGCTTGCGCATGTCGACGAGCGGCGAATCGGGCTTGTTGCCGGTGGTCTCCTTGATCTGCCAGTTCACCGCGTAGGGCGCGACCCGCGCGATGTCGGCATACGGATCGGCGGTGAGGAAGTTGCCCGTGTCCACGAGGGCCGCGCACCAGGGATGATTCACCCGCTCGAGCAGGCTGAGATGCTCGGCGGCCGAGGTGATGAAATCGCCGTGGTTCTGGACGCCCACGGTGACGCCAAACTTCTGGCCGTGCGCCGCGCACTCTCGCAGACAATCGGCCAGCCACGCTTCGACCTCGGCGCGGCCCGCATTGCCAGATGCTTCACGCCAGTTCTTGTAGGGTTGCTGCGAGTCGGCGAACGCACGGATGACCGGAGCGCCCAGCTTCGCCGCGACTTCGACCCAGGTCTTGACTCGTTGCACGCCTTCGTCCCGCACGGCCTGGTCGCCGGCGGTGAAGTCATTGCGCACTCCCGTGCCGCTGATCTCGAGACCGAGATCCAATGCGTGGCGTTTGAGCTTGAAGATGTAGCTGTCATCGGGTGCCTGCGGATAGCCCGGGAAGAAATAGCCGGTGAGATCGACCGCATCGAAATCGTGACTGGCGCAGAAATCGCAGAGTTGAAAGAGATCGATTCCCTGGCTCGCATCCTTGGCATGCGCGTTCAGCAGCTCGGTGAATGAGAAGGCGTTGAGCGAGGTGCGCAGATGCGCGCCTCCTGCGCGCTTAATAGGCGCCGGTGCGGCATTCGCGGCGGTCAGCGGCAGGGCCGCGGCCAGGGGTAGCAGCGCGGCGTGCTCGAGGAAAGATCGGCGCGTTGGGTTGTTATTCATGGAAGCGCCCTCGATGGCGGAGTAGTTCGACTGAAGGTGCCGCCGAATGTGCCGGTGCGAGGCATTGTAACCCTTCGTTTTCACGACCCGGTGAGAAGCTGACTTCCACTTGTCCCGTTGTCCAACCAACCGAAGCCACCTCCGAATCCTTGAGCCGGAGCGGTCTGTCTGAGAGCATCTTCAAACTGGTATCGGTCAACCCGTCCGCCCGCCGGTTCAAATCCTGCAGCGATCGAACTACTGCGGTGGGAACCGCTCTTGGCCTTACAGACCCTTTCCGCCAGCCGGATGCCCCAAACGGCTGGCCATGGTTACGAGCTCAGGCAATGACCTCGCGCCAATCTTCGTCATCACGCGGCCCCGGTGTGCCTTCACGGTGATCTCGCTGATCCCGAGGTCGCCTCCCACTTGCTTGTTCAGCAACCCGCGAACGACGAGCGCCATGACCTGGCGTTCACGCTGGGTGAGCGAGTCGTAGCGATCACGCAGCGCTTGCGTGGTTGCGCGCTCGCGGAAGGTCGCGCGACTGCGCTCAACTGCATTCGAAATTGCTCCGAGGATGACCTCAGGCCCGTAGGGTTTGGTCAGAAACTCGAAAGCGCCGGCCTTCATTGCACGAACGGTCATCGGGATATTGGCGTGGCCGGTTATGAAGATGATCGGCAATGCGTCCTGACTTTCCAGGCGCTTTTGCAGTTCCAGACCGTCCAGGTCAGGCAGGCTCACATCGAGCACCAGGCAACCGGTCAGCAGATGCCGGGGATAGGCCAGAAAGGCTTCCGCAGAGGCGAACACTTCAGCGCGGTATCCCGCCTCCACGATCAGCGCCTCGAGCGATTCGCGCACCGAAACGTCATCGTCAACCACGAACACGATGGGGGCGATTTCGGACAAGGCAGGCTGCTTGGCACTGGACATCAACGCCATCCTCGAAGGCTGGGCACGCGCGTTCGCTGTGTTCACGACTACTATCCTCCTGGCTCGGGGCGAATGACCAATAATCTTGGTGAATGACCAACAAGTCTCTCAGCGCGAATCTCCGGTTTGCCGCAACGCCGCATCGAACGCCTGCCGAAGTTGCAGCTCGCTGAACGGCTTGGACAGAAACGCCGCCGCTCCACGTTGCATGAGTGTCTCGCGAACGTTCACATCTGCCCGGGCGGTGATGAAGATGATCGGAACCCGAACGCCTCGCGAAACCAGTACCTGTTGCAGCTCTGGACCCGACATACCCGGCATGCAAACGTCGAGCAGCAAACAGTGTGTGCGGGTGATGTCTTCGGACGACAGAAACTCATCGGCCGAGGCGAACGCCGTGGCAGCGAATCCGAGCTCGCGCAAAAGATCTGGCAGCGATTCGCGCACTGATTCGTCGTCATCAACGACCGCTACGAGTGGCCGCGTCACCGCTGAATGGAGTTCTCCGGATCGATGGGCGCGCATTGCCATGCGTGCATGATGCGCCGCTTCATTCGTTCCGCTCCGACACTAAAGTATCGGGGGTGTGGGTGCGGTATGAGCCCGGCACGGAACGGAGAACAGGAACGTAGCTCCCGGACCATCGTTCAGGACCGCCCAGAGGCGCCCCTGATGGTTATCGATTATGGAGCGACTCACCGATAGTCCAACTCCCATTCCGTCGTTCTTCGTGCTGTAGAAAGATTCGAATAGTTTGTCCATGGTTTGAGGGTCGAAACCGACCCCTGCATCTTTCACGCTCAGCCGCACGCAATCGCCCTCTTGCCGCTCGGTGCTGATCAGCAAGTCCCTCGGACGATCATCGACCGTGTTCATCGCGTCCAAAGCGTTTCGGAGCAGATTCAGGACGACCTGCTGCAGCTGAACGCGATCGGCCGTGATGGACGGGAGATCTTCGGCGAGTTCAGTTCGCACGATCACCCCGCTATTCTTGATTTCTTCAAGAGAAAGCCCGATCACCTCTCGTGTCGCCTCATTGAGGTCTAACGGCTCGGATGCGGGCTCCTTCTTGTTGAAGAGGTCGCGCAATCGCGCCACTACGTTGGACGCACGCATTCCGTCTCGCATGGTTCGCCGCACGGCTTCCCGCGCACCTTCGAGATCCGGGGATTCACCCGCCAGCATCCGCGAACAGGTAGCACAGTTCGTAACGATGCCCGTCAGCGGCTGGTTCAACTCATGCGCGATCGACGCGGACAGCTGCCCCAGCGTGGCGATGCGATTCGCGTGTGCGAGTTCCAACTGAATCTCGTGGTAACGCCGCTGCTCCTCCTGAAGCCGTTTCGTCTCGGTAATGTCGCGATAAATCAGGTAACCGATGCTGCCACTGCCTTTGGCCGAAACCGGGACGCCAATGAGGGAGACGGGAACACGGGTACCGTTCTTGTGCCTGCGGACGGTTTCAACGGCGATTATTTCTCCCATCCGATACATGAAGCTTTCGACTTCCTCCTGAAGATCGTCTGGCGTAATGAGATCCTTGATTCGCTGACCGACCGCTTCTTCGGTCGTGTATCCAAAGATTTTTGTGAATTCCGGATTGACACGCGCAATCCTGGAGTCGCGATCGACCATGACGACAGCCTCCGGGACCCGTGCGAATAGTTCACTGAGTTGTGCCCCCTGCTCCTCGAGTTCGTTGCTGAGGCGGGCCAGCGTCTGCAGGTCCGCTTGCAGGACATCGCGGCAATGCAACAGGACCTCCTGGTACATGTCGCTGTATCGATTCGCCTTGTCATCGAGGACGCAGATGGTTCCGAACATCCGGCCATCAGGCCAGAGAACCGGGAATCCAAGGTACGAAGCCATCCCCACCTGGATCTCGGGAGCCAACTTCCACTGGTCGTCTTCCAGGGCATTGGCGACGAGCAACGGTTGACGGTTTTTGATGACGGTCTCGCAAAAAGTCCCGATATCCATGGAGAAGAATTGATCGATTGGAAAAGGATTTCCCTTCGAGTTGCTGGAGACGATGACTTCATAACGGGTGTGACGCGGCGGTTCCATTTTGGTCACAACCGCCGAAGGCACGCACATGATGTTTGCCAGGAGGTCCACGATCCGCTGCCATTTCCGCAGAACCTCGGACGGAATCGAGATTTCCTGAGTATCTGAGTTCACGCTGCGACCCCTGTGAAACCAACCGCAACTACTTTGACTCTCGCGCCAAACGCCGCCCGTTCTGCGGCTTCGGCCACCTGCAAACCGCCAGCTGCCCCAAATTGCCCACCCGAGGCAATGGCGCAAAACGTCCTAATAACATGCGCCATGCATCGCACCAAGGTCTACATGCATTTTTTGGTGGCCACCGGTCCCGGCCGGATCCGTGTGAAGGGGATGACGGCGGGCGACGTTCGGTGATTTCGGCAGGATAGCTAACTAGCCGCAGACCGCCGCCGATTGGCCTCCCCTTGCACGCCGGAAATTCGTGTGTTACATACTGAACCAGATGGTTCAGTATACCCAGACCCACTTCGACTCCTCGTTCGCCGCGCTCTCGGACGTCACCCGACGCGGCGTCCTGGAGCAACTCGGGCGTGCCGACGCCTCAATCACGGATCTTGCCGAGAAGTTCCGCATGACCCTCACGGGCATGAAGAAGCATGTCGGCATCCTGGAACAGGCGGGGCTGGTCACCACGGAGAAGATCGGGCGCGTGCGCACCTGCAAGCTCGGCCTGTGCCGACTGGAAGAAGAGGCGGCATGGATCGAGAGGTATCACCAGCTATGGTCCGCACGCTTCGACGAGCTGGACAAGGTTGTCGAGGAAATGAAACGGAAGGAGAAGGCCGATGGACGCAGGACGAGAAAATGAGGCTGGCCCCATGAAGAACAGCACGACGATGGAACGGAAGTCAGAGCGTGAGCTGGTCACCACGCGAACTTTCAACTGTCCGGCGCGCATCGTGTTCGAGGCGTGGACCAAGCCCGAACTGTTCAAGCGGTGGTGGGCGCCGAAGTCGATGGGCATGTCCCTGCGTTCCTGTGAGATGGATGTCCGTGTCGGAGGCAAGTACCGTCTCGAGTTCGAACCCGTTGGCATGGCGTTCTTCGGTACGTACCTCGAAGTGACACCGCCCTCGCGCTTGGTCTGGACCAATGAGGAAGGTGGTGAGGATGGGCCCGTCACCACCGTGACCTTTCAGGAAAAAGCCGGCAAGACGCTGCTGGTCCTGCACGAGCTCTATCCCTCGAAGGAAGCTCTCGACGCTGCGGGCACCGGCGCGGCAGAAATGCTGGGCGAGACCTTCGCCCAACTGGACGAACTGCTCGTCATCCTGGGCGCGATCGCGGGACGGTCATGAAGACGTTTAATCCCGCGTCTTGCCGTTCGGATCCTTGAAGTAGTCTTTCTCCAGCAACGCAGTGACGCGATCGTATAGATCGTCATAGTGCTTCTCGGAATCGAGCAGAAATTTCTTCAGTCTTGCGTCCGGCTCGGCTTCGGCCATCACCTGGCACAGGTGGCGTTCGTGGTTGAGCCCATTGGCGTACCCGATCAGCACCGTGCGCTCGTATTCACGCCCGCCATGGCCGATGACGGGCGCGAAATACCGCGCGCGGTCCCTGGCGATCGCGGCGCGCTTGCGATTTTCCATTTCCGGCAGCGGATTCAGATCGATTCGCACACCGGGATGATCCTTGGAGATTCGTTCCAGGTCTTTCTTCAGTTGACCGCCAACCTTGGCAACGGCGGTAACGACCTCGTGCGTGGCTTCCGATTCGACTTTCACATAGAGAATCAACTCGGAGAAATCGAATTTGCCCGCATCCGTGTACAGCATGCTGTAGCCCTCGTTGAGCATCCGCTGCTGCTGCTTGCTCGAGACAGGTTTTTTTGCGTGGTCGGCCGGCGCTTGCGGCGTCTTTCCCATATTGGCGCAACCTGCGGCGAAGCTGGCCAGCAGGAGCGTGAGTACCGTCCGTCGCAGCGAATTGTGCATATTGTCTCCGTATGGAAACAGACTACTGCATCGGCAACAGAGGGTGCGGACGCATCGATCCGCGTAGTCATTCGCCGCGACTGTGGGCGATGCGCGCACCCTGGGCCAGCCCAGGAAGAATGCGCGCGCCCGCTTTGCCCGACTACTTCGGTTTGCGGAATTTGAGGAGGTAGCGGTCCGTCTTGTCGTGCAGACCCGTTTCGAAGACGGCCGTCTTGTGGTCGTCGGCTGAACTCGCGATGACGTCGCTCGAGCCGGCGAACTCGAAGCCCGCCGCCATCACTTCCGTCTTCACGGCGTCGGGATCGCTGCGATGCAAGGTCGACGTGACGGTGAAGCCGGCGCCCTTCTCGGTGGCGTGGTCGATGACGATGTAGATGCCGCCTGGTTTGAGGCTCTCGAACACTGCCTTGTTGAACGCCGCCACGTCGATGTTCGGCACATTGTGCACATCGTGATAATTCTGCGACGTCCAGACCATGTCGAGCTTCTCCGGAAGCTTGAGCTCCGCGACCTTTTCGACGGACACGTTCACGTTTTTGTAGTGAGGATCGGCGGAGATGGCGCGCACCGCGGCCGCGGGTTCCGGACGGTCTGCCGGCGCGTCCGGCCGTTTGGGCGGCGCGATCGCGAAGACCTGTCCTTTCGGCCCGACGACGCCGCTGAAAATGCGCGTGAAATAGCCGCCGCCCGGAAGCAGGTCCGCGATGTGCTGTCCCGGCTTCAGCCCCGCGAAGGCGATGCATTCGGCGGGCTTTCGGTCCGCGTCGCGATCGCGGGCCGCTTGCGGCCGTGCGGGATCGGCGACCGCGGCGGCGATGGCTTTGGAAACGACGGGAAGTTTGGCCGTCGCCGCCGACCCCAGGGTGATGAAACAAAGGGCGGCCGCGAGCGTCGCGGTCGATCGATGACGAAAGCCAATACTCATGATGATCTCTCCCTTCTGTCGATTTCGATGATTACGGGGTCCGACGATGGCGGGCCATTGTCTACCAACAGCTCTGTGACGGACGAAGTCGTCTTGAGTTCAAGATCGCCGACGAGTCGAGGTATTCGCACGATGTGCCGATGCACACGGTCGCCTGTGACCGATCGAATTCAGTACCCCATTACGCGCAGTCCAAGCGGGCTGAGGTCGGCGCGCATAAAACGCCCCCTGAAGTCGACTTCAAAGTTATCCGGAGCAAAGTCCGGTGCTGACTGACCGGCTTCGAATGCGGCCTTCTGAATTTCCGCGTACTGGCGATTCTTGGCGCACTCGGGTGCCGGCGCGATATACATGACGCTCGAATAGCCGGTGCCGCGGTGCGCATCCTCGACGCCATGGAGTACATCGGGATGCCAGAAGATAGCGTCCCCCGGCTGCATGAGCGGAATGGAACCGTAGCCTTCCAGCAGGAGCTGGTGATACTCCTTCCCGATCACCCTGGCGCGACAGGCAGCGGCTCCACACAGCTCGTCTTCCGGCACGTCGTCCTGAAGCGCGCGCAGCAGCATCCACGGCATGGCGTCGGCAATTGGCAAGAGCTGGAGCGTTCCGTCGTTGGGGCCTTGCCGGGTCAATGCCGTCCAACCTTGAAACGTCCGGAACATGCGGCACACGGCCGGCGACGGAATTTCCTGAATCTCGGTACGACCCCAGGCTTCGAATGGATCGTAAGCTTCCAGAACGCCGCCAAACACGTGGCGATACACCGTGCCGTGGTAAGCCGGATCGATCCAGCGATCGATGGATCCCGCATCGACATGAGCGGAAAGCCCGAGCGATGCATCGCCGGGTTGGCGGAAGCGGACGCGGTCCGCGTAGCTGAGATTCTGATCGGGATCGAAGACCGGACCGTTCGGCGACGCTGCGCGCCAGAGTCCATTCAGGAAGGCCTGGGCTCTTGCCATTGCAGGATCGGT
>Ga0193752_1001463_pt1 | contig 19580 bp, 13 predicted proteins | sample H1c1metaG_FD_144924 | JGI IMG/M metagenome (GOLD analysis project Ga0193752, IMG submission 144924) | Soil microbial communities from a riparian zone of the East river system, Colorado, United States - H1c1 | ecosystem: Environmental > Terrestrial > Soil > Riparian zone | place: USA: East River...
TCGAGCCACTCGCGTCACCTAGACCGCTGAACCCGTCGCTGCGTCACTGCGGTAGTGACAGTTCTTGTACTTCTTGCCACTGCCACACCAGCACGGATCGTTGCGCCCGACCTTCGGCTTCTCGCGCCGCACGGTCTGTTGCGGTGGCGGCGCAGCCGGAAGCTCTGCACCCGCCGCTGCCGCACGCCGCCGATCACGCCGCGATGCAGGCCCCGCCGCCACCGGACGCTCGCCCGATTCCTCGGGCTGCTCCGCGTCGGGCTCGCCCGCCTCCGCGTGCGTCATGTGCAGGTCCTTCTGCTGCTCTTTCGCCTGTGCGCGACGCTGCGCCTCGAGACGCTCGACCTCGTCTTCACGCTCGATCTCGAACCGGTACATCTTGCCGACGACAGACGACTTCACCGTCTGCATCAGCTCCATGAAGTACTCGAAGCCTTCCTTCTGGTACTCCTTCTTCGGATCGCGCTGACCGTACCCACGCAGGCCGATGCCATCCCGCAACGAATCCATGTTCTGCAAGTGCTCGAGCCACTGATTGTCGATCTCTTGCAGGTAGAAGTTGCGGAACACGCGCAAGAACAGCAGCTGCCCGATCTCGCGCTCGCGCTTGGCGAGAATCGCCTCGGCGTCTTCGTAGAGCTTGCGCGCGATCGACTCTTGATCCGCCAGCTTGTCGAGGCCCGTCGCCGGAAACGCGAACACTTCGTCGAAGCCCTTCGCGAGCCCCGCCAGATCCCAATCCTCGAAGTGCTCACCCTTCGGGCACGCGTGCTGCACCATCGTGCCGATGATCTCGTCCATCAGATCCAAGAGCCGCTCGCGCTGCTCCGTGAGCGAATGCGACGTGATCTCGAGCAGCGTGTCGTACGCGCCCTGCGGATTTTCGGCGTACTCCTTCAGATCGGTCTGACAACCGAACGTGATGTACACCTGCTGTTCGAGCGGCTCGTACCAAAGCTTCTTGCGCCCCGCGAGCGGCTCCGCCATCACCTTGTTCCGCCACGCGACACGCTCGTCCTGCGTCGCAGTCTGCGGAGGTGGATCGGACGCAAACATCTTCACGTACTCTTCGATCAGCGGCTGCGCGACCTTGGTGAGCTCCGGATCCGTCGCTTCGACGAGCGACACCGGCTCGATGCCCTTGTCGAGTTGATCCTTCGTCGGCTCCGTCGTGTACTGGCCCGACAACACCTGCTTGCGCAGCGCGTAGACGCTCTTGCGCTGCTGGTTCATCACGTCGTCGTACTCGAGCAGGTTCTTACGAATGTCGAAGTTGCGCTGCTCGACCTTCACCTGCGCGTTTTCGACCGCCTTCGTGACCCACTTGTGCTCGATCGGCACGTCTTCTTCCATGCCGAGCCGATCCATCAACAACTGGATCCGATCGCCGGCGAAGATGCGCATCAAGTCGTCTTCGAGCGAGAGATAAAAGCGCGACGAACCGGGATCACCCTGACGACCACCGCGACCACGCAGCTGGTTGTCGATCCGGCGTGACTCGTGACGCTCGGTACCGAGGATGTGCAGACCACCCGCCTCGATCACCTGCTTCTTCTCGATCTCGCACGTGTCCTTGTACTGCTTCGTCAGCTCTGCAACGGCCTGCTCGACCGTCTCGCGGTTCTCGAGCATCTCCGGCGTCGCCGACTGCATGACCTCGAACCGCGCGATCATCTCGGGGTTACCACCGAGCAAAATATCCGTACCGCGACCGGCCATGTTCGTGGCGACGGTGACCGCGCCCTTCCGACCCGCCTGCGCGACGACGTACGCCTCACGCTCGTGCTGCTTCGCATTCAGCACGTTGTGCTGGATGTTCGCGCGCGTCAGCATGCGCGCGAGCGCGTCCGACTTCTCGACGCTGGTAGTGCCGACGAGCACCGGCTGGCCGCGCTCGTTGCAGTCCTTGATCTCGTTCACGACCGCTTTGAACTTCTCGCGTTCGGTCTTGTAGATCAGGTCTTCCGCATCGGAACGTTTGATCACGCGGTGCGTCGGGATCACCGCGACGTCGAGCGAGTAGATCTTGTGGAACTCGCCGGCCTCGGTATCGGCCGTGCCGGTCATGCCCGAGAGCTTCTTGTAGATACGGAACAAGTTCTGGAAGGAGATCGTCGCGAGCGTCGCGCTCTCTTCCTGAATGTGCACGTTCTCTTTGGCTTCGACCGCTTGATGCAAACCGTCCGACCAACGCCGGCCCGGCAACACGCGGCCGGTGAACTCGTCGATGATCAACACACGGCCATCTTCGGTGACCATGTAGTGCTGGTCGCGCTTGTACAGCGTGTGCGAGCGCAAGAGCTGCTGCAGAATGTGCAGCGACTCGAGGTTTACCGGATCGTACAGGTTCAGTGCTTCGGTCAGCGTGCGGCGATACAACTCGCCTTGCGCGAGCTCGATGCCGTCCTCGGTCATCGTCACCGAGTGCTGCTTCTCGTCGACCGTGTAGTGTTCGTCCTTGCGAAGCCGCGGAATGATCTCGTTGATCGAGACGTACTTCTCGCTCGCGCTCCGGCCGCGACCGCTGATGATGAGCGGCGTGCGGGCCTCGTCGATCAAGATCGAGTCCACCTCATCCACGATCGCGTAGTGCAGCGGCCGCTGCGCGTAGTCGTAGATGCTGAACTTCATGTTGTCGCGCAGGTAGTCGAAGCCGAACTCGTTGTTCTGGCCGTACGTGATGTCGGCGCGGTACGAGCGCTTCTTCTCGCCGTCCCCCTGCTGACTCACGATCACACCGGTCGACAAGCCGAGAAAGCCGTAAAGCTTCCCCATCCACTCCGCGTCGCGACGCGCGAGGTAGTCGTTCACCGTGACGACGTGAACGCCCTTACCTTCGAGCGCATTCAGGTACGCCGAGAGCGTGGCGACCAGCGTTTTGCCTTCGCCGGTCTTCATCTCCGCGACCCTGCCGCGGTGCAGCGTAATCCCACCGACGAGCTGCACGTCGTAGTGGCGCATCCCTAGCGCACGTTGTGCACCCTCGCGGCAGACCGCAAATGCTTCCGGCAAGATGGAGTCGAGCGGCTCACCTTTCTCGATACGCTCCTTGAACTCGAACGTCTTGCGACGTAGAGCGGCGTCATCGAATTCCTTGGTCGAGGCTTCGAGCGCATTGATCGCCTCCACCATGGGGCGCATGCGCTTCATCTCGCGCTCGTGCTTGGTACCGAAAATCTTACGAAGAATTGGCTCAATCATTGCCGAAACTCGGATACTCCGAAGGCGGCACTGTAGACACGGGACCCCACCTACGCAAGGCGCACAGGCCGGTCACAGAGGCCAGAGAGCATGTGCGCAGGTGGCGACAATCAGGGCCCCCCACGGGCTACGACGTAAGCGCCGAGAACCACGAAAACCAGCATCAGCGAAAGCACGCTGAGCGCCAGCGAAAGCATCGACCTCGCACGCGCGCGGCGGCGGACCGGACCGCTGTGTCCGGCATCGAGCAGGATCGCGTCGGCTCGTGCGACCGCCTTCAATCCGCTCCGGCCCACCGCAAGCGCCAGCGAAATCGCACCAAGTACGAGCGCGAGTATCGAGAGCCAGCGTAGCTGCGCCTGCGCACGTGCGAGCCGTTCGAGCGTCGCAGCATAGCCGGAGACCGCGTGCGGCAACTCGATCACGCCGGCCTCGAGTGCGGCTGCGAGATAACCGAAGCCCGCCGCGTCCAGCTGCAGCGCGCTGTCGTCGGCGCTGACCATGCTCTTCGCAAATCGATCGGTCGGGTCGAGCGCTGCGACCCGGCGGGCGAGCTCGCGCAGTGCCGCGCCTCTCGTCTCGGCCGGCGCGAGCACGTATGCGAGTGCAACGCCTGCCGTTCCAGAAGCGTAGGGATCACGCCGGGCTTGCACGCGATACACACCGGGCGGCAGTGCCGCGATCGGCTGCGGCTGGGCGCAGCTGGGAGCGGAGCTCGTTCGGATCCAACGCCCCTCCCGAAACACGTCGACGATGCAGCCACCATCGCCACCCAACACGTGCATGGACAGCCGCTCATCCGCAGTCACGACAGCCGCTGTCAGCCGCAGCTGCGCTGCACCGAGCGCGATCGGCAATCGCACCGAGCGATGCGCGACTTGCGTCCCCGCGCGATCCGCACGCAACCACAGCTGCGCTTCGGGTCCGTGAGTGACGACCGACAACACGCGCACACCGGGACTCGGATCGGAGACCGGCGTCGACGCTGCTTGCGGTGTGACCGTCGAGTTGCCCTCGATCCTCACGCTCGCGGCGGGCGAGCCGACGTGGACGAAAATCCGGCACTCTTCTTCCGGCACACACGCGCCACCCGCGATGCGCACGCGAAGCAGATCCGGCGCGACCGCACCGGACTCCGGTTGAAGTGGACCTTCCGAGAATTGCTGGAGTGCCCGCAGCGGACGACCTTGCACCTCGTAGCTCGCAGCTGCTCCAACCGCGAGCGGCCGCGCTACTTCGACGCGAACCGTGTCGATCTGCGTGATCCCGCGTAGCCTAAAGTCACCGTGCAGTGCAGCAGGAATCCGCAGCGATCCCTCGATGTCCGCGTGCCCCCCGCGAGCAGGTGTGAGTCGACCGCGCGCTCGAACCTGACCTGACCGATCTTCCAGTTGCACGTCGAGGGGTCGGGCGGACAATCGGGGACCCTCGATAGATCGTAAATTTTCGTACAACAGCCCGCGCATCGGCAGATCGTCACCGGGCTGCGCGGCTTCGGGGGCGGTGAGCTGTAGGTCGTAGTCCGTGTCGCGTTGCGATCCGAACAGCACGATTCCAAGCGCGAACCAGGCGAGCACAGGGGCCGTGGCGCGCGCCATGATCGTGCGCCATCGCGCGGAACCGCGAACGGTTCGCGAGAGCGTTGACGACGGATCCGAATTGCCCGCGTCGCTCGGGGTTTCCGATCCGTCACCGATGCGCAACTCGTCGAGATTTCGCTTCGCCATCCGGGCCACCAAGCCTGGCTCCGCGTGCTCAGACCCCTCGACACGCCGGCATCGCTACCTTATGACATACCACTGGTTCCCAAAGGCCCGGGTATGATGGGACAAGTCACTCGAACGACAATGACGCAAAACACCGTCAACGACCTTCAAGGTCAGCTAACGGCGTACATGGAGCGCAAAGGCCTGCGCTCGACGTCGCAGCGTCGCTTGGTGTCCGAGACGTTCTTCCGCGTGAGCGGCCACCACTCGATCGACGACGTGCTTGCGATGGTGCGCGCCAAGGATCCGAAGGTTGGTTACGCAACCGTGTACCGGACGATGAAGCTGCTGGTCGAGTGCGGGCTCGCGAGCGAGCGCCAGTTCGGCGAGGCGGTGACGCGCTTCGAGATCGCGCTGCACGACCACCATCACGACCACCTGATCTGTGTCGACTGCAAGCGCATCGTCGAGTTCGAAGACGACGAGATCGAGTCGCATCAGGACACGCTCGCGAAGCGGTATGGCTTCACGCTGCTCAGCCACAAGCACGAGCTCTACGGCGTCTGTGCCGACTGCCGGCGCAAGCGCAAGTAGCGCGCACTGCATGGCTGGCGTGGGCGTGGGCATGGGCGCAGCGCAGCGGGTGTTGCGAAGCGCAACTCGTGCGCTATCCGTTGCGAAGTGCCTGACAGCCTCCGATCGATCCCTGGCCTGAGCCGGTGGGCGCTGGTGTGCCGAGTCCGGAGCTGCTCGCGTTAGGCGCGGGGCCGTCACGGACGGCTTGCACCGGTTTCACTCGTACGTAACAGTTACCCGGTGTTGTTGAAAACGACTTTCAATTGCGTCATCGATTGGCGACGCAGGCTCTCCCCGGGGGCCGCGCCTGCCCGGACGTTCGCCGCTGCGGGTGCCGCAGCCCTGGCCCTCCTGCTCGTAGCGGCCCCGGTTTCGCTCGCGGAAACCCCGACCTCGGCCAACCTGGCCGCGAAAGACGGCGGCCTGCGGCAGGTCGCAGGCATTCTCGACTACATCGGCGGCGACTACCGCGGCGCAGTCAGCGCCACTGGGCAGGTGCTGGACGAGGCCGAGTATAAGGAGCAGCTCTCGCTCGCGAAGGACGCCGACGCACTCGCGGCTCAGGCCGGCCTCGGCACCGCAGATCCAGTCCGCGTTTCACTCGCCGAGCTGACGCGCGCGCTCGAGGCTCGCGCGACACCCGAAGCGGTGCAGAATCTCTGTCGCAAAGCACGCGAAGTGCTCGTGACCACGCAACACGTGAACCTCGTGCCGAGCCAGGCACCCTCGCGCGACGAAGCCGCGCAGCTGTACATGCGCCAGGGTTGCAACAGCTGTCACGGCTCGGATGGAAGCGCCCAGACGCCGACAGCTGCAACGCTCAATCCGAAGCCCGCGAACTTTCTCGATCCAGAACGCATCGCCGCCGTGTCGCCCCATCGTGCGTTTCACGCGCTGACGTTCGGCGTTTCTGGAACCGCGATGATCGCGTACCCCGGGCTCAGCGACGCGCAACGCTGGAGCCTCGCGTTCTACGTGCTGTCGTTGCGCCACCAGAACGCGGATCTCGCGCTCGGCCGTCGCGCGTTCGACGCCGGTGCGAAGCCTGCGCCGACGGATTTCGCGACGCTCTCGTCGATGAGCGAAGAGGACATCGATGCGAAGCTCCAAAACCTAACGGATCCCAAACAACGCGCGGCCGCACTCGCGTTTTTGCGCGTCGAAGCGCCGTTTGCGAAGAAGGTCACCGGCCCGGCGCTGAGCGCGATCCCGCTTCTCGATCGAGGCGTGAAGCTCTACGCGAGCGGCGACCACATTCAAGCTCGCAAGGTCTTCATCTCGGCGTACCTCGATGGGTTCGAGCCGCACGAAGCCGGCTTGCGCGCGCGCGATGCCGCGCTCGTCGGCGAAGTCGAACGCACGATGCTCGAGTTGCGCGTCGCAACGAACGACGAGCGGCCGGTCTCTGAAGTCGCTGCGATCGCGGAACGCGCACGTGGGCTCTTGCTCCGCGCGCAAGACACCGGCAGCAACGCGACGACGGCGCTCCTCGGCGCGCTCACGATCACACTGCGTGAAGGTCTCGAGATCGTGCTGCTGGTCGCCGCGCTGCTCGGCCTCGTGCGCAAGCGCGGCCGACCCGACCTCGCCAAACACGTGCACGTCGGCTGGCTGCTCGCGATCCCAGCCGGTCTCGCCACGTACTACCTGGCAGGCTCGATTCTCGGCGGCATGGAGCGTGAGGTCGCCGAAGGCGTGGCGTCGCTGCTAGCTGCAGCGGTGCTACTCGGCGTCACGCACTGGATGCTCGGGCAGCTCACCGCAAAGAAGTGGGTAGGCTTTCTCGCGAAGCGCATCTCGAGTGCCGCGACCGGCAAAAGCGCCGCGATTTTCGTGCTGCTCCTCGCATTCCTCGCGGCCTATCGCGAGGCGTTCGAGATCGTACTCTTCTATCAGGCGCTGATACTCGATGCGGGCGACCACGTACGCCAGATTTGGATCGGGACGGCGATCGGCCTCGGTGCGCTCAGCGCGGTCGCGCTCGTGCTGCTCCGCCTCGGTCAGAAACTAAAGCCCGCGCCGTTCATGCTCGCATCGAGCGTGTTTCTCGCGCTGCTGTCCTTCATGTTGGTGGGCAAAGGCGTCCGCGCGTTGCAAGAAGCCGCGGTGCTTTCGATCCACCCCGTGACGTTCCCCGAGCTGCAATGGCTCGGCGTCTTCGCGACGCGCGAAGGACTCATCGCGCAAGGTGTGCTGCTCGTACTGCTGCTCGGAAGCGGGCTCTGGCCGTGGTGGACTGCTCGGCGCGCGCGTGTAGGCTCACCCGCCGCGGCGGAATGACGCTCCCGGCTGCAGTCACGGGCCGCTTGGCTCAGCCGTCGCGACGATCACCGAGTCGCAAATCTCGGGCACGACCAGCACGTCGCAATCGAGCTGTTTGACGCCGGCGATGCACTCCTCGTAGTCGAGTGTGAACGCGATCGAGCGCGAGCAATCGATCTTCGACTCGTTCATGCACGCCTCCTCGCTCGTGAACTGCCCGCAGGTCACCGACCGCTCGCAGATCAGACGCGTGAGCGCGTCGCAAGCTTTCGCAGCCGGCGCCGGATCGGCGACGTCATCCAAGCTGCAGTTCGGGGGCACCGTTTGACAGCTGGCGCCATCGAATTGCTTCGAGCACGCATTGGCCTTGTCATCCGAACGACAGGTCGCCCCTTGAAACTGATCGTCGCAAGCTTCGCGCGTGAACGACGCCTCGCAACGGATCGCCCAATCACACACGCTGTCTTGCCAAATGCGGCAGGCCGCCGTCCCGCGACCTTCAGTCGGGGTTTCCCGACCACCGCCGCAAGCGACCAGAGCGACGATTAACGCGCCCCAGAGCTCTCGCATGAAAACACCCTTCGCAAACCGACCGTGATTCGAGCCAAAGCCAAGGCGAAGCGCGACACCGAACGCATAACAGTCTACATCATTCCACACACTACGCTTGGACGCGAAGTATTGGGACGCCGCTGTCAGCCGCAATGCCTAGGCCTGTCTCGAAGCAGGGACGCTCAGCGCTGCGCCGCGATCGCCGCACGCGCCGTTTCGAAATCGCCTGGGGACTCGACGTTCACTCGCTTCGCGTCCTTTGCGATACGGCGAACCATTCCGGTGAGCACCTTACCGGGACCGACCTCGACGAACAGGCCAACCCCATCGGCCAGCATGCGCTCGATGATCGACTGCCAGCGCACCGGCCGGCTGACTTGTCGAATCAACGCGTCGCGGGCAGCTTCGGCGCTCGTGACGCACGTGGCATCGACGTTGACGTAGATCGGCAGCTGCGGCTCGTGCCATTCGGTGGCACGCAAGTCGCCTTCGAGTCGGTCTTCTGCCGGTCGCATCAGCTCGCAATGAAACGGTGCGCTGACTGGAATCGATCTGACTTTTGCTCCACCGGCGACGATCGCGCGGCTCGCTTCTGCCACCGCTTCAGTCTCGCCCGCGATGACGAGTTGACCCGGGCAGTTGTAGTTCACCGGTGCGACGGTGCCGGCGACTTCCGCGCACGCGCGTTCGACCATCTGCACGTCACCACCCAAGACTGCGGCCATCGCGCCTTGGCCGACCGGCACTGCCTCTTGCATGTATTGCCCGCGACGATGAACGAGCTTCACTGCTTCTTCGAACGCGAGCGTTCCGGCTGCGACGTTCGCGCTGTATTCGCCCAAGCTGTGCCCTGCGACGACGTCGCAACGTTCATTGAGCCCGCGCAACAGCGCGATCGAAGTCGTGAGGATTGCGGGTTGCGCGTACTGCGTGAGTTGCAGCTGATCATCCGGGCCTTCGAAACACATGCGCGAGATCGGCATTCCCAGGATTTGATCCGCGAGAATGTTCACTCCACGCGCGGCGTCGTTTTCGCTGCACGCGGCACGGCCCATACCGACGTGTTGCGAACCTTGTCCCGGAAAAATGAAAGCAACCTTCGCCATCGCATCCTCGCGTTTGTTACAGAACGTTCCCGGCTAAGTCCGCGACCCTACCACCAACTTTATTTCCGGCAAAAGACTCGGATGTTGTGCAGAATTGGTGCGGTGTGCGCATCGTCCATGACGCGCTAGAACGATTAAGAGCCAAAGAGATGATCGAACCTGATGTTCTCAAGCAACACCTGCGAAACGCTTTTCCAGATGCGCCCGTCTTGGAGCTGGAAGACCTGACGGGTACGAAGGATCACTATAAAGCCGTGATCGTGCACCTGGCGTTCCGCGGAAAGACTCGCATCGAGCAGCACAAGCTCGTGTACCAAGCGCTCGGCGCACTGATGAGTGGGCCCGTGCATGCGTTAGCGCTCGAAACGCGCTCGCCGGAGTGATCTTCATCCGGCCGGCCGGATGAATCGAGTGCGGAGTCGAGTCGCGCCAGATTACGTGCGCGCTCGAGCAGGGCACTCTGGCTGCGACGATCAATTCGTGTCTCGGGACAACTCGGCGCCTTTGCGCAGCACGAAGAACGCAGCGTGCTGCTCACCATCACCGGCCGCGGTGTCGAGTCCGAGCGTTCCGAACTCGTCGCGCACGCGTTGATAGAGCAGTTGATACAACGGGGATTGCTGCGCCGCCTTCACGTCGACTGAGTTTAGCGCAACGCGGCAAACCGTGCTTTGGCAACGCACTTCACCGATCGCGCTCGATGGAACGCCGGCACCTGCGAGCAGCTGTGTGAGGCGCGGCTCCTCGCCGTTCGCCCAGGCGGCGTCGCGCGACTCGCGAGCGAAGGTCGAACGAAACGCCGGCGCGAGGCTCTCAGGCGTCGCGGAGGCTTCCTTCTTCTCGTCCTTCTCATCGCGCTTGTCGTCGGCTTTGTCTTCGTGGGCTTTGTCTTCGTGGGCTTTGTCTTCGCGCTTTTCGTCCGCGCGCTCGTCGTGTTTGGCTTCGGCTTCGGCCGACTCCTTCGCGGAAGCGGCGTGCGCGGGTTCTTCCGCGGCCTTCGCTGCGGCCGGGTCGGCCGCCGCTGGCTGCGCGGCAGGCGGCGGCTCGGGCGCCGCCGCTGGCTGCGCGGCGGGGTGAGCTGCAGCGGCGAGCGCGGGATCGGCCGCGGGCGCCGACGCGGTTTCGGCGTTTGCAGCTGCGGGCGGCAGGGCGGGCACCGCGGCCGCGACCGGCTCGACGGCTTCAGGTGCAGCCGGGTCCACCAGCGCGGGTTCTTCCGCGGCAGGTTCGACCGGGGCGACGTTCTCTGGCTCGGGTGCGGCGACGGCGGCGTTGCGCTGCTCGGCGACCGCCGCTACCAGCTGCGCGCGTTCTTGGGCCGGCGATTCATACGCGACGGGCGTTGGCTCGAAGACTGGGCTCGCCGGCTCGTCCGCAGCAGGTGCGAGCGGTTTGCGAGCGAGCTCCGCGTAGACGTACGGCCCCCAGACGACCCCGACGATCGCGAAACCCAGCGCCGTGAGCCGCTTGGTCATTTCGAATTCCTAGCGCGCCTCGGCCAGTTGGGGAAGTCGAGGCGACGCATAGATGCGACCTCGCCCGACCTGTCACCGCAGTCAATGCGGCAAAGCCGGTAGAACGATGGAGAAGCAGAGAAATTTGACCCGATTCGCGCGATGCTGGGGCGCGTGCGAAGAGCCCTTTGGATCGCAGTCTCCGGTGCCTGCATCCTGCTGGCGGGCGCGCTGATCTATCGAGCCGGCCGCGAAGAGCGGGCGCTGGGGTTGTCGCAACAGGCCGCGCGGCTGCTGCATCCGCCATTCGACGAAGCGCCCGCATATTCGGACATTCGCGCGACCGAAGCCCGATTGCTCGTCGAAGAAGCACGAGAGCTTGCCGCTACGAGCGACTCCCGACTTCTCGAAATCGAAGCACATGCGATCGAATTGCTGCAGCGAGGGGAGGCGGCGGGGGCTCGGCGCGAGCTCGCGAAGACGGATCGGCAGGGATCCGAAGCACTCGGCGCGCTGCGAGCCGCGATCGAGCTCGCGGACGGACAGCTCGACGCCGCTGAGAGCGGCATTGCAAGAGTGCTGGAGCGCGCACCCGAGCCGCGTGCGTTTGCGATCGCGTCCGATGTCGCACGGACGAGAGGCCAGGGCGACCGCGCGCTCGCATTTGCAGAGAAGGGGCTCGCGATTCGCGAGAGTGCGGCGCTGTTCGAGCGGCGCGGGCTCGCGCACGAGTTGCTCGGCGAGTTGCCGGCTGCGCGTGCCGATCTCGAGCGTGCAGCGCAGCTCGACGCGCGGCCGACTGCGCCGCTGTTGCATCTCGGGCGAGTGCTTCGCGTCCTCGGCGATGTGCGAGGTGCCGTGCTCGCATTTACGGGTGCAAGTCAGCGAAACCCACGTGAGAGTGAAGCCTGGTTGGGAAGTGGCATCTGTCGGATCGGCTTGGCCGACATGTCCGGAGCGCGCGCCGATCTCGAGCGAGCGGAGGAGTTGGCGCCGACGAGTGCTGCGCCGTTGATCGGACTGGGCGATGTCGATGCAGCAGAGCGACAGTGGGATGCGGCGGAAAAGCACTATCGCGTCGCGACGAAGCTCGAACCGAGTCTGGCGTTGGGTTGGTTGAAGCTCGGCAACACGTTGATGCGTCGAGGCCAGTCGAGTGCAGCAACTGACGCGTTCCGAAAAGCGATCGAGCGCCAGCCAGAGTTGGCAGCGGCGCACAATGGTTTAGGGGCAGCATTGCAAGCGCAGGGCGACGCAGACGGAGCGCGGCGTGAACTCGAGCAAGCCGCGAAGTTGGATCCAGCGGATCCAAACCCGTTGTTGAATCTAGCCCGCTTGTATCGCCAGCAAGGCGACGCGCAGGCAGCAGAGACAGCGTTGGCGCAGGCCCAAGCGCGAGCGCCCACAGATCGCTGATGACTGCAGATGATGCCCCGAGAACGGATTCGTTCTCGCCCTCGGGGCAAACTCGTCACCGCTGCATGATCAGGCCGCAGGCAATGCGCGGCGGCATCGTCGCTACGTCTGGATCGTGAACCACGAACGCGTGACCGACGACGTTCGTCATCACGTCGCCGCCGATCGTCCACGCCAAGTTCGCCGGAATCGCTGGACGCGTGAGCGTGCTCGTTCCCGTCGTGCCCACACACATCACCGACGGAATACCCTCGCCGCGCGCGGGACCCCAGTGGTCGCCCTGCATCATCGCGTCCGCACAGCTCGTGCCCTCGTGAATGTGCACCGGGTACGACTTGCCCGCGACGCAGTTCGAAATCGCGACGGTCACCTTCACGTCGGTTCCGGTTGCTTTCGTGAACGTGGCACTGCCCGTGACCATCCCGCCCATGAAACCCGCGATCGTCGCGACCGCGCTACCCGCCGGCGCGGCGCCGGTACCGGCCATCGCGCCCGTACCTGCCGTCGCACTCATACCGGCGGTTGCGCCGCCGGCGCCCATTCCAGCTGCTGCGCCTGCGGCACTGCCTGCGGCACTCGGCAACTTGGGTCCCAATTCCTGAGTCTCACGACAGCCAGCGGCGAAAGCGAGTGCTGCTAAGAGCGGCATCGCAAATTTAGTTAGCTCGACATTCATACTCGTCCTCATCCTGTGGACACCCCGTTAGAACGCGCACTTTACACGTAAGGGCGCGGTCCGCGAGTGTCCTGAGACACGGTGGGTAGAGACACCGCAATCTGACAGGAGACGAAAGTCGCACTCATCGCGAAAGCCCGAAACAAATCGGGCTACTGCTGAACTAATTCGAATCTCCGTCGAACAGTGTGCGCAATGCGTCATCTCGTACGAGATTCGTGCCATCCAACGAGTTGATGTCCGCCTGACTCATGTCGATTCGCGGCGCGAACACCTTCTCGTGGAAGTCCCGCACCAGCTTCGCAGCCACCGCATCCTCGTCGTCCGTCGCAATCGCTTGCACCTTGCCACAACCCAGCGTGCTCTGGTCGCGACTCAACAAACACGCCGTCCCACCCGTGTTGTTGGCTTCCACACGCAATAGCAACCCTGCGTCCTCGACATCGAGCCGCGGTGATCCCTCGAGCCGCGACGCCACGCGTTCGGCAACCGAGTTCCCGCGCACCTCGATCCGGACGGGCACACGCAACGACAAGCGCCGGAACACTCCCGGATCCGCCTGAAACGCTTCTTCGTAGAACCGAAGCGCATCCGCACGCCCGAGCGTCCGCGCCGCTTCCGAGCTCAACGCGAGCGTCCGCGCCCGCAACAACAACTCGCCCGGACTCAACCCCGCGAGCGCACGTTGCGCCTTCTCGAGCGCGACCTCCGGCTCGCCCGCACGCACCGCAACCTCGGTCGCAAACGCGTCGTAATACGCTTCCGCACCCGGCCGATGATCGCGCGAACGCGCTTGATCGAGCGCTTCTTGAACGACGCCCGCACCGAGCACATCGACGAGCTCACCTGCGAGCCACGGCGGCAAGATCGCCGAAGCAGCAGTGCCGATCCGAAAGATCCCGGACAGCCGCGTGTCATCGCGCAGCAAGCGCTCCACCAGCGCCCGCGACGAGAGCGCCCGCGCACGCAACACCATCGCCTTCACCCACTCGAGCGGCCGCACGTAGAACGGTTCACTCCGCGCCTCTTCGAGCCGCTGTTCCGCCGCCACCAGCTTCGCTCGCCGATCGAGCAGGGCGACGACCACTTGATCTTGCGCGGGATCGCGACTGTTGTGCGACCGCCGATCCGGCAACACGAGCGCGCGATCCGTCACCGCGATCGCCTCGTCGGCACGCGAGCACACGAGTAAAAACGCCGCGATCGCACGCCGCGTCTCGTTCCGATCGGCATCGCGCACGTGCGGTGGACGTGCCGCGCGATACTGCGGAATGCGCTTCAGCGCGCCGAGCCCTTCCGCAAACCGACCCTCACGCGTGTAGAGCTCCGCGAGCTCCATCCACGGATTTCCGTACCACGAGATGTCGGCTTCGGTTGCGTCGAGCCCGATGCGCTCCGCTTCATCGAGCTTGAACAGCGATCGCGACGACTCCGCAAAGTTCGTGAGGTCGACCGACGACACGTCGATTCCAGTCGCGCGCGAGTCGTCGACCGCGCGCTTACACGCTTCGTAGCTCGCACCGTCGTTACCCGCTTCGAACTCGATCGCACACAGCGCGTTCAGCGCGATCGCACGCTGCGACGGCCGCTCCGCCATCGACAACCCGAGTGTCGCGGCCGCACGCGCTTCACGATACCGGCCGAGCTTCATCAGCGGCCAGGCGCGATCGGCGACCATGTCCGGCTCGTACAACACGTTGAAACGCGCGATGAACGCAAGCCGCTCGGAGTAGTGCTCGAGCGTGCCGTGCGCATTCGCCAGTTCTTTCAGCAAGGTCGCGTGCCAGCGCCACGGCTTGCTCGGATCCGGCTGCGATCCGTAGCGGCGCTCGTACAGCGCGAGCGCTTGTTCCAAGTGAAACAACGCGCGCGGAAAATCCGCTTCCGCGTAGTGATTCACGTACCCGATCACGAGGTGCGCAACGAACGAGTTCGGATTCTTCTTGAGGACGGCTTCGGCCATTTCGCGCGCGCGAATGTGCCGGCCCGCTTCGGCGAACAGCCAAGCTTCACGCTCGTCAGTCGTCGCTTCGAAGCCCGGGTCCTCGGCCTCGAGCGGATCGAGCGCGATCTGAGCAGAGGCGATGCGTGCGAGCCCCGCTCCCGCGACCAGCGCAGCCAGCAGCAGCAGCAGGGCAACGCGAGCTTTCATCGAGACAGACTCAGCTTCGACAGTTTCTCGAGAATTGGAGCCAGCGCCGACGAGATCACCTGACGCTTGTCGACTACGCCGGGTACACACTCGATGCGATGGCCGAACACCGCGGGCGCGAGCGCATCGATGTCTTCGGGGATCACGTAGCTGCGGCCGCGCAACAGCGCCCTCGCCTGCAACGCCGGCATCATCAACACCAAGCTGCGCGTCGAAGCGCCTTGCAATACGCGCTCATCGCTGCGCAACGCGCGCGCGGCATCGACGAGCGCCTCTCGCAACACCGGCGCGATGTGCACCCGCTCGCGAAGCGCACGCCGAGCCGCCAGCAAGTCTTCGCGAGTCACCTGCGGCAAGCCCTCGCTCATGGTCAAGCTCGGACGTGGGTACTGCGCGAGCACTTCGAGCTCCGCAGTCTTCTCGATGTGACGCATCTCGATCTTGAACAAGAACCGATCGAGCTGCGGGGTCGGCAGCGGATACGTGCCCATCACGTCGAGCGGGTTCTGCGTCGCGATGACGAAGAACAACTCGTCCAGCTTGTGCGTGTCGTTGTCGACCGTGACTTGTTTCTCGGCCATCGCTTCGAGCATCGCCGCTTGCACCTTCGGCGACGTGCGGTTGATCTCGTCCGCGAGCACGATGTGCGCGAAGATCGGGCCCGCTCGAAACTGAAAGCGATTCTTGTCGAGCTCGAACACGCTCGTGCCGGTCACGTCGCTCGGCAACAGGTCGGGCGTGAACTGAATGCGGCGAAACGGCGGCAAGTGCGAAGGCCCACCACTCACGCGCAACGACTCGCCGAGCGCACGCGCGAGCGTCGTCTTGCCGGAACCGGGATAGTCCTCCAGCAGCACGTGGCCATCCGACACGAGCGCGATCAGCACGAGCTCGATCACGTCATCACGACCGATCACCACGGCGCGCGCACGACGGCCAAGCGTCTCGAGGGCCTGGCGCGCCTCTTCCAAAGGCGCGTCATTCGTTTGGCCCTGCGCTGGCAACGGCATATCCATGCTCTTCTCCTCGGAAACGATGCTCATCGTGACTGTATCCAAGACCACGGCGTGAGCACGCCGAGCCATCTCTTCCACCATGGTACGCTCTGGCGCACCTCCTGCGCGACTGCCCGGCGCAAGCCGTGCAGCTCGGCCGGGTCGAGCGAGGGCTTGTCCGCAAAGCGCGCAGCCAAGTGGCGCGCGGTCAGGCGCTCGAACGACGGGCTTGCCGCCGCGATGCGCCTCGCAAAGGCCTCACGTGTCTCCCCGAAGTGTCTGCGGAGTGCCACCTCGGACAAACGATCGAGCTCGGCTCGATATGCCACTCGAGGCAATCCTGCGGCTGCAAATCGAGGCGTGGTGCGACGCCAGACTTTCACCGCGTACATCACCATCAGCATCAACGCGGACAACCAGAGCGCGATCCGCACGACCCACTCGCGCAACACACGTGCGACCTGGATGAGCGGCTCGAGGGGGCGGTCCTCGCTCTGCGGCATCGGACGTAGCCCGCGCGCCATCTCACCGAGCAACCGCTGCAGGTCGGGGTCGGGCGGCGGCGGCGGCGGGTCGAGGCTCTGTGCCGGCGATACGTCGGCGATCACCCAACCCACACCATCCACGTAAAACTCCGGCCAGGCGTGCGAGTTGGCACCGGTGACGAGAATCGACGAGCCACCCTGCCGTGCCGCTTCATCGACGACATAGCCGGCGCCGACGCGCGCAGGCACACCGAGCGCACGCATCAAGTACACGGCGGCATGCGCGAAGTGGACGCAGTAACCGACGCGGTCGCCGAACAAGAAATCCGCCGTCGGATCTTCCGCGCTCGCGTGACCGCTCTTCAAACTGTAGGTGCCCTGGCGACTGAGCCACACCGTGACGGCGAGCGCACGCGCGACCGGATCACCCCGCAGCGCTTCGTGAATGCCGCCTGCGATCTCCTGCGCGAGCTTCGCGTAGCGCGGGTCCTTCGGCGCATCGACGTAGTGCTCGTGCACGGCCGCACTCCAGGCAGGATTGCCGACTGGACGCCCGAGCAACTCTTCGAGCTTGGCTTGTAGGGCCGAGGACGTGACGCGATAGACGCGCCGGAAGCGACCGCTATCCGGATTTGCGAGCGGCTCGATCGTCTCGGCGGACTCGAGCGCAAACGGCCGCGTGTGCTCGGCGAGGAGCGCGACCGTGGTGTCGAGCTCTACGCGATCACCTTGCGCGTTCGGTACGACCGCGAGCGTCGTTTTTTGGCTGACGAACGCAGGCGCGACGTCTTCGTCGACGCCGGCAGTGGTCGCCGACACGAGGCGTTTGCCGTTGAACTGACTGAACGCCGTCTGTCGAAAATAGTAGAGGCCGGTCGGCGGCGAGTAGTCGTCGTGAAGCAGGACGACCGCGAGCGGGACCTGTTTGCCTTGGCTGTCGTAGTTGTCGCGGAAGTCGAGATGTTCGTTGTCGCTGTGGCCGTCGCGCGGGCGACGCTGGCCTTTTTGCTGCTGCTTGTCGTCCGACTTGTCCTTCTCGTCCGGGCGCAAGCCGAGCCCGGTCGCGCCGGCCGGCGGCGACGGCAGCCCGAGCAGGTGCGTCGAGCTCAATACGACCGCGAGCAAGAGCAGCGCGAGCCACAAGTGCATGAGCGAACGCCAAACCGAGCGCTCGCGAAACAAGAGCGCGATGATCAACGCGGCCGCGAGCGCACCGATCAAGAGCAGCGCGACGGTGGGGTCGCCACCTTGAGCGATGATCGAGTCGGCGAGCTCGAACGGACGATTGATCGCGCCGAAGCGGTGCGCCGCTACCAGCTGCGCGAACACCACGCCGACGCACAGCACTTCGACGAGCGAGAAGATCCGCCGGCGCAGCGAGACCGCGCGCAAGCCGAGCGCGAAAAACGCAGTGCCGAGCACGGTCGAAACCAGGTTGCCCCACAAAAGCGCGTCACTCGCGCCGGTGAGTTTCGCGAACGCGTGCGAATCCGAGAGCGAGCGGCCGAGCTCCGCCGCGAGAAAGGTGCCTCCTAGCGCGAGCCCGATCACGACCCAAGTCCGAACGTGCGAGCGCGCGAGCTTCGATGCAAACAGCGTCGCGACCGCGGCCGAGATCGCGGCGGCGATCGCGACCGTCAACTCCGCGAGCGGGTAGAAGAACGCAAACGCGACAGCGGTGTAGATCGCCGGAGCGACGAGCGCGAGCTGCGGGCGTTCCGGCGCTGACTTGCGCGGGGGCTCGAACGACGGCGCCGGCTCGGGAGGTTTGGGGTCCAGCCGCGGCCTGACACCTGCGGCTGTCGGCGGCGGACTCTTGGCGGACGGCTGAAACGGAGACAGCGACTCGGTCATGAAGCAACTCCGAGAGGATCGGGAACGCGGGCGGGATCGCGTACGTGCATCATCGCGCGACGGGCGCGCTCGCCGAGCGGACGGCCGGTCGCGCGATCGAGGAGGATCACCGGCACGTGGGCTCGCCCCAACATCCCTAGCACGGCATCGAGCGCCTGTGCTTCCGCGCCATCGATCGGTGTTTCGCTCGCCAAAACGCGCCTCCAGAGCGGCCGGGACTTCGCCTCAGCCAATCCGTCGACCGCGATCACAGTCCGCAGCTGACGGCGGCTGGTCGCGCGGATGACGGCTTCGACCCAAGGTCCGGGCCGCGGCGGCGCGAACACGAGCACGCTGGCTGGGCCTTTCCGTTCGACTTGGGCGAGAAACGGGGCGAGCCCGACGCCTTGTTTGCCACGTGCAGCGACCGACTCGACCAGGTGGGCGAGTGCCTCGTCGACGCGCGACGTGCCTGCGATCGTGAGGTCAGTACCGAACGTCCACTCGTTTCCGAGCAACTTGCGCTCGAGCGCGAGCCTCGCCGCGGCAGCGCTGGCGTCGTCGTTTTGGCCCGCGACGAAGAACGCAGCGCAGCGCCGCGCGATCGCGAGCGCACGCTCAGGCCGGCGTACGAGCAGCTTCCGTGTGCGCGCAAACACCTTCCAGTGAATGAAGCGCGCCGGATCGCCCGGTGTGTAGCGCGATAGCTCCAGGCGGTCGCCGTCCTCGAGGCCCATCGGGTGCGGGAGGTCGGCGCCGGCAGCTAGAGCTGTCAGCGACGTGAGGTGGCCTAACCCGCCGAGCCGGGGCAGGACGCGAACGCTGCGCGGTTGCCGCCGCCGGAACGCGACGCGCGTCAGGCCGAACGGGTCTTCGACGATGATGCGACGCTCGATCGTTTCGTGCTGGCCGCGGTCCTTCAGCACGAAACGATCGAGCGTCGGCGAGCCCGCTCGACGTGGGTCGACGACGACGTCAGGCGGCGAGCGCCATTCCCAGCGAAGCTGGACGAACGGAACGAAGCGCAAAGACGGCAGACTGAAGCCGGTCGGAGCGGGTGTTCCCGTCTCGAGCAAGAGCGTGTCTCCGTCGGGGCCTGCGACCTTCGCGCGACGTGTCTCATCGCTCGCACGCGGCGCGGCTGTCGACGCAGCAGCAGCGCTGCG
>Ga0193752_1001464_pt1 | contig 19574 bp, 16 predicted proteins | sample H1c1metaG_FD_144924 | JGI IMG/M metagenome (GOLD analysis project Ga0193752, IMG submission 144924) | Soil microbial communities from a riparian zone of the East river system, Colorado, United States - H1c1 | ecosystem: Environmental > Terrestrial > Soil > Riparian zone | place: USA: East River...
GGGGTCACGATCGCCGTTTCGGAGAATCGGCAGCTGGCGCGGATCGCCAGGAGCACCGTGCTCAGTGACAGCGCGAGCAGCGTGCTGGTGCCCGTGCTGGACCAGGTGTTGGGTCTGCGACCGTCTCGCATCCGCGAGCTGCTCGAATCGGAAGGGCTGGTGCTCGACGACTGGCAGAGGGATCGAACCGACCGGGTGATGATTCGCGAATTCCGCGATTCGATGTTCGCGCCGGTGCCGGCATGAACGACCTTCTGGGCTGGGTGGCCACCGCACTGTTCGTGTCGTCGTATTTCTTCAAGCGTCCGGCTCTGCTGCGCGCGGCGCAGATGTCGGGCGCGACGTTGTGGATCGTCTACGGCGTGATGATCGGCGCCAGACCTGTGATCGTGGCGAACGCGCTGGTGTTCGCGGCGGCCGCATGGACCCTGCTGCGCGCACGGCCAGCTCCTCTGCCAGCATGAGCGCACGCTCCCTCATCCGGTAGACGCATTTCCACGCGGCGCTTCGGCACAATATGCCGGGCATGGCCATCGTAACGACAACTCCCGCGCGCACGAGCGGAACGACCGCTGGAAACGGCCTCGCCGCCGCGATCTCGGCGTTCGTCATCTGGGGGTTCTTTCCCATCTATCTGATGGGACTGACCAGCGTGTCGGCCATGCAGATCACCGCGCATCGCATCGTCTGGTCGTGCCTATTCGTGCTCGCGTGGCTCGCCGTCACCGGCGAGCTCGGCAAATTGCGGGAGGCCGTGAGTCGCCAGGGCGTGCTCATCCGGCTGGCGGCCAGCGCTTTTTTCATCGCCGCCAACTGGGTGGCGTTCGCCTGGGCGGTCAACCACGACCGCGTGCTGGATGTCAGCCTCGGTTATTACATCGGCCCGTTGCTCAACGTCCTGTTGGGGATCGTGGTGTTGTCGGAGCGGCTCGATCGCACCCAATGGACCGCGGTGGCCTTCGCCGCCACCGGAGTCTCCTATCTTTCGATCATCGCCGGCCACGCGCCCTGGATCGCGCTGACCGTGGCGATCTCGTTCTCGCTCTACGGACTGATTCGCAAGACCGTGGGCATCGACGCGCTGCAGGGGCTCGCCGTCGAAACGATCCTGCTGGTGCCGTTCGCCGTCGGCTATCTGATCTGGTGCGAGGCGCAGGGCAACGGCGTCCTGGGGCACTCGAATGCGGGCATCACCACCCTGCTGCTGCTGAGCGGCGTCGTCACGTCCGTGCCGCTGTTCCTGTTCGCGTACGGCGCGCGGCGGATTCCGTTTTCGACGATGGGCGTGATCCAGTTCATCGGACCCAGTCTTCAGTTCGTCTGCGGACTCGTCGTGTTCAAGGAACCGTTCGGCTCCGCTCGCGCCGTCGGGTTCATCTTCATCTGGATCGCGCTGGTCATCTACGCGGTGCACGGTCTGCGAAAGACCGCGGTGACGCGCCCGGCTTAGAGCGCGTCGGCGATATCCTGCTGCAGCCCCGCATCGCGCGGCGGCGTCGCCGGTGGATAACGCTTGAGCACCTTGCCGTCGCGGCCGACCAGGAACTTCTCGAAGTTCCATTCGATGTCACCCGGCACACCAGTCTCCGCCGACGTCAGAAAACGATACAACGCGTGCCGCTGCGCGCCGTTCACATCGAGCTTCGCGCTCATCGGGAACGTCACTCCATAAGTCGCACTGCAGAACTGCGCGATCTCCCGCTCGGTGCCGGGCTCCTGCGCGCCGAACTGGTTGCACGGAAACCCGACCACCGAGAAATTTTCCGGTTCGAGCTCGTGATGCAGGTCTTCGAGGTCGGTGTACTGGGGAGTGAGGCCACAGCGGCTCGCAACGTTCACCGCGAGAATGACCTTGCCACGCAACGCACCGAGCACGTCCGGCTCGCCGCCGATGCCTTGCACGGGAATGTCGAAGAAGGATTTCATGAGCTCAGGGCGCCACGGGCAGGATCACCGCGGTCGGCGTCGCGCCGCCCCGCCAGACGCTCTGCGTCGCCTTCCGGTAGTCGCCGGGTTTGGCATACATGATGTTGTCGATGTACGTCTGCGGATTGCGATCGTAGAGCGGAAACAGGCTCGACTGGATCTGCACCATGATCCGGTGACCGGGCAGGAATACGTGATTCACGTCGGGCAGCGCCCAGCGATAGTTCTCGACCTTGCCCGGCTTGAGCGGCGCAGGTTTCGCGAAGCTCTTCAGATATCGCCCGCGAAAAATCTCGATGCCGATCGGCAGCTCGTAACCCGCCATCTCCGGCTTCGCGCCTTGCGAGGCGGCTTCCGGGACGTCGTTCGGATAGACGTCGATCAGCTTCACGACCCAGTCGCTGTCGGTGCCGGTCGTCGAGGCAAACAGCTCGACCTGCGGCGCTCCCATGATGTGCACCGCCTTCTCGAGCGGCGCGCTCCGCCAGGAAGCGACGTCCGGGCGTTCCGACACGAACCGCTGATCCTTCACGAGCCACGGTTTCCATTGGCTCGCGTCACCCATGTTGATGGGGCGCGGCAGGAACGGCACCGGCCTGGCGGGATCGCTGATGTATTCGTCGCGCCCGGACGTCTTCGGACGCTCGAACGTCGCCGTTCCGTTTTCCGCCAGGTAGATAGGCGTGGCCGCGCCCACCGGCCAGTGCTGAGAAGTCTGCCACTTGTTGATGCCGGTCGCGTAGGTGAGCACCGGCGGCGTCTTCGGGTCGGGCCCGCCCTTCAGCCAATGATCGAAGAACGGTTTCACGTATTCCACGCGCCACTCGCGCGCCGTGTCGCCGGTGAAAATAATGGCGCCCAGATCGTAGCCATAGTGATTGGCGCCCGAATGCCGCCACGGCCCGATGTGCAGGAACACCATGTCGTTGTTCTTGTCCTTTGGTTCGAGCGCGCGATACACCGCGGGCGCGCCGTAGCTGTCTTCCTGGTCCCACTGCCCGACCTCGAGCAACGTCGGCACCTTGAGCGGCTGTGCCGCGAGCCACTTGTCGACCGCCTGCAGCGACCAGAACTCGGTGTACGCGGGGTTCTCGAGGAACTTGCGGACGCCGGGATAGTGCGTGATCCCGAGCGTCTTCGCGAAATCCGCCATGGACCCGGCTTCGAGATAACGCGTGTAGTCGTCGCCCGCGCCGAGCGCGAAGTCGCCGCCGCCCTGCGCCTTGTTGGTCCCCTGGCCGACCGCGAAGTCGAGCGAACTCACGCGAAACGCGCCGTTGTGGAACCAGTCATCGCCCATCCAGCCGTCGACCATCGGGCTCTGCGGAACCGCGGCCTTCAGCGCCGGATGCGGATTGATCTGCGCCATCAGCGTCGTGAAGCCGAGGTAGGAAGAACCGATGATTCCGACCTTGCCGTTCGACTCCGGGGTGTTCTTCACCAGCCACTCGATGGTGTCGTAGGCATCGGTCGATTCGTCGATGCCGGTGTCGTTCAGCGGACCGGCCAGCGGCCGGTTCAGCACGAACGCGCCGTCGGAGCGATGCAGTCCGCGAATGTCCTGGTAGACGCGGATGTAACCGTCTTCGACGAACTCGGCGTCCATCACTTCGACGATGTCGACCAGGCGCTGGCTCGCGACGCGATGAACCGATTTGTGCGCGTCGTAGGGAGAGCGTGACAACAGGATGGGACCGTTGCTGGTGCCCTTCTTCATCACGGTCGTCGTATACAGCTTCGTGCCATCGCGCATCGGCACCATGGCGTCGCGGCGGATGAAATCGGCGGAGGCGAGCGTCGATTCGTACTTCTCGACGACGTCCGGCGTCATCGGCGTTACGCGGGTGGGCTCCTGGGCAATGGCGGTCAAGGCAACGGCGGCGGCGAGGAACAGTGCGACTGAAGGCGAGAATAGGTGTTTCATGGCCGCGTAGCCTACGTCAGGAGTCCCGTGGCGAAAACTGCAGGCAGGCGCGCACCGCCTCGTCGTGTCATCTTCCAGCTGTCAGCCAGCGCATCGGTCGCCCGTAATCGATGGCCGACGCGGATGGAACGAAAACTCGCGGTAATAACCGAATGAATTCAAGGGATCGCGCTTTGTGTCCGGTTCATTCAGGCGTCGTTAAGAGACCAGGTTCCACCATGCTCCACATGTCACAAAATCCGTTCCGAGCCCTCGCGGCGCTGTCGCTCTGTCTGGTGTTTGGCCTGGCTCACGGCCAGGAGAACGAAACCTACGCTGACGACCCGCCCGACCGCGCCGCCCGGCTCAGCTATGTCCAGGGCGATGTGTCGATGCAGCCTGCCGGCGAGGAAGAATGGGCGGACGCCATCGTCAATCGCCCGCTGACCACCGGCGACAAGTTGTGGCTCGATGAGAATGCGCGCGCCGAGATCTACGTCGGCGAGGCCGCGGTCCGTCTCGGCAGCAACACCGGTTTCTCGTTCCTCAACGTCGACGACGACACGATCCAGATGCGCATGACGGCCGGCGTCATCGACGTGAACGTGCATGCGCTCGACGGCAACGATCAGATCGAAGTCGACACGCCGAATGTCGCGTTGTCGATCCTGCGCCCCGGCCGATATCGGGTCGAAGTCAACGACGCGGGCGACACGACCATCGTCAAGGTCAGCGAGGGTTCGGCGGAAGCCAGCAGCGGTTCGCAGAGCACCGTCGTGCATGCGCAGCAGGCGGCCACCTTCCGTGGCGACGGCGATCTGGTCGCACAGTTGGGCACGCTGGGCGCGCCGGATGAATTCGATTCCTGGAGTCTCGAGCGCGACCGGCGCGATCAACGCGCGGCGACTTCGGAGACCGCGCGGTATGTATCGCCCGAGGTCACGGGTTACCAGGATCTGGACGACAACGGCAGCTGGAGCTCGGAGCCCGAGTACGGTTATGTGTGGACACCGAGCCGCATCTCGGCCGGCTGGTCTCCCTATCGTGACGGCCGCTGGGTATGGGTCGCGCCGTGGGGCTGGACCTGGATCGACGACACGCCGTGGGGCTACGCCCCGTTCCACTACGGTAGATGGGCGCACGTCCGCCAGCGCTGGTGCTGGGTGCCGGGCCCGCGCCACGTGCGCGCGGTCTATGCGCCCGCGCTGGTCGGTTGGGTCGGGTCGCCCGGGCTCAGCGTGTCGGTTTCGGTCGGCGGTGGCGGCGTGGGCTGGTTTCCGCTCGGGCCGCGCGAGGTCTACGTGCCAGGGCGCCGCTTCAGCCATCGTTACGTCGAGCGCGTGAACGTCTCGAACACGGTGATCGTGAACCGGACGTACATCACCAACGTCTACAACAACCGCGAACGGAACGTGACGTACCGGAATCGCGGCGTGCCGGGCGCGGTGACCGCCGTGTCGCGCACGACGTTCACTTCCGCGCAACGAGTCGGTAATCATCGCGTCCGCATCGACGAACGCGAGATCAATCGCTCGCAGGGCACCGCGGCCGCGCCGCAGATCGCGCCGGTGCGCGAGAGCCGCCTCGGCGCGGGTTCGAGCGCGCGCGTGAACGGCCGCGCGCCGCCGCGCACGGTGGTCGACCGCCAGGTCGTCGTGAAGCGTCCGCCGCCGCCGGCAGCCAGGCGCTTCGTGCGCAACGAAGAGCGCGACAACACGCCGCGTGAGCAGGTAGATCGTTCGCAGCGCTCGCCGGAAGACCGCCAGGGCAATCGCGTCGAACGCGGCCGGGGGGTCGATGAAGGCAATGCGCGCGAGGCGCGTCCGTCGCGCAACGATCGCCCGCAGAGGACGCAGCCGGACCTGCAGCCGGGTGCCGCGCCCAACAATGTGGGGCGACAGCCGAACGTGGAGCGGCAGCCGCGGCAGGAGCAACCGCGCGCCGCCGTTGCGCCACCCGCGCAGTCACCGGTGCCGGCGGCGACGGACCGCCAGCGCGACGATCGGCCGCAGCGCTGGCAACGCGAGCGCGAAGCTCGTGACGGGACACCGCAGGAAGGTCGACTGTCCGATTCGCAGCAGCAGGACGAACAGCAGCAGCGGCAGAACCAGGACAACGCACGTGCCGCGCGTCAGCAGGAACGAAGGGCCGATGCTCCGCCGGTGGAGCGGCGCGAAGTCGAACGTCCGCGGGTGGATCGGCCGGAACGCCAGCAGCCCCAGGAGCGGCAAGCGCCCCAGGAGCGTCAGCAGCAGCCAGAACGGCCGCAGCCGCAAGAGCGGCAACAGCCCCAGCAACGTCCGGAGCGTTCAGAGCGGCAGCGGTCCGAACCTCGCCAGCAGACCGAGAAACGAGCGGACCGCGACGGCAATCGGGATCAGGACGATCGGCGTCGGTGACGCAGTCAAGTCAGCGACCGGCTGAACCAGCGTAGCGACATGCAGGAGAGTCCCGCGTCGATCTTCGCGACTTCGGCGACGGGCAACGCGATTACGTTCAAGCCGTGTTGCTCGAGCATCTCCGCGGTGCGCGGACACCCCGCCCGCACGAACACGACATCGTTCACGCGCAGCGCGTTGCAGGCGTGACGCTCTTCGGCGGGCGCCACCAGCACCCGGTACCCGTCGAACAACCCGGAGTTCGCCAGCCCTTCAGTCGCGAGAATTGTTTCCTCGTCCAGCAACGCGCAGTCAGTCTTGAGGTGCAAGGTTCCGGGCGGAACACCGACGACCTCGCCCGCGAGATCGATCGTATTCAACAGGAACTTGAGCGCGGCGGCACCGGCCTGGTCGGTTCGAGCCGAGAGACCGATGAAGACGCGGCCCGGCGTCACGAGAATGTCGCCGCCATCGGCAAATCCCTCGTCCAACTTCAGCACCGTCGGGAATCGCGCGGTCAGTTCGGCGGCCAGCGCGCCGGCTTCCTCCATGCGGGTGGGCGCTCCCGGCCGCAGCAACAGCGCGACATCGGTGAAAACCAGCGCCGGATCCTCCACGAAGATGGAATCCGGAAACTGTTCGAGCGGCTCCATCGTGGTCACCTGCACGCCCGCCGCGGTCAATGCATCGATGTAGTTCTGGTGCTCGGCCAGTACGGACTCGAACACCGGGGCTGGTCCCGCGTTGGCGCGCAATCCGTTGACGACGCTCCTGCCCGGCCTGCGCACGATTGCCGAGTTGAAATCGAAAACCCTCAACGGCACTCCGGGATCGTCACGTCAGCGAGCACGGGAAAATGATCGGATGGCCAGCGGCCGTCGATGACCTGCGACAGCACCATGTATTTGTCGACTGCCACCTGTCTCCCTAACAAGAAGTGATCGATCACCCGGGCCTCCGCCGGAGCGGGCTCGAAGCCGTTGAACGTGTTGGCGGGCCCGAACGGCGCGGATTTCGACAACGCGCGCGCGTCGCGCAGTCCGAGCGAAGTCCTGATGGACTGCAGCGGCTCCTCATCGATCCCGGAATTGAAGTCTCCGAACAACATCACCTGTTCGCAACGTTTCGCATTCGATTCGATCCAGCGCGAGATCTGCAGCGCGGATTCCTTGCGCGCGATCGTTCCGATGTGATCGAAATGCGTGTTGACGGCGAGGATCATCTGTCGCGTGCCATGCACGCGCAAGTGCGCCCAGGTCGCGACGCGGTTGTAGGCGGCGTCCCAGCCCTTCGACGGCACGGCCGGTGTGGGAGACAGCCAGAACAGGCCGCTCTCCAGCAGGTCGAAGCGCTGCGGATTGAAGCCGATGGGCGAGGCTTCTCCTTTCTCTTTGCCGTCGTCGCGCCCACCACCGAGGATCTGGTAGCCGGGCAACGCGGCGCTGAGATCGGATTTCTGATTCGGCAGCACTTCCTGCATGCCGAAGATGTCGGGGCGCAGCCAGACGATCTGCGCCGCGACCCAGTCGCGTCGATGCGGCCAGGCATTGGCGCCGTCGGAGGCAAGGTCCAGGCGAATGTTGTAGGTCATCAGCCGGATCGGCAACGGCTCGCGAGCCACCGCCGTCGTTGCCAGCAGCGTGGCCAATGCGAGTGCGCAGGACTGCAGGAGCCGGTGGCGAAGGACGGAATGCGAACGGGAGATCATTGGGTGCTCACCCTATTCTTGTTGATCTCCTCCATGGCGAGTTTTTGCGCAGCCTCGAGCGCCTCCCCGGCCGCCACTTTCACATCGGGCTCGACTCCCGTGCCCTCCCAATCGGTCTTGGTGATGGGACGTCCGCTCGGGACCCTCACCATGAAGTGATCGTCGATGCGCCGGTTTTCGACCGTGTGAGCTCCGCCCCCGGTTGTCTCCCCGATCAACGTGACCCGTTTCAGATTCTTGAGGACGTTGGAAAAATACTCCGCGGCCGAGAAGGTCTTGTTCGAGGTGAGCACGTAGACCGGCTTGCCGACGAACTTCTTCCCCGGCACGTCGGGCAACGTCCACGTCTCCTTCGTCGCGTTATCCGTGCGGCTGAACAGGTCGTCCAGATGCGTGCGCCCAGCGAACAGATAACTGGCGATGAACTCGACCATCCCGCCACCGCCGCCGCGGTTATCACGCAGGTCGAGAATGAGCGCGTCGGTGCTGGCGACGAAATTCATCGCGGCGCTCGCGGTCGGCGCGCAGACGCTCGTATCCGCGAACATGTCGAGCTTTACGTAACCGATATTCGGCCGCAGGTGCTCCGCTTTCTCGAATCCGCAGTTGATCGACGCAAGCCACCGCGCGTCCATGTCGGCGCGCTTCGCCGGCGCCTCTTCAGGCTGCGCGAAATAGCTGAAGCGAACCTCGGCGTGTTTGTCGTGGCTGATGCGCTGCAGGTCGGCCGTGAGCTCTCTCGCCAGGTCTTCGCCATAGACAAACTTGCGAAATTCGCCGCGTGTACTGCTTGTTCGCAACGCGGCGGACAGCTTTTTTCCGGTCTCCGGATACACATAGGAACTGTCGAACGCGACGGCCACGCGTTCAACCAGTTTGGCGCGCGCCGCCGCATCGAGGGCAACCACGTCGACTTTCGCCCCGGGCGGCATGCGCCGCGACCCCAGAGAAGTGACGGACATGGGATTGGCCGCATCGACCGTCACCCGGCCGACTTCATCGACGGCATTCGCTCTCGCCTTCACGTGGAAGAAGATGTTGGTCTTGTCGTGCGAGTAGATCTCGAGCAGATCGTAGCCGCCGACTTCCTCCCTCCATCGCCGGTAGTCGTCCGGATTCCTTCCGGGCAGATAGGTCCGGGTGAAGACCTCCAGGCGCGCACGGTCGCCGCTGTTGAAAGCATCGAGCCAGGCGCCGAGCGCGCGGCCCGGCGGTGTATCGGGAATTGCTATGTCAGCGAGCGACAGCGCTGGAAAGACGGCAAGCAGGGCTGCCAGAAATGGACGGGCCGGCATGGCGTCTCTCCAGCTGGGGGTGGCTGGCTAGATAGTACAGCCCTCGATTGGGGTCAGGTTGCGTCCGGGGCTTTGACCCCGGCCCAATCGAGCGCCTCCTGCTGTTTGCCGAACGAGCGCATCTGAATTGGCTTGCCGTCGCGGAACGTACAGACATCGGCGATGCGCCCATCGAGCCATTCCGTGTGGTCTTTTAATAGGACTTTCACATGAACGAAGGCGACGATCTTGTCGCCGGCGATGAAGAAACGCTCCAGCTCGCAACTTCCTTCGGCCCAGGTATTACGTCCCTTCGAGATGTGTGCCGCCACTTCCGCGTGCCCACGATGCGTCCCCCCTCCTCCCGAATAGTCGGGCGGCTCGATCCACTCCATCTGCGGATCGAGGCACTTGATGGCGCCCGGAACATCGTTCCGATTGATCGCCGCGTATATCTCCTTCACCAGCTCAATGTCGGCGAAAACCGCCAGTTGCGCGTCGAAGGCGCGCTTGTAGGCAGGCCGCGCTTCGCCGCGCGCGACGTAGGCGGAGAGCTTTGGATATCCGTCCAGCAAACCCGAAGGTTTCAACCTGAGCAGCACCGCCACCATCATCAGGTCGCCCGCGCTGAATTCACCGTCGAGCCAGTCGGCATCGCCGAGGCGGGCAGAGAGCTGGTCCAGCCGGTTGCGGACGCGATCCACGACCAGCGGCATGCGCTCCTTGGCCCACGGCTTGTCGCTCTCCATGATCCTGGCGATCGTGAGATCGAGGATCGGCGGCTCCACCGAATTGACGGCGGCAAACATCCATGCGATCGCGCGCGACCGCGCATTGACATCCCGTGGCAGCAAGCCGGGGTTGTGCTCCGCGATATGAAGCACGATGGCGCCAGACTCGAACAGCACCAGCCCACCTTCTTCATAGGTCGGGATCTGTCCGAACGGATGCAGCGCCAGATGCGCGGGCTCCTTCATCGCGGCGAACGAAACCAGACGAACTTCATAAGGTTGGCCCGCTTCTTCGAGCGCCCAGCGAACGCGCGTGTCGCGCGCCAGTCCCCTGCCGCGATCGGGTGACTGTTCAAAGGCGGTAATGGTCGGAATCATCGGAACGGGCACGGCGATTTCTCCTTGACGCGGGGTCTCGTTGAGTTAGCCGTTCGAGACCGGCCTGAATCGACAATCCTGAACCAATAACTGCGTCGCCCCTACGCCGTGGTGTATTTGCGCCGCTTCTCCGCGATCTCCGCGCTGGCTCGCTCGAGGGCCTCGACTTCCGTCGCTTTGAGCAGCCCGTCGATGACGCGCGCCAGATGGTCGCGCATCGCCGTCCGCGCGCCACTCGAATCTCCGCGCTTGAGCGCGTCGACCACCCGGGTGTGCTCGTCGATTCGTGGCTTGACGCCCATGGCCCTGACTTTCTGGCTCAGCAGCTTGTACTGCGGTGAACGCTGGCGGGCGTCCCACAGTGTCTTGACGGCCGCGAACAACGCGCTATTACCAGTCGCTTCCGCGATCAACTCATGGAAGCGGCGGTCCGCGTCCTCGCTTTGTGCCACGTTGTGTTCGTTCTCTTCTCTCATTTCACTGACGAGAGCGGTGAGTTCCGCAAGTTGCTCCGGGGTAATCCGGTTGGCTGCCAGCGCGCAGGTCTCGGACTCGATCGCACGTCGCGCTTCCAGCAATTCGAAGGGCCCGAAATCGGTGATCCCCGCCACGCCGCCTTTCGGCACCGTAGCGATGACGTACACACCGGAGCCGTAGCGCACCTCGACCAGCCCATCCAGTTCCAGCGCGATGGTCGCTTCGCGTACGGAGGGTCGTGACACCTCGAAGCGTTGCGCCAATTCGCGCTCGGAGGGCAGTCGCTGCCCAACGGCGTAGGTGCCACTGGCAATATCCGCCCGTAGTTCCTCGGCAATTCTCTCGTAGCGCCTTCGGGCGTCGCGTATGTGCATGCAGCTAGAAATCGAACTTCACGCGGACTCCGGCGTAGCGTTCGAAATCCCGCGGCAGCAGCGCGTTGATCGCCAGCCGGTTGCCAAAATTGCCGTTGCTGTTCGCGTAGTTCGCGTAGTACTGCTTGTCCAATGCGTTGTTCACGAAGGCGATGACTTCGTAACCTCGATCGGCATCACGCACACCCAGGGAGAGATTCAGGATGCCGTAGCCACCCTGCGCGCCCTCCGGATCCACGCTCAACGCGTAGTTGATGGCGCTCTGGTAGACATACGAACCCTGCAGAACACCCTGCAGTGAACCGTCGTTCAACGGCCGCGAATAGTCGAATCCGGCAGTCGCTTTGAATTCCGGAGCCTGCGGTGGACGCTTTCCGCTCAGGTCCTGGCGTGTCGGGGTCCCGCTGCACCCTTGCGCCGCCGTCTGGCCGGGGTAGCACTGCCCCAATGGGAATTCTTCGATCACTGCGTCGACGTAGGCGAGCGAGGCATTCACGTGCAGGTGCTGACCAACGGCAGCGAGCGAATCGATTTCAACGCCGCGCGTCCTGACCTTGCCCACGTTGGAAAGTCGGAAGTTGAACGAGCCGTCCGGCAGGAACTCGATGCCCTGCGCCTGGAAGTCGTCGTAGCGGACATCGAAAACGCTCGTATTCACGGTGAGACGCCCATCGAGGAACTGGGTACGCGCGCCGATCTCGTAGCTCTTGGATGTCTCGGGCAATACGGGGCCGGCCAGCTGACGATTGAGATTGAACCCGGTAGTCAGGTCGAAAGTCTGCCCTTTGTGACCCGTGGCATACGCTGCGTACACCATGATGTCGTCGGTGAACTGATGCTGCAGTCCGGCGCGATAGGTCTCGAACCGGTCGCTGGCGTCCCCGTCGAAGAAGGCGTTGCCGTTCTGGATGTCGAGGAACGTGTAGTCGATGTCTTCTTCCTGGTGACGGATTCCCGCGGTCAGCGTCGTGCCCTCGATGAATTCCCAGTCCGCCTGGCCGAATATCGCCTTTTGCTTGGAGTCGGCGCTGGCCACCCAGCGCGCCAGCGCGAAGATCGGACCGCGAATGAAATCGCGATCGAGCTGCGTATCGCCGTAATAGAGTCCCAGCGTGTACCGCAGCGGCTGATCGTCCGACGACAACAAGCGGACTTCCTGCGTCAACTGTTTGGATTCGAACTCTCCTATCTGGATATTGCTGAGCGTGGGCGCGGAGGTATCGTCCTGATCGAGCAGGTCGTGAAGATCGAAAGTGTCGTACGAAGAAATGGACACGAGCGTAAGCGCCGCGGGCAGCCCGATCTCGAGCTTGAGAGACCCGCCGTGACCCTTGTAGTCGGTTCCAGCCGCGAAATTGTTGCTGATCTCGGTGTTGTCGGCGTCGGCGACGACGTCCGGAAGCGTTACGGAATTCGGCAGCGTGGGATCATTCCTGAGGAGCGCATCCGGCGCGAGACGAACGAACGGCCGCCCGACGGTGGTCTCACCGTCGATGTAGTTAGCCGCCAGGGTCGCGGTGAAGTTCTCGGACGGGTCCCACACGAGTTTGCCGCTCACGGTCGTCGACTCGCGGCCATTCGTCTTGTCACCGTTGAAGGTGTTCTTGACGTTGCCGTCGTACGTCGTGTGTTGTGCCGAGAGACGATACCCCAGCGTGTCGCCGATCGGCCCGGACAGGCCGACTCCCGCGATGAATTCTTCATCGGTGGTACCCAGCACGTGAACGTTTCCGTCGAAGCTCTCGGTCGGCGCAAAAGTCACGATGTTTATCAGGCCCGCGGACGCGGCCTTCCCGTACAGCGTGCTTTGTGGCCCGCGCAGAACTTCGATTCGCTGCACATCTGAAAGATCCGCGAAGGCGCGGGCTTGAAACGCCACCGGCACATCATCCACCTGGACCGCGACGCTGGGCTCGACGCCAATGCTGAACGCAAAGGTGCCGATGCCACGGATCGACACCGATGCATTCACCGGATGCTCGGCCGGCTTGATGACCAGAGAGGGAGCGATCCGGGTGAGATCCGCAAACTCGTGAATACTCGCGCTCGCCAATTGGTCCGCGTTGATGACCTGCACCGCCTGCGGTACTTCCTGCACGGATTGCTCGCGCTTTTGGGCGGTGACGATGACCTCTTCGAGGCGCTCAGAGGCTTCGGGTGACTGCGCCAGTGCCGCTTGCATGCATGACATGCCCATCACGACAGCGCTGCCGACAACCAACAATTTTTCTTTTCTCACATCGCCCCCTCATGAGAAACCGGTAGACCAGATTCACTATGATCTGGCTATACCTCTAGCGTCAACTGGTATACCACTATAGTCGGCCGTTTTTGAGGCTCTGCCTGCCCCATGCGGACTAACGCATTGCCTCAGCCTTCACCCGCACACGCGTCGCGACCAGCCGGCGTCAGCGAATACTTCTCCGTACCTACCGCCGTCTGACTGCCGAACGGGGTTTCCCATTGCCCGGGCCGGTGGCCGTGATGCTCACCGCAACGTCGCCGTCGTACTTCACCGCGTAAGTGCCGTGACCCCAGTCCTGGAATCCGCATGTTTCCGGAGTAGTTATAGTGCCCACCGGCACGACTCCGGCTCAAACTTCACCGTGTGGCCGCCGCCCTCGATTCGATAAGCGGCCAGCTCTTTGGTATTGAAATCCAGCGCGGCCTTGCCGACACCGCGCTTGCTGCGCGAATCGCTTGTGTTAGCCACCTTTATTCGTTCGCCTACTCATTCAAAGCGCGGAAAGCGCGCGAACCGGCTCACGAAAGGGGCCGACCCCGGCCTTACTTAACGGGGAAACTTCGGGTATCTCGTTGACGCCGCAGGGTTCATCGTCAAAATGGCGTCGTGGACTTGGATAACGACTCGAACGACAAACAAGATCCCGGAGAGGTCACCCGACTACTTCAACGCTGGGCCAACGGCGATGCCGCGGCGTTCGAAGCGCTGTGGCCGCTGGTCTACAAGGACGTACGCCAGTTGGCGCGCCGCCAGCTGGCCGGCGAGCGCGGCGACCACACCTTGCAAGGCACCGCACTGGTCAACGAAGCATTCATTCGCCTCGCAGGACAGCGCGCCATCGAGTGGCAGAACCGCGAACACTTCCTGGCGCTGGCGTCGAAAATCATGCGGCGCGTCCTGGTCGATTACGCGCGGCAGCGCGGGGCGCAGCGGCGTGGCGACGGCGCGCGGCGCCTGAGCCTGCACGACACGCAAGCCGCGCTCGAAGTGGATGAAGCGCAGGCACTGGCCAGCTTCGACGACGAGCGCATCGACGTGCTCGCCATCGACTCCGCGCTCACGCGTCTCGAGAAAATCGATGCGCCGCAGAGCCACATCGTCGAACTGCGTTACTTCGGCGGACTCACGCTGGACGAAACCGCGAGCGTCGTGGGCATCTCGCTCGCCTCGGTGAAACGCGAATGGGCGATGGCGCGCGCCTGGCTCCGCCGCGAGCTCGCGACACCATGACGCCCGAACGCTGGTCCCGCATCAAGGCAATGTTCGCAGTGGCTACCGAGCTGCCCCCCGACCGCCGCGGCGAATTCCTGGCGCGTGACACGCACGACGATCCGGCGCTCCTCGCCGAGGTTCAGTCGCTGCTCGACGCGCACGAGGAACCCGGTGCGTTTCTCGAGACCGTGAGCCCGCAACTGCGCGCCGAGGCATTCACTGCCCCGAGCGGGGCGCGCAGCCGCATCGGCGAGCGCGTCGGCGCGTATCGCATCGTCGGCGTGCTGGGCACCGGCGGCATGGGCGACGTCTTCAAGGCGGTTCGCGATGACGATCAATACCGCGCCGAAGTCGCGATCAAGTTCATGCGCGCCGACATATCCGGCGGCCTGATCGAGCAGCGTTTCAAGACCGAACGGCAGATCCTCGCGGCGCTCGATCATCGCAATATCGCCCGGCTGCTCGACGGCGGCACTACCGGCGCCAACCTGCCCTACGTGGTGATGGAGCTGGTGAACGGCGAATCCATCGACGCGCATTGCGAGACGCGGAGCCTCGCGACGCGCGAGCGCGTGCAGCTGTTCCTGCAGGTGTGCGCGGCGGTCAGCTACGCGCACCAGCACCTGATCGTGCATCGCGATCTCAAACCCAACAACATCTTCGTCACGGGCGACGGCTCGGTCAAACTGCTCGACTTCGGCATCGCCAAACTACTGGAAGCGGATCCGGCCACCGGGGAACCGGGCGACGAGACCGTGACGCAGCTGCGAGCGATGACGCTCGAGTACGCGAGCCCCGAGCAGGTGAGCGGCGGGACCGTGACCACCGTGAGCGATGTGTACTCGCTCGGCGTGGTGCTGTATCGCCTGCTGACCGGCCGGAGTCCCTACGCCCCGCGCACGACCGACGCGCAGCGCATCGCCGAGATCCTGAGCGACTCCACGCCCACGCGTCCGAGCCTGGTGCGTCCGCTCGATAGCGACCTCGACAACATCCTGCTGATGGCCTTGCGCAAGGAGCCACAGCGCCGCTACGGCAGCGTCGAGCAATTCGCCAACGATCTGCGCAACTATCTTTCGGGCCTGCCGGTGCACGCGCGCGGCAACGCGTTCAGCTATCGCTTCGGCAAGTTCGTCCGGCGCCGCAAGATCGAAATTGCGGCGGCCGCGATCGTGCTCGTCTCGCTGTTCGCCGGACTCGGTTTTTCCATTCATGAAGCGCGCGTGGCCGAAGAGCAGCGCGTCATCGCGCAGCGGCACTTCGACAGCGTGCGCAAGCTCGCCAACAGGCTGTTCGTGTTTCATGACGAGGTCGCCAAGTTGCCGGGCTCGACCAAGGCACGCGAGATGCTGGTGAAGACGTCGCTGGAATACCTGGACGCGCTTTACCAGGAATCCGGCACCGATCGTGCGTTACAGGAAGAGCTCGGTCTCGCCTACAAAAAGGTCGGCGATATCCAGGGCAGTGTCGACACCGCCAACCTGGGCGATACCGCCGGCGCCATGCGCAGTTACGCGAAGGCGGTCGCGCTGTTCGAACCTCTGTATCGGCTCGACCCGCGGAACGGCCGCATCGGCACCATCCTCGACAAGACCTACTTTCAACAGACGCGGCGGACTATCTACATGAGCGGGCCGGAGGCGGCCCTGCCGATCGCGCGCAAGGCCACCGCGCTGTCCGAATCCATGAAGCCCGTGTTGACCGACGAGTTCGAGCGCATGGGGCTGCTCGGCAACGCGTATGCGATCGAAGCCGAGGTACTTGGCGCCCTCGGACGCATGGCCGAGGCACGGGAATCGCTCGATAAAATGATCCTCGAGGCCGAGGAGTACTCGCGCGCGCATCCCAAGGACGAGCGCGGCTTGAGCTCATTGAGCGCCGTCTACAACAATTCCGCGGTCATCGGCAGCCGCGGACTGTCGCCGAAGGAGGCGTACGCCCGCTCCGCCATCCTGCTGCCCAAGGGAATGGCAGCCGACGAGGCACTGTTGGCGCTCAAACCCGACGACGCCAACTACCAGTGGAGCCTGGCGGAAACGCGCTTGAATCTCGCCGACCTGTATTACGGCAATGGCGAGTATGCCAAGGCGATCGACCTGAATCGCAAGGCGGCCGTGGTCATGGCTAACCGCGATCCGCACGACGCCAAAGGCCAGATGGTCGCCAACATGAATGACATCGGCCTTGCCAAAGGCCTGGCGAAGACCGGTGCGTTCGACGAAGCCGAAGCTTTGTTTGTCAGCGCGGCCAGGTCGCTGCGCGAGATCAGCGCGCGCGGCGAGGATTTGCAGACGGACTTCCAGCTCGCCGACCTCGACATTCGTCGCGGCGAGATGTACTTCGCGCGTGGGCGGCGCGCCGAGGCACGCGTGATGATCGAACGCGGCATGTCGGGCGCGAAAAAAGTGCAGCAGGCCATGCCCGATGAAAATAATGTGCGGGTGTTGCTGGCCGACGGCGCCGCCGCGCTCAACCGCACTTGAGTCTTCGTACCCGCCGGATTCGTGAGCCGGTTTCTGCCTGTTTGACGCGTTTGTATCTCGAGTAATGGGAGAAATCGATGCGACGTCTCGTTCCCGCAATGTGCCTGCTCGGTGCCCTCCCGCCAGTCCACGCCCAGCAGATGGACATGGATGCGATGATGAAATGGTCTGCGGCGGCGAAGATCCGTTATCACATCGTCGGCGTGTACCAGGCCCGGACTTACATAGCCGGCAACGCTGCCGGGCGCGCGGACATCGTCGATCGCGTGGTCATCGATCTCGTGTGGAATCTCCCGGAATCCAAACTCGTCGGGCAGCCGACGTTTCAGAACTTCAAGGCCACGGTCACCAACGTGACCGACTTCGAACCCAAGTGCCTGCCGCCCGTGCTCAAGGGCGACTACGAACACTACGACCTGCTCGGCATCAAGGATGGTCTGGCCGGCGCGCTCGAGCTGCAGGTGCAGACTACCTACCCGGTGGTCGAGGTGGTGCAGGTCTGCACCGGCGGCCGCAAAGCCGTGCCGGGGAAAAAAGTGCTGCGGCCCGAAGAGTTCACGGTGGTTTCGCCGATGATGTTCGCGATGCCCTTGCCGGATTCGGATGCTCTGCGGATCTCGCCTGACAAGAAATCACTGATCGCGAAGAAGAACGGCTGGACGTGGACGTATACACCGACGCCGCTGCCCGGGAGGTAGTCGGGGCGAGATATCGTCAAACAGTCGATATGTATCGATAAACAATAAACAACAGTTGCGAAGCGGGAATTAATGGAGCTAGGATCCGCCACCGATCCGCGACCCGCGCAACGATAAAAAAGGAGTCACCCGGTGAACGCTTCAGCCTCATCACTCGACCGCGAAGTCGAGGTTCAGTCGGAAATCCGCAAGGTACGCACATTCGGCCGCAACGCCCGCGTCGTGTGCGCGGCGATTTTCGGGTTTGGCCTGATCGGAGCCGTAGGGCAGTTGTTCTTTTCCCTGCTCGTCTCGATTCCAGGAACCGCGATCCTCACGCCACAGATGAAAATCTGGGGGTTTCTCGCCGCGGGCATGCTGGCCGGCGTTTCGCTCGCGGGCGTGTACCAACTCTATCGGCTGTTCGGCAATCTGGCCGCCGGCGCTATCTACACGCCCGAGAACGTGCGCCGCGTCCGCAACGTCGGCCTGCTCGGGCTGCTGTGGGCGGTGCTCGGCATCGCGATTCCATTCGGATCGGCGGCTCTCGATGCGCTGGGTGTTCTCGACTCCACGGTCCCCAGCAACAGCCTGGTCGAGATTCCGTGGTCGCAATTCCTGAGCTCTGCGGTTTCATCCGGACTCGTCCTGGTCGCCTCGTGGATCATGGACGTCGGCCTGTATGCAAAGGATCACGCGGACGCGCTGCAACGCGACGCCGATCTCGTGATCTGATCGGAGCAGCAACTTGCCGATCGTCGTGAACCTGGATGTGATGCTCGCGCGGCGCAAGATGCGCCTGAACGAACTCGCCGAACGCGTCGGCATCACTGCGCAGAACCTTTCGGTGTTGAAGACCGGCAGGGCGAAAGCCATTCGGTTCGGCACGCTCGAGAAGCTCTGCGAAGTGCTCGATTGTCAGCCCGGAGATCTGTTCGCGTTCGAGGATCCCGCGGCGGACACGGCAGCGGTCGCCAGCGGCAAGTAGCTCCGTCGCCTGACCTGGATGTCGGGTGGCGGATGGCGCGCGCGTTTGCGCGCCATCCACCGCTCAACGTTCATTACCGTAACGCCTCGAAGGCCGCGCGCATCTCCGACGCGAAGAGCTGCGGTTCTTCCCAGGCCGCGAAGTGCCCGCCCTTGTCCACCTCGTTGAAGTAAGTGAGGTTCGAGTAACCGCGCTCCGCCCAGCGCCGCGAGGGCTGGTAGATTGCGCGCCACGTGGCGCACAACCTGGGCGCGATCACATCAAGGCAAGGAGTTCTCTTCTATTGCGCCTTGGTATTGGACGCACTCAATATCGGCCCGCCCGGAGAGATTCGAACTCCCGAGCCTGAGCGAATGCAAGAAGCTAGGCGATTGATTCGTTTGAAGGAGTTTGGTTTGGCAAACATTGCACAGGCAAGAGGTTCAGTGATGCGAAGCTTGGCGTGGATCGTATTTGCACTCTGTCTGCCGGGGCTGGACGTGGCGGCAGCGGCCGATCCCCGCGCTGCCAGTCAGATCGATGACAACAGCTACGGCATTTACCGCGGCGCTGACGCGCACATGATCGGCATCGATCATTTCATCACCGATTCCAACGAAAGCGCGGTGCTGTTTTCCGACTATCAGTCGGGAGTAATCCGGCGGGTGTTTCCGATTTCGCGGGATGAGTGGGTGATGGGGCCTGCATCCGCGAGCCAATCGCCAGTAGAACTAACTATTCGGTTCGTCCGGGATGCGACTGGAGCCGTCACGAGCCTCGTACTGCATCCTGCGAACGGCCCGGATTCGGAGGCGAAAAGAGTGCCTCTCGACCGGCAGGC
>Ga0193752_1001465_pt1 | contig 19564 bp, 15 predicted proteins | sample H1c1metaG_FD_144924 | JGI IMG/M metagenome (GOLD analysis project Ga0193752, IMG submission 144924) | Soil microbial communities from a riparian zone of the East river system, Colorado, United States - H1c1 | ecosystem: Environmental > Terrestrial > Soil > Riparian zone | place: USA: East River...
CACGACGTTCGCGCTCTTCAAATTCAACGACAACTATCTCGTGCCCACGGTAATCGCATTTGCTGCAGTGTTGATAGCTGTATGGATTGCACGGGGACTCGTGCCTCTAAGAGATCGGTACGAAAACGGTGGCAAGGCGGCACTCGACCACGTATTGCTCTTACTCGGATCGCTCCTTTTTGGATCAGTCACCTTTTTCATTCCCTTCTTCGAATGGCTAGGCATCTATCAAGAGGGCGTGGGCGTCGCACTTCCATGGCTCGGGTTGATCACATTTCCCATTGCGCTGATATTGTGGCCGGCAGGATTAGTCCTAATATGGACGTCGCCGCCTAACAAATCGCTGGAGCGGACGCGTGAGGGATAAAGTGCCAAGTTCATACGTCGTCGTGCGCGCCGCTCAGCTCAACCGTTAGGCGACACATGAAGCGCATCTTTGCATCCTTGATCGCCTTGGCCCTGCCTGCATCGTGCGGGCAGCCTGACGCTACTACAAACATAAAAGAGGAGTTCTTTTCCCTGCGACTCCCTGGGCAATGGATGGCGTTCCCGCGCGCTGAGGAACAAGGATTGTTCGACTATCAGTCTCCCGAGCTGGGCGAGCACATGACCGTATCGATCTTCATGGCAAAGCCACGGTTGAACGATTCTGAGATCGAAAGTACGTTTGACGAATTTGTGCGCGCCCGACGCGAGGCGGAGGTGAAGGAAGATTCAACCATTGTTCTCATGGATACCAAGGTGAACAGACCAGGTGTAGGTATTACCGGGTTCTATCAGGGTCGCAGCAGTGCCGATCGGTTTGTGGGAAATTTTACTATCGTCAATTCAGCGGGCATCGCCAACTTCTACTACGAGGCCACCAAGCTGCCGCCGAAGAAATTTGCTGAGCGTATTAGCGCAATTCTTGCAGATCTATCATTCGTCGAGTGAGCGTGGCCACGTAGTGTCGCCTAACAAGCGGTTACAGCGGACGTAAAACGGCATCGCGGGCGCGCCGCAAGTGCGTCATTTCATTGTGCACATGCGGCGCGCTCGCTAGGTCGGCGCGTCGCCGCTGAACTGCGGAGTTAGGCGCATGGCCAAGGTACTGCCAGTAGCAGAGAAACGCCTGATTGAGCAACTGTTGCAAATGCAGGCAGGTCAGTTCTTTCGAGGGTCCGAGTACCTCAACACTGCTTCTGACGGTCTAAATACCGGCGACTCGTCCTATTTTTTTGCGTCTCCTATCGATTGAGCTCACTTTCAAGCTGATTTATCTACGCGAAACTGATTCGCTGATATTTGGACATGATCTGAGAGAAATCTTTGACGTCATGCCTCGCGCAACGCGGGACCGAATCTTCAGCCTCTTCACTGAGCGCTTACGGGCTAAACTCGAGCCAGTCGAATTCCGAAACTGGCTCAAGTATCTAGGCGAACTTTTCGTGAAGATTCGTTACGCTTTCGATGAATTTCGCGAGATGCCGATCGAGGAATACGAGGCGAAAGTAAAAACATTTGAGGAAGCAGCTGCAAACGACCTTTCGGATGCTTCAATCGTCTATCACATGGATCGCTTCGAAGCCTTGGTGGGGGCGTTGCATGCCTATACCGACGAGCAACCTAGCGGTCGCGCCTAACAATCGCTGGAGCGGACGCGTGACGGATCAAGTGCAAAGTGCTCAGTTCCCGAGTATCAGCGTCTCTGATGCGCATACGAAAAGCCGGAATCCGCGCGCCTCGAAAACTTCTCAATAGACAGGAATGTCCCCTTTCACGCCGCTTTGCCTTCCTGCTCGGCCTTGAGCAGGCTCGCGACGTTGCGTTCCACCCAGCGGCCAAACAAACCCGCGAGCCGCGCCAACGAGCGGCCGAGCGGTGTGAGCTTGTATTCCACGCGCGGCGGCACCTCGGGATAACTCTTGCGGTTGACGAGGCCGAAGGCCTCGAGCTTGCGCAGCGTCTGGATCAGCATCTTCTCGGAAACACCGTCCACGCTGCGGCGGATTTGCGCGGTGCGCAAAGGTCCATCCACCAACGCCGTGACGATCAGCAACGTCCATTTCTCCGCGAGTACCGACATGACGCGGCGCGATGGGCAGGCGGAGCTGAATATGTTTGCAGGCGGATGACTCTTTGGCATGCGGCCGAAGATACAGGCGCGGCCGGGTCTTTTCCATACTTACCAGAAGGTTAGTACCCAGCCGACGGGCTGGCACGTTACTTACCGTCAGGTAAGTACTTGTGCACGGGTGAGTCCATCGACAGAATCCCGCCCCTGTCGAAACAAATGGAGCCCCTCATGCAGTTGTATTTCTCACCCGGTGCCTGTTCGCTCGCTTCCCACATCTCGCTGCGCGAAGCCGGCCTGCCCTTCGACCTCAAGAAGGCCGACACCAAGACCAAGAAGCTCGAGGACGGTTCCGACTACTACGCCATCAATTCGAAGGGCGCCGTACCCGCGCTCAAGCTCGATAACGGTCAGATCCTGACCGAAGGCGTCGCGATCATGCAGTACATCGCCGACCAGAAGCCGGAATCCGGACTCGCGCCGAAGAATGGCTCGTTCGAGCGTTATCGCGTGCAGGAGTGGCTGAACTACATCACGAGCGAAGTGCACAAGAGCTTCTCGCCGTTGTGGAATTCGGCCGCCGACCCGGCCGTGAAGGAATACGCCTCGGCGAATCTCTTCAAGAAGTTCGACTGGCTCGAATCGCAGCTCAAGGGCAAGAAGTTTCTGACCGGTGACGCGTTCACCGTGGCGGACGCCTATCTGTTCACGGTCGTGAACTGGACCAACTTCCTCGGCATCGACCTCGCGAAATGGCCGGCGCTCGCGGCATTCCAGGCACGCGTCGCCGCGCGCCCGAAGGTGCAGGAAGCGATGGCCGCCGAAGGCTTGAACAAGAAAGCCGCCTGAACGCAGCGCCGTGATCACGGCCGCGGAGCCCACTCTGGTTCCGCGGCCGTTTCGTTTTTACTCAGCCTGCCTTCTTCGTCGCCTCGCCCCGCAGCAGCGCGAAGTCCACGGTGTTGAAATTGTTCACGCTGACTTCCTTGTAGATCTTCAGCGCTTCGTCCTTCTGCCCCGCGCCCTCGAGCGCCTCGGCCAGTTGATACTTCACGTGTAGTTGGGTCAGGTCGGCCTGGCGCATAACACAGGTGCGCATCGCGGGAGTGTCGCGCGATTCAAATCGCGCGGAATCCCGCCTGCGGCGAGCCGAAAGGGGAAGACGCTGAAGCGATCGGCCGTTGCGCCGCATAGCCGCCGCACAACGAAAAGGAGCCGGCGCTCATCGCCACCGGCTCCGTAGGGTTACTTCCTGCTCGCCGGCTCAGAACTTGCCGCGCACGCCCATGAAGAAGCGCTTGCCGAAGGTCTCGAACTGGATGGGCCGCGCCGGTGAGTTTTCCTGCACGAGTTCTTCGTCGGTCAGGTTGATGCCTTCGAGGAACAACGACACGTTGTCGTTGATGTTGTAGCCGAAGGACGCATCGAGCTGGCCGTATTCCTGGTTGAACTCGGGCAGGCCACCGCGCCCCGACGCGACGATCAGCCACTTCGAACGCCAGTTGTACGAGGCGCGCGCGCTGAAGCGCTCGTTCTCGTAGTAGAGCGAGGCGTTGTAGCTGTTGCGCGAGAGACCCGGAAAGGTCAGCGGCGCGTTGTCGATGGTGCTGCGCTGCGTGAAGCCCTTGTCCTTCTGGTAGGTGTAGTTAGCCAACACGCCGAAGCCTTTCCAGAAGCCCGGCAGTTTTTCGAACGCGTACTGCACGCCCGCCTCGGCGCCGTCGATCGTCACCTCGTCGGAATTGTTGACCGGGCGCGAGACCGCGTACGGAACCGGGTCGGTGTCGATGAGCTCGGCGGCGGTCTGGATCAACACGAACCGCGAGATCTCCTTGCGGAAGGCCGCCAGCGACGCGTAGCTGGTATCCGAGAAGTACCACTCGAGGCCCAGGTCGTAGTTGGTCGCGAGGAACGGCAACAGCGACGGATTGCCGCGCGAGCCTGAGTGACCGACGATATCGAGGCTGCGCCGGATCGCGAGCTGGCCCGGTGCAGGGCGTGCGAGCACCTTTCCGGCGGCGAGACGCGCCACGAGCACGTCCGGAATCAGGCCAACCTTGAGGTTGAGCGACGGCAGCGTTTCCGCATAACCACCCTCGATCGTACCGATCGGGAAGGTGATGACGGCGCCGTTCGCGATGCGCTGATAACCGGTCGAACTCGTGTCGGTGTCCACCCGGCGCACACCGATGTTGCCGGAGATTGGCATCGGCAGTTCGTTGAAGTTGAAGCCGAACTGCGTGTAGTAGCCGAGCGTCTTTTCTTCAACCGACCAGTTGTCGAGGTAGGTGATGAACGTGCCGTTGGCGCCGGCATTGTCGTTCGCAACCGTCGGATCGAGTGTACCCGCCAGCGGGTTGATGGAGCCGGCCAGCGCCAACGCGGCATCGATCGTGTCGTACGTGTTGTCGTTCCAGTACTTCACGCCACCCGCGAAGCCCAGATCCCCGGTCGAGTAGTACGCGAGCGGATTCGTGGTCGCCGTATCGTTGATGATGCCTTCGATATTGGCGCACGAGGTCTGCGCAACCACGACGTTGCCCGCGCTGGTCAGGTCGGCCGCGGGCGTGCGGCAGGACAGGCGCACGGTTTTCTGACGCAGCACCTGGTCGGTCTCGTAGTTGTGTTGCTGCGCGCCGACCTTGATCGTCAGCCAGTCGATGGATTCGGGATGCCACAGCACGTTGAAGCCACCAGCGATCTCGTCGGTGTTGTTGTCGCGCGGGTTGTACACCGAATCGAGGCGATTCACGCCCGTGCCCGACGTGAGATCGAAACCGGCCGGAAACTGGATGTTCGGTGCGCCGCGGCTGCCGGTGTAATCGACGATGGCACGCGCCAGGCCGAACACCTGCGCGGTGGAGTTGATCTCGTCGTTGTGAACCTTCGCTTCGGATTTGTCGACGCGTGCATCGGTCGTGAAGTCGCCGACGGTCCATTCAGAGCCGAGCGTCGTGGTGTACTGCTCGCGCGTCAAACTACCGAGGATGTTGCGGTAGGAGAGATCGAGCGGCAGGGTGCCGTTCACGCCGTTGCTGGTGAATTCGATGTGCGACGGCGTGTTGTCTTCGCCGATGGCGGTGTTGGCGTAGTCGAACAGGCCACCGTCGGCGTTGAGCTGCAGCAGCGAATTGTTGACCTCCTCATGCCCGCGCGCGTACATCGCGTCCCAGAACACCTTGAAGTTGTCGGTCGGGCGGAACTCGAGCACGGTGCTCACGGCCTTGCGGTCGGTCTCGCGCCGGTTGTTGATGTAGCGCGGAATCTGCGGGTACCACTCGCACACACCGTCGTTGTTGAAGTCATTGCGTGACGCGCCGCGCGTGGTCGCGGCGGCGCAGCCGGGTGGCGGCGGGGGCGCGGCCGGCGGCGCGGGAATGGGCGCGAAGCGATTCCAGCCGGTGGTGTTCGCGGTGGCATCGTTCAGGTGGCGCTTTTCCCATTGGAGCGCGATGAGGCCGCCCAACTTGCCGTCGAAGAACTGCCGGCTGCCGATCAGCGCGAGCTTGGGATCGGTTTCTTCGGCGAGATCCGAATACACACCCTGCACGGAGCCGGCGATATACGGCTCCGCCGAATCGAACGGACGGCGCGTCACGATGCGCACGGTGCTGATGCCGCCTTCGGTCATGTCGGCGGTCGGCGTCTTCACCACTTCGATGCGCGAAACGAATTCGACCGGCAGATCGCGGAAGTCGACGGCGCGATCGCCGGCGGCCACGGTCAGCGGCAACGCCGCGACCCCATTCACCTCGACGCGAATGAGATTGGGCTCGGCGCCGCGCACACTGACGCTGCGGCCCTCGCCGTCCTGGCGCGAGATCTGTACGCCGGTGACGCGCTGGAGCGCTTCGCTCAGGTTCTTGTCGGGGAAATCACCGATGTCTTCGGCGGAGATCGCGTCGACGATCTGCGGCGAGTCTTTCTTGACGGTGAGGGCGTTGCGCAGACCGGCGCGAATACCGGTGACCACGACTTCATCGATCTGTTCGGCAGGTTCCTGCGCGATCGATAACACCGGTGTCAGTAGTGCCGTGGCGGCAATCGCACACAAAGGAAAATCGTATTTCGAAGATGAAAGGCGGCGCTTGAATTGACCCACGAGCAAAACCCCCCGTACCAAGTGAAAGACCTAAGGCCTGAATCAGGGGCGAATCTGCGCTCGGTTGAACGAATTTGCAACATTTTGCGCATTTGGTGACCGAAAGCGGGCATCTCGTGCGCGTTTGTGCGGATTGCTCAACGATACATTCGGGCCGCGCGAGCTGCTCGAGCCGAGGCCATAAGCGAACGAATTACCCGTGGGGTAACCGGTTACCGAGCGTGGGGTTGCATGGCTGCGACACCCCGGCCGGACGGCCGGGGTGCGCTCACAGGCTATGGTTTGTTCGCGGGAAATCGATGCAGCGTGTAATACGCATCGAGCTGCGCCGGCGCGTTCGAGTCAAACAGCGTCTGGGCCGCCAGTTTCGCGTGATAAATGCGCGCGGTCTGGCGCGGGTGTACCCGCGGAATCTCCGTCGACGCCAGCGTGACCTCCACGCTCTTGCGATCGGCGCTCAACTTGAACGCCGTGATGGCTTCGTCGTGCAGGTCGAGCTCGGGCGAGCCGTAGTCGGGCGCGTCGCGATAGGTCCAGGTCTCCATCTTCAATGCGGACTTGAGGATTTCGGCGGACACGCCGTTGCCGAATGGCTGCGTGAACGAGAGCCTGAAACCCTGCGGGATGGCCGACATCGCGACGATCCCGGGCGCGACGGTTTTGCCGTCCCAGCGCACGTGCTGCAGGCTCGCGATCTTGCCGCCCTTCGCCTGCCAGCCGCGGCCGGTCTGGCCTAACAACAGGCTGCCGTCGGGCAGGAACACCGGACGCATCACGCCGGACTCGAGCCCCTCGAAGAACGGCATCACACTGCCCTGCTCCTCGCCGTCGACCTTTTCGACGACGACGCGCAGCAGGTTCGACTGCGTCTGATCGCCGATCAGCATCTGTCCGGCGAACGGGCCGAACTTCGCCTGCGTGATCCAGGCCGGATTGCCGGGAGAATTCGCGACGCGGTTGTGCGGAAACATGATCGTGGGCTGCGCCTTGCGCGCGGCCACCTTGTCCCACTGGATCTCGGGCGAATCCGGCGTCATGCCGGGCAGATCGACGAGGCCGGCGGGGTGTCCGTAGAAGGCATCCTTTTTCACTTCGAACATCTTCGACGTGCCGACGAAATCGCCCTGGTTGTCCGTGTACCAGATGCGCCCATCGGGGCCGACCCCGAGGCTCGCGGGGCTGCGCATGCCGTTCGCGAACAATTCGGACTTGCCGTCGGGTGCGACGCGGATCGTCCAGCCGTTGAATCCGCCCCAAGTGCCCATGACGTTGCCGCCGGCGGTATAGAACTCGTTCGACGGACCGTGCCCGAGGTTGAGAGCGAAGTAGTAAGACCCGTCCTTGCCGCGCACCGGGCCGTGCATGTAGGTGTGATAGTTGCCGTGGTACGAATGCGCATCGAACAGCGTTTCGTATTTGTCGGCGAAGCCATCGCCGTTCGTGTCGCTGATACGCGTGAGCTCGGCTTTCTGGCCGGCGACGACGACCAGGCCCTTGCCGTCCTCGACCACCACGCCGAGGCTGTCGAACAGGCCTTCCGCGAACATGCGCCACTCGCCGTTCACGAGCCGCCAGATGCCGGCGTTGCGCGTGGCGACGACCACGGTGCCGTCTTTGGCCACGCCCAGGCCCAGCGCCTCGAACAGCTGGTCGCGCCCGTAATTGTCCTTGGGCGGATAGTAGTTCTCGATGCTGTAGCCGGCGGGTAGTTTGGCGGCCGCGGCGGCCTTCACCAGCGGTGCGCGTTTGTGCGTGTAGGTGGACGGCGCGGGGCGCCAGGGCTTCGGCGCGACCGCGGTCGTGGCGCTGAGCGTGGCCTTCACCGCGCCCGCGGGCAGCGTCCAGCGATCGCCGTCGAGAGTGCCGGCGCTGACCGTCGCGTTTTTGAGCAGGGCGGGATTGAGCGCAAACACCTGCGGAGCCTTCAATGTGCCGGTCACGCCGATCGAAACCGCGCCCGTGGCGGAAATCGTGGTTCCGACTTCGACGAAGTTCTTGCCGACCCGGTACTTGAACACCGGCGCGGCCACCTTGCTGCGCGAATCGCGCGAATACCCCAGGAACTGCGCGTCGACCGCGGCGATCCGCGCCAACTGGTCCTCCTTGCTGTACAGCGACTCGCGCATCGTGGCGAGGTCGCCGAACTTTGCTTCCTTGAACGAGAAATCGATCGACTTGCCCGCGGCGTTGAGCGGCGCGAGCAGGTATTCACGTTCACCAAAACTCAGCTCGCGGCTCTCGAAGCCGAGCGCCAGGCCCTTGCCACCGCGATTGGTCAGCTCGCCCGTCATGTCGAGGAAGCCGCCCTGCCAGATCTTCACGATCGAGAGCACACGCGGATCGAAGCTGTAGTTCACGCCGCTCGGATTGCCCACGTGGATGGCGCGCCCCGACGTGCCGCTCAGCGGCCCGCGCTGCAGGCGCACTTCGTCGTTCACCAGCCACTGCAGGCGATCGGCGAGAGGATCGTACGGCGGCTCGGGCTCGAGTCCCGCGAGCTTGATGACGGGACCGCGCTGGCCAGGCTCATTGAGTGTCGCGAGGTAGTCGCCGATCGCGTCGATCTGCTGATCGCTCAACACTTCGGTCTGGAAAACCGGCATGACAGGTAGATAGGCCTGACCGCGGGTGGGTCCGCTCTCCGCCACCGCGAGCTGATCCATGGGCTCGCGTATCGAGTAGCGCAGGTATTCACGGCCTGCCTTGACCTGGAAACGATGGCCTTCTGCGCCTTCGACGACCTCGCGGGCGCGCGGCTCCGGGCGAAACAGGCCAAACAGGATGGGGCCGGTGCTCACCGCGGTGGCGCTGGGCTCCACGAGGTGGCAGGCCGTGCAGCCGACGGACTCGAACGTTTCCTTGCCGAACGCGACGAGGTCACGCAGGGACTTTTCGTTGGTTTCACCGCCGGAAGTCCCGGGCAGCGTCAACTGCGAGAAATCCGCGGAATCCTGCTTGAGGTTGCGCACCTCGAACGGCCCCTGGGAAACGACCAGGATCGCGGGGCCGCGCATGTCCTCGGCGTCCCAACGCGCGCCGGGGCTCGGCTTTTCGATGATGACGTTCCGCTGCAAGGCCGTGCCGGTGCGCGCTTCGATGCCGAGCGCGTTTTCCTTTTTCTGGAATCCTTCGTCAAACCGGGGCGCGCGGAAGCGCAGTGAAAAACTCTGCCAATCTCCGTTGCCGGCAAGTTCGAAGGCGTAGCGGCCTTGCATGTACAAAGCCGCGCGGGCGCCCTTGGGCGCGCGGAATTCGAGGGAGGTGACGCTGTCGGCATACGCCGCGCGGGTCGCCAGGGAATTCTCGAGGCCGGTGGCCGTGGTCGACAGGACACCGTCGGTTTCCGTCCAGCCCTTCATGTCGCGGAACGGGCCGGCGCCCTGCGCATGCGCGGTTGCGAAACTTGTGAGCGCAGCCACGGTCAACAACGCCAGCAGGTGGCGACGAATCTTCAGCATGAGACCCCCTTCGAGTGCGGCTACACTAACCGAACATTTTCCCTTCCGAAACCGGTTTCCTTTCAATCACCTATGACCCCATTACTGATTCTCGCGGCGGCCGCTGCCGGTCCCGCAACCGCCGCGCCGGCGCCCGACCTCGAAGAGGTGATCGTCGCCTGTTCGCGCCTCGAGATCCCGCTCACCGACATCGGCGCGAACGTCACCGTGCTGACGCGCGAGAATTTCGACGTCGAGAAACCGGTGCAACTCGCGGACCTGCTGCGCGGCGCGGCCGGCGTTCACGTCGACCAGGTGGGCGGCCGCGGCGGCACGGGGTCGCTGTACCTGCGCGGCGCGGATCCTAACTACACGCTGGTGCTGGTGAACGGCGTGCGGGTCAACGACCCGACCAACGCGCGCGGCGGCTCCTTCGATTTTTCCGCGTTCGACGTCGACGACATCGAGCGCGTGGAGATTGCGCGCGGCCCGTATTCAGCCGTGTATGGCGGCGATGCCCTGGCCGGGGTCATCAACATCGTCACCCGGCGGCAGGACGGTGACGCGTTGAACGGCTCCATCGACGCGATGACGGGCGCACACGACACACGCGAGGTCGCGGTGCGCGGCGGCGGAACGCTCGGCGGAGGCGCCTGGAACCTTGGGTTCAGCGATTCGAACGAAGGCGAGGTCATCCGCGGCAATAATTTCGAATCGCAGCGCGTGTCGGGCCGGTTCGATCAGTGGTTCGGCCAGACCCGCATGCAGTTGTCAGGCCGGTACGCCGAAAGCGAGCGTGCGGGTTTCCCGGACGACAGCGGCGGTTACGAATTCGCGGCGCTGCGCGACACCGAACGGCGCGACGCGCACGAGGCCACATTCGGCGCAGGCTTCACGCGTTATCTCGGCAACGGTTCGGTGGCGCTCAATCTCGGGTATTTCGATCGCGGCGATCGCATCGATTCGCCCGGCATCGCTCCCGGCGTGCGCGATCCGTTCGGCGTGCCGGCAAGCTTCGTGGATTCGTCCATTTCACGGTTCACCGGCACGTTCACCGGCACGCATGGTTTCTCGGACTGGCTCGAGGTCGCCTACGGCGCCGAGTACCAGCGCGAAGACGGCGACAGTGATGGCGATCTCGATTTCGGCGGCGGATTCGTGCTGCCCACGTCGTTCGATCTCACGCGCACCTCGTTTGCGCCGTTCGCCGAGGCGCGGGTGGACGCCGGCGCGTTCTCCGTGCAGGCCGGACTGCGCGTGGACAAGCCCGAGGACTATTCCTCGGTGACGAGCCCGCGCGTACGCGTCGCGTACCAGGTCGACACCGGCGACTCCTCCGCGCTCACGATCGCAGGCTCCTGGGGCAAGGCCTTCAAACTGCCGTCGCTGTATGCGCTCGGACATCCGCTGGTCGGCAATCCCGACCTCGCGCCGGAACGCGGCGAATCGCATGAGATCCAGGTGTCGCAGTACCTCAACGATGAAACGCACTGGAGCGTCACGTGGTTCGAGAGCGCCTACCGCAATGCCATCGATTTCGATCCGGGTCCGCCGCCCATGCTGGTGAACCGCAATCGCGTCGATACACACGGCTTCGAGGTCTCGGGCGACGTCACGCTGGCCGATGCGACATGGAGGCTCGATGCCAGCGTGACGCAGGCGAAGAGCCGCGTCGCATCGACCGGCGGCGAGCTGCGCAATCGGCCGGAATGGCGCGCGAGTGCCGGCGCGCACTGGACCCCGGTGTCGGAGTTGCGTTTGTCGGCGACCGCGACCTACGTGGGTTCGTCATTCGATTCGTCCATCGCGACCGGAGATATCGACCTGTCGCCGTACACACGCGTGGACGTGAGCGCGGTGTGGGAAGTGACCCCGCGGCTCGAGACCTATCTTGCGATCGACAATCTCACGGATGAGAAATACGAGCAGTTCGTGGGCTTCGAATCGCGCGGCATCGCGCCGCGCCTGGGTGTGAAGTTCAGTCTTTGACCAGCGACTCGCCGATCGAAAGCTCGTTTCCGTCGACATCGAGAACGCGGCAGTCGCGCATTCCGTAGACGCGGTCGGCCAGCGGAACCTTGACGCGTGCGCCGGCCGCGGAGATGCCGTTCACATACGCGTCGATCCCGTCGACCTGTAGATAGATGTGCGAGAGGCGCGGCGCCTCACCGAGCTTCTTCTCCTCGATGGTGATCTCGACGGCGTCGCGGCAGAAGCTGGCGCGGTCGGGAGGATCGCCCCAGGTCCACGCGAGCTCGAGCTTGAGCACGCCGGTGTAGAAGTCGATGCCGCGCTGCAGATTCTCGACCTGCAGGATCGGAGTGACGGCGCGGAATTTCGATTCGGCCATGCGACCTCCAGATAAAAAGGGCCGGATTTTGAGGTCCGGCCCCTTTTGCTAGGAAATGGGGCCTGACCCCATTATTTCTTGAGGTCCAGCACCACGGGTTTGTAGCCGCCCTTGCTGCGGAAATACAGGATCAAACCCAGGTACACGAGGAACATGATCCCCGGCAGGATCGCGATCTTGCGCAGCGCATCGTGCTTCGACTCGCGCTCGGCGGCGTCGACCGCAGCCTTCTCATCCCCGGCGAGCGTGGCGCGCTTGGTGGGATCGATGGCCGCATAGTCGCCGAAGATGCCGGTGCGATCGATCTTCAGCGTCTCCACCAGCTGCGTGTTGTTCTTCGCGTCGTAGACCGCGACGCCGTGCACCATCTGCCCGTCCAGCACCTTGCCGATCAGCGGCCCGCCGATGACGCCGGCGCCGAGCATGCCGATGCCCGCCACGACGTTCAGCGTGATGGCGCCACCGCGTGGCGACTGCTCCGCCACCACGCCGAGCGATGTCGGCCAGAAGAACGCCTTGCCGAAGCTGTACACAGTGGCTGCCACGACAATGGCCGCGGCGCCCTTGGAGTTCGACAACAGCAGCAACCCCGCCACCGCGATCAACGCCGAGATGGCCAACAGGCCGAGCGGTGAGAACCGGTGAATCAGCGGGCCTGCGAACAGGCGCAGGACCAGCACGATCGCCATCGCGTAGACGAGCACCCATCCCGCGTTGACACCGAGATCGGTCATCGCGGGCGTGAGGATCGACGTGATCCAGCTATCCGTGCCGAGCTCGGTGATCGCGAGCGGGATCATCACGAGGATCATCACGATGAACAGCGGCTTGCCGGCCGAGCGCGACCACAAGCCGTAGCCGATGGTCAGCGCGGCGATGAGGCCCCACTTGAGCGCGTCACCCCACTCGAAAACCCGTGCCAGCTCGAACACCATGAGGAGTGCCACGACGAAGGCGCTGATGAAGCCGGCTTCCGCCAGCATCTCGCGGTACGACACGCCCGCCGCGACGCGTTCGCTCGGCGGGAATTGACGCGGCAGCAGCATCACGATGTACGTGACCACCGGGATGAGGATCAGCGCCATCTGGTAGCGCCAGCCCATGCCGGCGGGGAACATCATGGCGAGAATACCGCCGAGCACGAAGCCCGCGGGCCATCCGGCGTGCAGACGATTCAGCCAGGTCGACTTGTCGTGACGGAACTCGCGCGCGATCAGCGGATTGATGCCCGCCTCCACCGCGCCGTTGCCGAGCGACAGCACGAAGGTGCCCCAGTAGAGCGACCAGTAGCCATCCGCCTGCAGAATGAGGATCAGCCCGAGCAGATGACAGGCTGCGGCGAACCACAGCGTCATCTTGAACCCGATGCGATCGATGATCAGCGACAGCAGCACGATGCTGATCGCGAAGGGCCACAGGCCCACGCCCGCGAGCTCACCTTTCTGGGTTTCCGACAACCCAAACTCCACCCCCCACGCGTCTATCGAAAACGCGCGGAGGATGAAGCAAAAGGATGTCGCTACCAACGCGGCAAAACACACCGCGAAAGTCTTCTTGGCCTCGGCTGACGCGGTCATGCCGCCGGTCATAGTGGCTTCTGTACTCATGCTCCCAACCCCCTCAAAACTTCTAGTTAGAGAACTCTCTCATTCGGATCTCTCAGACGCGGGTCCAGGCGCTGTTCGCCCGGCCCGATTTCAAAACCGCTTCGATGAACGCCATTACGCGCGTGCCGGTGACGGCATCGGGCGCGAACAGCGACGCCGCCTTGGGCGAGCGGTTCTCGAGTCTTGCCGTCACGCGTTCCGCGAAATCGGTGTAGAGCTGCGAGAACGCTTCGATGAAACCCTCCGGATGGCCACCCGGCAGGCCGACCGAGCTCGTCGGCGTGCCCGGATCGCCACGGCGCACGTTCTGCGGCGCGGCGCCTTGTTCCACGACCAGCAGTTCTTCCGGCCGTTCCTGATACCACTCGATCGAGCCCGTCTCGCCGTACACTCGCAGACGATGGCTGTTCAGGCGGCCGATGGCCACCTGGCTCGCCCACAAACTGCCGCGCGCGCCACCGGCGAAGCGCAACAGCACGTTCACGTTGTCGTCGATCACGCGGCCGGGAACCAGCGCCGATACGTCGGCCGCCACTTCTTCGACCTTCGCGCCGGTGACGAACTCGGCCAGCTGAAACGCATGCGAGCCGATGTCGCCCAGCGCACCCGCACCGGCCTGTTTCGGATCGGTGCGCCAGCTGGCCTGCTTCTGCCCGCTCTTTTCCAGCGCGGTCGCGAGCCAGCCCTGCGGATATTCCACCTGCACCACGCGCAATGCACCGATCAAGCCATCGGCGATCAGTTGCTTGGCGTGCCGGATCATCGGGTAGCCGGTGTAGTTGAACGTGACACCCAGCAAGCGCTTCTTGCCGGCCGCCAGCGCGACCAGTTTTTCGGCGTCGGCAAGATTGGTCGTGAGCGGCTTGTCGCAGATGACGTCGAGACCGGCTTCCAGCAATGCCGCCGACTGCGGGAAATGCATGTGATTCGGCGTGACGACCGAAACCACTTCGACGCCATCGGCGCGTTGGGCTTCGGCGGAAATCATCGCCTCGACGCTCGGATAGGCGCGCGCCGGGTCCACCCCGAGCGCGATCGCCGAACGCTTCGTCTTCTCGGCGTCCGACGAAAACACGCCGGCGACGAGCTGATATCGGCCGTCCACGCGCGCCGCCATGCGATGCACGGCACCGATGAACGCACCCTCGCCACCGCCGATCATTCCCCAGCGCAATGGACGCATTATTTGAGACCCAACGTACGCAGCGCGACCGAGCTGTCGCCACCGGCCGCGAAATCATCGAAGGCCTTCTCGGTGACCCGAATGATGTGCTTCTTGATGAAGGCCGACCCTTCACGCGCACCGTCTTCGGGATGTTTGAGCGCGCACTCCCACTCGAGCACCGCCCAGCCTTCGAAGTTGTTGGCCGCCATCTTCGAGAAGATGCCGCCGAAATCGACCTGGCCATCGCCGAGAGACCGGAAGCGGCCGGCGCGGCCGACCCAGGGCGCGTAGCCCGAGTACACGCCTTGTCTGCCCGTGGGGCGGAATTCGGCATCCTTCACATGGAACATCTTGATGCGGTCTTTGTAGATGTCGATGTACTCGAGATAGTCGAGCTGCTGCAGGACGAAGTGCGAAGGGTCGTACAGGATGTTGCAGGCCGCGTGGCCTTTCACGCGCTCGAGGAACATCTCGAACGTGGTGCCGTCGAAAATATCCTCGCCCGGATGCACTTCGAAACAGCAGTTCTGTCCCTGCTCCGCGAAGATGTCGAGGATCGGCTTCCAGCGCTTGGCCAGTTCATCGAACGCGGCTTCGATCAGGCCCGGCGGTCGCTGCGGCCACGGATATAGATAGGGCCAGGCGAGCGCGCCCGGGAATGCGGCGACGTTCCTGAGCCCCAGGTTCCTGCTGGCCTTGGCGACGTACTCCATCTGCTTCACGGCCCAGGCCTGACGCTTCGACGGATTGCCATGCACCTCGGCCGGGGCGAAATTGTCGAATTGCAGGTCGTAGGCCGGGTGCACCGCCACCAGCTGGCCCTGCAGGTGCGCGGACAGCTCGGTGGGCTCGATGCCGTGTCTGGCCATCGCGCCCTTCAACTCGTCGCAGTACGTCTTGCTCTCGGCGGCCCTGGCGAGGTCCATGACGCGCGAATCCCAGCTCGGCAACTGCACGCCGATGAACCCGCACTCCTTGGCCCACTTGGCCATGTCGTTCAGATTCTGCAGATGCGGGCCGCCGCCCGCGAACTGCGCCAGGAATACCGCAGGTCCCTTGATGGTCTTCACGCTCGCCCCGGAATTCTATCGGACAATGGTTGCTAGACGGTCAGCTTGCTCAGGTAGTCGGCGCTGATCTTCGCCGACTCCATGATCGGCCGGGTGAACGGCTCTTCCTGTTCGTAGAAGTAGTGTTTCACGCCATTGGCGTGCGCCGTGCCGATGACCTTTTTCCAGTCGATCGTGCCCTCGCCCACCGCGACGGTGGTCGCCTGGTGCGGATCGGCATCGAGCTTGCCGATGTCCTTCACGTGCAGCGCGACGACGCGGCCCTTGTACTTGTTGAGGATGGCGACCGAATCTTCGCCCGCGGCCACGGCCCAGCCCACATCGAGCTCGATCTTGACGAGATCCGCGTCGGTGGACGCAAACAGCGTGTCGAAGCCGCTCTTGCCGTCGAACTTTTTGAATTCGACGTGATGGTTGTGATACCCGAACTGCATGCCGGCGGCTTTTACGGCCTTGCCGAACTTGTTGAACAGCACAGCGTTGAGCTTCCAGTCACCGGCGTCGAGCGCATCCATCTTCTTGGCCCAGTCGAGCTTGGCCTTGGCGGCATCCGACATGGGCGAGGAGCAGATGATGTACTTGAGGCCGAGCGTCTTGGCGTCGGCGATGATCTGATCGGGATTGGCGGCAATGAGGTCGGCGCCGGCGTGTGTGCTGGTCGGAATGAGCCCGATCGATTTCAGCAGCTTGCCGATGTCGGCGGCGGATTTGCCGTAGTAACCGGCGAATTCGATCTCGCGGAAGCCGAGCGCGTACAGCCTGCGCAGGGTGCCTTCGAGGTCTTTTTCAGCCTCGGCCTTCACGGTCCAGAGCTGGATGCCGAGGGGGATCTTGCTGCCCGCGGCAAAGGCGACTTGAGACATAAGTGAACCCGCCGCCATACCGGCACCCGCGGACACGATAAAGGTACGTCTGCTCAACATGAAGGGCCCCCTCGTTATTGTTGGGGTCGCCCCATCCCTGGAAGCCGCCCCGGACGCGGGAGTACACGGCATGAGGCCGCAGCCGTCAAGACAGCAAGTGACGCGCCAGCCGAGACTGGCGTGCAGGCCGCGCCACCCTCGTCGTTACGCTTGCGGGGCGCGCGCGAGCGCCTCGCGCAACGCCCACATGTTCGGCGGCTTGTTCAGTACATAGTCAACGTGCGAAGGAACGCCGTCCGATTCGGACAGCCGCTGACCCCATCCGGTCAGCATGAGCACGAGCGTCGCCGGCGCCGACTTCTTGATCGCCGTCGCGACCTGGCGCCCGTCGACATGCGGCATACCGAGGTCGGTTATGACGACCGGGAACGGCATCTGGCGCTGTACGGACGCCTGGAAAGCATCGATCCCCGCCTGCCCCCCGTTCGAACAGAAGACTTCATGGCCTTCGAACTCGAGCGCGTCGCGCAAGGAATGCAGCAGGAGCGGATCGTCATCCACCACGAGGATGCGCAACGCGACCGACGGGCGGTTCAAGGCGCGGTGGGTGGCGGAATCGATCGCCGGGGCCGCTTCCGGGAATACCAGGCGCATCGTAGTGCCCTTGCCAGGTTCACTATCTATCTGCAGCTCGGCGCAGTGCCGCTGCGCAATGCCGTACACCATCGCAAGTCCCAGGCCTGTGCCCTGCTCTCCCTTGGTCGTGAAAAACGGTTCGAGACAACGGCTGCGGGTCGTTTCGTCCATGCCGATGCCGTCATCGCAGACTTCGATGAGCACTGGATGCAACAGCGAATGCGGACCCACTTCGGCCAGCCTCGAACGCAGCGTGATGGTGCCGCCTTCCGGCATCGCATCCGCGGCATTGAAGACGAGGTTGACGAGCGCTTCGCGAAGCTCGCTTTCGATGCCGAGGATGGTCGGGGATTGCGGCGCCGCCTCGACCCGCAGGACGATCGTCGCGCCCCTGGCCTGGGCCATGTTGCTCCAGCGCGCCCGCGTGAGATCCGGCACCTGATCGAGAATCACGTTCACGTTGATCGGCGCCATCTCGAGCTGCGGTTCGCGCTTGCGGTAGAACTCGCCCATGCGCGCGACGGTCTGGGCCACGTCGCCGACTGCTCGTTGCACGACGACCAATTGCTCGCGCGTGCGCGCGGTCAATGATTCATCGCGATCCAGGATCGATTCCAGGTACAGGGTCGCGGGCGAGATCGCATTGTTGATGTCGTGAGCGATTCCGCTCGCCATCTGCCCCAGGGCCCGCAGTCTCTCCTGCTGCAGGATTGCCTGCTGCGTGTCGCGCAGTTCGTCGTAGGCGTTCTGAAGCGCGGCATGCAACTGCGCCTGGTTGGTGGCGAGCGCGACATTTTCGCTGAGTTGACTCAGGAATTCGCAATCGCTGCTGCTGAAGCTGTCGGCCGCCCCGCGGCCCACGATGAGCACTCCAAATACTCCGCTGCGCTGCTCGACCAGCAGCGGGGCGAGCACCACCGCGCGCAACGCCCCGAGCTTCAGGCGGCGGGTGAAGGGAAAATCGAGGGCTGTGATATCGGGTTCGTAGACGAGTTCGCCGCGCACGCAGCGGCTCATGCCGTTTTCGTCGATGGATATCCGTGCGCCGACACCCATGTCCATCACCCGCGCGGATGGCAGACCGCGCGCCCCGACGCAGGCCACCGTGAGCCGGCGGTCGACCGGGTCGAAGTCGCACATGCAAGCGAGATCCACCCGCAGGTGATCTTCGAGGTGCCCGACAATGACCTGGAAGATGCTCGCCAGGTCCTGGCGTTCGCCGATCGCATGCGTGATCTGGTGCAACAGGTGCAGCCGCTCGAGTTGCGTGAGCAATTTGCGCTCCGCGATCTCGCGCGTGGCCATTTCAGCGCGCAGCGCCACATTGGTGTTTTCGACCGCCTCGGTCCGTTCCTGCACCCGGACCTCGAGCGCGGCGTTGAGCGCGGACAGGTCGCGTTCCGCGCGCATGCGCCGTGCCGTGTCGACCGCTCCCATCTGTGTCAGGCTGAACAGCAGGTTCAGCCCGGCACTCAGCATGCCCAGGTGCGTAATCATGGCGACGGTATCCGCGGGGGCCCGCGAGTACATCATCACGGTGCACGCGAACCCCGCCAGGACGGCGAAGAAAGCAATCGCGTGCGCAATGCGATCCTCGCCCCGCCTGCGCCAGTAGCTCAAGCCGACGGAAAGCCACAATACCGGCAGGAGCACGAGCGCGGGCCGCGTGATTCCCAGCCAGCCGGGTGGCGTGTACCGCGGCAAGTGCTGAAACAGCAGCATGAGCAGCGTGGCCGCCACGATCAGGCCGAACCCCAGCGTGACAGCCGAACCGCGCTGCCGGTACCTGAGCCAGGCCGCCGCACCCAGGCCGAGCGGCAGTAGATAGGCCGGTGGCGGCCATGTTCCGGGCCGCCACTGCGCCGCGATGCGATGCATGTCTGGCATGCCCGAGTAGAATTCGAGCGCCGTGAGCACGTGCAGGAATTGCAGCACGGCAACCGTGGCGAACACGATCGCATTGAATCGGGCCAGCACTTCGCCCGTGCGCCAACCCAGGTCCCACAGCAGCAGCGCCAGCACTCCCGTGACGAGGAAAACGCTGGTGTCGAGAATCGTATGGAGCGTGGGGAAGTCGCGGCCCGGCAGGGTCAGCACGGCGACGCTGGCGAGCAGGCACACGCCGAATGCCGCCAAAAAGTCGCGACCGGGGTGAAGCTCTGGGCGGCCGTCCAATCGTTTTCCTCCCGAGGTGGCAACGAGACTACTCCGCGTGCCTGCGGGAAGACAGCGAACGCATCCGATTCGGATGCTTAAGGGCTCGTCAAACTACTCGCCCAGC
>Ga0193752_1001466_pt1 | contig 19555 bp, 14 predicted proteins | sample H1c1metaG_FD_144924 | JGI IMG/M metagenome (GOLD analysis project Ga0193752, IMG submission 144924) | Soil microbial communities from a riparian zone of the East river system, Colorado, United States - H1c1 | ecosystem: Environmental > Terrestrial > Soil > Riparian zone | place: USA: East River...
AAGTCGTCCAAGCACCCGAATAGACGCCGTCGCCGGCCACTTCATCGTTGTCGAATCCATCATCACGCAATGGAACAATTTCTCCGGTCTGCGCAACCGTAACATTCAGCGCTCCGGCAGGCGCATCGCAGCGGATGTTCTGCGCGGTGAACACGACTTTCCCGCCGACTGGACGCGACATCGAAACGAATACAGGCTTCAATCTCTTGCGCGCCGATGCATTGGTGCAGTTCAGCGCTGCGGCGGCGTTCAGGTGCGGCGCGTTAAACTGAGGATAGTTGCCGACATACGGATCGGCCGATGCGATGATCAAGTTCTTCAACGCCCGCCAGTCGCGACTCGGATTTTGAGATGCGAGCAGCGCAACGACGCCGCTCACATGCGGTGTCGCCATGGACGTACCGTCTTTCGCATCGTATTTGTTGCCGGGCACGGTGCTCCAGATAGACGCTCCCGGAGCCTGAACAGCAAGTGTGCGGACACCCCAATTCGTATAGAAATCGCGGCTGTCATCCAAAGAGCTGGAACCGACGCAAATGACATTGGACGAGTCGATGCTGCAGGGATATCCGGGTTCCTTGTCGACGTCGACCATGTAATTGCCGGCCGCCGCAATCGTGAGGATGTTTCGTTGGCGCTGCGCTACGACCGCCTCATCCAATGCACGTGATGGGCCGCCTCCACCCCAAGAATTATTGGATGCGACGATATTGACACCTCGGTCGCGTAACATGGCAAGGTAGTCAAGGCATTCGATGGCCGCTGCTGTCGTGCCGTTGCCTGTTTCATCAAGAAACTTGCAGGGCAGCATTCGTACGTTCCATGCCACGCCGACAACGCCGACGCCATTGTTACCTACGGCACCGATAGTGCCGGCCACGTGCGTTCCATGATCGCGATCGTCCATCGGATCCGAATCGTCATTGGCCGTGTCGATGCCGTGACAGTCGTCGACGTATCCATTGTTGTCGTCGTCTACGCCGTCGTTATCGCATTCGGCTGTGTTGGTATAGATATTCGCCGCGAGATCTTCGTGTGTGTAGTCGATACCGGAATCGATGACGGCGATTACGACATCGGCACTTCCGATTGTGACGTCCCAAGCCTCCAGGGCGCCGATGTCAGCGCCTGGCACTCCGCCAAACCACGCCGGGCTCTTCAAGCCCCACAGATGATCGAACTTCGGATCGTTGGGAATGGCCGCTTCGTGAACGATGAAGTTGGGTTCGATGTATTCGATGTCGACGCGTTGTTCCAGCAGTGACTTAGCAATTTGCGCATCGCCGCCCGGCGCAACTTTGACGCGATGCAGACCGGGTACGCTTCGATACGACCCGTGATCGGACAGCGATGCAAACTTGAGCACGCTCTTGATTGTCGAGACCGGAGTAGCCTGTTTGAATTTGACGAGCCACTCGCCTTCGACGATTTGCGGCGAACTTGAAACAGGCGGGGATTCGGCAGGGTTCTGTTCGCCACTCGGCGGAAACGGCTCCGGAGCACGACAGGCACTGAGCACAGCGAGCGCAATAGTCGATGCGATCGCCCAACGACAAAGTGTCCGGGTTCGTCCGGAGTGCCATCCTCGCCCTTGATTCGCATATTCCATGGCGAGACACATGCCCCTGAGCTCACCGAGCCCAGAATGAGCATCCTCCTGTCAATTATTATGTCGACTAGCAGACATCGACGACCTATTCTGCACTCGTCACTCGGGGTGAAGGCGCTGCTCTTTCTAGTTTCATAGGGAATATACCAGCAACGTCGCCGTGCGAAGCGCGACAGTATTCCCTTCCTGCTCGAAGACTATCTTCATTTGGTCGACTGGACCGGTCGCGCCATTCGAAAAGATAAACGAGGCGCTATCGATCAAGCCCTTCCTCCGATCCTCATCAGATTGAATATCGACGAGGATGCTTGGGTCGAATCGATGCGCGTGCAGGGCAATGTATTTGGCCGAGCCATGGGCAAGCTCAACCATCTGAGGATTCACGCCAAAGCGTTGGGGCAAGCTTGGATCAAAGGCCTGCGTCAGGCTAAACGGGTGTATCGAAGCGCCTAATTCGATTGGCGATCGATCGACGATCGAACTGCTCTCCTTCCCTGTCTGTCGCGCGTACAAGTTCAAGACGTGCTTCGCTCATCTGCCATTGATCTTCGTTAGCAGATCAACTTCGCCTGCCAAATTCTTGAGTGTCCAATATGGCGTTTCCCCACGGCCACAAGTGACGAATAAATAACGATACTAGAATTACTTCAGTGAGTCCTTGTTACGACGATATACCTCAATGTCGCGCAGGTTGGGACCGACCACGAGCGCGTCAAGGACCGCAATTGCGAAACTGACACCAGCTACTTGTTTGTTTAGGCTTCCAAATAGATAGAAATCGAAGTAATAATTGATCGCGCAAAATAGAGCAATCGATGCGAAGACCGCAAGAAGGGCCCGCTTCTGGTTAAAGGACATTTAATTACTCCCCCACAGAGGTACTTTCGCGCCAGGAACACATGGAGTCTTTTCGCTTGGAGCCAAAGCGTCAAATACGTTCTGGCCTAAGTCATACGTCCCGCCAGCGAGGCCGGCGCCAATTTGCTTTGCCGCGTCACCCCTTCTTTGACTGACAGTTCTGTACCCCGCTTCAAGCGGTCCGGTAAGCGTGCGAGCTAGGCCAGCCCCTGTCAATAACATAGATCCGCCTGCATACATGTTGCCAAAACCCGAGCTGCCCATTCCTTGTAATGCTCCTCCAAGTGTCTGTGACGCATCGGCAAGAAGACTTCCCGCACCGCCCAATGCCATTACGAAAAGACCTGGGGCAGCTATTTCAGGCTGGGCGGTCAGCAGTCCAACTATCAAGGTCGACCCGCCGACAATTAAAAGAGGGCTCGAGCGGTCGGACAAGAAGGCTGCAGTACGCTGCAACGCGTTCCCCATCCTTACTAAATTTGCATCTACCTGAGTGCACGTATGCTCTAACGGCTTTCGGTCGGGCGGCGCTGGTGGTGCCGGCGGCGCAGGGCCGCCAGAACCGGGACCTGCCCCGGGTGCATTCGGATCAAGGTCCGGCTCTCGATCCGGCGGATTACACTCAACTGTCGAGTGGGGAGAGCTAACCGGCACACCCAGCAAAGTTCCCGTTGCAAAACGGGTTGGAAAATCAATCCAAACACACTCAAAACCAGACGGATCGAGGTATTTAAGCGGATTGTTTAATACGTAGCTATAGCGGTTCAACCCTTGACTGAAATCAGGATCAGTGGTGTACGGATCGGCTGAAATAAATCTCCCAATGGCCGGATCGTACACGCGCCCGTTCATATGGATCAGGGTCATGTTGTCTAAATGCTCATGCCCCGTAAAACCATTGCGTAAAGCATTTGCGATGGCTTGGAGATCAGAGTTAGGCGGCGGACCATTCCAGTCGGCCGGATCACGACGTTTGCCAAAGGCATCGAAGTTCGTATTCGCGATTAAACTTCCAGAGCCTCCAGTATAAGTTGCACTACTGCCAAGATGGTCTGTCGCTATATATGTAACCACTGTCGTAGTGGCATTTCTCTGATAGGAGATTGTCGTGCTGCCCGCGCGAAGAAGGTGTCGATACATGGAGCTGCCGGAGACGGTTACCTTTTCAAAGAGCCCGCCCGCGTAGATTGTTGTCTCCGTGGCACCACCATAATTGGCCACCTGCCTCCAGCGATTGCGATGCGCACCATACGAGAAATCGCTATAGGTTGCGCTAGTACACACCCCGTTACTGATTGCTCCCGAACAAATCAACTTCGGATAGTTATAGCTTGTCCATGAAATGTTTCCGCCATTTCGCGACGTCATATTTCCATCGGCATCGTAATTGTACGAGGACCCGGGTCCGATTGACGTTACGGCGTGCTTTTTATTTGAATCGTACGTCCATGTCGCGCCGGAACTGACGTCAGTGCGACTTGTCATGTTACCTATTGAATTGTAAGCGAACGAGACCGGACTCTGCCCCGTCACCGATGACTGGATTATTCGATTCAGCGGGTCGTACGAAAACGTCTCAGTTAATAACTGCCCCGCCGAGTGCCTGCTCTCTAGGTTGCCATTTTTGTCCCACGTGTACCAGAAATCACGGAGGTTGCTCGTCGATGAATTGTTGCCATACTGCCGATAATTCATTTCTGACGTCAGCGGGTCAAAACCCGAAATGATATGCACGCCGTTTCCTAACATCTCATCAATTGGGAAATGATGTTGATCTGAGGCGTTTAATGTCCAGAAGTTGTTCTGTGCGCCTTGTTCTTTCACCTCTGTTCGATGGCCATTGACATAGCTATATTCAGCAGCGAATCGACTTCCAACACTCTCAGGATACGTCAAAGTTTTCAATTGTCCGAGCCCATCGTACCCAAAGTCGAATCTAAACTCCCCTTCACCTGTGTAGTTATATTTGACGATTTTTTCGCGCGCGAAAGCGTCGTACTCGTGAGACTCAGAGTAATTACCTGGCGAAGTCACGCCGGCGATCTGCCCGACATTCTTATCGTTCGCCGACGCGCCCCATGTGAAAATAGTGTTTCCTTCTGCCTCTGTTCGCTGCACCACGCGACCCAGTGTGTCATATTGATAATCGATGGTTTGATTCGCGCCATCCGTTTGACTTTCCAATTCGCCCAACGAGTTATATGCAAAAACCAGGTTACCCATGTTTGTATCCGTCTGGGAAATCTTGAATCCGCGAACGTTGGTCGTCACAGTCACTGGATTCAACGCAGGATCCGTCACGGTGTCGATTCGGTTGTTGTTTGCGTCGTAATAATAATCGTACGTTGTGGTGCCGCCAGGCGACGGATCTTGCACAGCTCGCAACGCGCCTGTTACGTCGTAGGTCTTATACGTAACGTAATTTTTTGCATCAGTGACTGTTATATGTCGTCCCGCATAATGAATGGACGACGTTCGATCCACTGTATTGCCCGATGTAACTAGCTCCATTGTCGCAATGCGACCTAAAGAGTAGGTGTAGCGTGTCAATCCTGTCGACGAGACACTGAACGGGCTGGTCACTTTCCAGACTTGACCCATCCCATTGTAGGTCGTATCTACGTAGTTGCACCCCGTCATGGCAGTTGAACTACACACTCCCGTCGCTGAGGGAGTGCCAAGTCGACGGACTCTTTGCAATCCGTCAAACCATATCATCCTACTGGTGTATGCCGTCGCGCCAACAACCTGATCGTTATCCTCTACTTGTTCGCTCCTGACACGAACGTCGGTAAGACCGGATCCGCAATAGTTATTAGCAAGATTGCACAGCGTGTACGTCCACGTCCGCGCTCTTCCATCCGGACCAATTTCCTTCGAAGGTTTAGCGATTTCGTTGATCCTGTAACTGATTAACCCATTCCGATCGACGATCCTGTCTGCCATCCAGAATGTTTCATGAACATATCTCTCGCTCTTCGCTTGCTGACCAAGGGCATTCGTGATTGAAGTTGTAGATTCACAGAGCACATTCGAGTTCAGATACGGCTCCGAATAGCCATATGAGGTTTGCCGCGATGTTAGATTGTTTCCGTTTGCGTGGCGCCCATTAACTGTTTCGGTCTCGAGCCGCCCGCAGGTGTGGTATGTCAGATCCACCGCTGCGCGCAAAGCACTGCTGTCCGGCTCTAGAGTGCGTTGTGTATATCGACATTTTGCCGAATCTACCGCGCCTCCTGTCTTGCTGATTTGACTTGATCCGCCCGGCAACGTTCTAGTAACGGTCGTCATCGTTGGGAGGCCAATGCACCAATTTGCGAGGTCCAGGCTCATCGTGTTGATAGTTACGGACTGCCATACCTGTCCGTTCCACGCTGAATCAACATCGTTATCCGTCATGTTCTCAGTAACGTTAGTCAAATTTCCGTAGTCATCAAACAGAAAGGATGTCGTTCGCGTATCGATGAGTTGGCCGTCCTGAGCGCCGCCGATCTGATACTCGTATCTTTGAGTAATCGAAGACGCAACACGGGGAAAGTACGTGTTAATTGCTGTCAGCGGATTGGCGATCGGCGTTTGAGTCGTGGTAGACACAAGTGTCGAGTAATTCGCTCTATAAACTGCGAGGCCCGTGACCAACCCCGCGAACGGAAATTTGGTTTGCCTTGCCTCCACACTGTAGAAGCCAGTGCGAGAATCCTGCGACTGTCGAATAACAAAACCTGAAGACTTCCTTCCGCGGAGCTCTTCACGGTTCACAGCGTACGCCAGCGGCTCTTGGAAGGTATTGCCGGTGCCGTCGGAAGCTGTCACCAGATTTACGACGTACCGCGGCCTAGTCTGTTCTCGAACAGGATAAACTGGAGCCGATACACCGCTCCATGTTCGCGAATAAGAGGCAAGCGAGGTCGAAGCGTAGGCAAACGTTGCGGCTATCCCATAGCCATCCGAAATAGTGCTTGCAACATCAGTATGGACACCCACCGAATTGTGTAAGTACAAGCTAAGGCCGGAGGCACTTCTTCGTATCAAGTCGTACTGACCGTCGCCGTCATGGTCAAAGACGATCCAGGTGCCGACACCGCTGTACGTGATGCCCGTAGAATTTTGGTACGAAGAACCCCAATTATTTGCCGCCGCGTCTGCGTGCTTAATCCACTTGAGTGCCGTGCCGTAATCTTGAAGCACGTCGACAGCGCCATCGTGATCCCAATCAACGTACGTCTGGGTTGCATACGCGGCGCCGCGCGAACCGCTGCCGTCCCAATCGACCGATTGGAAGTACATTGTCGTGTTAAAGTTAGGTGCGCCTTCTGCGTAGCTGACCGAATATCCTCCTGTGCGCGAGTTCAGCTGGGCGCTGTACATGTTAAATGCTTGATACATGCATTGCTCTACCGAACCTGTATTAGCAAAGCAGTTCTCGTCGATGTTCCAGTAGGAGGCGCTGAAAATTGCTGCTACGTCTTCGCGACCGTCGCCGTCGAAATCCGGTTGTACGTTATCGATTGGCCGCATCAACTGCCATTGAGTACTGGGATCACCAATCGGGGAATCGAGCGCGGTCGTGACTTTTGAGCCGAACTGAATGGCGCTGGCTGTCGATTGATTCAGTCGAGAATGAATGGAACCGCTTGCCTCTAACCACACCAAGTCGGCACGACCGTCGCCATCTATGTCGGGCGTTACGACTTGAGTTGATGGATAGGAATCCGCAGCCAAAGATAGAGTTACTGCCGACAGAGCGGAACCATTCCATTGATAGGCGGCCCACGAAGTCCCGTTGAAGGCGAGAAATTGAGCTGCACCCGTTGCCAGGAAATCATCCACCAACAACACCCCGTTACTTGAAGGAGTAAGCAGGCCGGGATCTACCAATGTGCCGCTAGAAAATTTGATTCGCCATCGCCAGTTCGCGCCATCCTGCATGGCGTAAATGATCTCTTCCTTGCCATCGCCGTCCACATCGACTGGTCGCACATCAAGAATAGTCCCACTAGCAACGGAAACAGCTGTTGTTTGCAGCCCAATCTGGCCGTCCTGATAGCTAACTGTTGTCGGCGGACCGCACGGAACGACTCCCGAACAAATTGCTATCGACTTCAGTCGCTTTACTCCTGTCGATGGCGATGTCGAATATTCAAGATCGTAGTAGCTCTGAGGAAAGACGTAATTGATTCTCGAAAGTTTGCCGCCGGTGTAGGAAAAGCCCAGAGGAATCCAATTATCAGCGGTTGATACACCGGTGGCAGTGCCGTTCTGATAGAGAATCGTCAAAGCATTCCCGTTTCGATCAGCGATCTTGTCAAGCTTCCAAGCTTTTGCAATGGTGGATGCGGGATAGATCGGCGTTCGGGAATCCGTGGTTCTGCCGTAAGAATAGATACGGCCATCTTTACTGTGCACAGTGAATGACTGCGGCCCGGTACCAGTCGTGCCGACTGCAGCAATCTTGCCGAAGGTATCAATCTCTGTTCGGTAGGTCGAACCGTCTTGCGCGTAAGTACCCGACTGCAGCAACAGTTGATTGCCGTCTAAGCAATAGCGATCGTTGGGCACATTTTCGACAGGTGAAGGTGTGCCATTAGTCGCCAGGGTTGCGGCGCACCGAGAAATGGACGATGCGATTCCGGACAACGACCAACCAGGTCCCAATAAACCGTTGTCGCCTTGGCTGCTGTAAACGAGGGAAAGCGGTATGTTTAATCCACCGGGACCAACGAATTCCCGTAGTGGAATCGTGTAAGTCGCCGCTCCGTTTGGCGACACACCGTGCACACCGACTACTTTGTCGACTGTCTGTGCATCCACTTGCGACGTCATCGCAAGCAGAATTCCAACACCCATCATTCCGCGAATCGGGATCATACGCATACCATCCTCTCCATCTGCGATGAATCTGATGCCGATCGACCGAGCCGCGGAAAGCGCGCGCTATAAATTGATGGCGGATGTGCAATCTATCTCGGTCATGAGTTGAGACCGATCTTCCTTATCGCATTCCCTGGCATCAGTTTATCTTTTTCGAGCGCCCTGTTCTCTGCGAACCCATTGCCGAATTTTTTGTTGCGATCCGAGCGTGCCAATCGAGACATGAGCTGTCAATACTTTCAACAAATATTTCTCGGCGCACCAACTTGCAAGTGACAGTGCGAAGTTAGGACCCAGACCCCAAGTCAGCCACATATTTTTAAAAAGACGAAGTCGTAGTCGACTTCAGCTATGACGGCCAGTCTTGTTACGACGATAATCCTCAATATCGCGCAGGTTGGGTCCAACGACGAACGCGTCAAGGACCGCCACCGCGAAACTAATGCACGCTATGCTTGTTGAGATTTCCATATAGATAGAAATCGAAGTAATAATTGATGCCGCAAAATAGAGCGATTAATGGCAGAACCGCAAGGAGCGCGCTTCTGGTTAAAGGACAGCTTGCCTCTAAACGCTTACGTGGACATCCATGACTAGAATTCCCAATTTGGCCTAAGTTTGAGATTCATAGCTAACCGTTCTATTTCCCAGCATCTTCTGCTGCTTCTCTCGCCTTGGCGGCTGCCTCCTTTGCTTCCTCTACCCCGTCTTTAACCGCGTCCTTCGTCTCTTGAACTGCATCCCTGAGCGCATCGCGCGAATCCTTGGCCGCGTCTTTCAAGTCTTCAGCGGCGTCCTTCACGTCTTCTTTAGCCGCGCTGATGTCATCTTTCAATTTTTCAGACGTGGATTTTTCTTCGCATGCTGCCAACGACAACGTTGCCAGGGCGATTAGAATCGTTAGCTTGGTTTTCATTGCGAACTCCTGCGGGAAATTGGGTTTCGGCAGCTTTCCTTGGTGGACTATCAATAGCCATTTATCTTCAGTACTTCAGACCCCCTTCCTAACCTTCCCCCTGCGACAGGGGGGAAGGAATCAGAGCGTCGACTTCTACAACTTTCCCCGGACGGAACTGCGCATTCGCAACGCCCGCAACTTAAGAAGAATGTGGGCCTCGACGCAACGCCAAGATACACCCCGACGCCATCATCGCGCATGCAGCCAAGTATAAAATCCCACCGACAAACGTCCCGCTTGCATCGTTGAGATAGCCGATCACAAACGGCCCGGCGAAGCCGCCTAGATTTCCAAGTGAATTGATGAGTGCAATAATCGCCGCCGCGGCAACACCGGTGTAACGCGAATAGACCGTTGCCCAGAAGGCCGGGAAATGGCCAAAGATACCGATGGCGCCGACGCAGAACAAACCGATTGCCACAACCACCTGTTGTTGCATCAGTGCGCCGCATAATAGACCGATGCCGCCAATCGCCATTGGGATTGCGGCGTGCAATCTTCGCTCGCCGCTGCGATCCGATGACCAACCGATTAGCAACATCGCGATCAATCCCACGCACGCGGGAATCGCCGTCAACAGGATCGAGGTGAAGTTCGACAAGCCGGACAGCTGTTTCACAATGGTGGGCAACCAGAGATTGAATCCATACAACCCACACACCATTCCGAAGTAGGCCAACGCCAGCAACCACACGTCGCGGGTCTGCAAGGTCTTCCAAAAAGAGCCCGAACCTTGCGTCGACTTGGTAGCGCGCTCGCGCTCGAGTTCATTGACCAACCAATCGCGCTCCCTATCGGGCAACCACTTCGCTTGCTGGGGACGATCGGTGAGATAGAACAAGGTGACGACGCCAAAGATCACCGCCGGCAATCCTTCGATGATGTACAGCCAGCGCCAACCCGCATGCCCTAACCAATTCACTTCCAACAATAGACCGGAGATCGGCGCGCCGATGATGCTGGAGAGGGGAACCGCGGCCATGAACAGTGCGACGGCCTTCGCACGGTCTTCCTGTCTAAACCAATGACTCACGTAAACCAGCAAGCCGGGAAAGAATCCGGCTTCGGCAGCGCCTAATAAAAAGCGCAGCCAATAGAACTGCGTCTCCGTATGAATGAAGCCCATTGCCACCGCGATGACACCCCACGAGATCATGATGCGCGCAATCCATTTACGAGCGCTCCAGGTTTCGACTAACACGCTGCCGGGAATCTCGAACAAGAAATAGCCGAAGAAGAAGATGCCGGCACCGAAGCCGAACACGCGCGGCGAGAAGCCCAGCTCGCCGGTCATTTGCAGCGCGGCGAAACCAACGTTCACGCGATCGAGGTACGCAATGATGTAGAGGAGAAACAAGTAGGGAATCAGACGCCGACCGATTCGCCGTCGAGCGGACGCGCCGATGTCGGCAGAGTCATTGAGCGGCCTAGCAGGCAATTCGCTCATACGCGGTCCGTGTAGGAAAAATCCGTCATGGTTTTGCGAACCGATGTCATTTGGCGACAGTGTCGCGACTTAATATTGTTCTCTATGATGTAGGGCCCCCGGGGCGGGTCTGGGGGCCAAAGGCCAATTGTACTGATAGTTGAGGGCAATGCCGCGTATCGCGGCCGCCTTCGTTGGACGCATAGCGGGAGTCTCGATGTTGAAACGGTCCGACCGTACAAAGGTGGTTTTGGCGCTATGGATGTCGCTATGTATGGTTAGTGCGCCGTTGATAGCACATGCCGAAACTCAGTACATCATCGACACGCTGACCGTGCCGCTGCGACGCGGCCCGAGCAATCAACACAAGATCATTCACGCGGGGCTGCCAAGCGGCACTGCATTGGAAGTCATCGGTACCGACGCCGCCGCCGGGTTTACGAACGTGAAAACGAATAACGGCACCGAAGGCTGGGTGCCGACGCAGTACTTAGTGGGCGAACCCTCCGCTCGCGACCGCCTCGCAGCCGCACAGAAGCGCATCGAGACGCTCACCGCAGAAATGACAAACGTGCGGCAAGGAATGAAAGCCGAACAAAGCGCACGGAACGGCGCCGAAGGCGAAACGGCTGATCTCAACAAGCAGGTGAAACAGCTGCAAGGCGATCTCAGCGAGATCCGCCGCGTATCCGCAAACTCCGTCGCGCTATACGAAGAACACAAAGCCTTGAAAATTCGCGCCGACGAACTCGAACGGAACAACACCGAGCAAGCCGTGCAGATCAAATCGCTGCGCGGGAATCAGCTGCAGGTATGGCTATTGTTCGGCGGCGGCTTAGTGGTGATCGGCGTGGGCATGGGCGTGATGATCAAGTCGAGGCCGAAGGGGAAAAGCGGCTGGTAAGCCCTGCCGAGCGTTTGAGCGGCTACCGACTACCGGGCAGACCTCAGAACAGACAAAAACCGCAGCTCCGACTTCGTACATCTTCTCTGACCGGCAGTCGGTAGCCGGAAGCCTTCCTACTTCGGAAATGTCTGCAGAATCGTATCGACCATCGCCTTCGCGTCTTCGTCCGACAACGTATCGCCTTTGACTCGACGTTCCGACGCGCCCGTCCAAACCTGTTGAGCTCGTACACCGTCGATGATATCGATAGTCATCGCCGCGGCCGTTTCCGATCGCTTGCCGAGCGGGATGCTCAAACCTACGCCCCCGCCGGCACGCCTAGATCCGCCGCCCGCGCCGACCCCTAGACTCATGCCGGATCTTTTGGGGCGATCGTAAACATTCAGTACGTAGCTGACGCGAAAATCGGGATTCGATTCGCTGAGCGTGTAGCCCTTCGCTTGCAGCGCAGCGACCACCGTACTGCGAACGCGCGAATTGAGCACGGAATCGAGTGCTCTAGGTGCGTCCGCTTTGGGTGCTTCTTCAGATTTTTCCTTCGCGCCTTGCGCGGGCGCAGATTCAGTCGGGGCTGCCGCTTCCTTGAGCTCGAACCAGGCAAAGGTTTTATATGCGGCGAAATTGGTCGCGCTGTCGCGGTCAACCCGCGCCTTGGGGGGCGGCGACGAGCAAGCAGTCACCGCCATCGCGAGCATCGCTGCCCAGAAAGCAACTCGCCCTTGTCGATACTCTTTCGCTACTACTTGTTTCGCCGCAACTTGTTTCATTGCTACACGCATAAGTCACCTTCGGATCAAATTACCGACGCTGCCTTCAATTGCGCGACAGCATTCGCATTGAAACCCCAATCGCGCAAGATCTCTTCCGAGTGTGCGCCCACTTCAGCCGGGGCACTGGACACCGCCCCCGGAGTGCGGCTGAAGCGCGGCGCCGGCGCCGGCTGAACGACACCCTCTACCTCCATAAACGCATGACGAGCCCGATTGTGTGCATGATCCGGCGCTTCGTCCAAATCCAACACCGGTGCAAAACACGCATCCGTGCCTTCAAGCACCGAGCACCACTCGGCCCGAGACTTCGTTTTGATGCGGGCGGCCATCGTTTGTTTCAACTCCGGCCAAGCCTTTACATCCATTTGTCGCTGAAAAGCGGCATCCTCGAGCCCTATTAATTTGAGTACCTCGGCATAAAACGCCGGTTCGATCGCCGCCAAGGCAATGTACTTTCCGTCGGCGCATTCGTACGTGTCGTAGAAGTGCGCGCCGCCATCCAACAAATTCGCGCCGCGCGTGGGGCCCCAGCGCCCCGCCGCTTTCAACCCATACATCAATGACCCGAGCAAAGCACTGCCGTCGGTCATCGCAGCATCGACGACTTGTCCGCGATGCGAGTGCTTGGTTTCGAGCAGTGCGCACACTAGTCCGAACGCCAGCAACATTGCGCCCCCGCCGAAATCGCCGATCAAGTTGAGAGGAGGCGGCGGCGGAGAATCGGCGCGGCCGATCGCATGCAACATTCCAGAGAGCGCGATGTAATTCAAATCGTGACCGGCAGCCTGCGCGAGCGGCCCCGTTTGTCCCCAGCCTGTCATGCGCCCATACACCAAACGCGGATTGCGCTGCAGGCAAATCTCGGGTCCCAATCCCAATCGCTCCATCGCCGGGGCGAAAACCTTCGATATCAGCGCGTCCGCCTTGGAGATCAGCTCAAGCGCAACTTCGACGGCAGCGGGATTCTTGAGGTCGAGCGCAATGGACTTTCGGCCGCGCGCCAACACATCAAACCGCGGCTCCATGCGCGTCTTCCCGGAATGCCGGTCGATCCGAATCACCTCCGCACCCATGTCCGCAAGCAGCATGGCGCAGAACGGCCCCGGCCCGATTCCAACCATCTCGACAACTTTGAGGCCTTGCAACGGACCCGGCATAAGAGACTCCGGTGACAGCGAGAATGCGATTGTAGTCTGTCCCGACAGACCGAAGCTGCAAAGCCACTATGCAGGTGTTGTAAACTGGCTGAGCGCTTGTGTCGTGGGCAACGTTACGGAATTGAAGGTTGCTTGCGTTGCTACAGCAACGCGCATCAACGGGATTGCAGCGAGCCGCCGCTCAGGGTGGCGTACGGGTGCGAGTGTTTTCTTCAGAGGACGACGCGATTCAATGGCTACTGTCTTGATGCAAATCTGCTGCACTAGCGCATGAATTCACCTTCTGTCCCACCCTGCGTGAGCCCACCGGTCACCACGTTGAAAGCTCGTCTTGCGACGTGGGCGCTCCAACTGGTCGGGTGGAAAGTCATGACCGCGCCGGCGATCACCAAGAAAGGCGTCGTCGTCGTGTTTCCTCACACCTCCAACTGGGATTTCCTGATCGGTGTACTGGCGCGCGCCGTCATGCGCCTGCCGATGTACTGGATCGGCAAGGAGGCGCTGTTTCGCTTCCCGATGCGAACGCTCATGCTCGCGCTCGGCGGGACCCCCGTCGATCGATCGAAAGCCAATGGCATGGTCGATCAGCTACGCGAGGTCATGGATCAGCACGAGCACTACTACGTAGTCATTACCCCGGAAGGCACTAGGCGCCGCACCGATCATTGGAAGTCGGGCTTCTATCACCTGGCGTTAGGTCTCAATGTGCCGGTCGGGCTTGCATTCATCGACTACAAACATCGTGAAGTGGGTGTCGCCGAGTGGATGGTTCTAACGGGCGATATCGACGCGGACATCGCACATATTCGCGCTGTCTATGCCGATCGTCGCGGGCGATATCACGAGAATGTCGGTCCGATTAATTTCAAAGACAAGATTCAAAGATAAATAGCGCAATGAACTGGATCGCTGAAACACTCACGTACCTGCTCAGCACGATTGCTGCGCTGCTGCCTATCGTGAATCCCTTTTCCGCCGCGCCGATGGTCGTCAGCATCACCGCCGGCCTGTCCGAAGTCGAGCGCGCACATCAGCTACGACGCGCTTGCATTTACATGTTCTTCATCCTGACCGCGTTTCTGGTGGCGGGTGGCCTCATCATGAGCTTCTTGGGCATTTCGATTCCGGGCCTTCGAATCGCCGGCGGCCTGGTCATTAGCTTCATCGGCTTCAAGATGCTGTTTCCCGAACCGCAACCAGTCAACGATGCGGCAGTGAAGGAAGCCATCACCAAGCGCGATATTTCCTTTACACCGCTCGCCATGCCGAGTTTGGCGGGCCCCGGTTCGATTGCTGTGGTCATCGGTCTCTCGACGACCGCACAACAATCCAATCACAACGTATTGCGGCATGTGCTCATCGCGATCGGCATCGCGATTACGGCGCTAATTTGCTACATCGTTCTGCGCGCTGCCACGCGCCTAGCGAACAAGCTCGGCGCAAACGGCGTCAATGCCATCGCGCGCATCATGGGTTTCCTGCTGATCTGCATCGGCGTGCAGTTCGTGATTAATGGGGTGATTGACGTCGCAGGCATTGCCCGCTCCTAGAGGCTGTAGGCTGTAGGCTGTGGGCTGTGGGCTGTAGGCTGTGGGTTGTAGCCAGAATGGAACCGCATCGCTTTCAAGTAGGTCGGCTCTCAGCATCGCCCACCCAGTGACCTGAGCTTCTATTCCTATTTCTTGTTCTGGCTACAGCCCACGGCCTACCGCCCACAGCCTTGCGCCTGCGCGCTACGCGCTCAGCGCAAACGGCACTCGTTCATCGACGACCACTCGATTGCGGCCGGCCTGCTTGCCTTTGTACAACGCCGCATCGGCGCGATCGATCGTGTGCTCCAGGCTCTCGCCTCGATCCCACGCAGCGACCCCCATGGTCACGGTCACGGGTGTTTGATCCGAGGAATCGCGCGCCAGATTCAAGATCACAGCGCGGCGCACGCGTTCCGCAGTTTCACGCGCCGCCGCCACATCCGCGCCCGGCAACAGCACGAGGAATTCTTCGCCGCCCCAACGCGCGACCAAATCGTGTTCGCGCACGGACTCGCGCAGTAGCTGACCCACGCGTGCGATGACTTGATCGCCACGGCCATGGCCATAGCGATCGTTGATGGCTTTGAAGTGATCGATATCCAGCACGATGACCGCCAGTGCGCGACCGTCGTCTCGCGCTTGCACTAGCGCCAGCTTCAGGTGATCCGACATACGACGTCGATTGAGCAAGCCGGTGAGTGCATCCGTACTCGCAATCGTATTCAGACGTTGTTCAGCTTCACGCACCGTGCGCATGTGCGCCACCGATAAGATCCCGAGCGCCAGGAAATAGCAGCCGATGTTGAAATAGCGCAAACCGGCCAGCGCTGTCGGATCGACCGCAAGCAGCGGCTTTGTGTGGCCGAGCCACCAATCCAGCACCACGTAGGAGATGGACAACAGCACCGCCATCACGAATTTTGAGCGCACGCTGCGCTGCACGTTCGTGAACAGCAACGGCAGCAAGATCCAGGAATAATATTGAAAGCCACTGCCGACGCCAACGATCAAACAGGCGATCGTCGAATGACCCATTAGATCGAACCAGGTGAGTGCGATGGAAAGTTTTCGATAGCCGCGCGACGAAATGAAGTAGCAGCATCCGTAGATGACGAATGTCACGACCTGCAAGTAGACGAGCGGCATTGCGCCAGCCAAGAGTCCGGCGACCGCAAAAGCCGCGTGCAGACCGATCGCGATCAGCATTCCCTGCCGCGCGAATTGCCAAAACTGATTGATCGCGATGCTTTGTGTGTCGAGCGCGCCCGGCGCTCCGCCGCCTGCACTGAAACCTTGAGTGCCAACCCTATCCTGGGTGAGTCGATCCGCCATGAGTGCCCCGATTCGCCATCAACGAGTCGCGAGTGTCGTCTTTTTGAGGGCTCAAATCCGGTAACGAGTTCGAACGTTGAATAAGTTATCCGGAGAACGAGACGTGGTTCACAGAGAAGATGAGGGTGTTGGCGCGAGCGGGAATAGGCACTGCGCGGCAGATCACTCATATATATGTGTCGTGCGGAAGCGGGTAGCTTGTGCTGAACGTGCGAGCGCAGCGCAGCGAAACCAATTATTCACCCGCGTGGCAGCGAGGGTTCCTTATTGGCTCTATAAAAATGGTGGAGCGTCCTGACTTATGAGTGTCACCGCAGATGGTGCGCCGCGCCAGCCGTCCGACACTCTTGCCGGGACCGCGCGTGAATCCGTCCCTGGAGCTGCTTCATTGAAAAACGTCCTGTTTTATCAATGATCCCGGCAAGAGTGTCGGACGCCAAGCCCGTCTTGGGCAGTTGAAAGGTTTGAAGAGTCGTGCCAATTGCTAACGCACCCTTCCAGATCTCCATTCGAAAACAACCGGAGAAGCCAAAGGCGCGCTGGGCGTCGGGAGTCTTGTCGGGATCCTCCATCCAACATGGATGTTGGTGGCGGAAGCAGCTCCAGGGACGGATTCACGTCGCGGTCCCGACAAGACTCCCGACGTCCGGCGCGACCCTACCGGCTACGATGAACTACGCAGTGGGTGAGCGTAACGATCAGAGCGCTCCAATCTTTTTTATAGGCCAATAAGGAACCCTCGCTTCTCGCGGGTGAATAATTAATGGCTTCGCAATGTTGCGCTTCGAAGACTCAGCACAAGCTACCAAGATGGCGAATTAGCGCAGCTTCGCTCCGCGTTGCGTCAATAACTCGCGTAGCACCGATCGGTGGCAATGCGATTCATCTTCGCAGTAGCACCCCACCGAAAAGTTTCCGTGCACGGACATTGCAGACAATAAATCCAACGTGCGACTCGGATCGGGCTTGGACATCTCCGCGCGATACTTGCGCACGAAGGATAGCCACTCTTTGTCTGTCTTTGACTGTAACGCTGCCTTCACGAGCGGCTCCGAAGGAGCTAGCGCGGGATACCACACGTCGTACCAGTTCTGAGACGCGAACTGAGATTTGGGCACGCCACGCGGTGGACGCCGCACGGTGCCAATGCGTACGCCCTCCTCTTTCGCACGCGCGCTACCGAGTCTCACAATTCGTATCGCCATGCTTCACCCAGACATTCGATCGTTTGAGTTAGTTCGCGACTTCGACAGTGTAGCGGAGCAATTGTCGAGCGCCTGGCGCTAACGTAAGCGTCCAGACTGGGTTGCCGGCTTTCATCGAGTGCGGCCTGGATTCGGAGGCGATGCGCTGGTTGGCTCGACCGAAAGTATCGAGAACCAACTCGAGCGTCACAGGCACGGACTTGTCATTGCCCACAGTCATCTCAACTTCTCTGCGCGTCAATCCATTGAGAGACTCATCGGTCAATAGGCGTGGCCGCACCCAAAGGTCCATTGCGCCGCTCAGTTTCATCTCCGCAGGCAAACCAACGGGCACATCTTCGATTCGGTCTTCACCTGCGAAAATCAGCTGGCCTTGGGCATTTGGCTCCATCACGGATATTTTGCCGGCAGGCATCGGCAACCCCAATCCGGAATTCGCTCGATTCTGCAAACGCATGAAGGCCATCGGAGCAATGGCGCGATCGAAGGCTTGGTATGCGTTGAATTTAAACCGGTAGAAGCGCTCATAGGCGACCCGGGATTTTTCCATCATCTTTACTTGTTTGGTCTGGTTCGCGGCAACGGTGGTGGGCTCAGGCAATGTGTACAGTTTGTAGTCGCCCAAGTCGCTCGCCTTTGCGACGATCGAAACGGGTAGCGCCGAATCTTCTGCACCTTTCGCACGCATCATGAGCTGCTCGTTCATCATCATCGCAACCGGCGCAGGCACCACGCGGCGAACGGGCGCATGGCTTGCGAAATTTCCGACCGGCCAACACTGCGATGATTGAGTACGCACAGTAGGTTCAGGAGGGACAGTTTCTCCGCGATCGCGCGCAAGAGTACCGGCGATGACTTTGACCGGCGCATTGCTGAACGACGACGCCGAATGATTCGTCAGCGTAATCCAGCCAACCAAATCCAGCGTGCGGCCGTCGCGATTGACCTGGGCGACGTAGTTCGCGGTCCAACTGAGGCCCAACGTGAGATAGCTGAGGCGCAGCTTGTACCGGCCGGCTTGTGGAACATCGACGTTCATCGACAAAGTGGGCCGCTCCGCGAGCGACGCTGGAATATTCTCGAACACAAAGCGCTCATCGAGTCCGCTACATCCCAATGCTTCCAGTCGACCGTCCGATTCCAGCATCACGCCTTGCGGCCCCGATCGTAACGTCGCGCGCTGTTCGGTGACGAGGCCGCTTTGTCGATTCGTGCGAACGATGCGCACAGGCTGCCCAATAGAGTTGGCGATCATCGACCCAGGCCCCAGCAAGTCATAGTCGAAATTGCTTTCGACGACGGGCCTTGGCAGTCCCTCGAGCTTTGCGGTTTGCGGGACGATCGCATCGGCGACTGATTGAAAGCGGACGATGCTGCGACCGGCTGGCAGTTGCACTGTGCGATGCTCCGACACCATCGCCAAGCCAAACCTCAGCGGATTCCCTCCGCTCGCATCATATTGCTCTGGCGAATCGCCATCCTCGCGATAGATGACGACTGCGACATCATCCGGCGCGGGCGACACAACTTGAGCGCTCACCACGCAAGGCAAGAAGAGTAGCAACGCAAACGCGTGGCGCATTACCAGCCCGCTTCGACCGTGAACGTTAGCTTGGTCTCACCGTTGGCCGGCACAGGGACGGCCCACTTGAGCGTGTAAGCGTCTACTGCCGTGCTCTTGTGGCTTTCGGTGATGACGCGCCCGTCACGACCTAAGCCCGCTTGCTTGATCTCGACGGTCGACGCCTCCTTGCGTGCGCTGCGGATCAAATATTCCATCGTGTAACGTGAGCGAAACAACGTCACACGCTCTTGCTTGACGACTGTGGGCTGCACCGTGACATCGAACGCTTGGCCCGTCTTTACCGACAACTCGGACCCTTGCGGCGTATGTTCGATACTATCCTCGCCTACGAAGGTTGGCTTCCCG
>Ga0193752_1001467_pt1 | contig 19535 bp, 19 predicted proteins | sample H1c1metaG_FD_144924 | JGI IMG/M metagenome (GOLD analysis project Ga0193752, IMG submission 144924) | Soil microbial communities from a riparian zone of the East river system, Colorado, United States - H1c1 | ecosystem: Environmental > Terrestrial > Soil > Riparian zone | place: USA: East River...
GCGGATGTGACGAGACGCCCGAGCGCAGCGGCTCGAGATGCCATCAAAGGAGACGATCCGCGAGTTCGGGTCGACGCTCTCGCCGCGGATGTTGGCGGTGTCGGACGGCAGCTGTCCGCAGAAGCGTCGATTATGTAGCCTCACTCACCAGACCGGGCCTCCTACGAATCAGCCGTTCATGCCTCCTATCTTCTTCTTATGCCTACGCGTCAAGCCTCCTTAGCGTTCCCTTGCGCTTCATCGCCAGCTAGATCAGAACTCGAACCGCGGCGCAAGGGAGCGCCGTCGCGATGAGCTCAGTGCTTAACTGCCCCTCGACACTGTCGATTCGCCCGCTGAGGTCTGCGTGGCACCGTGTGTGATCGTGCCGGGGCGGTATGACGGTGTGCACTTGGGGCATCGCGCTCGTATTCGTAAAGCGTGCACCTATGCGCGGGCGCGCGGGCTCATGACCTTAGCACTCGTTATGGCGACAGATCCGTTCCGTCAGACCAGGCTCAGCTTGACATCGCTACCTCGGCGCATCGAGCTTCTTCGTAATGTCGCCACGGGACTGGTTGCTCCTGAGCTATTTACGACGGAGCTCGCTGAGTTCCACGCAGAGGCTTTCGTCGATCACTTGGTCGACTTGCAGGCGCGTGTGCTCGTCATCGCACCGGAGTTCAGCGTTGGCGCCGTCCGGGACCTTCAGGCGGGCGACATCCTGCGGCGAATCCGCGAACGCGGAATCGACGTGCTGAACGAAGCTCCGGTGTGGCTGAACGGAGAAGCGGTTTCATCGAGCGCAGTGCGGAGGGCATTGAAATGCGGAGACGTGGCGCGTGCAGCAAGCCTTCTTGGCCGTCTCCATGAAGCGGAAGGCGCTGTCGTGCAAGGAGATCGGCGTGGACGCGCCCTCGGCTTTCCCACCGCGAACCTCGATCCACAACCTGTATTGCAGCCGCTCGATGGCGTGTACGCAGTCTTCGTGCGCGAGCTCGGCAGTTCCGGTTGGGGGCCGCCGATGCCTGGCATCGCCAGTCTCGGTCCGCGCCCGACATTCTCGGCCGGCCGCGCGTTCGAGGTGCACCTGTTTGACTTCAATCGCGACATCTATGGCAGGCAGCTGCGCGTTGGCTTCGTGCATCGCTTGCGTGGCCAGCAGCGATTCGCGTGTGTGAGCGAGCTGCGCGCCCACATCGCGAGAGACTGTGAGAACGCGCGCAATGTGCTGGCCGCTGCGTCTGCAGAGCTGACACGATGTCTTTAACACTTCTTCGCCGGCAAGATATCGTCACGGTTCAGCTTCCGAATGGCGTGACAGGCCGCTCCAGCCTTCTCAGCGGCGTCGACCATCGTCAGACACCTTCCGTCTTTCACGGCCGACTTGTAGCCGGTGGAGAGGTAAGTGCATTTGTGCCGATGCGTACCTCTCCCGACTAGAGCAGGATTTCGGCCTCGGTCAGTCGACGCACTCATAGAAGCCGTCATTGCATGGCATGGCGCGAATCAGTTAGGGCCGGGCCGCGATCATATTCGACGGATGAGAAGCGAGGGTCTCACGATGGGCTGCGCCTGATTTGCGAATTCGGTCGCGAATGATCGGGTCGCAGCCTGTACTTGATCGAGCAGGCTCCGCTGTGGATTGAGCTCCAAGACCGCCGAGGAGTTCTCCGAGCTCGCTCCGCTGCACACGATGCATGCGGCCTCGCTGGTCTCGGGACGGCTGATCACGAGGGCGGCTCGTCCGCGCTGCGCCGCATGGATCAACCCAAGCAGCGCGCCATCTCGAGAACGCTTGCCTAAAGACAAGTGGTAGCCCGCGCTTTCGAAACCAAAGGTCTGAGAAATCAGGCCCAAAATATTCGTCGGCATGGCTTGCAGGACCTCAGGCACGGTGAGGCGGAGCTGCCCCGGCGGCAGCGGCGGAACCGGAATCGGAACTTGATCGTATGCGGTCCACAGGCAATCTAGCGAGCCGCATTCCAGAACGAGCCCGGCGAGATGCAGCGTCGGCGCCGCCCCCGCAATCAGGTAGCGTTCGACGCGCGCAGGCAGCCGGCTCCGTTGGCTCCAGTTTGCATGCAGACGACGAGGCGTACCGTCGAACAGCACCAACTCTCCAGCGTCGGGCGAGCCGAGCCCGAGTGCGGAAATGGAAACCCGCGCGATCAAAGGCGGACCGTCCGTAAACTCGCATGGCTGGTTCAAAGCCATCCTCATGGTTCCCCTTCCCCTAGTCGCTACGACGAGGCGGCGCGTTTCACGGGACGCGAGTCGCCCACGACTGCGACGCCATTGATGACTCCCATGCCGTGTGCAAGCACGAGCATGAACCGCTCTTGGCCCAGCTCGACATGAGAGTCTGCGATCGAGAGATCCTCGAATTCCGGATCGAGAATGGCCGTCCCACACCCGGGGAGCGTTCGAGTCTTGAGAGCCTGCATCGCAGCGATCACGCTGAATAGAGCAGACGCCTCGAACGTGTGTCCCAACCACCGTTTTATACTCGTGATCGGAACTCTTTGTGCATCGGCGCCGAACACGTCGCGAATCGCTCGGACCTCGTGCTCGTCGTTCAACTCCGTGCCGGTTCCATGTGCGATGATTGCCGCGATCATGCTCGGATCGATGCCGCTGGTCTTGAGCGCCTTTCGAATCGCGCGCGCCAGCGCGGCGCAGCTAGTCGGCGGCGCCACAAGTCGATGTGAATTGAGTGTCAGTCCGGTGCCTAGTACACGCGGCCCGAGTCCGGAGCTCGAGGTACGTTTCAACAGAAGTGCTGCTGCGCCCTCGCCCACCGCTGTTCCTCGGCGCTGACGACCGAAGGGTGCCGGCAATCCGGCAGAGCGCGATCCCAGGGCACCAGACATGGAGAGAAGCTGCATCGACACCTGGTCCGCGTATGAAGATGTTCCGACTACCAACACAGACTCGCAGGCTCGCAGGTCGAGCCATGCCTGCGCTAGCTCGAGCGATGCAATCCCGGTTGCGCAGTCGGATCTCACACCGGCAACAGGGCCATGTGCCCCGATCGCATCTGCGATGCGCCCGGGCTCGTCGCCGTCATCAAAATGATCGTTGGCAGTGCCGTTGCCGACGACGACGCCAACCGGTCCCGAAAGCGCCTCCTGCGCTGCAATCATCTGAGCCACAGCAAGCGCGAGCGCTTCGCAACGTGTGCTCTGCGACTGGCCAAGGCCCTCGAACGTGCCGACGACGGTGGCCGTGCCGTTCGCCCATGGCGGAGACGACAGCGCGCTGCGGCCGCTCATCATGCCGTTCCATAGCGCGTCCACTCCGACCCCGTACGCGCACACACATGCGGTCGCCGCAACGTATGATCCATTCACTGTCATAATTTCCTGCCAGCTTGACCCAGCGCAGACTCGAGAAACTTGAGCTCCTCGTTTCGCCAAGCTCCAGGCGGACTTTCAGCTCCGTAAACATCATCGACCATCTCTTGAACGACCCGGTCGACCGTCATCTCGCCGCCAAAATGCCCACGATGGAACAACTCACGAAACGGGCGGCGTGGCCGAGGCGGCACATTCGTGGATTCCAATGCGTAGCCCAGTGCTTGCGCGATCGCGACCTTTACGTTCTCGGGAATGCGTAGCGCCTCGCGCAGCGGTGCGGTCACCGACACGCCGCACAAGCAACTTGCGATTCCCATCGCGTTGGCCGCGATCGTAACCTGAGCGATTGCTTGTCCCGCGTCGAGCTCGAACAGTCCGGACTCGATGATCTGAGCCTTCCGCCGATGCATCAGAGGCATCAGCATGCGTGAGATCCGCCGAGAGGCGACCTCCTTGGAGACTCCGAAGGCGCCATGTGCGACCAGCTCGTGCTGGCGTTCTTCCAGGTCCTCGAACTTACTGTAGTCGATCGTCCAAACTAGGATCGTTGGTGCAGTCTGCAATGCGATCGCACCCGTCGGCGAGCTCAGAAACTCTATCGCTTGATCGCGCCGTTGCAAAACCACCGCACCCACCGAGCTGAGATTGCCGAAGTGAGACGCTCTGCGGCCGGCCTCCAAAATGAGTACCAGCTTGTCCTCAGGGATCTCCAGGTAAGGACGAAACACACGAACGCTGCGGCGACGACCAATCACCTCGAGTGCCGCTCGCCCCTCAAGTTGCACAGAACTCCTCGAGCCGTTGAGAGGCGACGCGCTGCGTCAGGTAATCGGCAAAACCGCGTAGTGTACGCTTTCCCATCAGGCCGTCCTCCTCCTCGAGGAATTCGGTGCCCAAAGCATTCTCGATGGCCACAATAAACTCTACGAGGTCGACCGAGTCGATCTGGACCGTTTCCTTGCTCTGCACCGATTGCAGGTCGACTAACTCTGTATCGGGGTCTAAATCCGTCGGTTCAATATCAAGACGCAAGCATGAGACGAGCTTACGTTGAAGCGCATTAACCAGCTTGAGCGTTTCCTGGGTCATGTTCCTTGCCACCTGCGAGAGGTCTTCTTCGAGCTCAGTTCGGTTCCAGTAACAGCTTTGCCTGATTCGACATGCTCACCACCGTAACAGCACAGCTCCCCAAGCAAATCCTGATCCAAAGCCCACCAGGACGACGTAGTCACGGGCAGCGATACGGTTTGTCTCGACGGCCTCGGCCAGGCAGATGGGGATGCTCGCTGAGGTGGTGTTGCCATAGCGATCGATGTTGTTCAGCATGCGCTCCGGGCCAACTCCGAGCGTGCCCCCGATGAGCTCCACGAGGCGCAGATTCGCCTGGTGGCAGATCAAGAGCTTCACATCATCCAGCCGTATGCCCGCTTGGTGTACCACCGAGCGAACGACTTCTGGCATACGTTTGATCGCGTGCTTCTGGACGGTCGCGCCTTTCATCTTCGGGAACCAAGTGCCCTCGTCGAACATCGCTTGAGTCATGCGCGGCGCGTTCACGCACATACCATCGGGAATCCAGAGGCAGTCCGCGTAGCGCCCCTCGGCGTGTGTTTCGACGGCAACGATGCCTCGCGATGCATCGTTGCCGGCCTCTACGATCACCGCGCCTGCGCCGTCACCGAAGAGTACACTCACGTCCCTCGAGCGAGGCTGCATTTCCATCATGGAGGAGTGCTGCTCACAACCGATGACCAGGATGCGCTGGTACATGCCGCTCTGAATGAAGGCATGGGCCATTGATAAAGCATAGATGAAGCCCGAGCACTGAATGCCTATATCGTAGACCGGACAGTGATTGTGCATCTCCAGGTAACTCTGAATGAACATCCCATTGCCCGGGAAAGTGCGATCCGGAGTCAAAGTCGCACAGATTATGCAGTCGATATCATCCGGAGAGCGCTTCGCCTGTGCCAGCGCTTCCTTGGCGGCATTGGCGCCGAGCCGCGCACTGCCGACGCCGGATTCTGCGAAACGCCTCTCACGCACACCCGCACGCTGGATGATCCACTCGTCGGTCACACCGAGGCACGGAGCAATCTCGGCGTTCGGTACAACACGCTCCGGAAGATACTTGCCGACAGCCGTGATGATGGTTTGTGCCATCGACACCACCTTCCCTACTTCGAACGCAACGTTTGTTGACGTGCTCAAGTCCGGTCTGGAGCTGGAGCACGTGACCTGTTCATACGTCAGCTCGCGCGACCGCGCAACGCACGCTGGGACCTCGTAAGACGAAACGATGTGGGCCCGATTACAAGCGCTTACGTGCGTACTCGTGGAGCATTTCGCAAACCTACTAACAGGTGCGTCTGTTAGCAACGTCCGTGCCGGCCGACGCGACTCAGCGAGTGCACTCGCCTCAGCGTTGCGACCGTACCGAGATCGTGTTAACCGCTGAACGACACGCTTACTGTTCCGAAGATATCCGGGCTGAAGGCCTAAAGGAGCCGCCACATGAGCACGAACTGGGAGACCGCGGACATTTTGAAAGCCCCGATGGAGGTATGCTGGCAGTTCGACTACGCGATCGGCAGCGAGAAGCTCAAGTCGCTCTACAGCAAAGCCAAGAAGTACCAGTGGGAAGCCGACAGCCACCTTGACTGGACTCAAACTGTCGATCCGTCACGGCCTTTGATGGGCGATGCCGTTGGCGTGTTCGTGTTCCGCGTACCGCTGGTGCAGAAGCTCAATGCATCGCAGCAGGACACGCTAAGGGCGCATCTGACCGCCCACCAGCTCTCGCAGATTCTACATGGTGAGCAGGGCGCGTTGATGACGGCCGCGACACTAACGCACGCCGTCCCCGACTACGAAGGGAAACTCTTCGGAGCCACGCAAACCATGGACGAGGCGCGCCACGTCGAGGTGTTCGAACGCTATATCCGCAAGCTAGCGATCGTCTACCCGATGGGCCCCTTGAAAACGCTGATTGATATCATTCTGACCGCCAACCATTGGGTGAAGGTCGCTATCGGCATGAACATGATCGTGGAGAGCATGGCGCTCGCTACGTTTCATAATGTCCTGCAGGTCACCCCGTGTCCGCTGCTCCGCAAACTCATGCAGAGTGTGCTACGCGACGAATCGCGGCACGTCGCCTTCGGCGCGCTCTACGTCGCCCGGACCATCGCCGACATGCACCCGGACGAGCGCGAGGATATCGCCGACTTCGCCTTCTCTGCAGTCGAGATGATCGTCCGCCACGAGGTCTCCACGCCGCCAAACGCCGCGTTCCTGCAGTTGCTCGATAACTGCAGCATCGATCGAGACGACTTCGCTAAGAGCGTGCAGGAGCTCGTTGCGAGCGGGGAGAAGTTCGAGACGCCGCTCGATCGCGTGCACGCGATGCGGCACCTCACGCTGCCGGCGCTCGTACGCGTGGGCGCCGTCACCGAGCGCACGCGCAAGCGCTTTGCAGAGGCACGCATCCAAGTCTGGGATGACAACAGCACGCTGGAACAGTTCGAGGCTGCAAATGCCCCGAACTGGACCTGACGCGAGCTGTCGTAATTCCGGCCGTCATTCGGCCGGACATCGGCCCACCCTGCATCGCCTCGCGGCGATGGCTCGAATCTAAGCGAGCGTGCTCTGACTCGAGTACTCGAGTCAGAGCATTAGTCAGCAGCGGAGCCGATTTTGCGAGCCCGCAACCGCGCAAGCGCCTGTTGCCACTTGTTCGAACGGAAGCGGGTGATTAGTAGGATCGCTTTCAAGATGTAGTCGGCGAGCAGCGCAGCGAAAAGCCATTCGACCGAGTAGCCGAGCCAAGCGAACACGCTCGCGAACAGTAGTCGGCCGAGCCAACCGGTAGACGCGGTCAGCAGCAGGAAGCGTGTGTCGCCAGCCCCGCGTAATGAGCCACCCAGTGCGTGCTCGACTGCGATCAACGGTTGCGCGATGGCGATCACGTGAAGGAACCCGACCAATAAACGCGCGACCTCGGGATCCGAGATCATGAGTGTCGCGATCGGTCGAGCGAGCGTAAAGATCAAAACCGCCACAACGGACATCGATCCGACTGCAAGTGCAACTGCACGTCGAGCGCTCTGCGCAGCTTGTTCCGGCTCGCCAGCTCCGAGGTGCTGGCCGACGAGCGTCGCCGCTGCGATCGCAAATCCGAAGCCGACCACGTTCGAGAGCAAATGAATCTGCACGCCGATTCCGTACGCTGCGAGTGCAGCAGTTCCGGAGAAGCGTGAAATGATTACAGTGAAGACGATGAAGCCCGACTGCCAAACCAACTGCTCGAGTGCCGCTGGATAGCCGATCAACACGAGTTTGCGGAAGCGTTCCCGGCCGCCGGCGAAACCACGTAGAGGGCGCAGCAAGAGTCGGCCACTGCGCCACAAATAGACGACCAGCAGGGCGCCGACCGTAAATGCCAGGCCCCATGCGAGGGCAGCGCCCTTGATGCCCAACTTCGGAAACCGGAGTGCACCGTACACCAGCAAATAGAGGAAGAAGACGTTTGCCGAGTTAGTGACCAACCCGATCAATAGCGGCGTTCGCGTATCGCCGGCGCCGCGTAGCCCCCCACTCAGCACGAAGCTGACCGCGAATACGACGGTGAAGCAGCTGACCCATCGGATGTAGGTGGCAGCGAGCTCGCGCGCGCCACCCTCAAGTCCGAACATCGTTGCAAACGGTGCGGCCATCACGCAAGCGATCAACGTCGTCATGAGCGCGATCGAACATCCGATCACAAGCGAGCTACTGACGACACGCGAGGCTTCGTCACGGTCGTTTGCGCCCCAGGCGCGCGCGACGAGCGCAACCGTACCCGTGGTCACTCCGGAGAGCAGCGCATGGAGTATGAAAAGCAAACGCTGCCCGGCCGTCGCCGCCGCGACCGCGCTGGCTCCCAAGCTTCCGACCGCCTGTACGTCGACCACACCAACGGTGGACTGCAACAAACTGGTTAGAACCGCGGGCCAGGCGAGTCGCCACACGGCAAGAGACCTCGACTTGGGGGCCTCGGTCGAGGCGCCAGTCGCGGTTTCGCGCACAGCTACGGTGCCGCTCTGTATCGCTGTCACTCGACACTCCGCAGATGACGAGCGCCTATTACGTGAGCCGTGCCGTTCGGACCCGTGATCTCGCCGGACCACGGCTTGTAGACGGCGTCCTCGGCCAAGGGTTGCGGGAAGCGCCTGTACGCTTGGAAGTCGTCATGCTCAATCCAGTATTCGACGATGTCCGCCGAGTCCGCCGCAACGCTGTTGTTCGAGCTCCGAACGTTGCCGCCGTGCCGCTCGTGAAAGCGTCTTGCAGTAGCTAACAGATCGATGAACTTGCCCCGGCGACCCGGACCTATTTTCCACGAACTTATGCTTGCGACGGACATGGCGGTTTGCCTCGCTTGAGTGAATGCGTTTGCGATTGTAGTTAGTATGTGATCGATACGGATTTCAAGCTCATGCGGAAACTTCGGTCGACTCGGTTTGTGCGCGCCATCACGCTACTGGATTTAATCTCGGCGAGCTCTCGACGCCTCTGCGATGTGTACTGACGCGCGTGATCGTGGCGAGTAGGAGTCGCCGAGCATCCGGCAACTGGCGTCTTGCCGGGACGCGGAAAGGACCCCCTACTATTCTCTCAATGTGTTCTTGACCTACAACGACAGCCGCGACGGTGTGCATCAGCTTGTCTTTATAGACAGTCGGGGTGAGCGTCCTTAGACGGGCCGTCATGCATTCATTGCATTCTAGGGTGGTTCAGAAAGCGCTTGAGAATCGACGAAAGATCGCTGATCCGGCTCACCTGCTCGAGCGCATTCTGTTCATCGATGCGATTGACGACGAGGCGCAAGTTTCAAGGGTTCGGTGGAGCAAGATCGCGTTAGATGCGGTCGGCCTCTTTCGGCGAGAACTGCAATCTCGTCTTTGGACAAGAGTGAGGAGACGCGAGCCCATTGCTTTGGCCTAAAAGTCGCAGCCAATCCATGTGTCTACCCTTTCTTAGCGAACGGCGATAAACAACGCCGCCGCAAGCGAGAGGTAGAAATCGCCTTGCAGCTCGATCAACCATTCCAAGTGCCGCTGCATGTCCGGCTCACGAAATCCTGCCGGATTGGACAGTGTGGAGCGGACATAGTCCAAAAGGTGTGAGGCGTCTGTGACTTCTAGTTTGCTCCTGCGGTTGCGGATCCTGACTGACCGGAAGATCTGCTGCAGTTCACGCGCGCCTGTCTCGGCGTCGAACGCATCGGCCAAGTACCGCGCGGGGAGCACGTGCGCGCCCGGAGCAAACTGTTCGATGAGCGCGCGCAACTCGATGAGATGGGTCCAGCAGTTCGTCGTCGCGTAGAGCCTGCCGCCAGGCCTCAGCACGCGCGCCAGCTCGCGAAGCGCTCCCGGACGATCCGGCGCGTGGTAAAGCATGTGGTTCGCGATTACGACATCGAAACTTGCCTCGGGATAGCCGATCTGCTGCACATCCACGCGCTCGAAGCGCATGCGTGGGTCGTCGAGCTTCGCGCGCGCCGTCTCGAGCATGGGCGGAGAGTTGTCGGACACTACGATGTCTGCGTCCGCTGGAATGCGCTCGGCGTTCTCGAACCAGAAGCTGCCGACACCCGCACCCACCTCGAGCACCTTCGCTGCGCGCGGAAACTCGATCGCATCGAAGACCCAGCGGAAGAACGAGGGCCTGCCGGGCTCCTCATAGAGTTTGTAGAGGCGGAGTCGAGCATCGAGCTTCGACGCGTCTTTGTACTGATCCGCGACGTAAGTACTGTCGGCGGGCGCGTTTCCATCCAGTTTTGTCATTTCGGATCCTTGGGAGTAGCTAAGCGGTCTGGCGACACGCAGGCGCGCGGCGCAGCTCTCGGAGACCTTCGTCGAGAGCATCGAGAACGTACGGAACTTCGTCGAAGCTGTTTGGCCAGTGCGGGCAGAAGCGAAGACGCCCGTCCGGTAGCGAACAGCTTACACCTCGCGCGTGGAGCCATGGAATCAGCGAAGTGGCGTCGACATCCGGCGGCACGATCGCGCAGAGGACACACGAGCGACGCGGATCGTTCGCCGGCACCAACACCTCGAGGCCGAGCCTCGCGAGGCCGCGTTCGAGGCGTTCTAGATAATCGAGAACGTGCACGTGAATTGCTTGCACCTGCAAGATCTCGAGCAGTGCGATCGCGGCGTCGAGCCCGGCGAAACCCGGCGCGTTGAGCGTGCCGCCCTCGAAGCGCACCGCGCCCGCGCGGAGCGGCCGGTGATAGTCGAGGTGTCCTTCACCCAATCTGAGTAGGTCTGTCGCACCTTCATAGCTGAGCCAGCCCGCGAGCACGGGCGCGAGCGAGTCCAGCCGCTCGGGGCTTACGTAGAGAAAACCCGTGCCGGTAGGGCCCATCAGCCACTTATGCCCGCCGCACGCCACATAATCGATGCCGTCCACTGCAAAAGGCATCGCACCCAACCCCTGGATTGCATCGACGAACAGTTCGGCACCCGCGGCCTTGCACATGCGCGCGATCGACTCAACCGGCAGCCGCAGACCGCTGCTGAAATGCGTCAAGCTGATGACGACCACACGTACGCCTCGTCGCAGCTCCCCTTCGAGCCGTGACAAATCGCACCCAGCGGGTTGCGTGAAGTCAGCCCAGGGGAGAAACACGGGCTCGAGCTCCAATCGCTTGGCGGCCTCGAGCCAAGGGCACACGTTCGTGGGGAAGTCGCGCTCGATGAGCAGGATACGGTCGCCGGCCTTCCACTTCAGTGAAGATGCGACGAGCGCGACTCCGTTTGATGTGTTGGGCATGAGCGCGATCGAGCCGGCCGGCGCTCCGATGAGTTTGGCGATGCGGAGCCGCAGTCCGGCGCGTCGCTCGGCCCACTCAGGTCCAGCTTGGATCCCTCGACGTGAGAAGTCGTCCATGACTTGCGCTACCGCTTTGCGGACAGGTTCGGACGGTGGGGAACATGCGCCGTGATTCAAATAGGCGACGAGCTCGAGCGCGGGGAACAGCTCCCGCGTGCCGATGCGTGGCTTCGCTGTCGCGAGATCAGTCATTCACCGGCCTCTTCCAGGTGCGACGTGAGGCCAAAAAAGCCAGGATAGCGACGGGCGTACTCTGCCGGCGCGAGTTTTCGACTATCAGAGGCGTGGAAGTGATACTGCAGGGCGAATCGGTTGAGCGCCGAATCATTGCGAGCCGTTCCATGGGGAACCATGGAGTTGAGGATCAAGACGTCCCCCGGCTCGAGCTCAGCGAACATCTGATCTTCGGGCGCCGGTAAGTGAGACGCGAGAATGCCGTCTGCGACGACGACGGTTCCCGTTTCGTTCTGCTTCGTGGGTTGCGGTCGGGACGGATCACGAAGCGCGTGCGCGATCGGACCACGATTGTGGCCGCCGGGAACGATTCGCATGCAGCCGTTGAGTGCGCGCGCCGGGTCGATCGCGATCCAAAATACAATGACCGATTCTGGAGGGGAATAAGTGATGTACGCATTGTCTTGATGGAGCGGCATCGCCATGCCGCCGTGTGGCGGCTTCAGCAGCGCCATCTCATCGAACAGCACGGGATCAGCACCGAGCAGTTGTGAGGCGGTGCGGTGCATTCGGACCTTGAACCCGGTGTGTTCGAACCACGGCGCGCAGTGTCCGAGCCCTTGCACCTTTCGCACGCGCAGCTCGTCGGCTGCGACGGCCTTCGCCGGATCGAACGAGGGCTCGAACTGCACTTCACCCGCCGTGCCGCACCGTTTGATCGAGACCAGAGATTCATTTTCGACCTCCTGAACAGCCGTTTCGAACGCCGACGAGCCCGACTGCGAGCCCGACCAGAACGCGAATACCGTGGCGCGAAGCATCCTCGAGACTCGTTCGACCTCAGCTGAGCTCAGAAAACTTCGGAAGATGAGAAAGCCTCGGTCTGCAAAGTCTTGCAGATTGCTTGGCGAGAGTTGTCCTTCAAATGGCGCGTGAGAAGCCGTGCGATTCGTCTGAGCGTCGGTTCTCATGAGTGTACCCGAGAGCGTGTTGGCAATTCCCAGCCGAGGTTCCGGCGGTGTAGAGCCGCCAAATAGTCTTCACGCAGGAGTCTCAGCTGTAGCGCACACCCGTCGCTGCTCCAGCGCCGTTCGCGATCGCGACCAACTTTCCGGGACTCCGGCCACGCTGTGACGGCGTCGACGGACAGAGCACCGATGATCCGCCGGACGAGCGGGGTAGTCTCGCGCGGCGCGCCAGCTCCGAGGCCCATCGCGTAAGCCAAGAAGGCCCGCTGAAATCCTGGAATGATTTGATCGGTCGGCGGCGCAGCGTCGAGCGCGGCGACAACGTCGTAGTACCCGCGATCGGGTGTGCCATCGACGATGCAAATCGAAGCAGCTGCCCGGAGGAGGTCGAGTACGTCCAGACTCGTTCCAGTGCCGTCGAACAACTCGCGAGCGCGGATCGCCACAACCACTTCTTCAGGCGTCACGAGCCGGCGCAGACTGACAGCATTTGCGTGCTCCCTCAGCTCGCACAGCCGCACGACGGGCGTCTCGGTCGCGACGATGCAGCGCAACAACTCCAGAGCCGCTCGGACGCGATGATAGTCACGGTCGCGCGAATACAACCATTCTCGGGAGCCACCCGTGTCGTCGAAGAGAAGCAATGAGGCGGCCTGGTGGATCGCACTCTCGAAGTAGTCTGTCGTCGTTGCCGTTCGCTTCGGCAGTGCCGCGCAGCCGGCAACGCCCTGATACAGCGGAGCGTCGACCGCCAGCGAGAAGTCACGGGCGAAGCAGGACCTCAACTCGTGTACGCCTGCAAGCGGGACGAAGACGACGGAGACATCGTAGTCAGGCCAGAGCTCGCGGGCCCAGTGCTCCAACGAGGCGATGCACGGGTTCGCGACTTCTTCCTCCGTGGTCGCGAACACGAGGTCGATGTCTGAGCGTAGGCGAGCGCTCGGACCGCGGATATCGATCGACGGCTCCTGCCGCGCAAGCGACCCCGTAACGTACAGGCTTCCGTTCGCGCGCTGGTCGCTGAGCCGGGCGTGGAAGTCTCGGAAGATCGCATCGAGCTGTCGATTGACCGCCTGAGCGAGCTCGGGGCGTGCGTATGCAGAGTATGCAAACCAGTCGCGCATTACTCGTGTTGCCTCAGCAGGCCTTGGGCGACCGCGGACATGTCACATGCACCAAGGCCGTTTGCGACCGTTCCCTGCAAGGCGCCTAGAGCTGCGCCGGCCGCCGGTAAATCGAGTTGAAACCGCTGCGCGTCCTCTCGCGCGTAGGTAAGATCTTTCACCATCGTTTGCACCGCACAAGCGACGGGTTCGTGCTGGCCGCGCACCATCGATCGACCTTTGCTCGCGGCCGCGGAGGCGCTCCAGCCGTTCGTGTTTTGCGACAAGGCTTCGACCACCTCGTTCAGGTCAAGACCGTACGCTTGGCCGAGCGCGAGTGCTTCGGCGAGCGCAACCAGGATCGTTCCGCCGAGTTGGTTGTACAGCATCTTGAAACGCATGCCGCGCCCGGCCGCCCCGAGCCAAAACTGCTGTGACGAGAGAGCCTTCAAGACTGGTTCGACCTCTGGATACTCTTGGGCTCGACCGCCAAGAAATAGTGTGAGACTGCCCGCTGCCGCTGCCGACTTGCTGCCCGTGACTGGACAATCGAGCGCCTTCAGCCCTCGCTCAGTCAGTCGCGCTGCCCAGCGGTCGACACAGCGCACGGAGAGCGTCGAGCACTCGATGCCGACGGCTCCTGCGCGCATTCCGTGTACCGCGCCTGCCGGGCCGAACCACACGACGTCCGACGCCGCATCGTCGCGCACGCACGAAATGACGGTAGCAGCGCCGGAGGCAGCTTCCATCGGGGTCCTGGCTACCCTGACCCTCGGACCTTCGAGCGCGCTGGCTCTCTCGGGTGTGCGATTGTATATCGAGACGGACACACCGGCGCGCTCCAACGCAGACGCCATCGCGCTCCCCATGATGCCGGCGCCCAGAACCGCGACGGCATGCCCCGCCCAGGGTGCATCAGCGTTTGGGCGAGTCATACCGATGGATGACCTTCGTACCTAACAGCGTGAAGCCTTCATCGAACACGCGTGCTGAGATCACTTCGAGCGGCTGCAGCCGAGTCACCGCATCAAAGCGAGATTGCTCGATCTCGACTTCGCCCCTACCGCTCCAGATCGCGTCCTTCACCGCGTCTCGCGCTTCGATTGCGACCAACTCTCGAACCGCGACTCCGCTGCCGTCCGGGGTCGGATAGTGCCTCATCAGATACATGCCCGCGCCCGCGTACATGTCTTCCGACTCCCGTCGTTCGTAACAGAAGCGGGCGGCGATGCGGGCTTGCCCAAAGGCCTCACAGATGGCCGAAATCTTGGCGCCTGCTTGGACGCCTCCGATCGCACGGTTCAACGGATGCAGGCGAGTGACCGAGATCTGTGCGAGCTTCTTCCCGAACCCCATTAGAAACCCCCGCATGAGCGAGAAGTCCTTGTCCACCCAAGTCGCTGGAACGTACCACCCGGCGACGCCCTCAAATGTGCAGTACATCTTGATTAAGCACTCGTGAAACTGACTGCGCTCCGGCCGGAGATAGGCAGTCTCGGCGTCTGCGACTGACGTCATGTCGACGATCGACACCGCCGCGAGATAGCCGTGCGGCGACGGAGCCAACGGTTCGGGCAAGAGCCGTCGAAAAACCGCCGGTTCCACTCGAAACGCGATCTCCACGACGTGCCCCCCGAAGTACCAAGGCGGCGCCTGCACCAAGGAGGACTCACCGTCTTCGGAGAGTGGCAAAGTATAACCCTTGAGCTCGTCGATCCGCATCCTCACGCTCCCACATACTCCGCCAGTTCTGGCGCCTAGCCTCGCGACCTCAACCGACCGTTCGGCGATAGAGTGCCCAGATCATGTTCGGTTCAATCGTCTGCAGAACCTCGAGCTCGGGATGTGCTTGGACGTTGGGCAAAGACCCTACGCAGTAGTCGAACTGACCGCGCGCGGTTGCTTGCACTCCACACGGCTTGCTCGGGACTGTATGTATCTGCATCGGTCCCTCGAAATGTTGAGCGAACTCTGGCCGTTGGAGAAGTCGCCGCGTAGCCGGGTGCAGCACGAGGGTGTTGCCTCGCGCTTTCTTTTTACGCGCGAGACACATCGGCATGATCGGCACGACGAAGACCTCGTAACAGACCATCCGCCCGTAGTATTCGAAATGTAATCCGACCCAGTTGGAGGCCCCGGTGTGCTCATCATGAAGCGTCTCGTCCGCGACGTATCCACAGCACATCAGCGCGACTTGCGCGTTTTCATGCGCGCTGCGCATGGCTTCCGGAAACGATGGCAGCAACTCCAAGTTGTCCGTCAACGCAGCAGCGGTGACCGCCGAATCGCTCGCGCGAGGACCGAGCGTACAGATCTTTTGGCCCCAGTGGCGCTCGCGGAGCGTGGCAATCGAGAGCGAGCCGGCAGCCGCGCGCTGCGCTGCTCCGCTGAGCTCCGACTTCGATTCGCTTTTCAGCCCCGCGTCTTGCTCTGCCCATGCCGGCATCCTTGCCCCCCGTGTTTGTTTGTCGGATTCGTGCTGGCTGACTGTTAGTCAGTCGAGTGCGCTGGGTAATTAGCACGCGTTGACGGACGCGCAACGAATTTGCGTCGAGGTTCGTAAGCTAATTCGATTACACCCAGTTGCGGTGTGTAATCGTGCTGAGGGTTGTCGGACGATCGATGGTTACGCGGCGGAGTGGAGGCGGATCTGCGCATTCTGCTTCGTGGTTGCAGACAAGGCTTTCTTTTGCGTGCATCGGGCTCTTCTGCCGTACGTCGGTATGTGAGCTGACACAGCAAGCGCGCCAGCAGCGGATTGAAGCTCAACGTGACATCGAGAGTATGTGAAGTGTCATACATCGGTATTGCGTGCGAGCTGTTCGCTCGCTCGCTCGTTTGTTTGCGGTTGCGTGACCGAGCCTGCTCACGTAAGAGATCGCGACCGTGACTCGGCCGGGAATCACGTTCTGTGTTGCGAGCTTCTCAGCAGCAACGAGGCAGCAACTCGGCGGCGACTATAGTCCGAGACAATCGACCAGCGATGACGGGGAATCATCATGACGAACGCCGTAATCATCGCGATGGATAATGAAGTGGCGACGCTCAGTACCAATGCTTGGATGCTCGTCACCGCGATGTTTGCAGCTGAAGCGCGGCGACGCCAACGCGCGCCGGTTCAGCAAATTTCGGTGCCCCCGCGCGAGGAGCCCAAGCGGCATGAGGTATCGGATCGCGGTCGCAGCGTCGGTCGTAAGCAGCATCGGAGTTGCTTGCCGTAAAATGGCGCAGGCAGCTGGAGCGCTCGCGACGGAAGATGCTCGAGCGGTTCGAAGGCCGGCGTTTGCAGCGGAGCCATGATGATGACGTTAGAGTCGACGATCGATGTTGCACCCGCTGCCACTACGCGCGCAGCGGCTGAAATGAGCCTTCCACCGGCGCGCTTGCTGCGCGCTTTCAATTTTGTCCCTCTGAGGCTCCGCTATCTCTCGTTGTACGCGTGGGGTAAAATGGCGGTCGGCCGCCCCTCCAGCGAGGTTTGCGCGAGTCGACTGGCGGGTGTGTCTCTCGCCGCAGATCAACTGCGACTCCAAAAGTCTCCACAAGATGTCGTAGAGGCGATGGAGACCGAATACTTCGCGCGTTGGGCGCTCCTGGTCGCAACACTGTTCCAACGAGAGTGGCGATCGAGTCCGTTCTTGACGATCCATGGCCTCGATGAGGTGCGTGCGCTCGGAAAGACCGGACCCATTCTATTTTTGGGCACGCACTTTGGGATGCACTGGATGGTCGGCAACTTCCTGCGCTCGATCAAAGCGCCGCTCCATCCTCTCATCTTCCATACCGAGGTCGCTTACCTCGCCGTGGCCGAGAAGTGGATGCGCGCTTCGGAGCCGAGACTCAACGAGATTCGACCAATCGCCATTCCGCAAGCCGACTCGCTCTTGAAGGCCACAGCGGCGCTGCGCCAGGGCCATGCCGTCTACATCGTTCCGGACACCGACACCGGCAGCGTAGGTAAGAAGTACAATGCCAACTTACTGGGGCGCACGCTTTCCGTGCGCGGTCCGGAGACGCTATCTCGCATCTGTAACGCGCCGATCGTGTTTTGTTACGTTGAACGACGTGGCGGGTCGAACCCACTCGATCACACGTTCGAGATCCACCTCGATGAAGCCTGGCGCCCGGGCGACGCGACGCCTGCGCAAGACGTCGTTCACGACGTGCTCGCCAAGATCGAATCGTTGATTCGCGAGCGGCCGGAGCAATGGACGCTGTGGAACAGGTTTGCGGACATCGGCCGGCAAGAGGAACCCGTTGTCGGATCGGTCGCGACAGCGGTCGACGACTAAACGATGCGGAGACGAGGATCGGCGGTCAGGCGCTGCCGACTGCCTGTGATATGACCAGCGCACCGGCACGCACCAGTGACACGATCGAACCGGGGGAGTTGGCTCGATACAGCCGGGTCTCCGAGGCCTGGAGTTTTCGCTTGTTGCCGGCGGAAACGCGCGTGCAGGAGATCGCATGTAAGGCGCAGGACGGTTGCACGAGCTACGGGACGTTGTATCGAACGACCGATTGCGATGTACTCGCAGTCCTGATCCATCCGCGGGCGGACACGCGGCGTCACTATCTGATTCCCGCGCTGCTCCAGCGTGGCATCGCTGTCTGGGCGCATGCGACGCGCTTCACCGACAGTGATTCTCTGCTGATCGACGAGCTGTTCCGAGACGTGTCCGCCGTCCTGATGGCGGCAACCGAGCTCGGGTTTCGCAAGCTCGTCGCTATCGGGAACAGCAGCGGCGGTGCAGCTTTGGCGGCCTATCAGGCCCACGTACAATCGACCAAACACGCGAGCAGGTCGGGCGACAGGCCGGCCTTCTCGGGCATGGTGTACCTAGCCTCGATGTTGAACCACTCGAGCGTGCTGAGCCGAGTCATCGATCCTGCCGTCACGAACGAACATGATGTGAACGACCGCGATCGAACTCTCGACATGTTCGATCCAGCGAATGGGTTCCGTCCTCTGCCGCAGAGTAGTCGCTACGAATCGGACTTTTTGCGGCGGTACCGGGCCGCCCAGCAGGCGAGAGTCACACGGATCGACGCCGAGGCGCAGCGCTTGTGCGAGGAGTGGAATCGGGAGCTCCGCGCAGTGGGCGTCACTAGATTGAGCGTTCTTCCACTGACGGAGCAAACGCGAATCGAGGAGCGAACTGGATTGCCGAAGCACCTGCACATTCGCTGCACGGAAGCCAACCCCGCCTACACCGATCTCTCGATCGAACCCAATCGACGCATCGTGGGTTCGTTCTTTTCTCCGCGCCCGGACCTTTCGAACTTCTCCACGTTTGGGTTTGCACAAACCGTGACGCCGTTCGCCTGGCTGTCAACCTGGTCTTCGACCTATGGATATCCCGCAGCGACAGAGACAGTTTCGACTCTGCACGAGCCGACCCTCGTCCTCACCTACAGCGGCGACCATATCGTCTTCGAGCGAGACGGCAGAGCAGTCTTCGAAGCATGCGCGGCCACGGACAAGACGCGGCTCGAAATCGACGGAGATCATCTCGGGCTTTGCCCAACACGACCGGAGGATCGCACCGCACAGGTGACCGCAGGGACGACCATCGCCAACTGGATCTTGCACCGGTTTTGCTAATGGCGTCGATCGCGCCAATCGAGGATTTTATTGTGAGCGCTCACGCAGATGATTTAAGTGCAGGGCCGTACGAAAATGGAAGGGCAGTGCAGCGTGCAGCTGGATTCGGTCGCTGTGCCGTGCCTTGCGGTCGGACAGCACCTGCAGCCATTGGCGGCGGGTGCCGTATCCACGCGCTAGGTTAGCGGCCGCGCAGCAGTCCGCTGATCATGCCGATCAGGTATGCGATGAACAGTTCCTTTTGCATCCGAACCACCTCCTCTCTCGCAGGAAGCGGGCGTACAAAAGGAATCTGAACGTGCCTCACGCTCGTCGACGGCCGTCTCTGCTCTACTCCGTCAGGCACTCGAGGAGCCGCGACTGATAGCGGATCTTCGCGAATGCTAGCGACCGCTTACCCTGCGTCGGTGCGCGGGAGCGCTTCGCGAGGAGCTGGAAGCCTTGGGGATGGAGACCAAGGCTCGCGATG
>Ga0193752_1001468_pt1 | contig 19521 bp, 6 predicted proteins | sample H1c1metaG_FD_144924 | JGI IMG/M metagenome (GOLD analysis project Ga0193752, IMG submission 144924) | Soil microbial communities from a riparian zone of the East river system, Colorado, United States - H1c1 | ecosystem: Environmental > Terrestrial > Soil > Riparian zone | place: USA: East River...
CCGCGCGTACTGACTGAACTGCTGCGAGAGATCGACGAGGCGATCGATGTGCCGGTGGTAGCCCGGGATCATCGCGATCGCTTCGCCGCTCCGACCCGCTGCGAACAACTCGAGTGCGACGCGACGCGAGCGATCGTAGGCTTCGTTCTCGCGGATGATCTCGTCGAGGATCTCGCGCTGCTTCGCGTCCCGCAGCTGCAGCGGGTGTTTGACCCACAGCTCGAACTTCGCGCGCGTGTCCTCGAGCTTGCGCAACCACACCGGGTCACGCGTCAGCATGTAGTCGCCGACGTAGCCCTTTTGGTAAAGGAGCGCGTCGAACGCGGAGGCATCGCGCAGCAGGTCGACCTCCTGCGTCACGACCGACTTCGTCTGCTGCGACACGTTCACGAGCCTGACGAGCGCGATCACGCACACCACCGCCATCGCCGCGCTCGAAAGAATGAACGCGAGCGCGAGCCGCACCCCGAGCTTCGACGGCCCTCTCATGGGCGCGGGGCCTTTCGATGCGGTCTTCGTGGGGCGCAGAGGTGGGGAACCCGGTGAGCGGCGGACTTCACGCCAGCCGCGTAGTGCAAGGAGCTTGCTAGTTGCTAGCTAGCAAGTGGGAACCAGCTTAGCTCGCGACTTGTTCCCTGCAACGGCGCGAATTCTGCAAGGACTGCGACGCTTAGTCGCTTCGAAGAAACGCGGCAGTTCCAGTTTTGCAACTATGACGCGCGGTTCCAGCACGGAGTGTGCACGGATCGCGCGTCAAATATCTCACCGCAGCGGTGGCGCCGCGTTCAATTCTTTTACGCCGCTGGTAGCAGCACGCTGGATTTCAGCGTGTGTCTACGGCTCCTGCGTTTAGGAACGAAGCTTGCTCTCCGGGCAGCTCGTGATCGCTTTGGAAGTTTCAATTTGTTTCCGCCGCCAGCTCGTGGCTGCGCATGATCTCACCCGTTCGGCAGCGAGACCCGAGCGATGAACGCACGTTCGGTGTGTTTCGGATTCGGCATCGCGCTTGCGACCTTGCCGCTGAGGGCGGCAGGTCAGTCGGACGGTGCGGTCGTGCTCTCGCTCGAGGAAGCGCAGTCGCGTGCGGCTCGACTTGCTCCGGAAGCCCGCCTAGCGGCCGGTCGGATCAAGGAGGCCGCCGCGACCCGGGTCGGTGCGGGTGTCATCCTGCCGGTCAATCCCTCGGTCTCTTTCGACGCTCGGCCTGGCCTCGATCGGAATACGCGAGGCGAGGTCGGTGTTGCTGGTGGGCTCGACGTCACCTTCGAGGTGGGCGGCGGGCCGGGCGCGCGCGAGCGTGAAGCGGACGCGCGCACACGTTCGGCCACCGCGGAGGGTGGCATTGCGCAGCTCGAAGCTCGCCTCGCGGCAGAGCAGGCGTACGTCGCGGAACGCATTGCAGCGCTGCGCATTGCGCACGCGAAAGAAGCGATCGAGCTCGGCGAACGCGTGCTCGCAGCGGCGCTCGAACGCCTGAACGCGGGTGCCGGCAGCGACATCGACGTGAGCTCCGCGAAGTCGGAACTCGCGGAGTTTCGCGCGGAGCTGCATGCGGCCGAAGCGGAGCGCCGCCAGAGTGAGATGGAGTTGCGCTACCTCGTCGCGATTCCGGTCGCGGCGCCGCTGCAGCTGTCGACCGCGATCGAACAACCGATTGCGATCGCGCCGATCGAGTCGCTCGTGAAGCGCTCGCGCGAGCAGCTGCCCGACCTCGCGGCGATTCGCGCCCGGCTCGGGCTTCTCGCCGCCGCCGACAATCGCCTGAAGACGGAAGCGTTCCCGAAGCTGGGTGCACGTCTCGGCGTCGATGCGTCCCCCGCGTCGCCCGTGTATGGAATCGCCGGCTTGTCGGTCGAGCTTCCGTTCGCGCAGCGCAACCAAGGTCCGCGCGCGGTCGTCGCTGCCGAGCGCGAGACCGAGCTCGATCGCTTCGACTTCACCGCCGGCCGGCTCGACCTGGCGTTGCGCGCGATTCACGGCGCGTACGAGGCGCACCGCGAAGAACTCGGCGTGCTCACGCAGGCTGGTTTACCCGCCGCAGAAGAACATCTGCGTTTGGTCGAGACGGGCTGGCGTGCCGGTCGGTTCGACATCTTCCGACTGACTACTGCAGCGCAGAGTCTCGTGCGCATGAAAGCCGCGCGCGTCAGCGTGCTCGAAAGAATTTGGCGACAGCGAATGTTGCTCGAACGTTGGACTGGAGGATCGATCGATGACCGCTCATGATCAAACTACATCACCCGAGGAGCCCGGCAAAGGCTCGGCTCAGAGCGCACGTGCGCGCGTCGTGTTCTCGCTGCTCGGAGCGGCGGCGATCGTTTTGTTCGGTTGGGTGTTCGTGCGCTCGGACGAAGCGCAGCCCGCCCGCGCCGCCGAGCCGAAAGCCGGCAACGACGCACCGGTTCTCGATGGCGAGCTGATTCGTTTTTCCGACGCGTTCGGAAAGCGCGCCGGCATCACGACCGAGGCGGTGACGCCGTCCGAGCTCTCGCCGTTCGTGACCGTCGGCGGAACGCTGACTCACGATCCGCGGCATCGCGCTGCGGTCGGCGCGCGCATTCAAGGTCGCGTGCGGCGCGTGTTCAAGTACCTCGGCGACGAGGTGAAGCGCGGCGACACGCTGATCGAGATCGAAAGCGCAGAGCTCGGTCGAGCCGAAGCGGCAGTGCTTGCCGCGCGCGCGAAGGAAAAAGCGGTCGAGGCCGACATGAAACGTGAACGTCACCTCGCGGAGCAACGCGTCACAGCGCAGCGCGACGCCGAGTTCGCACAAGCCACCTACGAGGCCGCCCGCGCCGAACGCGTCGCGGCTGAGCGCGCCGTCGAAGCCCTCGGCGGCACGCTGGACGACGATTTCGGCTTGTTGGTGTTGCGCAGTCCGATCGCCGGGCGGGTCGTCGCGTCGAGCGCAGCGCTCGGCCAAACCGTCGACCCGACCCAAACGTTGTTCGAGGTTGCCGAGCTGAGCACGCTGTGGGTCGAGCTGCACGTGTTCGAGCGCGATCTGAACGGTGTCCATCGCGGCAACGACGTGGCGATCACGACGCGTGGCGCGCACGACAAAGTCATCGCGGGCAAAGTCGACCACGTCGGCGAGATCATCGACGTGGACACGCGCACGGCGCCGATCCGCGTCGTCGTCGCAAACGAGAAGCGCGAGCTGCGCGCCGGCCAGTCCGTCGTCGCGCGCATCGACACCAGCGCCGCCGCACAAAAGGCGTTGACGATTCCGCGCGCGGCGGTCACGCGCATCGACGGCAAGTCGATGGTGTTCGTGATGCACGACAAGAACACGGTCGAGCCGCGCTCGGTCATGACCGGTCCCGAAGATGCCGAGCGCATCGCCGTTCACGAAGGTTTACGCGAGAACGATCGCATCGTCCTCGGCGGCATGTTCGCGCTGAAATCCGAAATCTTCCGCTGAAGACTCCGCTTGCGATCGCTTTAAATCATGCTCGAAAGAATCGTAGTAGCCTCCATTCAGGCGCGCGGCGCGGTCGTCGCTCTGCTCTTCATGTTGATCGCCGCCGGTGGCTTCGCGGCAGCGCATCTGCCGATCGACGCGATGCCGGACGTCTCGACCGTGCAAGTCTCGGTGCTCACGCGCACCGGTGGCTTGTCTGCGGTCGAGGCGGAGAACGCGGTGTCGATCCCGATCGAAAACGCGCTGAACGGCGTGCCCGGGGCGATCGAGATTCGAAGCATGGCGGACAGTGGCGTCACATCGGTCACGGTCGTGTTCAGCGACGACACCGACCCCTGGGCTGCGCGGCAGCTCGTGCTCGAACGCCTGCGCGGAATCGAAGACTTGCTTCCAAACGGCGCATCGACGCCCGAGCTCGCGCCGATTTCGAGCGGTCTCGGCGAGATCTACACGTTCGTCGTGCGGTCGAACCACCACACGCCGATGCAGCTGCGCACGTTGCTCGACTGGGAGATCGTGCCGAAGCTGCGCAGCGTCGCCGGCGTGATCGAAGTCAACACGCAAGGCGGCGATCTCAAGCAGTACCACGTGCTCGTGGATCGCGATCGCCTCGGCGCCCAAGGCATCACGCTCAGCCAAGTCGTCGACGCGCTCGAGGCCGCGAACAAGAACGCGGGCGGCGGCTACATGGACCGCGGCTCCGAGTCGTACGTGGTGCGCGGCGAGGGATTGTTGAAGGACGAGCAGGACATCGCCGATGTCGCGCTTCGAGCGGAGCCGGGCAAGTCGCCGGTCCTCGTCCGGCACGTCGCCGAAGTGAAAATCGGTTCGGCGTTGCGCTACGGCACGGTGACGCGGGCGGGGGAGGGTGAAGCCGTCAGCGGCACGGTGATGATGCTGCTCGGGTCGAACAGCCGCGAGGTCGTGACGGCGGTCGGTTCGAAGGTCGAAGAGATCCGGAAGTCGTTGCCGACCGGCGTGAGCATCGACGTGATCTACGATCGCTCGGACTTCGTCGGGCGCACCTTGCAGACAGTCATGACGAACCTCGCGGAAGGCATCGCGATCGTGATGGTCGTGCTGGCGTTGTTCCTCGGGACGTTGCGCGGCGCGCTCGCGGTCGTCCTCGGGATTCCCGCCGCGATGTCGGTCGCGCTGATCGGAATGCACGCGTTCGGGGTGACGGGTGACTTGATGTCGCTCGGTGCGATCGACTTCGGGTTTCTAGTCGATGGTCCGATCGTTGTGCTCGAAGCGGTGATCGCAGCGACGACGGGTCGCAAGCTGATCGGCGCTGCGCGCGCCCACGCGTATTCCGACGTGGCGAAGCTCGCGGCTCGCCCAGTCGGCTTTGCAGTCGCGATCATCATGCTCGTGTACGTGCCGCTGCTGACGCTCGAGGGTGTCGAGGGCAAGATGTTCCGCCCGATGGCGCTCACGATGGCACTCGCGTTGTTCGGCGCGCTGGTCTACGCGATCGTGTTCTTTCCAGCCGTCCTCACGTTCCTCGTGCCGCCGAAGGCTGCGCACGGCCCGGCTTGGATGGATCGCCTCGCGACGCTGTACACGAACTTCATGCCGCGCATCATTCAGTTCCGTTATCTGTTCATTGCGGTGGCGGTCGTCGCGCTGGGCGTGACCGGGTTTCTGTTCGCGCGCAGCGGTGCCGAGTTCGTGCCGCGGATCTTCGAGGGTGATGCCGTCGTGACGATCCGGCGTGCGCCGAGCATCTCGCTCGCGCAAGCGCGCGAGCTCGACTTGGCAGCGCAAAGGGTCCTGCACACCTTTCCCGAAGTCGTGACGACGCTCGGCCTGAACGGACGGCCGGAAGTCGCAGTCGACGTGGTCGGTGCGGACAATACCGACGTGTTCGTGCGCTTGAAGCCGCTGAAGTCGTGGACGAGTGCAGACAGTTTCGATGGGCTCTCGGAAGCGTTCAAAAACGCGATCGAGAGCAAAGTGCCGGGCACTTACGTGTCGGTGTCGCAGCCGATCGAGGACCGCACGAACGAGCTCATCAGTGGCTCGCGCGCGGATGTGTCGATTCAGATCTACGGCACGGAACTCGAAGACCTCGCGCGGCTCGCGGCGGAGACCAAAGAGATCGTGCGCGGGATCAGCGGCACGGGTGATGTCCGCGTCGAGCGCATCCTCGGGCAGCCCGTGCTCAGCGCGGTTGCGGACCGGCAGCGGATGGCTGCATACGGCGTGCGGTTGGACGACGCACTCACCGTGCTCGCTTCGACGCGGGAAGGCGTCGACGTGGGACAGATCTACGAAGGCCCGCGCCGGTTCGACTTGCGCGTGTTGCAGCCACCGTCGGAGCCGCGCCCGGAAGCGCTGGCAGAGCTCCGGGTGGAAACCATGACCGGAGAGACCGTGCGGCTCGGCGACGTCCTGAAGGTCACGGAGGGCGAAGGCCCGGCGTCGGTGCGGCGCGTCAATCGCGAACGCGCCGTTCGCGTCGACGTGAACTTGCGCGGCCGCGACCTGCTGTCGTGGGTGCAGGAGGCACAAGGCACGGTCGGGCAGAAGCTGCCGCTCGCGGCCGGCTATCACTTGGAGTGGGGCGGCCAGTTCGAAAACTTCAACCGTGCCCAAGCGCGCTTGAAGGTCGTGATCCCGGTCGTGGTCGCGATCATCTTCGGCATGTTGTTGATCATGTTTCGCAACGTGCGCTTTGCAGCCGCCGTGTTTGCGACGGTCCCGCTGTCGCTCGCGGGCGGAATGTTGGGCTTACTGCTCCGTGACATGCCGTTTTCGCTGTCTGCCGCTGTCGGCTTCATCGCGCTCGGCGGCATCGCCGTGCTCAACGGTGTCGTGATGGGGCAAGAAGTGCAGCACTTGCTGTCGCGGGGTGTACCGCTGGCGCGGGCGGTCTCGCAGGGCTCGAGTGGTGTGATTCGCGCGGTGCTCACGACCACGGCGGTGGCTGCGCTCGGCTTTTTGCCTATGGCTTTGTCGAGCGGTGCAGGTTCCGAGGTCCAGCGGCCGCTCGCGACTGCGGTGGCGGTCGGCATCGCACTCGGCGCGGTCACGACGTTGTTCGTCTTGCCCGGTCTATTCACGATCTTCCTGCGCGGCTATTCGGTGCGGCCTGCCACCCCGGATGCGGTCGAAGCCGAGCCCGCTGCAGCGAAACATACTGCTGTCGTGACCTAGCGCTGGCCTGACTCGAGCGCACGTGTGCGCAGGAACGGATGCGTGCTCTGAACCGCCGCTTCGGCTTTTGGAGCGGCGGGTGCGATCTCCAACCAGCAGCGCGTGCGCTGAAACGGATAACTCGGCAGCGCGATCTTGGGGCGTTCGAAACCGGCGTGGAACGCGTTGAAATCGAGCGCCGAACCTTGCTCGTAGAGCGCAGCTACGTTTTGCAGAAGTGCGAGGTAGCTGCAGCCTTCGGCGGCAACTTGGACCTGTCGTTCTGCGTCGAGTTGCTCCAGCGCAGCCAGGTGGCGCTCCGCGTCTGCCGGCGCGTACAAGTGCGCCAGCCAGTATTTTTGGTCGAGCGTCTCCCGAGTCGTGACGACGCGCCCGTGGCTTGCAGCCAGGAGCGGCAGGGACGGTGGCGTGTAGTCGACCGCCGCGAGCGCGGTCTTGAACTGGTGCAGGGTCTGACGCACGCGCGCGCCGGGTACGAGCGACCGGAGCAGCAGCTCGCGCCGCGCGGCGAGCCGGAGCGCGTCGTGCCATCCGAGCGCACCTGCCGCACAGGCGGCTGCAAACTCGCCGGTCCCGCTGCCCGCGATGATGGCCGGCGCGACTCGCCAATACTCGAGCAAAGTGTGCAACGCGTACTGCAGAACCACGCCGCTCGTCTGCGGGAACTCGAGCCTCGGCCCTGATTCGTTGGACAGCAGCTGCGGCAGCGGATCAGTATCGAGCACGGCCTCGACGATCCGCGCTCCGCGCTCGAGTGCGCGCTGGAACATCGGCTCCGCTTCGTAGAGCTCGCGAGCGACTCCGGCACGTGGCACGCGCTCATTGAACACGAACACGATGCGCGGCTCGCGGCGGTGCGCGGTCAGTGTGGCTGTGCTCGCGATGCGCGCGAGCCCCGCCCGCATCTCCGAAGGGTCACTGGCGACGATCGCCGCGCGGTAGGCGAAGTGATCGCGACCCGCGTTCATCGTGAAGCAGACCGACGACAGCGTCTCCTCGGAGATCCGCGGGAGGAGGTCGGCGGCGAGCTCACGCAGGGCCTCGGGATCTTTCGCGGAGAGCGCGAGTAGCTCGTAGCGGCGCGTGATGCTCGGCGCTCGAGCGATGCGCTCGGAGCTCTCACGCAACACGACGTGTGCGTTGGTGCCTCCGAAGCCGAATGCACTGATCCCGGCAAAGCGCGTGCGCGCCGAGCGTGGCCACGGCACAGCGCGCGCCGGGATCGCGAGCCCGAGTGAGTCGAGGTCGAGGTGCGGGGAGACGTTCTTCAGGTGTAGATGTGCCGGCAGAGATTCGTGGCTGAGCGCGAGGGCAGTCTTGATCACGCCCGCGATCCCCGACGCCGCTTCGAGGTGCCCGAGATTCGTCTTCACCGAGCCGACGTAGCAGCGCGCACCACCCGTGCGCGCGAACACTCGGCCGAGCGCGCCGAGCTCGACAGCATCCGACACCGGCGTTCCGACGCCGTGCGCTTCGATGTAGTCGAGCTGATCTGGACCGACGTTTGCGGAGTGCAATGCGGCTCGCAGCAGCCGCTCTTGTGCGGGCAGGCTCGGCGCCATCAATCCGTTCGAGCAGCCGTCGTGATTGGTCGCAGAGCCTTCGACGCGCGCGTAGATCCGATCGGCCGCAGCTTCGGCATCGGAGAGGCGCTTCAGCACGATGACCCCGCAGCCTTCGCTGCGCACGAACCCGTCTGCGCTCGCGTCGAATGTCTTGCAACGGCCATCCTTTGCGAGCGCGCGAGACTTGGCGAAAAAAACACCCGGCTCGGGCGCAAGCACCGCGTTGACTCCGCCCACGATCGCGACACTGCACTCGCGCCGGCGTAGACTTTCGCTCGCGAGGTGGAGCGCGACCAGCGAGGACGAACACGCGGTGTCGATTGTCATGCTCGGTCCGCGCAGGTCGAGCGTGTAAGAGACGCGATTGGCGACGACACTCTTCGCGTGGCCCGTCCCGTAGTCCGCATCGATCAGCGACAGCTGACCGGCGTGCAAGAGCGCGTAGTCGTTCGTGCACACGCCCGCAAACACGCCCGCGTCCGTCTCGCGCAAAGTCGAAGCTGGAATGCCGGCGTCTTCGAGCGCGGCCCACGTCAGCTCGAGAAACAAACGCTGCTGCGGGTCCATCCGGGCGGCTTCGCGCCTCGAGACGCCGAAAAACAGAGGATCGAAGCGATCGATGTCTTCGATGAAGCCACCGAACTGCGCGCCACTCGCCGCGAGCTCCGGGCGGTCCGGCGGCAACTCACCGATGGCATCGCGCCCAGACGCCAGAAGATCCCAAAAGCCTTCGAGGTTTGGAGCCCCGGGGAAGCGGCAACTCATGCCGATGATCGCGATCGAGTCTCGGTTGTCGTGTGGCTCCGGACGTTCGCGCCGGTCGCTGCGCGCGCGAGGCGGAGGGGTCGCGCCGGCGGAGAGTGCGGTCGCTAGCGCGGCGATCGTCGGCTGTTCGTAACTGAGGGTGGACGGAAGCGCCTCGTCCAAAAACTCTTCGAGCGCCGCGGTCAGCTCGGCCGCGTGCAGCGAGTCGATGCCGTAGCGCGCGAGCGGCGCGTGCTCGTCGATCTCGCTCGGTTCCAGCTTTGCGAGTTGTGCGACTCGGGACCGGAGGAATTGCGTGATCGCGTCGTGGCGAGCGCCGCCGACGGGTTGCGTACGCGTCACGGCGCGACCGCGGTCCCCGTTCGAGATCTCGCCGTTGAGCGCAGACAGCTCTTGGGTCTTTACACTCGCGTCCCAGCGCGCAACCACGTCCAGTCCGCCGTCGAGGTACGCGCGCTTCATGGTCTGCCGCTGCACCTTGCCGCTCGCGGTCCGGGCAACGGTGCCGCGCTTCACGATTGCGCAGGCGTGCAGCGACAACCCGTGCAGTTGGCGGACGGTCTCGAGCACTTCGGAGATGAGAGTCTCGGCGTCGGCGTGCTGGCGGTGATCGATCTCCTGGACGACGACGACGCGCTCTTGGCCGTCGACCTCGACTGAAAACGCGGCGCCGGGCTCGGCCCGAAGTGCGGGATGGATCGCTTGCACCGTCCGCTCGATGTCGTGCGGGTAGTGGTTCTGACCGCGGATGACAATCAGATCGCTTAGTCGCCCCGTCACGAACAAGGCCCCGTTCAGGACGAAACCGAGGTCGCCAGTGCGAAGGAACGGCCCTTCGTCCAAACCGGCGATACGCGCCTGAAAGCGTTCGCGCGTCGCTTCGGGTCGCTTCCAGTAGCCGGTTGCGACGCTGGCACCTGACACCCAGATCTCGCCGATCTGACTGTCGCCGAGTTGGATCTGACTGTCAGGGTCTACGATCCGTACGCGGGTCGCCGTCGCGGACTGGCCACAACTGACGACAGACACGACGCGACCGCCGGCAGTCCCGCGCCGCGCCTGATGGTGTTCGAGGGCGGTCGCGTCGATCGTTTCCACGACGGGCAGTGTTTCCGGTGAGCCGCCTGCGACGAACAGCGTAGCTTCGGCGAGGCCATAACAAGGAAAGAAGGCGCGGCGCTCGAAACCACTCGAAGCGAACGCGGTCGCGAACGCGTCGAGCGTGTCCGGATGAATCGGTTCCGCGCCGTTACACACGACGCGGAGACTCGACAGGTCGAGCCCGGCGCGTTGCGCCTCCGGGATGCGACGCACGCATAGATCGAAAGCGAAGTTCGGAGCCATCGTCACGCTGGCACGCCGCTCGCTGATTTCGGCGAGCCAGCGCCGCGGCCGGCGAATGAACGACTCGGGCGGCAAGATGTACGTCGCGACGCCGGCGAACAACGGCCAGAAGATGCCGCCGAGCAGCCCCATGTCATGGTACGGCGGTAACCAGGTTACGAGAACGTCGCTCGAGCTGAGTTGGGTAGCGTCCGTGATCGCGACCAAGTTCGCGGTCAGCTGCCGCAAGCTCACCGCAACGCCCTTCGGCGTAGACGTCGAGCCCGATGTGTATTGAAGCAGACACACGGCGTCGGGATCGAGCGACCATGTGAGCTGCGGTGCCTCGAGTGCGCCGGCGAGCAGTGTCTCGAGCCGAAGCGTTTCGACTTGCAACACTTCACTCGTCGCGCCGCCTACGGTCAGCGCGCAACGCACGCCCGCGTCCGACAGGATCGATGCGATGCGCTGATTCGCGCGCGACAGGCGCAGCGACGTCGCAGGATAGGCCGGCACCATGATCGCTCCGGCATACACGCAGCCGAGCAGGCATGAGACGTAGTCCAAACCCGCGGGCGCTGCGACGAGCACCGGCTGCCCAGCTAGGCCACGCGCACGTAGCGCGTGCGCAACGCAGAGTGCTCTCGTCCGCAACACGTGCAGCGGGCAACCATCGAAAGTCAGCGTGTCGGGCGCCGACAGGAAGCGCCCTTCCAATACGTCGATCAACGTCAGCGGGTGAGTCATTGAGTTACAGCGCAAGCGAAGACGAACCCGTCCGAGCGCGACCTGATGGCGCACGGCAGGCGAGTGCAAAGTGTGGCGTGTCAGCGCACCAGCAGGGGCGAGCGCAATTACGCCATAGCCAACAAGTGTCTACATGCCTAGCCGGCTACGACCGGTCAAGCGAAATGCGTCGGGATGCGTTGGAATAAACATTCGCGTGCGCGTTCGTTCGTTCGAACGCGCACGTCGTGTCGAGGACGAGCCGAACATCCATCGATCGAGACATTGCAACGCGGCTTAGCAACGCGCCTTGCGTCACATTGATAGTTACATCGGTGTGTCCGCGACCAATGCGGCTTGCGACCGAACGCGGCTTAGTCGTAAGGGTTCAATCCAATCCGGTTAGTTGGTGTCGCAATGGCTCATGCGTTCGAGTTGTCCGCAGAGATAGTCGAATCATTGTCTAGTCCGCGATTTGACTGTCAGACGGAGTTGGGGTGGGGAGGGTTGCTCGAGTGGTCGATCGCGGTGCGTCGCGTGACGTCGAACGAGAACGCAGAGTCGGACGCCGCCTATCCAATCCGGCTAGGGCGCGTCACGTGGCACGCGGCGGAGCCGACGGCGGGCGAGCCGCTGTATTGCCGGACGCAGCCAGGCGGGCCGTTGCTCGTAACCACCGGACCGCGCAGCGGTGGGCGGTTGCTGCTGAGCGCGACATCGGCTGAAGCAGAGCCGGTCGCGCGTTTACCTTCGGTCGCATTCCCAATCGGCGAGCTCGGCCAACGCGTCGGCGAAGGACAGTTCTACGCGGAGCTCACCGCGCGCGGGTTTGAAATTGAAACAAACGCGCGCGTTGTCGAGTACGCATGCTTCAGGCAAGACGCCGCGGTCGCGGTGCTCGCCGCGCCGTCGAATCTCGAAGCCGGGTTCATCCTCGGTCCGAGCGCGCTCGACGCCGCGCTTTACGTTGCGTTCGCCTACGCGCAGCGCGCGATCGGAGAAGCCAGCGAGCCGCCGCGGTCGGGCCCTTTGCCCGCGATCGAGGATGTGGTCGTAGTCGCTTCGGGAGTTCCGCGGACGATCATCGTTCGTGCCAGACCTCGCACGACTCGAACGCAGCTCGACGTAAGCCTGCTGGACGTCCACGGCATGGAGCTCGCCAAACTCGAAGGTGTCACGTTCGAGAGTCGCGCGGCCGAAGCCACGCAGCGGACTCTCAATCTCACATGCGTCTTCATCGAGATCGTTCGCGCGTGTCTGCCGGCAGTCGACTTCGAGCCGACCACCTCGCTGCCCGGACTCGGCGCAAGCTCGATCGACCTCGTGCGGATCGGCAGCCTCGCGAGCGAGTGGTTGGGCTGGATGCCGCCGCTCGCGGACTTCTTGCGAACGCCGACTGTAGCGGGCCTCGTACAATTGTATCTCACTCGCGACGCGCGTCCGGGTGGGCGCGGGACACTGGACATTCTCAGCGCGACAGAACGGCAGCTCTGGTTTCTCGAGCAGGCCACCCACGCAGCCGGTGCCTATAACGAGGGCGTCGCGTGGCGGATCCGCGGCGCGCTCTCGATCGACGCGCTCGAACGTGCGCTCGTGCACGTACAGCAATGTCATCCGGCGCTCCGCAGCTACTTTCCTGCTCCGGACGGCGTCCCAGAGCGCAACCTCGACTGGCGACAGTGCGAGCTCGAGCTGATCGAGACACCGGCGGACATTCGAAGCCAACCCGAGCTACTCGATGACTACGTCGCGGATCAAATCTGCCGCCCGTTCGATCTCGAGCACGCACCACCGTTTCGCTGCGCGCTGCTGTTCCACGGAGCCGGTGATTCGACAATCGTGCTCAGCGCGCATCATCTCATATGCGACGCCTGGTCATTTGCGCACGTCGTCGTTCCGGAGTTGCGCGCGGCGTATCGGTCGCTGCTCGAGTCGCCTGAGCTGCAGCTGCCGGTCGCGAGCGTCGAGAGCGAGCTCGCCCGTCACGAGCTCGACCCAGCCGAACGAAAGCGGTCCGAGGAGCACTTCCGCCGGACGCTCCGCGAGTTGCCGCACGTGCTCGACTTTCCGTTCGACCACCCGCGACCCGCCGTGCAGCTGCATCGCGGCGCGTGTGTACACCGGCCGCTCACGGCCGCGCGCTGGAGCGCAGTGAAGGCGCTCGCGCGCGAGCTCGGGCAATCGCCGTTCGTCGTGTGCCTCGCTGCGCACGAGATCTTGCTCCAGCGGTACACGCGCAGCGATGCGTTTTGTGTCGGTGTTCCGGTCTCGCTGAGGCGCGACTCCGAGGACGCGCGAAAGGTCGGCTGTTTCGTCAATCTCAGCGTGGTTCGCGCACGGGTCGATTCGGCGCATACGTTCGACGCGCACTGCGCGCGTGTCCGAGAGGACTTGATCGACACCCTCCAGTTCGATCGACTCGCGCTCGGTGAAATCGTTCGCGCGGTTGCACCGGTCCGATCGCTCAGCCACACGCCGCTCGTGCAAGCCGTCTTCGGTTACCGCGAGCTCGCGGGCGCAACACTGGACCTTCCGGGTGTGATCGCCACGCCGCTCTTCGTGCACAACCGTCGCGCGAAGTTCGACCTCACGCTCTCCATCGACGACTGCGGGAACGAAGCGGAGCTTAGCCTCGAGTACGCGTCGGACTTGCTCGAACGACCCAGCGCGGAGAGTCTGCTCGATCACTTCGAAGCCCTGCTCGACGAGTTGGCACACAATCCGCGTGTGCGGATCGGATCGCTTCAGCTAGCGAATCGTCGCGAGCAAAAACAAATCGCGAGCTACGAGCACGGCCCGGTTCGCACAGTGCCGCCGAGCGAGCTGGGCCTAGCCACGCTGGCACGCTCCCCCGATGACGTGATCGTTCTGCGCACAAGCTCGCGCGAGTGGAGTGCCGCAGCGCTTCGCCAGTTGACGTCACGGATCGCCACCGCGCTTCAGTGCGCGGACGTTCGACCGGGCGAGCTCGTCGTCGTCTGCGCACCGCGAAGTGCAGAATGGGTGGCAGCTGTGCTCGCGATCCTGGAGGTCGGAGCCGCGTACGTCCCGCTCGATCCGCGACAGCCTGACGCGCGCATTGCGCACGGCATCGCCCGCTCGGGTGCGCGGCTCGTGATCACCCTCGATGCTGCGTTCGTGCCCGCGCCTGACTCCACGCTGCGGACTCTGGAGCTGCGAGGGCTCGCGAGCTCGACGCCAGTGCAAACGCGCGCGATCCCGCCTGCCGATCCGCACCATCCGGTCTACGCGATCCTCACTTCCGGTTCGACCGGCGCGCCTCGCCTCGCTGCGGTCGCGCACGCGGGTTTTTCGAACCTCTTGTCGTTCTACTCGCAGCTGCTGTCGCTCACAGCGGCGGACCGCGTCCTGCTTGCGACCTCGGTCGGCTTCGACCTCACGCAAAAGAATGTATTCGCTGCGCTACTCGCGGGCGCCCAGCTCGTCATCGACGACTCGGACTCCTTCGACCCCGAGCGACTCGCGGAGCTGATCGAGCAGCGCGGTATCACCGTGATCAACTGCACCCCCACACTCGCGTATGCACTCGTCGCAAGCGCAGCCGCACTCGACTTCCGCAAGCTTCGCTCGGTGCGTGTGCTCGTCCTCGGCGGCGAACCCATCGACGAGAAACAGCTGCGCGCCTGGACGGCGCACCCGAGTTGCTCTGCGCGCATTCTGAACTCCTACGGCCCGACGGAGTGCAGCGACGTGGTCGCGACCAGCGAAGTGCAGGCCGGCGTTCCGTGTGGCACGAACCTCGGACGCCCAATTCCCAACGCGCGCTGTCGCGTCGTCGACTGCTCAGGTGCAGTCGCAGGCATCGGCGTTCCGGGAGAACTGTGTCTCGCCGGCACGCCGCTCGGCCTCGGATACGTCGGCGATCCCGCGGCCACGGGGACGAAGTTCGTTCGCGAGCACGGGACTCGCTTCTACCGTACGGGCGACCTGGTTCGCTGGAATCACGCCGGCGAGCTGCAGTTCCTCGGTCGGCTCGACGCCCAAGTGAAGATTCGTGGCTACCGCATCGAGCTCGCTGAGATCGAAGCGGCGCTCGAACTGCGACCTGAGGTCAGCGACGCAGTCGTGATCAGTCGGCCCGATCCGCGCGGTCAGCCGATGCTCGTCGGCTACGTCGTGCTCACAGCTTCAGTCGAGGGCGCCGATCGCGCACTCGAACGCTTGCTGCGTCGCGACCTCGCGCGGAACCTCCCGAGCTACATGATCCCGCGGGCGATCGTGACGATCGATCGCCTGCCTCGCACCGCCAGCGGCAAGCTCGATCGGAACGCGCTGCTCGGACGCGCTTGGAATCCTGAACCGCCGAGCCTTCAGGATCGCGAACCGAGCGATCCGATCCTCTCGCGCGTTCGCGCGGCATTTTGTGACGTGCTCGGCGTGGCCGGGATTGCGAGCGATGCGGACTTCTTCGAGCACGGAGGCCATTCGCTTGCGGCGGTCGCCCTCGTCGCGCAGCTCGAAGACGAGCTCGGCTTGCGCCTGCGTCCGGCCTCCGTCTTCGAGCGGCCGGTCCTTCGCGATTTCGCGTCGCATTTAGCGGAGTTACTCGATCAGGGACCGGACAGCGACGGCCACGCGATCAGCGCACCCCGGACTACGTTGAACGCGATCTGAATCTCCTGCCGCCACCAGCTGCAGTCGTTGATCGCTTTCGGCGCCCGCCTGTCCGAAAAAGCTGCTTTCAACTCGACAGAACGGCCATGGCGGGTGAGCACGCTGCGTTCGTATGCTTTTTTGGCCCCGTATTCACGGGCGTTTTCGCGGGCTTGATTGTTTCGTCTACTAGCGACCGATGCACCGCGTGCTAGCGTGCGCAAGATCCTCACGCGCGATTGCGCGCGGAGAAACAGGCGTTATCCATGACGAAGCTTGAACGATGTTTGTGTGGCTGCTTGTTGATGGCCGCCGTCAGCGGCTGCGGTGCGGACCAGGACACTAGCGGCCGTACTGGAGCTACAGGCGGTCCGAGAGGCGGCTTCGGCACGGCGGGCGGTAGCAGCCCATCGAAGCCCGGCTCGTTTGGAGACGGCGTCGCGGGAGGTCTAGGCCTCGCTCCGATCACGCCTTCCGACATGCGGCCATCGACGATCTCCGATCCGAACACCTGTGCGGCGGCTTCGGTGCGCGCGTCGCGCGTCACGCCCACCGTCTACTTGGTGGTCGATGGCAGCGGGAGCATGAACGCCGTCTTCGGCGGCATGGGCACGCGCTGGCAGGTATTGCGTGAAGCCCTCGTCGGCACGAACGGAGTCGTTCCGAAGCTCGAGAGCGTCGTGAACTTCGGCATGACGATCTACAGCAACAACGACCCGATGATGTGCCCGGCAGTCAAAGAGGTTAAGCCCGCGCTGAAGAACTATCAGGCGATCATGGCTGGCTATCCGGCGATGGAAACCGGTGGCGGCACTCCGACCGGCGAAGCGCTGCAGAAGGTCGTGGACTCGCTGCCAGACTTCAACACCGTCGCGCCCGACCAGGTCGTGAATGCGCCGCCGATCATCGTGCTCGCTACCGACGGTGAGCCGAACGGCTGCGCGGCCGGTGTCATTTGCAACTGGGTCGACTGGGCCAACTGCTTGGGCCAGCTCCTCGGTTCGCTCGCGAACGCAGCGCCGACGTACGACTCCACGCTGGCAGCAGTGCGCGCCGCGAAGGCCAAGGGCATCGCGGTGTGGGTCGTCAGCCTTGCGGATGGTCTGAACGCGATTCCGGATCTGCAGAAGACCGCGAACATCGGTGCGGGTCTCGCCGACAACGCGAGTCCGGGTGCGATGATTTACTCGCCGAAAAACCCCGACGAGCTGACTGGCACGCTCACCAAGCTGATCGGCGATGTCGTCTCGTGCGACGTCTCGCTCGAAGGCTCACTCGTCGTGGCGCGCGCCTGCGAAGGCACGGTCACGATGAACGGCGTTCCGCTCAACTGCAACAACGATGAAGGTTGGAAGCCCGTCGACGAGAAGCACATCCAGCTTCAAGGCAGTGCTTGCACGAAGTTCAAGTCGGATCCGTCGATCGTCTTGGACGCGAGCTTCCCGTGCGACGTCGTCGCGCCGCAGTGACGGTCACGCGCGCTCGCTGAACCCGGGCACGTACATTCCAACCCAACGCTCGGGGTCTACGACCCCTTGCGATGCGAGCGTCTTCACGGCTTCCGCCGCGGTTTGCCGCGAGGTGGGAGCCGTATCGACCGGCCCCAGACAGGACTGCGCGTACAAGGCGAACATCTCGTAGCCGTTGGCGCGCGCGATCGCGAGTGCGGCCGTGAGCTCGACCACCGCCCTCGCGTTTTGCTCTTCGCAACGGGCGATGCCTGCCGCTACCAGATGCATGTACATCTGCGCATCCGGTCGCGGAAGTTTGTGCAATGCCGCGCAGGCGCCGCGGGCATCGCGTAAGCGTTCGGTCGAACCCGTGTCGAGATACGCCCAGATCGCCGTGCGGCCGTAGAGATACTGCGCGTTCGTGTAATACAGCTGGGCGCGGTAAAACAGCGTGTGCTCGAAGGCGGGCCACTGCGAGAGCAGGTGCTCCCAGGCGTGCGCGCCCTCGCGGCGATAGTTGTAGGCGTCGACGGCGCGCGACATCACCCACAAGTGGAAAGTCGAGAAGCTCTTGCCGAGGTGCGTACGTTCCTCCGCGAGCGCGCGCAACGCACCATCGCTGTCGCCGCGCATCAGCTGCGCCATGTGCGCGTGGACGCCCAAAAACGCGCGCGAAAAACCGTCGTCACGCTCGTTCGCTTCGCGGGCCCTGTCGTAGGCTTCATCCGCGAGCTCTCGCAGGCTTCCGACGAGCTCCACGCAGGCGTAGCGCAGCGACATCACGACGCTGCGCTCCCAGTAGGTTCCGGGGCAATGTTCGCGAAGCAAGCGCTCTGCGTCGCGCGCGAGCGGGTAGGCCTCGCGAAATCGGGCGAGCCCGACGTAACACGCAGCGCGCGTGAGCTTGACCGTTGCGAGCGCTTGATTCGTTCCGAGTTGACTCGCGAGATCCTCGCTCCGACGCAGGAACCATTCGACACGCGCTTGCGCTTTGATGCCTTGGCCGAGCGCGAGGTGCACCGCTTCCCACGCCATTCCCTCGAGGATGCGGCTCGGGTCCGCCGCCTTGAGCGCAGTCCGCAGGAATTGCGTGTGGAGAAAACTCCCGCGCACCATGTCGATCGCGCTCACCTCACGAAATGCCGCCGCGAGCGTCTCGAGCTGCTGCGCTTGCTCGGGAGAGATCACTGGGTCGTTCGCAGGTGCGACCGCAAAGGTCGAGAAGCGCAGCATGCTCTTGTTCCAGAGCAGCTTCGCCAGAACTCGTGCATCGGACGAAAAACCTCCGACCCCGACTTCCGCAAGCAGCTGTTCGAGCAAGCGCGTGCCTTCTTCGATTCGGCCGCTTCGCAGGAGTTGCTGCGCTGCCTTCCGGCGCAACGTACTGGCTTGCCAAGCGCTGCTCGCAGCTGCAGCGAGCAGGTAGGCCTCGGCGGCCTGGCCTCCACGTCCCGAGTTCGACAACGCATCGCCGAGCTCTTCGTACAGCTCGCGCCGTCGCGATGCGTCTTCGGGGTGGATTAGCTCGATCGCTTTGCGGAACAAGTCGGATGCGCGATTGAACGCCAGCTTGTTCGCGGCCGAGCGCGCCGCTTGCAGGGCGGTTTCACCAGCGCGCCCGCCGTCGCCCGCTTCCGCGTAGTGCACCACCAACTGCTCCGGCTCGCCGACGCCCCAAATTTCGATCGCACGTGCGACGCGCGAATGGATCTCGCGAATGCGCGCTGCGCTCAAGCCGGCAGTCACGGCTTCGCGCACTCGATCGTGGTACGTCTCGGCGTGATCGGTCTGACGCGTGCCGCGCGTTCGAATCAGGCGCGCCGCGCGCAAGGTCAGGAGCGCTTCGCGGTCGCCCGACGGAATGTTCGCCGCTTCGAGCGCGACGCCTTGTTCGAGCGGCCGCGCCGTCACGCTGAGCACTTCGAGCAGTCGTTGCGCCGGCTCCGACAGATCGCTCACCCGCGCCGCGATCACTCCGTCGAGCGAGACCGGCCCGAGCGGCGCCGTCGGCTTCGATGCGCGTCCTTTCACGTGCTGCGCGAGCTCGCCGATGAAAAACGGCACGCCTTCACTCTCGAACGAGATCGCACTCGCGAGATCGGTGTTGCCGTGTTTCTGATCACGAAGCAGCTCTCGCGCCAGGTGCGCAGCTTCATCCGTCGAGAGCGGGTCCACCGCCAGCTCGCGCGCATTTGGAATGCCGCCTTCGATCGACCCGGTCTGAAGCACCGTGCGTAGAAACGCACTGGTCTCGGCCTCGTCGCGCCGGTAGACCGCGATGAACAGGATCGGTGGCGGATCGGGCGGGCCGAGCAAGTGCGCGAGCAAGCGCGCGCTGTCCATGTCACCCCACTGCAAGTCGTCGATCGTGACGACGAGTGGCTGCCAATCGGACAACCGCGCGAGCATGTCTTTCAACGCGCCGAACGCTTGCAACCGAATCTCGTGTGGATCGGTCGTAGGGTGGAGCGGCACTCGTGCGGTTGTCCGA
>Ga0193752_1001469_pt1 | contig 19517 bp, 4 predicted proteins | sample H1c1metaG_FD_144924 | JGI IMG/M metagenome (GOLD analysis project Ga0193752, IMG submission 144924) | Soil microbial communities from a riparian zone of the East river system, Colorado, United States - H1c1 | ecosystem: Environmental > Terrestrial > Soil > Riparian zone | place: USA: East River...
GCCTGCGATATTTTACTGAAAGAAATAAATGGACCTGAAGCCGTGCAACAATATATGCATAAGCTTCGGCTCAAAAATATAGTTATTGCAAATACCGAAAGGGAGATACAAAGCAATGTTGATATAAAATATAAGAATTGGATTACGGCGAACGAAATGGTAACATTGCTGACGATCGCAAATAAAAAAACTATACTCTCAAAAAGAAGTTATTCTTTTTTGTGGGAGAAAATGACCAATTCTGTAACAGGGCCAAACAGAATAAAAGGCATGTTGCCAAAAGATACGCCGGTAGCTCATAGAACCGGAACTGCAGGTAACGCATATAATGATGCCGGTATTATCAGCTTGCCAAACGGTGATCATGTCGCGATCGCTGTATTTATCTCAGACGCCAAAGTGCATCCTGAGAACTGTAACCTTGTTATTGCAAAGATCGCAAAATTTGCCTGGGATTATTATTCCTTGTTTTAAATGTAATTAATACTTAAATATGCAATAGTAAAGCGGCTACCGGAAACAAAAACCCCTGTAAATGTTGACTTTACAGGGGCAATGAAATTCTGAAACATGTCTGGTGACCTAAGCAGGGTTCTGACCCTATTTAATTTTCCATAAGCTTTATTCATTTTAGCTGATGAGAACATTTTGGTGAAATATTTTGATTTTCATTTAAAGAACTTAAGGCCTATTCGCAGGTGTAATTTTTCTGAAGGAGTAAAGCTCTATTCATTCGCCTTAATACTCATGATCCAATATTCCTGATAAGTCGGTATCGGATAGTAAACGAGGGTACAATATTTTAATATTAGGTAGATTGGAAAACATTTGAATGTTTAGTGACAAGGAGTAACCTGGTTTTTTATAAAAAAAAATATTTAGAAATAGTTGACAATATCAATAATGTCAAGTATGTTTACTTCACTTTTAGAAAAATGTTTTGCCTTCCCCGGCACTTGATCCATTCTATGAAAAACATCTGTTCAAGCATAAGCTAATGGTATTCTATACTGTAACAGTATATGTTACATGTATTTTAGTGTAATGCATTATAAACAAGATGACTTTTATCTGTTAGCCTGATACATTCATTCTTATTTAAAATGAGATGTATCATCAGGAGTACTTTTATAACATAGAGGATTCATTTATTACAGGAATAACTACAGTTATTGGTAAAAATGCACAGATATGAAATACTTTGTATTTAAAAAAGCAGATAAAATATATTTATTCAGAAATCAATTGACTTAATTCAAGAACCAGCGATTTCAGAGAGGCATTTAGTTGTACCATAATCTTAACCCTTATGAGTCTTACCCGGCTCTTTATAATGACCCTAACGATCCTGTACCCACAATTATGTGGAGCCCAGGCTGATAGTGCGTTTAAACCTGCCCGGGTTCTTCCGGGAAATCCGGCAATTTACAGTAATGAAAAAAGATCAGGGAAGACAGCATTATATATTTTACCCAAAAATCTGTTATTCAATACAGCTGAAATTGTACATACGGATTCAGGTATCTATATAACCCAATATACAAAAGCTGCCTGCAAAAATTATTTTAGTGAAACCATATTCTATCCAAACCCGGTGATAAGTGTTGCGTTAGTAAAGCCAGAGACTGCCCAGGCAATACAGGAAAAGCCCCGCAAAATAAAACTGCTTACCATACACGGTAATATCTCGTATGATTTTTTCTACAGGTCGGCCATTGATACACCCATTGCACAAAAAGATTTTCAACAGCATACCGAGCGGGTCTATTTAGATATTTTGGTTAAAGAAAAATATCCGCTAAAAGTTAATTTTATTTCCCGGCAAAGTAATTCTCCCTACTTCCGAAATTTTATTGATGTTAATCTTCAATTTGACAGGTACACCTACACAAAAAACCTGAAGCAACAATTATTAAATAGATTAAAAGCACAAATACCTCAATACCGTTATCCTGATCTATCAAAAGCAGAAGCAGAATTAAAGAAGTTAAAAGATCAGTACACAGCAATAAAAAGCTGGCTGGAAAGCCCTGCAACCTCTCAAAAAATAATTGAAGAGAGAGAGAGAGGATATAACCAGGCAATAAAAGCCAAAGAAGATTCATTGAATGCTGCGCTGTTAGGTAAAGTTATGAGTTACAATACAAACCCTATAGACAGCTTACGTACGATGAAAGACAGCGCAATGTCAATTGTTGAAAAGGCAAGGGCTAAAAAAGATCAGCTGACCGATTCCTTGTCATCGGGGAAGGAAAAATTATTAAACAAAAAAGATAGCTTAGTTACTAACATAAAAGGCAGGATTGATAGTATAACAGAACCTATTGCAAAGTTGTATGAAAAGAAAAAACAGCAGCTGGATTCTTTAGAAAAGCAGCTGGCCTTATATAAAAACAAGGTAGACAGTATAAAAGGAATTGTACAAAAAAATATTGCCGGGGCAAAGCAAAAGATCTACAGTGCTGCCAGTGAAAAAGAATTACGAAAACTTGCTGCAGAGAATGATATTGATTTAGATAAGCAGAGTAAACTGGAAAAAAAGTTAGCCGCCATTAAAACACTTAGTATAGGAAGAAGCATGCTTAATTATACTGAGTTAACTGCGCAAAATATTACTGTTACCGGTGTTAATATTGAATATAATCCTTCCTGGTATGCTGCGTTTGCCGCAGGCAAAATAGACTACCGTTTCCGGGATTTTCTCAACAGAGATACAAAACGTAATAACCAGTACATCGTGATGGGGAGGGTTGGTATAGGCAATAAGGATAGAGCCGCATTGATATTTTCTTATTTCATGGGCAGAAAAAATACAGCACAGTTCAGTTTGTCTGACAGCATAAAAAGTTATGTGAACATTATGGGCTACTCAGTGGAAGCCATTTATAAAAAGGATGAAAATGCCAGTATCAGCGCGGAATTTGCTAAATCTACAAAGCCTGTAACGGGTAGTTTGCAAACAGGTAAACAAACCGGAGCCATGTGGAATTATGGAGACAGGAGTAATATGGGGATCAATATTAAAGCACAAACCATTATTCCGCAAACCAATACTAAACTAAGTGGCTTTTACAGAAAAACAGGAGAGCATTTTCAATCCTTCAGCCTGTTCAGTTATAATACCGATCAAACAGCCTGGCTGGCTCGTGCCGACCAATCTTTTTTTAAAAACAAGGTAACACTTACCGGCATGCTGCGCCGTAATGATTTTACCAATCCATTTACTGATAAAACTTATAAAACAAGTACTGTTTTTAAAAGTGTTTTATTGAATATCCGGTTTCCCAAATATCCATCTGTAAGTATTGGTTATTATCCGGGAACGCAATTGTACCTGGTCAACAAAGAAAAGATACGTGAAAGCGCTTACTACATTTTGAACGGTTCGGTGGTGTACAGTTATATCATTAAGGGATTATCCATGAATTCTTCATTGGTTTACAACCGTTACACGAACGAGGCAACAGATTCCGGCTTTATCGCTTACAAGGGTGTAAACTATTATGCTTCTCAAATTTTCCTTTTTAAAAAACTGCAATTGCAGGGCGGGTATGCTTATTCAAAACAGCCCCAACTGCAATTCTATACCATTGAAACTTCGGCTGATTATGTTTTGCGAAACTGGCTAAGTATCGGTGTGGGCGCCAAGTATAATGATATAAGCGGGGGAAAAAATTACTGGGGTGAAAGGATACAGCTATCTGTAGGATTAAAACAATTTGGAACAGTGCAATTGCAATACGATAAATCATACTTACCAACAATCAATCAAACATTATATCCTGTAGAGATTGGCAGGGTATCGTACTATAAAAACTTTTAATTATGGTAAAGAAAATAGTATTACTTGTGGTAGTTTTTTTGCCGCTGCTTTTAAAAGCACAGCTGGTGCTTAACGCACAATTGCCTGCCGCAGGCTTTGTACAAAAAGACCAGTTATGGAACCTGGTACTTGTAAACAACAAAGCAGACATACTGGATGTAACTATTCAAATGGACCTGCAGGATGTTGCCAGTGGCCAGGTAGTGTTGTCGGCCAGTACAGGTAATTTATTAATAGGGAAGGGTGTAAAGAATATCGCTGCAAAGGACCTGCAGCCTATCTTGTACAATTATAATGTGCCTGACCTATCAAGGAATTTTTTACCAATGGGAGCTTATATTGCCTGTTACCAGGTTATAAGCAATACAATTAAGGAAGGGCCATTGGCGCAGGAGTGTATTCGTTTTAACATCGATCCATTAAGCCCGCCATTACTAAGCAGCCCGGCTGATAAAGCAGCAATAGAAAGTCCATATCCACAATTTACGTGGATGCCCCCAACTCCATATGATATGTTCACTAATCTCAGTTACGATCTGCTGCTGACAGAAGTTACAGAAGGCCAATCGGCCACAGAAGCAATACAGTATAATACACCCATTTACAGTAAAAGTGATATTGCCCAACCTTATGAATCTTATGCCAGCAGCTTTACAAAACTGGATACCGGCAAAATATATGCCTGGCAGGTGATAGCAAAAAACGGGTTGAGCTATGCTGCAAAAACAGAAGTATGGACATTTAAGGTAAAACCACCTTCGATCGTAAAATTAATTATAGAACAATCGCCTTTTATTAAAATGAAAAAAGATTATCCTGAAAAGGGTATTGCTCCCAACAGCATACTAAAACTGTCATACATTAATGAAACGACGGATAGTATTGCCTCTGTTAAAATTTTTGACCTGAACACACCCTCGAAAAGTATTACTGAATTTAATGTTGTTATACAGCCGGGAGAAAACCTGGTTCAATATAACCTGAAAAAACTTGTTTCATTGGAAGAAGGTAAAATATACGAAGCCCGGATCATCAACTCAAGAAAAGAAATATGGATCATGCGTTTTGAAAGCCGTTATTACAACGACAAAAAAACAGAACGTAATTAAACAAACCACAATCATTACAGAATAAATTATTTAAAGATGCTCAACAGACTGTCAGCTAAGTATCAGAAAGAAATAGCCATGAGTTTTATGTGGTTGTTTTTTATATCCGGCTTAAACTCATTAAAGGCGGAAGTGTTGTCCGGTTATGTTTACCGCAATAACAATACTTCATTTAATTATGCAGGATCGTCAACAAGGATCAAAGGCGAAGACAACAAAAGGATGTTGATGGCCGGTAATAAAGAAGCTGTAATAAAACGCTCCAGTCCTGGTATACCTGATCCTGGTATAAAGAAATTAAATAAGGATAAAAATGTACCTGCTGAAGATTTAATTACAAAAACGGTAAACCTCTCAGGATCTCCTTACATAGGAGGGCCATCTCAACCGGAAATGACTGCATTTAAATCGGTAGGTGCAGACAATATGGTATCTCCGTTTACAGGTGATTTTTCATATAATATACCACTTTTAGATGTTGGAGGTTATCCCGTAAATATGTTTTACAGCAGCGGGATTACTATGGACCAGGAATCCAGTTGGTTAGGACTTGGATGGAATATAAATCCCGGCACTGTTAATCGCAGTATGCGGGGGCTACCTGATGATTTTAATGGTAAGGATATTGTTACCAAAAGGCAAAGTATCAAGCCTGATAAGACATGGGGCGTAGTGGGGACTTTGGGTGCAAAACTGGCAGGTTTCCCAATAACGGCCGGTATGGATTTTAGTGGAGGTATCTCTTACAATAATAAACTAGGTGTTGCATTGGAAGCCGGTGTACATCCTTCAATTGGAATATCTGCAAAATCAGGTGATAATATGACGGCAGGGCTTTCATTTGGAGCGAATTTGAATGCCAGTTCCAGAAATGGTGCTTCTATTACGCCTTCTATAAATTTTTCAATAACCCATGAAGGAGCTCAATCAGGAAAAACCAATGCCTCACTTGGTGCCAGCTACACCTATAGTTCACGCAGGGGTGTAGAAAGTATGCATATTGATGCAGGGGTCACAAATTCTTTAGCACAGATGGCAGTTGTGCAAATGCCAATTCCAACTACTTTTAGCACAAATATTTCCTTTGCTTATCCAACGATTGTACCGTCAATAAAAAACATTTTTACCCGTAGAAATTTCAATCTTTCTTTTTCCACAGGCGGCGAGATTTATTATGTAAATATACATGGCCGTATTTCCGGCTTTTATTCTGAGAGTAAAATTGCTGATAGAGATAAAGAAACCAAACACGCAGCCTATGGGATGCTTTATTATCAAAATGCTAATAATGATGATAAAGCAATGCTTGATTTTAACCGGAGTAACGAGGGGATCTATACACCAAAAACACCGGCTATAGCTATGCCAATATATACTTATGATGTATTTAATATAAGCGGCGAAGGTACTGGCGGAGCTTTCAGGGCTACCCGTGCTGACCTGGGGTTTATGAGAGATGGCTTTGTTAGAACATGTGATGATGCGATCAGTGGAGGGCTTGACCTGGGATATGGAAATTCCCTGCATGGCGGAGCGGAATTGAGTATGGTATATACCCCATCGGAAGCGGGCACCTGGTCAGTTAACAACTTTGCAAGTAGTGTGTTTAAATTTCAGGAAAGCGATAAAACCTACCAGTCAGTATATTTTAAAAACCCGGCTGAAAAAACAATTCCTGACGCCAACTTTCAAAATACCATTGGCGGCGAAAACCTGGTACGTTTAAAATTATCCAATATCAAATCGGGTTCACCTTCTTTGTTGCCTAATTTACTAAAATATGATGCAGGTAAGAATTATATAGGAGAGGCTCCGTTAAATGCAAACTCAGTTAAAAAAAGTACCCGCGACAAACGCACCCAGGTAATTAGTTTTTTAACTGCAGAAGAGGCTGACAGGATAGGATTTAACAGGAAGATCTATTCTTATAATACTGATAACACTGATACCAATAAGGTAATATTTGGAAATGTTTGTAACAAGGCCGGTATTGATTCTTTTTTACGTTATGATAACGGGTTGAGAAAAAACCACCACATTTCTGAAATAGATGTATTAGGTACTGACGGAAAAAAATATGTGTACGGAATTCCGGTTTATACTACCAGGCAGGTAAATGTAAGCTTCAGTGTTGAGAATGGCAGTAATGCAACAGGCAAAAGCAGCTATGTTCCGGGTATTGATGATGAAAGATACAATACCAAAGGACGGGATTGGTATATGAACCAGGAGGAAATACCCGGATATGCACAATCATACTTACTAACTGAACTGGTTTCGCCTAATTATGTAGATGTTAAAGGTGATGGCATTACAGATGATGATATGGGCGATGCTATAAAATTTAACTATACAAAATTTACAAATGGATATAAATGGCGTACCCCTAATGAAGCCAATACGGCTACATACAGCGAAGGACTAAAAACGGACCACAAGGATGATAAAGCGCATTATATATATGGAGAGAGAGAGATGTGGTATTTGTATACCATAGAATCTAAAAACATGATCGCCCGTTTTTATGTGAAGAATGACCGGAAGGACTGCAAACAGGTTGTAGGCCAAAGCGGGGGAATAGACAATAACTGGGGTATGCAAAGGCTGGATAAGATCTGCCTATTTTCAAAAGCTGACCTGATAAAAGAAAACAATGGTGGTCCTGTAGCAAAGCCTATTAAAACAGTAAAATTCTTTCAAACTTATAAATTATGCCCAGGCACGCCCAATAGCGAAAATAACACCGGGAAACTGACATTAGACAGTATCCAGATCAGTTATAACGGGAAGCAAAAAAAAGCTAAAAGCAAGTATGTATTCTATTATCCAAGCGATGCGGAAAAAAATCCTGTATATGATTACAACGGTAATGACAGCTGGGGAAATTATAAACCTACCAATACAGCAATCAATGAAAATCCCGGAGGATTAGGCAATGCTGATTATCCCTACGCAATACAGGATAAAACAAAAGCGGATAAATATGCAGCAGCCTGGACAATGAATAAAATTGTACTTCCATCGGGAGGAGTTATTAACGTGGATTATGAATCGGATGATTATGCCTATGTACAGAATAAGAAAGCCGCTAGTATGTACCAGGTGATTGGCTTCGGCGATAAAGCAAACCCTTCCACAAACGCAGAACGAACCAACCCAAATCTTTATTCGGCTTCGAAAGAGTATGAATTTGTGTATGTACAGATTCCCTACGCCATTACAAGTACTAATTTAACTGAGCAGCAGCAGGAATTAAAGGCAAGATATTTTGAGAACGCCACGCAGATCTATATGAAACTGGCTGTAATTATGCCTTCTACCCCGGGCCTTGCAGGTACGGAAATGATACCGGTTTATGCTGATATAAATTCTTATGGTATGGTACCGAATACCAATGGCACTATTGCTTATGTAAAAGTGAACCGGTTGAATAATGGGGTTACTCCAATGGTGCAGCTGGCATTACAATTCATTAAACAGCAAATACCCGGTAAAGCTTACAAAGGATATGATGTGAGCGAGAATGCAGGTGGCAGGGCTATCGTATTGGCTTTGGCAGGAATGGCAACCTCTATTGATGCTTTACTTAACGGAGATGATAATGTGCTAAAGAAAAATGGTAAATGCAAACAGGTAGAAACCGCAAAATCTTTTGTACGGTTAATTAACCCATCCTTTGCAAAAAAAGGAGGAGGGATGAGGGTAAAAAGGATAACCATTAAAGATAATTTTGACAAGATGAAGGGAATATATGCTGCTACGTATGGCCAGGAGTATAAGTATACCACCACAGAACTGATCAATAATAAATTAATGACCATAAGCAGCGGCGTTGCTGCCTGGGAACCGGCTATAGGAAATGATGAAAATCTTAACAGGGATATTCTAAGGTTCATGGATCATAATAAAGGTGGTCCTTATGATTACGGCGCTGTAGAAATGCCGATGGGGGAAATGTTTTACCCATCACCGCTTGTTGGTTATAGCCGGGTAGAAGTTTTGTCGATACACAGGGATACTGTAAAAAATTTACCGACCCGCCAGGTGACAGAATTTTTTACTACTAAAGATTTTCCTTTCCGCTCAAGCTATACACAATTACACGATCCTGAGGCTAATGTAAAATATGAACCATCAGCTATTAAAAGATTGCTGAAAATTGATATGAAAAAATCAATTACACAATCACAAGGATTTTTAGTAGATATGAATGATATGAATGGCCGGGAAAAACTGCAGGCAACTTATTCAGCTTTAGATTCTGTGAATCCTGTTTCATACACCCGAAATTATTATAACGTAACAGAAGCTACTGATAAGACATATAAGTTCAACCATAATTTCCCTACAATAAACAGCCCGAATGGAACAATTGTTAACAATAGCCTGATCGGAAGAGATATAGAACTGATGACGGACTTCAGGGAACATAAAACTGAGACAATCACTTCTAATTACAGTATCAATTTTGATATGGCTATTTTCGGATACTTCCCTATTCCTATTTTTAATTTACTTACCCCTCCCATAAAAGAAAAAACGACTTACCGGTCTGCGGCTGTATTAAAAATAGTTAATCACTACGGCATGATCGATAGTGTTGTGAGTATCACCAAAGGCAGCATGGTTAGCACTAAAAACCTTGTTTATGATGCCGAGACCGGTAATCCACTCCTAACCCGCACCAACAACGAACACAAGAAGCCTATCTATAATTTTTCGTATCCTGCTTATTGGGCTTACAGTGGTATGGGGCCTGCTTATAAAAATATCGATGCTGTTTATTCAGGCTTAACATTTCGACATGGCATTTTGGAAAATCCTCCGGCAGGTATTAATAACATCCTTGAAAGTGGAGATGAAATTTATGTTCTTGCTCCAAATAATGATTCATTAATTGCAATATACCCCTGTGATAATAATGCAGGTGCAGGAGATGCCTGGAATACGCTTCAAAAAAATTATGCAAAAAAAATATGGGCGGTAAGTACAGCAAAAGCCGGGGCTTCTAATCCACAAATGGTCTTTATGGATGAACATGGTAATCCCTATAATGCTGTGAATGCAAATATCCGTATAGTAAGAAGTGGCCATCGAAATATGCTGGACCAGTCTGTGGGCAACATTACCAGTTTAAGTGATCCGAGAGTTAACAATCAGTTAGTATTTAATGATGCAACCAATATTGTACAAACAACGGCAGCTACATTTAAAGACAACTGGAGAGTTGATAACCAGTTTTACCGCCTGGATTCAACTGTAAATGCAAGTACCTATGGAAGGATAAAAAAATTGTCTTTACCACCGCTGGATCACCTGAATGTTTACGGCCAAAAGTACAGCGCCAATCCAGTAACTTACAGCTCTTCAAAAAATGATTTTATTTCTTTATGGAAATGGTCAAAGGCACCTTCCGGTAGCCACCATTCAGAATCTCAATACCAGAGAGGATTTGTATTGTATGATTATAACCAGGTGCCGTCAAATGCAAGGTTGTTCAAAGCATATTTATCTCTTTATTCACATACCACTGTAAACAGGGGCTTACCGTCCAATGTTTCTGTTTATCATTCTTATTACCTGCATGGGCCTGCAAGTTCCCAGCACGTGAACCTGTTTGGCGAAGTGAATGCTTTAAAAAGTAACTGGTATGCTACCAACGCAGCCAATAGCTGGGGTAATACTTATTTAAATTGGGGTCCCGATTCTTATGTGTCCTCCCTATCACCAATATTTGCAGCTACTGTTGGGAATGAAGATTATAGTTTAATTACGAATGGAAATAATTACATTGAAAAACGTATACTGGTTACCAACCAGGTGAATGAAGTTTCAAACTCTGTTCTCGCCCAAACCAAAAAAATAGGCTTTCGTTATAAACTAATTGCCGATAATAATACAAATGGTGCCCCCGGCCAATATCGTTGCTTTTGGACAGAACCGGGCTGCAGTCAATCATTTGGGTTTAACAACGGTGATTCAACAAATGCCTGGTATCCGAATGCCTGCGATTTGGTAAAACCCAACCTTTCATACTATTATTATGTGTGTGGCGATACATTGTCAACATCAAATAGCAACAATGATCCTTACATTAACAAATTTGTAAGATGCGACAGCGCAACGATATTAGGCACATTTTGTGTTTCCAAATTTAACCGCAAGGCTATTAACCCTTATGTAGAAGGTGTCTTGGGTAACTGGCGTGTGGACAGCATTTATGCATATTATGGAGAAAGAAAAGAAACTGATCCTGCTGTTACTGTTGATACACGGGTAGGGGGAACTATCATTAATTACAAGAAATTCTGGAATTTCAATTCAGCTTACCTTGAGCGCAATTATACCGCTAATGATGTATGGGTATGGAACAGTACCATCACCCAATATAACCGCAAGGGTTATGAAATAGAAAACAAAGATGCGCTGGGAAGGTTTAATGCAGGCCTGTACGGTTATAATCAGCAATTACCTATTGCTGTTGCCAATAATGCCAGGGTAAGAGAAGTGATGTTTGACGGATTTGAGGATTATGATTACCAGACTGCGTCAAATTGTATTGACTGTGCACCATCACGCTCAATAAAGTATAACAGTAATGTTGTTACAAAACTCGATGCAACCCAAAAACATACCGGCAGGTACAGCCTGAAATTAGCTTCAGGGCAAAGTATTGTTTTAAATGCACCTGTTACAAATGATACAGAAGCTGATAAAGCATATAGCATAAAAATACAACCTGGTACCAATACTTATATTAATACCGGTTTAGGTAGCGGTGGGATCAGTGGCAGCGGCCTGAAAGCCAGTTACTATAATCATCCTTATAATTATCCTTCTGTTCAGGTATTGGAACCGGGCGTTAACAGCAATTTTGTTTACAGCAATCCTGCTACTTCAATCGGTATACCTTATTCTAATAATGCCAGCCCGGCTGCAAATGTTAATCCTGATTATTTCAGCGTGAAGTGGGAGGGGATCATACAAATTCCGGCAACAGGGTTTTATAAGTTTTATGGTTATTCAGATAATTGTTTCCGCATTAAAGTAAATGGTGTCCAGTTAAGTTCTAACAATTCCTGGACTGATGCTGCAAATATTCATTCAGAAACCACAGCAGGTATACAATTACAGGTCGGCCAAACATATTCCATAGAAGTTTGCTTCTATGATCTTTGGGGAGCACACCAATTCAGTCTGCAATGGAAAAAGGATAATGGTGCTTTAAGCAATATTCCGATAACTGCATTATATCCTCCGGGGTCAACTACTTTCCGGGACGTAACTACATCAACACTTACCTGTAACAGGCTCGACAGTGTGCAGGTAACGGGCAATGCACTCACTGATACTTTCTCACTATTACAAAGTAAGAAAATGATACTTAGTGCCTGGGTTAAAGAGAATACCACAGACTGCAAATGCTCTACTTATGTAAAGAACAGCATTACTATAAATTATTCCGGTAGCAGCCAAACAGAAACTTTTGTGCCTGCCGGCAGTATCATTGAAGGATGGCAAAGATATGAATCGGTATTTACGGTGCCTGCTAATGCAACGGCAATCAATGTTTCATTAAATAATACACAAGGATCGGGTTACAATGTCTTCTTTGATGATGTGCGGATATTGCCCTTCAATTCCAACGTAAAAAGTTTTGTGTATCATTCTTCCAACTTAAGGCTAATGGCAGAACTGGATGAAAATAATTATGCCAGTTTTTATGAGTATGATGATGACGGAACTTTGACCAGGGTTAAAAAGGAAACGATACATGGTATAAAGACGATAACAGAGACCAGGAGTGCCATGCAAAAATCAATAAAGGAATAATTGTTCATAATTAATATAAACAACAATATATGTTACAAGGATCTATAAGAAAAAGTATAACCGCAGTAATAATTTCATTTTGTTTACTGGCAGGGAACACAACAAATGCACAATCGACCCCACAGCAAATAATGGAAGCAATTTACAAGTCGTATGATAGCCTTAACTACCTGACTTTTGATGTAAGATTTACCTATAGCAGTGATACGCTGTTTGGTGATTTTACCTATGACGTACTTGATGGTACCTATACAATGGCGGGAAATAAAATGAAATACAACCTGGGAGACGTTGAATTTATCCAGAATGATTCCTTTTTGATCGCTGTTTATAATGATGATAAATATATAATAGTTACTGACCCCCGTACGAAGAACAGTGGCAATGTTTTACCTATGCGCCAGGTAATGGATAGCCTGATCACTGCCTATGCTCAATATTATACAATAACAGTTGGTACGGTTGACAGTCTAACCGGTAAAATTAATTTTATCAGAACAGACAGCCTTGCCCAGTTTGATAATTTCGCTATTACATATTCAACTGACCAGCATTTCTTAAAGTCAGTTGAATATTCTTTTTCCGAACCTGCCGTTCTGGATTCCAATGTGAATTATGTGGTTGCACCTGACCCGAGAAAAAGAAGACTGAAGATCGATTTTTCAAAGCACAGGGGAGAGAATTTTTCGGACCAGGTTTACGATGAGAATAACTACGTTTTTTTTGAAGATGGGCTATATAAGCCGGTGATCAAATACAGGGATTACCAGGTATTTAATTCCCGGACAGCGCTCACAGGTAAGGAACAAATACAATAATAAAATAAGTGTTTTGGCAATTAAAGTAAAAAGTACTTAAAAGTTTTGCTTATGCAACTGATTGATAAAAAAAATATTCGTATTGCCTTTGCAGTTCTCATGCAATGTATGATCTGCAGCGCAGCCTTTGCTGTTAATGATCCCCCATTAACCAAGCCATTACTTGGCAGTAAGGATTCTGTAAAAGCAAACTACAGTTCGCAGGTAGTGGATTATAGCCTTTTAACCAATGCCGCTGCTATAGATGTAACATTCTTTATAAAGAACCTGGTATCGGCCGGGATCGAAGAAGAAAATAAAAAGTATATACAAACTGATTTTACAGTTACTCTTACTTTACGTATAACAAGGGTTTTTCTAAATGGCCAAAACGATTTTGTAGATAAAAATTTTACCATTAATTATAAGAAGGCCGAAGGTGAAAAATATAATGTTACCCAATATTTTCCTTTTGAAAATGCCAAGGATGTCACAGTACAGATCATGGCAATTGATTCAGGAAATATTACCTGGCCTGTGTCGAAGGTTTTACGTGTAGATAATAAACTAACTGCCACACGGGATTACAAATTTAATTGTTCAACAAACCTCATTGAAAGCCTTACTGCTGATTTAGATGCAACCAATAATGAGCTGGCAACCAACTGGGCCAGTTTTGACGGCAGTACAGAATATGACCTTGAGTGGGCCTGGATCGACTCTGTTGCATTAGCTGATTATAAAAATGGTAGCGGTAATTTTATGCAGGATAAGATTTTTGAAAATAACGCTAGCAGGGTAACTATTGGCAGTAATCTATACAAGATCCCATTACTGTATGACGGGGGCGGATTGGTCTTTGTGAGAGTGAGGCCTGCACAAATTAAACACAGCGGCCAGCGGATAGAAGGTTTATGGACCACAACACCTGTTTATTATATTTATTCGGGCCATGAAAATGATCTGAACTGGCAGGCAAGCACTTCTTTTGCTGAAGAAGGCAAAAGAAAAACAGTAGTGCAGTATTTTGATGGGACATTGAGAAGCCGGCAAACCGTAACAAAAGATAATACTACAAATACAACCGTCGTGGCAGAGTCATTTTATGACTACCAGGGCAGGCCCGTGATCCAGGTATTGCCGTCTCCAACACTGGGCAACATTATACAGTACTCGCAAAATTTTAATAAAGCCGTTAATTTTGATGGATATCCAAAATGGGTTTATGATAAACTTGAACCCAATGCAAGTATATGCGGTAACCCTGCAGTGCCATTCAGCACTACTACCGGTACTGCTAAATATTATTCTCCCGCAAATGAAAAAGTAAATGATCCTTCTACAGGGTATAACGTAAATAAATATATTCCGAATGCAGAAGGCCCTGTTACAGGAGAAGCTTACCCCTTTACCGAACTCAGGCTTACGCCGGACGGTAGAGTTGCTGCACAAAGCAGCGTGGGTTACACATACCAGATTGGCAATAATCATGAAACCAAATATTATTACGAATCACCTGCACAGGAGGAACTCGATGCATTATTTGGAACAGATGCCGGTTACGCATCACACTATTTTAAAAACATAGTGAAAGATGCCAATGGACAATACAGTATCAGTTACGCCGATATGCAGGGCAGAACAGTGGCTACAGCTTTAGCTGGTGATGCACCGAAACAGGAAAATAATATAGATACACGGCTGGAACCTTTAACGAGTTTAAATTCCCGGAGTTTTACAAAACAATTAATTGATGATGAAACAAACCGGGTGGTAGGCAGAAGTATTATTTCTTCCAAAGCATTAACTGTTCTGAGAACAGCGGACTATAATTTTGATTATCAATTAAACCCTGAGCAATTGAGTTTATTAAGTTGCGCCAATCAACCTATATGTTATGATTGTTTGTATAAATTAAAGATTACTATTACTGCTGATTGTAATGGCGACCCGAGGTTTCCGTATATAGTTGTTGACAGTAACTTCAGGGTTTCAGACAGCCTTCGAAATACAATTTGTAATCCGGGTACCGGCAAGGCCAACAGGTTTTTCAGCAAAGCATTCACCATTTCACTGCCGGAAGGTTCCTATACAATTACCAAGGTGCTTTCCCTTAGCGACAGTGCACAAAATATATACCGCGATGTTTTCATAAAAAATGATACCTGTAAAACCTTCCAGGATTTTTATGATACAGAGTATCAGATACTGCTTTCAAAAAGTAACTGTGCTATAACCTGCGACAGCTGTATGGCATCCATCGGGTTAACATTGGCAGCATTCAGGCAAAAATTTGTTCAGCAATCCGGTATGGCAGAACCATTGCCGGCAGAAATTGTGGCTCAATTGCAGGTTTCATATTCGGAAGCTTTGGCTAATTGCGATCGTATATGTAACCCGGATAATAATGATGGTATGGACATCATAAGGGACCTGCGACAGATCATGCTATTGGATGTAACACCTCCCTTTGGCCAATATGCAAAGCCCGATCAAAACCTGTCCAATCCTTTTAATATTTTCAGGAGCCCAACAAGTACCGACCCTACACCAACACCATTTAAATATCCGAAGAATTATACCGTTGGTGTGCCAATACCACCTTCAGGAAACTATTTAAATGAATTCGGGAGTATTGAAGTTCCCCAGCCTTCAACAAATAAAGATATTTTTATAGACCAGTTTAATACATCCTGGGCTGAACAATTATTACCTTATCATCCTGAGTTCTGTAAACTTAAAGCAACATTAGAAAATCTTCCTTCAACCTATCAATTTGAAGCAACGATCACCAAAATAAAATCCTATGCCGAAGCAAGGACTGCCCAATACATTAATCCTTTGGCAAACAATGTGATCAGTATCATTAATGCAGATCCGTTCTTTAGCGGAGTTGGCAGCCAGTATAAATCAGAAATGATCAATACTAAAATGAAGGGTATAGCTATCAATCCTCCTACAGGTAATAGTTGTGGTACAGGCGGCACCATTACCATGTGGCAGCTGGCTTATTCTTCAGTTTTTTGCCGCAATGTTGCTGCAAATCCTCCCTGTAATACAGACCAGGCAAATTGTTTATTAAATGCACCTGCCTCACCTGTTGCCAACCAGAGTATAACCTGTGCTGCTGATTGGGATATGGTATGGACTGCATTTCGAACTTTATATTTAACTGAACGTAAAAAGTATATATCGAAATATTTAAAAACCACGGCGGTTTGTAATCCCGATCATGAAACAGCGATAAAGAATAACAATAACCAGCTTCGTTTTGTAAATGCAGGAAATATAGATGTTGATAATCTGAACATCGGTGAGCTTGGTACACTGTTTACACAGATCAGTAATGGAAATCCTGCAGCAGCAACTGCAGCAGCCCATCAATTAGAGCTGGCTCAATATGATACTACCTGTCGTGGATATGCCGACAGCTGGCTTGCTCAGCTGGCAGAATGCCCTGCTGTAGCGCAAAGATGGACCAACGCAACAGATAGATATAATGATTCGATCTGGATCATAAGCCGTCTTGTGGATATTTGCAAAAAAGGGTCAGATCAAAATCATTACCTGGGTTCTTCAAGTCTTAATCCAAGCGATCCACCTGTTTATGATATTACCAATGGCCAATATTACAGGGAGTTTCCTGATATCATCAAAATATTTTTGCAGAATATCAGTGCTATACCTCCGTTAACCGAAACATGCCATCCATACCTGATCAGTTCACCGAAACCTTATGATAAGCAACCTGCTATAACCAATTCAGCAATAGTTACAAAACCTACTGATTGCGAATGCCAGCGTTTGCATGACCTGCAATTTGAATACCAGCAGGCAAACACAACCATATCATTCAGTAAATACCTGGAATATAATTACCGCAGTTTTATCACGCAGGGAGCACTTGATACGCTGCTTTCTTTGTGCAGTACCGAAAATCCCTACCCATGTATATTTCTGCCAAAACCCATCATTATTCCACCAATATTACAATGTCGTGGCAGTAATGGTACACCGGTTAAAACCTGTATTACCTGTGGTGATTACCAGGTATTAAAAGACAGTTTTTACCTTGTTTTCAATCAACATGCACCGGTTATAGATCCGCAAACGCAACAGGAGATCGATCTTAATATGGCGTTCCAGTTCTTTGCTAACCATATAACCGGGTTTAGTAAAACCTGGATACAATATGTTGATTTTGGTATCGCCTGCGATAGTCAGCAGGTTTATAGCTGTACCAGGCTTGATTCGGTACTTCAGCTTTACTATCAAAGCCCTTACTATATTCCCGGGCAAACCGGGGCTGTATGCCGACAGAACTTCGTGAATTTCTTTAATAATGCTTTTGGAACATTTCACACTTTTGATGAGTGGATGGCTATTTTTGTCCAGAGCGGTTGTGGCACTCCCAGTGTATGTGTAGCGGTAACTACCTGTAGTGGATTAAAGAATTTATTTAACCAGTTCTATGATATATATGGTGTGCAGATATATAAAAATGTCAACTGCAGTCAAATATTTACCACATTCGTTAACACAACTTTAAATACTAATTATACCTACAGGGAAATTGAACAGCTGTACCAGTATCTATGTGGCGTAAGTTGTGCGCTGGATATATGCGTATTCCCTAACTGTTTCCTGTTAACCAGGGCTTACAATAAGTTTTTGGTAGACAGCGCCATTATAACACAATCTAATTGCCAGGCTTCTTTTACAAATTTCTTTAATGTTTATTTCGGCCTTGATCCTGCATGGACCTGGACTGAGATCGCAGACAGTTATGCAATATGTTTTGGCGCAGGCTGCGGACCCAACCTGGATAATATATGCACACCCGCAATTTCATGCAAAACCCTGAACATGATCATCCAGGATTTCAGGGATCTGTACGGAACCGGTATTGACACTGCGGCAAATTGCCAACAGCTTTTTACAGATTATTTTAATACGGTGATGGGCCTCAACTATACCTTTCAACAGATACAGGAATTGTATTTACGCTTATGTGGAATTGTACTGGACGTATGTACCCGGCAGTTTACCTGTGCTGAATTACTTATTGTTGAAAGTGCTTTCCTGGAATCTTACCATGGGAATAACTGTGCAGCAGATTTTACTGTTTATTTTAATAATTATTTCGGAACATCCTATACCTACGACCAGATAGAGAACCTGTTAAGTAGTATGTGCGGTAGTCTCCTTTCAACATGTTTTTTCCTTCAGCCACCAACTACTGCATCATCCATCATGCAAACACTTACTGACTTTTTGGTGCTCTATCCCGATCCATCAACACAGCTGAGTGGTAATTGCGATGTTGTATTTACAGCATATTTTAATGTAAAATTTGGTACGCATTATACTTATGAAGAATTGCAGACTTACTATTCAAGCCTTGCAGATCATAACCTGCAGGTTTGTGAAATACAATGCGCCAGGTATGTTGCATTTGTGAATGACTTCAACACCAGGTTTGCATCTCTTAAATTGCCTTTAGCGGCCAAAGAAGACCTGTTTACTTTCATGTATAACAAGGAATTTGATCTGGAGAGTAATCCTTTAAGCTACGGGCAAATAACCGAAGCACTGGTATTATGTATAAATGGCTCCCTGGTAACTGCTCCTGTAACACAATCGGTGAATGATCCACAGGTATTGCAGAGTATGAAGCAGGCTTACTACCTGATGCATCCTGAAGGAGTACGCGGCGATTGTGAAAGTGATTTCACTTCATGGTTTAATCTTACCATGCAAACATCATACAACAGTTATACAGAAATATTCAACTTGTATGAAACGGTAGTTGGCCCTAAATCCGGTTATATATGCGGTAATGACGAAAGTGCGGTATCATATGAATTGGCTGAAGGTGGCGATACCAGGCCGCCTACTAGTACACCGGCCCCGCTGCTTTTATGTGGCCTCAATGATCCTATATTTGCGCCTGTA
>Ga0193752_1001470_pt1 | contig 19508 bp, 15 predicted proteins | sample H1c1metaG_FD_144924 | JGI IMG/M metagenome (GOLD analysis project Ga0193752, IMG submission 144924) | Soil microbial communities from a riparian zone of the East river system, Colorado, United States - H1c1 | ecosystem: Environmental > Terrestrial > Soil > Riparian zone | place: USA: East River...
GGTATGCCATTGAAAATATTATTGTTTCTCCTTCGGATGAAAAAGGAATGATCTTCACCTTCAGGCTGCAACAAAAATATGAGCGAACAAATGGGAAATGGTTTCCTGCACAATTAAACAGTACACTTTCGCAAAAAGATCTGCGTACCGATTCAGTCTTACTTTTTTGGGATTGCCGCAGTTATATTACGAATGTAGATTTCAGTAAGACTTTCACCAAGTCAGATTTTTCGGATGTAAAACTTGAATATCACCCTAAGGCAGGCAAGCGTAGCGATACAGCCTGGCGCATCATGCGTACAGACTCACTGAATGACAAAGGGAAGATAACTTATGAAACTTATGAAATGCTGCCGGCAAAATATAAGAACATGATCGAAAAAGTGAATAAGGCTTTCCAGATATTATCTCTTGAAGGAATTCCTATCGGTAAAGTTGATGTTCCATTTAAGTATATTCTTTCCGGTATTAATAAATATGAAAGCTTCAGGATCGGCGCCGGTTTGCAAACGAATCCATTATTCAGTAAATGGGTTTCTGTTGGTGGTTTTGCCGGTTATGGTTTAGGAGATAAAGCTTTTAAATATGGCGGCAGCATCCAGTTCAATTTTGATCAGCGCACAAATACCAGTCTGCGTTTTGATTACAGCCGGGACATTGCAGAGCCGGGCAATGTAGATTATTTTGTACGTAATGGTTCTGTTTTTTCAAACCAGAGCCTGCGTAATTTTCAACGTTCCCGTTTTGACAGTGTTGAACAGTTTAAAGTTAATTTCAGTACTAAGATCCGCCCATCAATACAATCGGATATCTGGTTGCTGAATGAAAACCGGAACCCTGCAAAATATGATTATGAATTTGAAAATAACGGCACCGGCTTCAACAGTTTTATAAATACAGAGATCGGAATTGGGTTCAGGCTTACAAAAGGAGAAAGCTTTACTAGGATGGGACGGGCCAGGCTGAGGACCAAACCTGCAAAAACTGAATTGCTGTTGCAGGTATCAAAAGGTTTAAAGAACGTTTTGAACGGTGATCTTGAATATACAAAGCTGGCCCTCCGGTTCAATCACAGTTTCCAGTTAAAAAGATTGGGTAGAACTTCTTTCCGCCTGGAAGCCGGGCAGGTTTGGGGCGATGTGCCTTACTCATATCTCTTCAATGCAAGGGCGACCAAAGCAGGAAAGTTAAGTGTGTATGTACCTGATCATTTTCAAACGGTTGGCTTGTATGAGTTTGTTTCCAGCAGCAATGTGAATCTATTTGTTGAACATAATTTTGGCAACCTCTTATTCAAGCCGAGGAATATTTCATTCAGGCCTGAAATATTCCTGATACAAAATATCAGTTACGGAAGCCTTCACAATGCCTCCTCACATAAATTACTTTCTTATAAGGTTCCCGAAAAAGGCCTTTTTGAATCGGGATTAATGATCAAGAATATTTATCGCCGCAGCCTGTATTCGTTGGTCTATATCGGTATTGGCGGTGGTATATTTTACCGCTACGGATATTATGCATTGCCCAAAAGCGCCGATAACTGGGCATTTAAATGGGGTTTTAGCATTTCTTTCTAAAATACCCGCCAATGGGTATTGAAAAGTAACAGGGCTTTATTACTTTTATTAAAATTTATTTTATGAAAATGGTATGCAAAAAAGTTTTTATAACAACTTTTTTATTAATTGTAGTATTGGTTTCATTTGCACAAACAACCGCCCTTGAATGGTATAATAAGGGTAAAGAATTGTATGATGACGAAAAATACATGGAAGCTGCAGTCGCTTTTGATAAAGCCAGCCAGCTTGATCCTAAAAAAGAAGATGCTTTTTACAAAGCAGGCTGGTGCTACAATGACATGGGTAAATATGATAATGCCATTGACCGGCTGAATAAAACCGTTGCATTAAATAAGAACAATCATCTTGCATGGCAGGAACTGGGTTACGCCTATAAAAAAAAATCCAAGAATGAACTTGCACTTAGTTGTCTTAAAAAAGCAGTTGAAATAAAACCAAATTACGCACTTGCTTACAAACAAATGGGAGATGTATACCAGAACCTCGATAAGGATGATGATGCTATTACAGCGTATAAGAAGTGTTATGAAAATGATGATGAGAATGACGATGCCTGTTATAACCTGGGATACATTTATAATGGCAAGGCTGAATATTACACTGCCCTGGATTGGCTTAACAAGGCAAATAATTTAAAAGAGGGTGTTGATGTTTACAACGAGATCGGTTTTGCAAATTACAAACTGAAGAAGAGTGATGAAGCCATCACCGCATATCAAAGTGCCCTTAAAATAAATAGTAAGAACGGAACTGCATATAAAGGGATTGGGGATGTATACCGCCTGAATTATAGTCCTGCAAGAGTTGATGATGCTATTACCAGTTATATAAAAGCCATCGAATACAATCCAAAAAGCTCAGGATCGCATTATGGGCTTGGCTGGTGTTATAATGAGAAGAGCAGGTATGAAGATGCCATACCTATGCTGCGGAAATCGATGGAACTTGATAAAACACTTGGAGCAGCCTATACAGAGCTTGGTTATGCATATTATATGACCGCTAAATATTCCGATGGCCTTTATACGTTAAAGCAGGGGCTTGTGCAAAATAGCAAAAGCACTTTATGCCGTTACTATAGCGGGCTTATCTATATAAAGCAAAAAGACATAGCCAATGCTACCATCATGTACAACGAGTTAAAGCCCCTGGATGCAAAACTTGCAGAAAAACTGATGACAAAAATAAATGCAATGTAATAAGGATAAAATTCATTCATCTCAAACAAAAATACATTGCGTTTTACTTTCCTGTTATTATGTGTAATTCTTAACAGCAATGATTTGCATGCCCAGAAAGATTCTGTCGAAAAGATCTTCGCATTTAAAATTACCGGGTATATAAAAGCCCTCACAGATTCTTCAACTTTGGTGCAGGTACTAAAACCAGCCTCCTTTTCCGTACCTATCAGGGATAAGCAACTGGGGGTACTTTATCATTGCTATAAGCAGGGTACAGTACTTGATACTGCCATGATAGGATGGGGAAGATGCCACCTTATTAAAGGTGAATATTATTATTTTGGAATAAAACTACAAAAGTCATCACAACCATCCGAAGGAGATCTTCTTTACTCAAAGGTTAAACTACCTTATGTGTATGATGGGTTGTTACTAAATGTGATGAACCACGCCATCAACTTTACCAATGTTTACGGCACTGATTTTCTGAGCCCCGATGCAATTTTTACAAATACTAAAAATGACGAACGTATCCTACTCGACTCTATGGTGAGTGATATCCGTTTTACCGGAGCTGAAATGGTGAAGCAAATGCCTGCCCAGGACCGGTTAATTAAAGGTGGAATATACGATGGCAAAAAACTCTTTGATGCCATGCAGGTAGTTAAACGAACCGAACTGGAATCCTTTTTAAAATATATAGCAGCAAGGCCTAAAAATTATGCAGGTAATAGCTGGAAGATCTCAGAAATATTTGCCACCTGGATGAATGGCGCTACGCCAACAGTTGTTGGAAACTAATATCTCTTTAACCAGTTATAAGCACCCCATAATTCCCCGTACTTTTTTGTATAGCAGTATAGGTTATTGATCTTACCTTTTTTTGTTTTTGTGGTAAAGTAACACTGAAAAGTGAATTACCTGTTTGTGTTGTGTCATAGGTCAACTGGTAGTTCGTATTGCCTCCCGAAGTATCAAGCACATTTGCATAAACAAGAAAATCATTTGCAGGCCATAAAGAAGCAGGTGGACCGGCTGTAACCGGGCAACCACACATCATTTTCACAAACACAGAAGCAGTTTTGGGTATATTGGAAGCTGACAGGTACAGCCCGGGTACAGGTACTGTAATTTTATACTCAGGCTGTGCAGGGTTCAATAATACCGATTGACTGAGCAGGAATGGCTTGCCTGAAGTTGTTGGTACACTTACTGATAACGCTGCGAATTCAACTGTTGCCGGTAATTTGATATTTGCCTTGCCCGCAATAGTAGTAAAATCGGCCGATAAAAAATTTATCGCTGCAACCTGCGCTGCAGGCATGGGTTGCGCAATAGTAATGATCGGTAAAAATGAACTGGCACCTTCAGTAAAGTTTGGAGCCACATTTCCATCGTCAGTAAAATAAGGTGTGACTGTGTAGGGTATTTTTATTTTGCCACCGGAATATTTTAAGTCAATTGAAATACCGGCCGGATCATATGCATTGGCACCCAGGAAATGTCCGCCAACGGCTTGTAAGTAAATAGTGATGTTTGCTGTTAAAGCCACGCTGTGAATTTTTGAATAATAGTTAATATATAAACCCGTTGGTAGTGTTAAACAAGAATTAGCTTAGTAACTCCACCAACAGTTTATGTATTTATTTTCTGTTGCTTAAAAATAATTTTACAGTGCGGTATGCCCTGCCTTGTTCTCCCTCCAGCACTTTTTCATCATTGGCATCAATGCTGATGACCATTCTTTTATCTGCCAGCTTTTCATAAGCAGGTAATGCTAAAAAGTTGCGCTCATCCATCAGTTTATTAATGAGCAAAGGAACGATCTCTTTACCCATGGCTGTTAATTCCCTGAATTCGCCTGAACTTGTTCTTGCATAAGGATCAGATGAGGAAGAAAGGCTTCCTTTGTGCCAGCTGCTTTTCCATTCCCTGAACTTCTTTTCAAAGTCTGCAACCCTGGCAGCAGGTATCGCTTTGATCAGGCCTTTAATGATTCCAACTTCTTCTTTGGTATAAACTCTTTTTACTTTCATATACTCTTTAAGATATTTAGGTAGTGGAAATTGCGGGCCGATCACAATTCTTTTCCAGCTATAATAAGCAATAACATGGCCATAAACCGGTCCATTCAGTTCATTTAAACAATGCTGAATGCGTGCCCAGCTACCGCATTTGGATTCCCAGCAAGGGCCATGGGTAGGCCCAGAGATACATCCATGCGTCATATTATTATCTGCATGTCCCCAGGCAGCCACATGCCCTTTTGTTTTTCTTTGCAATCCGAACTGGTTATAAAAACTATCGAAATTTGCAAGTGTGCTTCCCGGCCAATGCCAGAAATTGGTTACACCAACCGTCCATGATATACAATTATAGACACCACTTGGTTCATCTGTAACGATGGTGAAATCTACATCTAATAAAGGAAAATCATTGTGAAAGTTGATCTTTTCTGTAGGGGTGAGTTTTCTTGGAAGTGCCATATATAATTTTTTGCATAAAAGTAATAGGTTCAAATTTTAAATGCAATACCCTGTTAGTGGTATGCATTATTATGGTTTTGTTAAGCCTGTATAAAGGCTCAAAATTTTTATCCCATTCACACCATACCTTTGTTGTGTTACCACAACCGGCTAAAAACAACTAACATGCGCAGAACCTTCATCTTTATTTACTGTTTTTCTTTTTATATAAGCCTCCATGCGCAGGATACGATACAACAAATAGTAGCCGGCAGAAAAAATGCAACCACACAGATCAACAAGCCTTATGTAATTCTTATTTCAGCCGATGGATTTCGTTATGATTATGCTGAAAAGTATCATGCTGAAAATCTTTTAAAACTTCGTCGCAGTGGGGTAAAAGCCAAAAGCATGATACCTTCTTTCCCCAGTGTTACCTTTCCCAATCATTATACCATTGTTACCGGTTTGTATCCTTCCCATCATGGCCTGGTGTACAACCAGTTTTATGATCGTAGCCGTAAGGATACTTACAGTATTGGTATCCGCAAAACCGTTGAAGATGGAACATGGTACGGCGGTACACCTTTATGGGTGCTGGCCGAGCAGCAGGGCATGCTCAGTGCATCTTATTATTTTGTGGGATCTGAAGCAGCCATCAGGGAAACTTACCCAACTTACTGGTACCGGTTTGGTGATAAGACCGACATTAATTACCGAATTGATAAAGTAGTTGACTGGTTAAAACTTCCTGAAGATATCCGTCCGCATTTCATTACATTTTATATCAGTAATACAGATCATGCCGGGCATATGTTTGGGCCTGAAACCCCTCAAACAGAAGAAGCTGTTCAGTTTGTAGATAAAGCGATCGGCAGTATGGTTGAAAAAGTAAGTGCACTCGGCTTACCCGTAAATTATATTTTCCTGGCTGATCATGGCATGGCAGCTGTTGACACGGTTACCCGGATAAACATTGCGACCATGATCGATACTTCCCGTTTTATCATGCGGGGCGGTGGCACCAGCCTGAACCTGTATGCAAAAGATACAGCCGACATTCAATCAACCTACGAATCGCTTAAAAAGCAAGAGCAGTTTTTTACCGCTTACCTGCGTGAAGAGATACCTGCTAAATGGCATTACACAAAAGCAGATGACCGCTTTGATCGTATCGGCGATATTTTTATCGTGCCGGAGTATCCAAAAGTATTAAGTGGTTATGGTAACCGTATAAGCCCCGGTGCACATGGCTTTGATCCGGCCATAAAAAAAATGCATGCCACCTTTTATGCCTGGGGACCGCAGATAAAGACCGGTAAAACGATCCCTTCTTTCGGGAACATTCATGTGTACCCATTCGTATGCCAACTCTTAGGGCTTACTTATACCGAACAGATCGACGGCGATCCTAAAGTGTTGGAAAAAATGATCCGTAAGAATTAATGGATTACAAGCGTCCCTTTTACATGAACGGAAAATAAGTACAGCAATTAAAATCTACTTTTAGCAAAGAATTTACTTAAAACTGCTGTTATGAAAAGATCTATTACCACCCTTGCCGGTTTTTCCTTTTGTTTATTGTTATCGATGTTTACTTATGCACCTGCCAATGCACAAATGATGCGTTTGCCCGATGGCAATACAAATTACAAATGTAAAACAGGCAGGCAACTGGCTGCAACCAATATCGAAATTACCTGGAACGCCCCCGGTGTAAAAGGCCGTGAAGGAAAGATATGGGGAACTGATGTTGCACCTTATGGTTTTACTGTATTGGGTTTTGGCTCCAACACAGCTTCGCCCTGGAGGGCCGGTGCCGATGAGTGTACCAACATTTCTTTCTCAACTGATGTAACTATTAATGGCAAATTACTTGCCGCAGGTAAATATGCATTCTTTATTGCACTGTATCCCGATTCCTGTGTGCTCATCTTTAATAAGAATATCAACGAATGGGGCAGCTATTTTTATAAAAGCGAAATGGATGTGTTGAGGGTAACCACATACCAGCAAAAAGATGCAAAGGAAAGTAAAGAAAGGCTTGAGTATAATTTTTCGAAACAAACTAACAACTCGGTTGAGGTAAGTCTTGACTGGGAACGCTGGCATATTCCATTTAAGGTAGAAGTTGATGTTACTGCTACCACACTGGCCTATATCCGTTCACAGATGAGCGGTGCTGCAGGCTTCGATCCGCCAAGCCTGCAATCTGCTGCAACATGGAGCTTACAAAATAATGTGAATGCAGAAGAAGCATTGGCCTGGATAAATGCAGCCGTTGACCCTAACCTGGGAGGTGTAAATTCTTTTAATACCTTATCTGTAAAAGCAGGGTTGCTGAACAAACTGAATAAAAAAGAAGAAGCTGATAAGATGATGAAAGCAGCACTTGATAAAGCCACAGTTACTGAATTACACAATTATGGACGCCAGTTACTTGGCGAAAAGAAAGTGAAGGAAGCCCTGGAGATATTTGAAATGAACTATAAAAAATTCAATGGTGTATGGCCAACCAGCGCCGGCTTAATGCGTGGTTACTCAGCACAGGGTGATCTTAAAAAAGCACTGGAATATGCAAACAAAGCAGTTGCCGATGCACCAAGTCCTGAAGTAAAAAAGATCATGGTGGCTGCTGCAGAAACATTGTCGAAAGGAAAGGCTTTATAAAACTAATTATACTGACTTCTTTATTTTTATAACAACTGCTTTTGAAACCGGGGTATTGCTTTTTTCAGCTACGCTGCTGATGGGTACCAATACATTTGTTTCAGGAAAGTATGTTGCAGTGCAGCCTTTGGGGATGGGGTAGGGCACTACGATGAATTTATTTGCCACTCTTTCTATACTGTCATCAAAATTTAAAAGGTCAACAATATCTCCCTGCTTTAATTGCCGCTCATTCATATCGGCCTGGTTCATCATGATCACTCTTCTTTCGTTATAAATGCCGCGATAACGGTCATCAAGCCCATAAATCGTTGTATTGAACTGGTCATGGCTGCGGATGGTCATCATCAGTAATTCATCCTCTTGTAAAAGGGAGGGAGAGATCGTAGCAATATTGAACTGTGCTTTTTTTGTAGCTGTATCAAAGTTTCCATCACGGTTGCAGTTAGGCAAATAAAAACCGCCGGGAATCCTCACACGTTCGTTATAATTATCAAAACCGGGGATCGTTTTTTCTATATCCGTTCTTATATGATCGTAATGCTGTAAATATTTATCCCAGTTTACTTTACTGTTGGCCAGTGTTGCTTTGGCAAGCCTGCAAACAATAACCGGTTCACTCAGTAATGTATCACTGATCGGTTTTAATATTCCTCTTGATTGCTGAACCACACCCATCGAGTTTTCGCAGCTAACAAATTGTATTTCATCATTCACCATATCTTTATCACTACGGCCCAGGCATGGCAGTATCAATGCCTCACGGCCATGTACCAGGTGGCTGCGGTTTAATTTGGTGCTCACGTGTACGGTAAGGCTGCATTTACGCAAAGCTTCGGCAGTAAAACTTGTGTCTGGTGTTGCTGATAAAAAATTGCCACCCATGGCAATAAAAACGCTTGCCTTTTCTTCATGCATGGCTTTAATGCATTCCACCACATCGTAACCATGTTCTTGTGGCGGCTGAAAATTAAAATGATGTTGAATTGAATCCAGGAATCTCTGAGATGGCTTTTCAAAAATACCCATGGTACGGTCGCCCTGTACATTGCTATGCCCACGTACAGGACAGGTGCCGGCACCGGGTTTTCCAATACTACCTTTTAATAAAAGCAGGTTTACTATTTCCTTAATGGTATTGACTGCATTCTTGTGTTGCGTTAGTCCCATTGCCCAGCAGGCAATGATCTTTGTTTTGTCTTTTAGTATATCTGCAGCTTGTTTTATGTCGGCCAGGTCAATGCCCGATGCTGTAACTAATTCCTGCAGGTTTTGCTTTTTCAGGTGACTTATAAACTCATTATAGCCTGTAGTTTTATTTTCGATGAAATGGTTGTCGAATATTTTACCCGGCGCCATTTTTTCTTCATGCAGTAATAATAACTGGATGGCCTGTAACAGCGCCATATCGCCGTTTATTTTTATTGGCAGAAAAAGATCGGTAAGTGTGCTATCTATTCCTAAAATGCCTTTTATTTTTTGCGGATTGTTAAAACCCATTAACCCGGCTTCGGGCAGGGGATTGATGGAAATGATGATAGCGCCATTAGCCTTGGCTTTTTGTAAAGCGGTTAACATACGTGGGTGATTGGTGCCTGGATTTTGTCCCAGTATCATGATCACTTCTGCTTCATAAAAGTCTTCCAGCTTTACAGAGCCTTTGCCAATCCCCAGCGATTCGCCTAATGCAACGCCACTGCTTTCATGACACATATTGCTGCAGTCGGGTAAATTATTGGTGCCGTATTCCCTTACAAAAAGCTGGTATAAAAAAGCAGCTTCATTGCTGGTGCGGCCCGATGTATAAAAGACCGCTTCATCAGGTGATGACAATGCAGTCAAAGAAGTTCCGATCTTGTTAAAAGCAGCTTCCCAGCTGATAGGCTGATAATGTGTTGCCCCTTCAGGAAGATACATGGGTTCTGCAATACGGCCCTTTCTTCCTATTTCAAAATCAGATAATCCTGCAAGATCAGCTACTGCATTGGTTGCAAAAAAATCCGCCCCGATCGCTTTTGCTGTGGCTTCATCGGCTATGGCTTTGGCGCCGTTCTCACAGTATTCGGCAACACCGCTGCGTTCATCATCAGGGTCGGGCCAGGCGCAACTGGGACAATCGAACCCATCTTTTGTATTGAGTTTGTTAAGTGCTTTTAATCCACGTACAATACCGGCTTCACCAAAAACATGCTGCATGCTTTTAATAACAGCAGGGATACCGGCTGCCACTTTTTTTACAGGGCCAAGCGTTAATCCTGTGAATTTCTCAGGATTTTCAGCTGATGGGATATTTTTTTCTTCTTCGTTCAAAATGCATCTTTTTCAATGTAAAAGATACGAATATTATGTACTTGAAAAAAAGTGTACATTAAATTGTACCATAAACTTATTTGAACCACATAGAAGCATAGGAATATAGAAAAAACATAGGCCTATGTGATTTTCTATTGTTTACTATATGTCTATGTGGTTCAAGCTAAACACTACCAAAAAATCCCCAAGGGTTACCTTTTCCCTCGAAACGTATTAAAAGCAGCGGATGCTGTTTCAGTACCGCTTTTTCACTAACGATTTATTTTGCTATCTGACCTGGTAATTATTACCGGGATATTTATTTTATTAACCAAACAAACATAAAAATGATACAGAAAACCTATTTCAAAACCAAAGATTATTGCAAGGTTAAATTCAGTTTTGCACCAGAGAATGCTGAAACTGTAGAGGTCCTTGGACTTAACAGTGATTGGGAGAATGGCATCATTCTTACCAAAAAGAAAGACGGTACTTTTTCTGCAGACGTTTCTTTACCAAAGGATTCGAAGCATGAGTTTAAATATTTAGTGAATAAGACAGACTGGGTTAATGATGCTGCTGCAGACAGTGAGTTGGCCAATGAGTACGGTGGTACCAACAGTGTGGTTGTAATATAACCAGAGGAAAAGTATCAGCTATTGGCGGCAGCCTGGCCGGGAAGGGTGGTGGCATGAAATCGTCCTAGAACAGGGGTCACGATCTTATGCTCATCCTTGATCCCTACCACCTGGGCTTTTGAAGTATGCAGGTTATGCCATTGCATCCTTTCGCAGATCTCCCGCCAAAGGTTCTCGTAATAGAGGTTTGGTTTAAACTCCTTTAATTGGTGAAAGATGGACTCTTTACTAAGGGTGATATTCTCAATTTCTGAATAGAATGGTATATAGTTGTTAAGAATATAGTTCTTGGTCTCATCCCGGTTGTTAAGATAAGATTTGTGCAGGTTTTTGTGCGCCTGTACCATATTGAAAAAACTAAGGATGGTTGTATTGCGGGGATTGAATTTTGCCTGCAGTTCCTTTACCAGCATATTATTGCAATACACAGAAAGCGGGGCAGGTATATTCGGTATCAATAAAAGGTCAGCAGCATTAAAGATATTGTAGTGCAACTGGAACCTCCCCGGTGAACAGTCCAGTATACACACATCATAATCATCGGCCACTTCTGCAAGTGTATTATTGATCAGCTCTTCATTGATGAAATTAAGTGCCGTTATCCGGGATGCCTTGTTCATGAACTGGTCGGAGAACTTTGAATCATTACTGATCACATCGATGAGGTAGGTATCGGTTGGCCGGATGACATCGTAAATGGTGATATACCTGTCAAATAACCGGTCGTGTGTATTGTCATTCAGATTCTCCTGTTTAAAGAAATAACTGCTGCCACCCTGTGGATCAAGATCCCACAACAGAATGCTTAATCCCTGTTTGGCCAGCAGGCAGGCAAGGTTTACCGATGTGGTTGTTTTACCAACGCCGCCTTTTATATTATAAAGTGCGATCTTCTTCATCACATAAAAATAATCACTTTAGTGAAATTTTAATAATAAGTTAACCTGAATTTTTTACGGCCACTATAAACTTTGAGAGGGTATGGGTATAATGTTGGAGGCTAACAGGCCTTATTTGGATTTTCATAATTATCACGCTGGTCTTCCGTGGTATCATCCAGGCAGATGAAATCTTTCTCCAGTAACAGGTACAATGTTTTATTACCTGCAAGGGGTATATTGGCTTCAAACCCAACAATATTATTGGTAGGCCAGTCTTTTGTAAGTGAAGCCGGAACATACATGATCATTTTGTTCTCCTCCAATGCTGCCGTTAATGTGTTGCCTTCATCTATCCTTTGCAATGCATACACAAAACTGTTGTTGCCAAAACAGGTTTCTTCTTCCAGGTAACCGGCAGCAGCAATAGTATTTACTTCCGTTTTAGTTAGCCTTATCCTTAATGAGTTTCCTTTGATGCGTAGTTTCATTATTGTGTTTTTCTTGTGTTCTTTGTGAAAGAACTTTGTGCCCTTTGTGGTAAAATACCTGGTGAACTTAGTGGTAAAATACCTAACCACAAAGTACACAAAAGGGGGTAACACAAAGTACACAAAGAGTGTTATCCTAAATTTATCCTTTCCTTCCCACTGTAAATATTAAACCGGTCATTCCTTAAAAAACCGGTCAATGTAATACCATTATCCTTTGCCATCTCCACTGCCAGGCTTGAAGGTGCGCCAACCGCCACAATAAATCTAATACCCGCCATAACCGTTTTTTGTACCAGTTCAAAACTTGCACGGCCGCTTAAGAACAAAAGGCAATTATTCAACGGTAGTTCATTATTCATTAATGCTGCACCAATGATTTTATCCAGTGCATTGTGCCTGCCCACATCTTCTCTCAGCATGATAAACTTACCAGCAGTATCAAATAATGCACTGGCATGAATACCACCGGTGTCTTCAAAGACTTTCTGCTCCGCTTTAATACTATCCTGCAAATGGTAAAGAATACTTGCATCAATATGGATATTGTCTTTTACCATAGCAAATGATGAAACCGTATTGATAGCATCAATACTTGCCTTGCCACAAACACCACAACCGGATGTAGTATAAAAATTCCTGGCTGCATTTCCCAGTACAGGTATGATACCTTCTCTCAGTATCACCTGCACCATATTCTCATCGGCATGCGATCGTTTTATTTCACTGATCGCATCCTTATCCTTAATAATTCCTTCTGTAAATAAAAAACCGGCAGCCAGTTCTTCATCATTGCCCGGGGTACGCATGGTTACTGCAATATCCTTCAACATTTTTCCCGTAGCAGTGCTGTACTCTGATTGGATCTGTAAAGGTTCTTCAACAGCAACTTTGTCTTCCGTTTCATTTGCTTCTGTGTTGCTGATCTTGTGTATTTGTATATGTTCTACCTGCTTTCCTTTCATTATCTAAAATTACTAAAGAAATACCACGATTATGATGAGGAAAGATAATTGAACCACATAGGATATAGAAAACAATAGAGAACCCATAGGCCTATGTGATCTCTATGTTCCTATGCTTCTATGTGGTTCATTTATGGATTATTTATTGAGTTATATGCGTTAGAGAATGCCTCGGCAGTATCAATGCTTTTTATGCAATTACTGTCTGTTGGCAAATACTTTATAGCCTGAGTGGCTTTAAGGAAATGCTGTAAGGAAAATTGCTTTGCTTCAAACATCCTTTTTAATTCTTCAAAACAACTGTATGGATACCATGCCAGCATCGGTTCATAAACATCACCGGTTTCATTATAAAATGCAACAGGTGCATTTTTACAATGAGTTGAAAAGAGTTCTAATTCACCGGCTGTTAAAAAAGGATAATCACAACCAATAAGCAATAAACTCTTTGTCGGGCATTTTGTACCGGCTGTCAGCAAAGCCGCCATAGGCCCGGTATCACTGTACAAAGGATCGTCTTCAATAAATTCATAACCTTCAGTAATACTGTTTGCCTGTTCTGCATTGCACGATATAAAAACCTTTTCACAGGAGGAGAGCAGCATATCATAAACATGATAACGCTGTGGTTTATCATAGTACTGCAGCATGCTTTTATCGCTGCCCATGCGGTTGCTTCGGCCGCCGCAAACTACCAGTGCGTATGTATGGGATATCATATCCTTTTTATGGATTTAACTTCATGCATAAAGATCTACAATCTGGTGAAACTATCATATAATATCCTGTAACTGTCCCCGGTCTTTTTCCAGATCACAATAAACCGAACATTTGATTTCATACCGGAAGCAGATGAGAGGTAAGACCTTCCCCGCTGTATAATAACCTGGCCATAATCTTCAATTTTATCAGTCTCCAGTTTCCAGCTGGCCGACTTATCCTGTAAAGCTCCCCAATAATTATCAATACCGGTCCTGCCGGTTATATTCATTCCGCCACCCATGATGACAGCACTATCAAGATAGTATGCCGAAACTTTCATCATTTTATTGGCGTTGAATTCCGCTTCCATTTCTTTGACCAGGTTATTTATTTTATCAGTTGCACTTTGCTGGGCATAAGTGGCAATGCCGCTTATGATCAGGGCGAACATTAGCATTGTTTTTTTCATGGTGTTTGTTTTGAACAAATCTAATGGCATTTAGGGTAGCAGGGGGTTAACTAAAGTTAATTATAGTTAAAGCTAAGTTTCAAACAGTCTTGGTAAAATATCTTCTCTTACTTTTTTTCTTGATAAAAAAAGTAAGCAAAAAAATCAAGGACTGTGCAAAAACTTTTCTAAATAGTAATTACTTCAATTATCATTAGCGTGGCAGTTCAATTATTGGTAATAGCAAAATCGAAAAATACCATGGTCGCAATTATATCAATTAAAACCAAGTCAGGGTATCCTTTATGTTAAAAATTGCTTTTATAAATGTAGGCTGACTGCCCCCTAAGAGTAGAATTACTAATGCTGAAGTTACAGTACAGTAGCCGAACATAGCTGCTTCCCGAAATCGGGCTGTAATCGATTTCGGGGGCCTTTTTTTTTACTTTTTTGGGCAAGCAAAAAAGTGACAAATAATACTAAAAGATGCTATTTTTCATTTAGCTGCTATTTATAAAAAGCGAAGCCAAAGAAGCATAAGGGAAAAGAAAAAAAGTTATTTTACCACTCAACACATCTCCCTTCCCAAATCCCCAGCTTTTCCTAAATTTCCGCCCGAAACAAATATCAAGTATGAAAAAATATTTAATTGCGCTGGCGATCACCACCGTTGCAGGCTTTACTGCAACAGCCCAATCAGATAAAAAAGTATTAAAAGAGTCTGATTACGACCAGGCCACCAGGGCCCTGGGCATGCATGCCAGCAAACTCGTTTACCGCTATAATGTAAACCCTACCTGGCTTCCCGATGGAAGGTTCTGGTATTCGGTAGCCGTTGAAGGTGGCAGGGAATTCGTTCTGATAAATCCTGCCGATGGCAGCCGCAAAACCGGCGCAGATAAAAAATCAATACTACCCGATGATAAGCCCGCCCAGCGCAGGGGTGGGCAATTGGAAAGCGTTTCTCCCGATGGCAAAAAAGCAGCATTCATCAAAGACTGGAACCTGTGGGTGAAAGACCTTGATACAAAAAAGGAAACCCAGCTAACTTTTGATGGCATCAAAGATTATGGCTACGCAACAGACAATGCCGGCTGGACACATAGCGACCGCCCCATCATGCTCTGGAGCCCCGACTCTAAAAAGATAGCAACCTTTCAGCAGGACCAGCGACATGTAAGTAATATGTACCTGGTTAAAACCAAAGTGGGAGCACCCGAACTGGAAGAATGGAAATATCCATTACCCGAAGATAAAAAAGTGATACAGATAGAACGTGTGATCATAGAAGTAGACAATGCAAAGGTCATCCGTTTAAAAATGCCAGCCGACGACAGGAGGGGATCCCTTAGTGATGATATTTCATCCGGCGGGCCTTATGATGATAATGAGTGGAATGCCGATGCAGCCAGGCTCATGTATGTAAGCACCAGCCGTGATCATAAGATCGAGAAAGTACGCATTGCCAATGCTATTACCGGCGAGGTAAAAGAAGTGTTTGAAGAAAAAGTTGCCACCCAATACGAAAGCGGGCAGGGCACCATCAACAACCGTTTCATTGATAAAACAAACGAGATCATCTGGTACAGTGAACGTGATGACTGGGGACATTTGTATTTATATGATGCAACAACAGGCAAACTAAAAAATCAGATTACCAAAGGTGCATGGGTGGTAACCCAGTTATTAAAGATAGATGAAGCAAGCCGCACATTGTATTTCATGGCCAATGGCCGTGAGCCGGGCCGTGACCCTTACCTGGCGCATTTCTACAGCATCAACTTTGATGGCAGCAACCTCAAACTCTTAACCCCTGAAGAAGGTAACCACAATATCAATCTCTCACCCGACGGCAAATATTTTACCGATAATTTTTCCCAGCCACATGTGCCACCGGTTTCTGTGTTGAGGGATATGAAAGGTAAATTGATCAGCGAACTGGAGCGTACCGATATCAGCAAACTTCTGGCTACCGGCTGGAAACCCGTTGAACCCATTAAAGTAAGATCAGCCGATAATAAATGGGACCTGTATGGTATTATTTTCAAGCCTAAAGATTTTGATCCTTCAAGAAAATATCCTGTTGTTAACTATGTATATCCCGGCCCGCAGGGCGGGGGAGTAGGCACCCGTAATTTCGGCCCCTCACGTGGCGATCACCAGGCGCTTGCCGACCTGGGCTTTATCGTCATCATCATCGATGGCTCTTGCAACCCCGACCGTTCCAAATCTTTCCACGATGCCTGTTATGGCAACATGGGCGATAATACACTCAACGACCAGATAGCCGGTATCAAACAACTGGCTGCTGCCAGGTCTTATATAGATCTTGATAAAGTGGGCATCTGGGGCCATTCCGGTGGCGGCTTTGCTACTGCCGATGCCATGTTCACCTTCCCCGATTTTTATAAAGTGGGTATCTCCGAAAGCGGTAACCACGATAACCGCAATTACGAAGACGATTGGGGCGAACGTTATATAGGCCTGGAAGAAAAAGGCCCCGACGGCACTACCAACTATGCCAAACAAGCCAACCAGATCAATGCCGGCAACCTCAAAGGCAAACTGATGCTGGCCCATGGTGGTATGGATGACAATGTACCTCCTTACAATACCTACCTGGTGGTAGATGCCTTGCAAAAAGCCAATAAGGATTTCGACCTGGTGATATTCCCCAATGCACGACATGGTTATGGTGCCGATAACCTGTACATGACACGACGCCGCTGGGATTATTTTGGTAAGAACCTGATGGGTGCTGAAGTACCTAAGGAATACAAAATAAAAACAGATGCAGCCACACCTGCGCCGGCACCAACGGTGAAAAAAGATGAGCCAACATCAACCCGTAAGAACACCGTGTTCAGCCGCATACCGGTATCGGTAACAAACATTACGCTGGATATATTTGATAACGGAACCATCGATGGCGATACCATCAGTGTGTATTACAACAACAAATTACTGGTAAGCAACCGTGGCCTTACCGACAAAGCTATTACCGTACAACTGATGCTGGATGAAAAAGCTCCCCAGCACGAAATTGTACTCTTTGCACATAACCTGGGTAGCATATCACCCAATACAGCCACCGTTATTGTAAAAGCCGGCGATAAGCGTTACGAATTACGCAGCAGCGCCAGCCTTACAGAGAATGCGGTATTGGTGTTAGAGTATAAGCCGAAGCAATAAAGTTGTCTGAACGATGATTTGGGGGGATTAAAATGATTCATTGGATTAATCCACTTAATCCCAACAATCTACCCAAATCCCCGTTCAGACAGAGAAAACCACATATAAAAACGAAGCCGGTAATTTTTGTTACCGGCTTTTGTATTGAGTGAAGTTGAAATATTATGGCAACAGGGTTGTGTCATTCACTTGTACAGCATAGCTTTTTGCCTCTTTTATCAAAGCGTGTTGTTTCGGTGAAGACACGATCCCTGGCGAAGCATTTCAGTGAGCACTTTGGTCTTGCTTAACACTTATTGGTTTTTCTCCGCTTCCAGAAAGGCGAATCAGGCCATCGATTCTCCAATGCGTAGAAATAGTTACGGCTTTCTCCATATTTACGGAAATCATTACGTAAGAAAGTTTTGTAAGAATCAGGATCATAGCCTGCACCACTGTATTTGAAAGCGATCATTTTGCCGGCCTCCATACCCGTCAGCATGCTTTTATAAATACCCAGCGACATGATGGGATCATAAGAGGATGCGGCGTCGCCAACAGCCAGCCAGTTATTACCGCAGGGTTCTTGCAGATAAGACGATAAGGCCGGACTAACCATCAATTTTTCCTTTAAGCGCAGATGCGGTTTGATATGCTGCGGCAAGATCCGTAGGCTCATTAAAAGTGCAAACCAATTCTCTGGTTCACCAAGTTTATATGCACTAACCACTTCCGGGTCAGTTGCCAGGGCTGCAATAACCCTGTTATCCGGCAAGGTGGCCATATACCACCAGCCATATTCCACCGCTTCCAACAGTGTCAGGGATGTTAAAGAAATGCTGTCCGGCAACTCAAAAAAACCAGACACAAAGATCAACCTGTCTACAATTTCTCTTTCAGCCGGTATATTTCGGGCAAAAACGGCTTTCATACCACTGGCATCCACTACAAAACGGGCCTGGATTTGCTCAGCATAGCCATCCGGGCTTTCAATGTCTAAATAAAATCCTTCTGCTGAATTATTTATAAACGACTTTTTAAAACTGGTATTTAGCCGCAGTTCTGCTCCCACGGCCAAAGCCTGGTTTACCATAAACCGGTCAAACCGGTTGCGGTCTAAATGCCATCCAAAACCAGTTGGGTTTACAAAATAATCATTGTACCCGGCTTCATCGCTCCCCCAGATCGAACAGCTGCCACTTACCATAAGATGCCCCTCTTTTTGAAAATCATCCCATACACCGAGTTGACGTAATAAATTATTGGTATTGGGAGGCAAACTTTCCCCGACCCTGCTTTCGCTATAAGTTCCTTTTTCAACGATCAGAACAGACCGGATGCCTGACCTTAATAATTGAATAGCTGTTGCTGATCCGGCCGGACCACCACCAATGATAACTACCTCATATTGTTGTTCACTTTTTTTTTCAGTCAACCGTATTATTCATTTTTATAACCATTGATCTTGCCTGTTTGTTATTAAGGCAGATAATTTGGCCAGGGTGGTACAGCTACTCCTTCTCCCATTAAACTTTGTGTTTCCAGGTACCAGGTATGATCGCCGCGTTGGCCGCTTGGAATATAACCCGGGTCTACTCCATCAATAGCCTCGGCCTGCATAACCACCCCTACATTTTGCCAATTGGTTAATATATCAATGATTGTTTGGTAACGGCACACTTTTAGTTCCGGGTTTGGATCTGAAGGCTGCGTACCCTCACCACGCAAAGTATACCACTGTTGGGCATTGGCTTTTGGTAAAGTACTGGTAAAGGCGGCAACGGGGCGCTGGGCAGGCCAGGACCAAAAGCTATAATCATTGTAAGAAGTTGGCCCGCCAGGTGGTGGTGTAGCCGGGTAGATGGTAGTTCCTCCGGGCCCGGGATCTGGCGGATGGTTGGCGCATGAGTTATAATCTGTATGCCATGGAAGGGCCATCAGTTTCAGCACATCACCGGGTTGTATACCGGCCCCGGCCTGCAAAGGCACATAGCCTTGCGTAAGAAAAGCCTGCCCGGGTGCTATTT